>OMGY01000393.1_pt1 | contig 52916 bp, 49 predicted proteins | sample 1674461 | NCBI WGS metagenome assembly OMGY01 (sample SAMN05578579, study PRJEB25193) | human gut metagenome | biome: Human Microbiome; feature: human-associated habitat; material: feces | host: Homo sapiens | place: USA:Birmingham | reverse complement strand
CAGCGTAAGTAAACAGTGTGCCCGAACCTTTGTTGATGAGGAACGAGCCGATACCTCCCGCCATACCGCCGATACCGGTGATGGTTGCGATGGCGCTTTTGGGGAACATGTCGCCGATAGTCGAGAAGAGGTTGGCACTCCATGCTTGGTGTCCGGCTCCGGCCAGACCGATAATGATAGCAGGCCACCATACCGAGATGGCTCCGGCACTTTGTGCAAACAAGGCGGGGAGGGGAAGGAATGCAAAGATAAGCATAGCCAACATACGTCCGGCATAGGGGTTCATACCTTTTTTATCGACAAAGAGGCGGGGCAGATAACCCCCAAAGATAGAGAGCACGGTAACGATGGCATAGAGGGTGAAAATGAGTGCGATACCCATACTCGAACTCGATGCGTAACCGTATTGGTCGGAGAAGTAGGCGGGAGCCCAGAAGAGGTAGAACCACCACACACCGTCGGTGAAGAATTTACCTACGATAAACGACCATGTTTGGCGGTAACAGAAACATTTCCAGAAAGGAATGGTTTTTTCTTCACCTTTCGACTCTTCTACGGTTTTTTCGCCTTTTTCGTCTTGGAGAATATATTCGAGCTCGGCTTTGTTTACAAATTTCGATTTCTCTGGTTTTTCATACATGAATACCCAAAATCCCATCCATAAGAATCCGAGAGCACCGATGATAATGAATGCCATTTCCCAACCACCGCCGATGCCGAGGTCTTTGAAGTATTGAGCCAGCAAAGGTATGGTTGCAGGAGCTGCCAATGCACCAACCGAAGCACCTGAATTGAAGATAGAGGTAGCAAATGCGCGGTCTTTTTTGGGAAAATATTCGGCGGTTACTTTGATGGCGGCGGGGAAGTTTCCTGCCTCACCGAGGGCGAGAATACAGCGAGCAGCAATAAAAAGCCATACACTGGTGGTAGCAATAGCGAGGGCCGCTGTTGTCCCGGCTTGTACCGATGTCATGGCAGCTACGGTCTGATAGTCTTCGATGTGCATGGTGAGCCAACCGCAGAGTGCGTGAGCACATGCTCCGAAACTCCATACGCCGATAGCCCAAAGATATCCTTTTTTGGTGCCCATCCAGTCTACGAATTTACCGGCAAAGAGCATGCAGATGGCGTAAATGATAGAGAATGTGGCGGTAATTGTACCGTAGTCGTTATCGGTCCAGTGGAATTCGGGCGCGATAAAATCTTTCCAAGTGAGAGACAACACTTGGCGGTCCATGTAATTGACGGTAGTTGCGACAAAAAGCAATACGCACATCCACCATCGCCAGTTTGTTGCCAGTTTAGTTGTTGTTGAAGTTTGAGCCATAAAACGTGTTTTTATGATAAATAAAAGTTACAGAGAAAAAGTAGAGAAGACCGATTGTGAGAACCGGCCTTCTCTACCGAATTTATTAGCGGATTTCTTTGATGATGTCGAGTGCACCTTTGCAGAGGTCGGTGATTTTGCTCCACTCTTTGGCGGCTATAACCTCTTTGGGGAAGAGGTTGCTGCCCATACCTACGCAGGTAACGCCGGCTTTGAACCAACCTTCGAGGTTTTCGCGGGTAGGTTTCACACCGCCGGTTACCATCAGGTTACTCCAAGGCATGGGGGCTTTCAATCCTTTTACGAAAGCGTTTCCGAGAACGTCGCCGGGGAATACTTTGCAGAGGTCGCAACCCGATTCTTGTGCAAATCCGATTTCCGATACCGATCCGCAACCCGGGGTGTAAGGAACGAGGCGGCGGTTACATACTTTGGATATTTCGGGGTTGAACAGCGGGCCAACCACGAAGTTTGCTCCCAACTGGATATACAAGGCGGCAGTTGCGGGGTCTACGATCGAACCTACACCCATTGCCATTTCGGGACATTCTTTGGCGGCGAATTTTACCACTTCGGCAAATACTTCGTGGGCGAAATCACCTCGGTTGGTAAATTCGAATGCGCGAACACCACCCTCATAGCAAGCTTTTACTACTTGTTTGGCAACTTCGGGATCTTTGTGATAGAATACCGGAACCATACCGGTGGAGGCTATTTTTTGGAGAACCTCTGTTTTTGAAAATTTAGCCATAATTGTTAGTTTTATTTAGATAATAATTTGTTCTTGAAAAGATATATTCACTTATCTGGACACCCGTCCGGAAGCATCGCCGCTCATAAGTTTTTCGACCTCCTCGACAGTTGCCAGGTTGTAGTCGCCATATATGGTGTGTTTCAGGCACGAAGCCGCCACAGCGAAGTCGAGCGCCTTTTGGTCATCACCGGTATAAGTGAGCAACCCGTAGATAAGCCCGCCCATGAAAGAGTCCCCACCACCGACACGGTCCACGATGTGGGTGATGTCGTACCGGCGCGACTGGAACAATTTGCCGTCGGCAAAAAGCACCCCGCCCCACGTATTGTGGTTGGCATTGATAGAACCGCGCAAAGTGATGATCACTTTCTTAGCCCTCGGGAATTTCTTCATCAGTTGAGTACAAACCGATTCGAACTCGGCCGCATTCACCTCGCCGTTGGTCTGAGCCACATCGAAACCCTCGGGTTTGATACCGAACACCTTCTCGGCGTCTTCCTCGTTACCGAGAATCACGTCGCAGCCCTCCACGAGAGCCGGCATGATTTCGGCCGCCGATTTACCATACTTCCAAAGGTTCTTTCTGTAATTGAGGTCGCACGAGACGGTAACACCGAGTTTGTTGGCCACTTTGATCGCTTCGAGACACGCATCGGCCGCCCCCTGCGAGAGTGCCGGCGTAATACCCGTCCAGTGGAACCAGTCGGCCCCTTTGAGTACCTTTTCCCAGTCGATCATACCCGGTTTGATCTCAGCGATGGCCGAATAAGCTCTGTCGTAAACGACCTTGCTGGCACGAGCCACAGCCCCGGTTTCGAGGAAGTATATACCGAGCCGGTCTCCCCCGTAAATGAAATTATCGGTTTTGACACCATATTTGTGCAGATCCATTTCGCAAGCCTTTGCGATGTCGTTTTTAGGCATACGGGTAACGAATTCGGCATTGAGTCCGTAGTTGGCCAAAGAGACGGCCACGTTTGCCTCCCCACCGCCGAAGGTAGCGGAAAATTCCTTAGCCTGTGAAAAACGCAGATAACCGGGTGTTGCCAGTCGCAACATGATTTCCCCGAAAGTAACAACTTTTTTGCTCATAGCAGTTTGTGTTGATTGATATTAAAATTGAAAGAAATTTTTAGAGTTGTAATAGCTGATGTCTTCGATCATTTGACGTACCCGGTCTATTTCGGCGTAAGGAATTTCTCCGTTTTCGACGTCGTTGCCTACGAGGTTGCAGAGGGTACGGCGGAAGTATTCATGACGCGGATAAGAAAGGAAGCTGCGAGAGTCGGTGAGCATACCTACGAAGCGGCTTAACAGACCGAGAAGAGAAAGAGCATTCATCTGTTTTTCCATACCGTCTTTTTGGTCGAGGAACCACCAACCCGAACCGAATTGTATTTTCCCGGGAATCGTTCCGTCCTGGAAGTTTCCGAGCATGGTCGCGATTACTTCGTTGGCGCAAGGATTGAGGTTGTACAAGATGGTTTTGGTGAGTTTGCCGTTGCTATTGAGACGATCGAGGTATTTGGCCATCGCTTTGGCTGTGGTGAATTCTCCGATCGAGTCAAATCCGGTATCGGGCCCTAAGAGTTTGAACATTTTAGAGTTGTTGTTGCGAATAGCGCCGTAGTGGAATTGTTGTGTCCAGCCGGTTTCCCAATCCATTTCTCCGAATACGATAAGCATGGCCGATTTGAATTTGAGAATTTCTTCGTGCGAAAGAGCCGTACCACCATATACTTTATTGAATATCGCTTTGATTTCGGCGTCGGTATAATCTTCGGCATAGAATTCTTCGATACCGTGGTCGGAGAGTTTACAGCCTTGCTCTGCAAAGAAATCGTGGCGTTTTTTCAGGGCGGCTACCATATCATCGAAAGTCGAGATGGTTATACCGCTCACTTCCCCGAGTTTTTCGATGTATGCGCGGAATTCCGAAGGTACTTCTACGGCCATGGCTTTATCGGGACGCCAAGTGGGAAGCATTTTTATTTCGAATCCGCTTTCACGGGTTTTGATGTGATATTCGAGAGAGTCGATAGGATCGTCGGTCGTACATACCACTTCGACATGGTAGCGGCGCATCATGCCCCGGGCGGAATATTCGGGAAGAGCCAATTTGGCGTTGCACTCATCGTAAATTTCCCGTGCGGTTTTAGGGTTGAGAACTTTATCGATCCCGAAAGCCGTTTTCAGTTCGAGGTGAGTCCAGTGGTACAACGGGTTGCGCATGGTATAAGGAACGGTTTCCGCCCATTTTTCGAATTTTTCCCAGTCGGAGGTGTCTTTTCCCGTGCAGTAACGTTCGTCTACACCGTTGGTACGCATGGCACGCCATTTGTAATGGTCTCCGCCGAGCCATATTTCGGTCAGCGATTTGAACTTGTGGTCGTCGGCCACCATTTGGGGTATCAAATGGCAGTGATAGTCGATAATCGGCATTTTGGCCGCGTGGTTGTGGTATAATTCTTGTGCGGTTTTGGTTTGCAGCAAGAAATTTTCATCCATAAAATTTTTCATAACGATGAAGTTTTTAAAGGTATATTCATTGATATTTTTATCGTTGTCGATAGTGCGGTTTTTCCCGATAACGTTTTTTGAAGATGATACATAAGAATTTACGCAAAGGTATCACATTCTCGTTATTATCCGTTTCCCTCAGAACTGGAAATACGCCTTTCGGTTTGTACCGTGTTCGGGCACGAAATTACGATTTTTTTTTGATGTACAAAATAAAAACCATATATTTGCGAGAACAAAAAGACCGTTTTTGACAATAAAAAACAAGCAACACCGTGGAGAAAAACTCGGATAAAATCCGTATAAAAGACATTGCCCGTATGGCCGGGGTGTCGGCTGGTACCGTCGATCGGGTTTTACACAACCGGGGGGAGGTATCGGTACGGACTCGTGAGAAAATAGAAGCGGTACTGAAAGAATTGGACTATCGTCCTAATCTTTATGCTTCGGCTTTGGCATCGAAGCGCCATTATAAGGTGGCAGCATTGTTGCCTAAGGCCGGGGGATACGATTATTGGATAGAGGTGTTGCGAGGAGTCGAGCTGGCAGCAAAAGAATATGCAACCCTGAATATCGATGTCGAGCAAATTCTTTTTGACCAGTACGACAGTCGTGATTTCGAAGCCTCGGCCGACAGATTGCTGGCGTCGAATGCCGATGCCGTACTGCTGGCTCCGATTTTTAAGGATTCGTCGATATATTTGGCTTCACGGCTCGATAGCCGACAGATACCTTATGTCTTTATCGACTCGGATATAGAGGAGGCGAATGCCCTTTCTTATTTCGGAATGGATTCGTTGCAGAGCGGATATTTGGCAGCGAAACTCCTTTTGTCCGACATCGAGCCTCAAAAAGATATAGCGGTTTTTAAAATCAACCGTTACGGAAATGTCGGCTCCAACCAGTCGGATCTCCGTTATCAGGGATTTCTCAAATATGTACAGGAAAAATTCCCCGCACATCGTTTACGGTTGGTAATGTTACACCCGTCGGACGATCGGTTGAATTTGCAGACGATTCGGGACTTTTTTATACAATACCCTCATGTAAGAGAAGGTATAACATTCAATTCGAGAGTCTTCCGTATCGTTTATTATCTCGAAGATCTGCAATTGTCTCATTTCCGTCTGTTGGGGTATGAGCCGTTGTTACCCAATATTAAGGCTTTGAAAGAAGGTAAAATTCGATATTTACTCTCTCAACGTCCCGAATTGCAAGGGTATCGGGCCATGAAAGCCCTTTGCGAATATAAAGTTTTCAAAAAAGCCGTCCCGCGACGCAATTTTATGCCTATCGATATTCTTACGGCCGAGAACATCGATTATTATACCGATTTTCAACTTTTCTAAAATAACTCACATTTAAAAAGTAAAAACCTATGAAACCGCTTAACAGAACTACTGCTCGGGCCAATAAATATCCCGAACGCATCATTCAATTCGGAGAAGGAAACTTTCTACGTGCATTTGTAGATTGGATTATTTATAATATGGACGAGAAAGCTGATTTCAATAGTAGTGTAGTTGTTGTACAACCGATCGAAAAAGGTATGGTCGATATGCTCAATGAGCAGGATTGCCTTTACCACGTAAATCTGCAAGGCCTTGACAAAGGTCAGGTGGTAAACAGCCTTACGATGATCGATGTCATCAGCCGTGCACTCAATCCCTATACACAGAACGACGAGTTTATGAAACTCGCCGAGCAACCCGAGATGCGTTTTGTCATATCCAATACGACCGAGGCAGGTATCGCTTTCGATCCCACTTGTAAATTGGACGATGCTCCCGCTTCTTCTTATCCCGGTAAACTGACCCAGTTGCTTTATCATCGTTATAAAACGTTCAACGGCGATAAGACCAAAGGACTTATCATCTTCCCCTGCGAACTTATTTTCCTCAACGGTCATAAACTGAAAGAGACCATCTATCAATATATCGAATTGTGGAATCTCGGTGAAGATTTCAAAAAATGGTTCGAAGAGGCTTGCGGAGTATATGCCACGCTCGTAGACCGTATCGTACCGGGATTCCCCCGCAAAGATATTGCTGCTATCAAAGAAAAATTGCAATATGACGACAACTTGGTGGTACAAGCCGAAATTTTCCACTTGTGGGTCATCGAAGCTCCCGAGAGCGTAGCCAAAGAATTCCCCGCCGACAAAGCCGGCCTCAATGTGCTCTTCGTTCCTTCCGAAGCTCCTTATCACGAGAGAAAAGTTACCTTGCTCAACGGCCCGCACACCGTATTGTCGCCCGTGGCTTACCTCTCGGGTATCAATATCGTACGCGAAGCCTGCCAGCACGAAGTGGTGGGTAAATACATTCATAAAGTGATGTTCGACGAATTGATGGAAACATTGAATCTGCCGAAAGACGAACTCAAAAAATTTGCCGAGGATGTGCTCGAACGTTTCAACAATCCGTTCGTTGACCATCAGGTAACTTCGATTATGCTCAATTCGTTCCCGAAATACGAGACTCGCGACCTTCCCGGTCTGAAAGTATATCTCGAACGTAAAGGCGAGTTGCCCAAAGGTCTCGTGTTGGGTTTGGCTGCCATCATTACCTATTATAAAGGTGGTGTTCGTGCCGACGGTGCCGAAATCGTACCCAATGATGCCCCCGAAATCATGCAACTGCTCAAAGATTTGTGGGCAACGGGCTGCACCCAAAAAGTGGCCGAAGGCGTATTGGCTGCCGAATCGATTTGGGGAGAAAACCTCAACAATATACCCGGTCTCACCGATGCAGTGAAAGGTTATCTCGATTCGATTCAGGAAAAAGGAATGCTCGAAACGGTAAAAACAATTCTCTAATCCCTTTTTATGAGTACACGTTTTATTAAAATCAATCCTGCCGATAACGTTGTCGTAGCCGTCGATCCCTTGAAAAAGGGCGATCGGCTTACGGTCGACGGTATCGAAATCGTCGTAGCCGAAGATATTCCTGCCGGACATAAAGTGGCCTTGCAGGATTTCTCGGCCGATGAGCATATTATCAAGTATGGATATCCCATCGGTCATGCCCGTGCCGCTATTGCCAAAGGAGCGTGGGTGAACGAGAAGAATATCAAAACCAATCTCGAAGGATTGCTCGATTATACCTATACCCCCAAATTGGTCGACGTTTCGCAAGCTGATAAAGGACTTACTTTCAAAGGGTATCGTCGTAAAAACGGCGAGGTGGGTGTACGTAACGAGATATGGATTATCCCGACAGTCGGTTGCGTAAACGGTGTTGTCAACCAGTTGGCCGAAAATCTTCGTAAAGAAACAAACGGTGAAGGTGTCGACGCTATCGTTTCGTTCCCGCATAATTATGGTTGTTCGCAACTCGGCAATGACCACGAAAATACCCGTAAGGTATTGCGTGATATGGTAAAGCACCCCAATGCCGGTGCTGTACTGGTTGTCGGCCTCGGTTGCGAGAATAACCAAATGGAGGCCTTCAAAGAACTTCTGGGTGAAATCGATGAGGAACGCGTGAAATTCATGGTGTGCCAGAAAGTCGACGATGAGTTCGAGACGGGTATGTCGCTTTTGAGAGAGCTATATGCCAAGGCATCTAAGGATGTGCGGGTAGATGTGCCCCTGAGCGAATTGCGTGTCGGCCTCAAATGCGGCGGTTCCGATGGTTTTTCGGGTATTACGGCCAATCCGTTGTTGGGCGTATTTTCCGATTTCCTCGTTTCGCAAGGCGGAACGACGGTACTGACGGAAGTTCCCGAGATGTTCGGTGCGGAGACGATTCTTATGAACCGTTGCGGTACACCCGAACTTTTCGATAAGACCGTGCACCTCATCAACGATTTCAAGGCCTATTTTATGGCTAATAACCAGCCGGTATATGAGAACCCTTCTCCGGGAAATAAAGCCGGCGGCATTTCCACGCTCGAAGAAAAATCGTTGGGTTGTACCCAGAAGTGTGGAAAATCGATCGTGAGAGATGTCCTGATGTATGGCGAACGTCTCAAAACAAAAGGTCTCAACTTGCTCAGTGCTCCCGGTAACGATCTTGTCGCTGCTACGGCTTTGGCTTCGAGCGGTTGTCAGATGGTGCTGTTTACGACCGGACGCGGAACACCGTTCGGAACTTATGTTCCCACGATGAAAATATCGACCAACAGTAATTTGGCGGCCCATAAACCCGGTTGGATCGATTTCAATGCCGGTACGTTGGTAGACGGAGAGCCGATGGACGCTGTTGCCGAACGTTTTATCAAGTACATAATTGCTGTGGCAAGCGGCGAGCATGTGAATAACGAGCGCAAAGGTTATCGCGAAATCGCTATTTTCAAGACTGGCGTTACGTTGTAGAAATTTTTCTTTTTCTGTTGCAGTGTGCAATGGAATTTGAAAGATAAAATCTCAAAGCGGATTATCGATTGCAGGTCGGTAATCCGTTTTGTATTTTTGAACGGTTTTATGAAGAGTATTTTATTGAGGAATGTTACGATGAGTACAATGTTTCTCATTATTGGAGCGTGATGCTTGCTACTTCGGTCGGAAAGGGGCTGTTCCGAAATCTTTTTGATGAGTAGGACAGGCTTATCGATTTGTTTTTGCTTGTTATGGTTGAGAAACTTCTTTTATCCAATGAGATTTGGTTTGGGTTTTAGTGTTTGTTTAGGAATGGATACTTGTCATTTTGAGACGTATAGCGTCGAAGAATCTCCTGCAAAGGTATGATGTTATTCTGAAAGGCTTTGCCTTGAAGAATCGTTGTCTATGAGAAGCGATAATAGATTCCCTCACACTCGTCTTCGACTTCGGTTCGGAATGACAAAGCCGGCAAGAGTATTATGGGATTCCTCACATACGTTCGGAATGACATTCACTGTCATGCTGAGCGTCAGCGAAGCATCTCTACCCAAGCAAATGAAAAGACGAGGCTCCTCGTCAAGCAGTCGCCCCTTGCTTGCAACGACAGCATATCATTCTGACGGCCCACAGGGGGAAAGATCCCCGAAAAAGCTAGCTGTCATTCTGAATGTAGCGTAAGCGGAATGAAGAATCTCAAACAAATGATGCGAATGCCTCGTCGGGATGTTGTCCTTACTCGGAATGACAAAGGGCTGCGCCCTTGAAGCCGCATGTCATTCTTGACGACCGTAAGGGAGGAAGAATCCCTTGCAAATGGCACGAGATTCCTCTCATGTGCTCGGAATGACATATATCATCCTGAAACGGGGCATAAGTACTATGAAGAACGACCTAATGGAAGAAAGAAGATTTTATTCATTCGATATAACACCAAGACCCTTCATGCACTGAAAAGATATACAAAGATAAGGCGACCCAAAAGGTCGCCTTATCTTTGTATGTAAATCAATTACAACAACGATTACATACGGGGATTTCCATATCTGTTTGCCGAGCGGCCTTCGGGACGGCCGTTTTTCCCGTCAAGCTCGCGTTTCCACATTTTATAACGGGATAGTACGATACTTCCGTCGCGGTTGTACCAACTATAACCTGTGCGGCGTTCATGTCCTATTTGTGAAATGTCGTATTTTTTGATACCGTCCCGGTCTGAGAAAAACGGACGGTTGGTGTCGAGATCATAGAACCGGGCCCACATGGGCGGACAGTTTTCGCACGGTACGATACGGTAATCGCGTTGCCCTTCGGCATTACGGTAGTATTCGAGACGAATGCCCTCTATTTTCGATTTTTCAAACCATGCGATGGCATTTTCTACGGCGGTGATAATTTCGGGAGAGGGGTTGGGAATATCCATGAGCAATAGGACGATATTGTCCGATTCTTGTCCGCTGAGTGAGGGTAATTCATAGGCACGGGCTTTTACCGGAGCGAGGGATTCGAAGTCGTGCTGTGCACACCATACCGTAGGTTTTCCGTCTTGTATTACTTGTGTGGCAAGAATACATTCGACCCCTTTATCAAATGCGATTTTGGCTTTTTTCCGCAGTTCTTGGGGTACATACCAGTAAAGCGGTTCGCATTCGTAAATATCACGCAACAATTTCATGACATTTATCATGGCGTTATCGTTATAGGTGATATGGCGGGCGTAGCCTTTGGCATTCGGATAAAATTGTGGCCAGCCCCCGTTTTCGTATTGCGCTTTGAGAATGTATTTGATCCCTTTCAATGCGGCTTGTTTGTATTTTTTCTCGCGGGTAACGTTATAGACCTTCGACAAGTAGATGATTTCGGTAGTTGTCGAGCCGTTATCGATGGTTCCGCTCCCGAGACGCTTTTTATTGTTTGCGATTTCCTTGCGCTGTTCGTCGGTTATTTCTCCGGGAAAATAGATATTTTTGGGCCATGCTCCCGAATCGAGCTGATAAAGCACCAAGTTATCGGCGATACGTTTGGCTTCGTCGGTATGAAGAGTAAAGAAACGATTGTCGATGCGTGAAGCCGTACGGGTCCAACTCATTACTTTTTGTCGGTAGTCCGAACGAATTTGTGCCGATAGACCACCTATCGGTAGAGTCGTTAAAACGATAATTGCAAGAAGTGTGATTTTTTTCATGGCAGATTGGGTTTATATTTTATAGAGCTTAGACTAAAAGGGGAAAAAAAGGTTTTTTGCAAATGTGTTAAATATATAAAATGCGTATGGCGTTAGCCTTATATAAGGCTAACGCCATACGCATTGGAGAAAAGTCCGGCAGTCGTTATTTGCAGTATTTTTCGATGAGAGAGATCATTACTTCTATCGTTGCATCGGCAGCGATGATTGTTCCGTTTCCGTCTACCAAGAATGTGTATCCGGCAGCGTTATCTATGCCGTAACTTTTGAATATCTGATTTTCATTGTATTCGTCGATAAGGTTTATCCATGGGTAGCCGTCATGGTGTATTCCCCGTATCATTTGTTGCATACCGTCGCGACTGATGCCTATGACACGGAATCCTTTGTCCTTGTATTTTTCATATACGGGAATCATGGCTTTCGAAGTCCTTCGGCATGGGCCGCAGTGTATCGACCAGAAGTCGATGAGGGCTATTTTACACCCTTGCAGCAATTCCGACAGACGGTGTGTTGTTCCTGTCGTGTCGGGAAGGACAAAGTCGATATATTTTCCCCCGACGAAACTTTGTTGCGCTTTGATGTATTGCTCGATGTCCCGGGTAAAAGGGTGGTCGGGATATGCCGGTTTGTAGAGGACCCGATAAATTTCCATAATGGAATCGGGTATGGTCTGTCTCGAATAGACAACCGCTTTTTTTATTTTTTCAAAAAGTCGGTAGTAGGTTGCGAGCGAGGGGTGATTTGCTATTTTATTGAGTTCCCATTTTTCGATTTCTGTATGGGTCTGTTCTGCTTTTTTTTGTAAAGCATTACCTTCCCGGCTGTATGCTTTTCCCTCTACACGCAGGTTTTGGAATTTTTCACTCAATAGACGTCGTTGAGTCGGGTCATTGCAACTATCCATTTCTTTGAAAAGGGCATATACCTCGGGTGTGTAAAGTTTCTCTATGTTGTAGAGGGAGTCTCGTTTATCGTAAATCGGTTGCATACGATCCTGTCCGTATCTCCGAATATTTTGATATTCGTTGGTGAGTTTCCCTCCTTCTATACGCATGGAATCTTCACCGTCGATAGTCAGATAGATACGCCCCGGTTCGGCAAAAAATTCTTTGTTGCGCATGCTTCCGTTTCTCCATTCGTCATTGAAACAAAGTCCGTATGCTGTACAGGTATCGGTTCGCAACAGGTACGAAAATTTTCCGTTGCGTATGGGGATAACGATATTTCCCTTGGTATGTCGGTCGAAAACATCTTCCGATGTATTCAACAGAATGGCCGAACTTTGGGGACGGTTTATAACCGACCCTTCTATGAGGCACTCTATCTGTACTGTTTTTTTCTTGTTGTTCAGGTCGATACCGAAGAGTTGCCAATCTTCGCTTTCGATAAAATCGATTTTCTTTTCATCGGCAGGAAGCGGTTCGAATAATAATGAAATGTCGGCCAGACCGGTGGAGTCGGTTTTTATTTTCTTACCCAGTTCGATGCCTTCTGCACCTGTCAGTGCATATTTCAGTCCGCTTTCCCGACTTTGCAGATAGGCCTCTTTTTCTATCGAAAATCCTTTTCCGGGAATACAGCATACGGTCAAGTCGAGTCGGGTTGCTTCGGGGGTACATACGATACGTTCGAGCGAAAGATAGTTTGACGAGCTATTGAGTGCTATTTCGGGTTGTTCTGTGATTTTCATGCGGTTGCATGCTGCAGTGAGCAGAAGAAGAAACAATAATAAAACTGTTTTTTTCATGGCTTTCTTTTTTATCGGTTAGACGCATCATACGACAAAAGGTTACACTTTGGGCAGATTAATTTATCGGACTTGCTATATTGAGGGTTCGATTTTTAACGACAGCGTGCCGGAGTCCAATCTTCGAGATCGGATTTTCGTTGTTGTGTGTCGTATTCGTTTGTAATTTGTATTCTGATTTTCTTCATTTTATTTTGTATGTTACTGACTTTTTGACAAAATTGGTCGTCGGACAAATGCGTGTATTTTTCAGGATTCAATTTCATGTCTCTCAACTGGTCTTCCCATCCGTTGTAAGCTTTGTTTGCATTCCGGTATGCCGCGAGGAATTTTTTATTTTGCATCTCCTTTTCTTTATTTTTTCTTGCAGAACGATTTTTAGTTTGTTTTGTGGACCTATCCTCTGTTTCTGTCTGGGATAGATTACTTTCCGGTGTATTCCCAGCAATGCTTATCAGAGTTTGTCCTAAATCCGTTAATACGTCTACCGCATTGTCGGGTTTTCCTTTGTCTGTTTTCAGTCTCAGAGGTTTTAAGGAGGTATTTTCAGGAGTCGGTTTACCACCGTTTTGAGCCCATGTATAAAGTTTCAGTGCTTCGTCTGTATCTTTTTCTACCCCCAAGCCGTTTTCATAAAGAGTGGCGAGAAGGGTTTGGGCATATGTTACGCCTTGTAGTGCAGATTTATAGAACCACTTAGCCGCCTCGTTATAACTTTTTTTTACTCCATTTCCGTTGAAGTAACAGCTCCCCAAGAAAAATTGGGAAATGGGATTCCCGTTTTGTGCCGATGGTCGGAGGTATTCGATTGCCTCATCATACCGATTGGCGTTATAGGCTTCAACTCCTTTGTTTAGTAAAGTATCGTTTTCTTGTCCCTGTGTAGGTATTGTTGTACCGGTTGATATAAAGAAAACGAGAAGAAAAAATCGGAGGTAAAGAATTGTGTTTCTTTTGTTTTTCATATCGGTAGATTTTTTTATCAATTCGGTAAGTATAGATTTAAAGGTATTTTAAAAGTATGGTCTATTTCTCGAGTGGGTCTTTGAGTGGCTATTGTATGATTACTACAAAAATAACAATTTATTCCGAGTTTCGGAAAACCGGAGAGGATAGTTCTAAAAACAAAAATACGCCCCGACGTGAATATTTTCACCCGGGGCGCGTTTTGGGGGTAGATGAGAACCTTAATCTATTTTTTCGGCTTTGAAGCCGGCTGCGGTAACAAGGCGAACGACTTCTTCGTCGGACAAATCACTGGTGATTGTTAGTATCCGGTCGGGTGTAGAAAGGTCGATGTTCCATTGGTCGCGGGCTACCGCCGTATTGAGAGATGTTTCTATTTTGGCGACGCATCCGCCGCATTTGGCGTTTGTTTTGAATGAGCTTGTTTTCATAGTTTTATTTTTTTAGATGAGTTATTTCCATTTCAATCGCAGACTGTTGAGAACGACCGATACCGAGCTGAAAGCCATAGCGGCGCTCGCCCACATGGGATTGAGCAGCCAGCCGTTTATCGGGAACAATACCCCGGCGGCGACGGGAATACATACGACATTGTAGATGAATGCCCAAAAGAGGTTTTCCCGGATAATACGCGTCGTACTGCGAGAAAGCCGCACGGCGCGAGTGAGCAGCAGGAGGTCGGAATTCATGAGTGTTACCATCGCTACCTGCATCGCGATATCGGTTCCTTGCCCCATGGCTATGCTCACGTCGGCGCGGGCCAATGCCTGCGAATCGTTGATTCCGTCTCCTACCATGGCGACGGTTTTTCCTACCTTTTGTAAGCCGGATACAAAGTCTTCTTTATCTTGCGGCAGTACTTCTGCCTTGAAACGAGTGATTCCGACCGATCGGGCGACGGAACGGGCGGTCGCGTCATTGTCTCCGGTGAGCATGTACACTTCGATGCCGAGTTGTTGTAATCGGGTTACGGCTTCGGCCGACGATTTTTTTATCCTGTCGGCTATGGCGATGATGGCGATGATTCCTTCATGGCCGCCGTAATAGACGACGCTTTTCCCTTCGGATAACCACGATGAAATTTTTTCTTCGGTTTCGGGCGAAAGTGCCGGTTCCGTAAGCATGAAGGAACGATTACCTATGCGGAATGTTTCTCCCCGGGATTTTATTTCGATACCTTTTCCCGAGATGTTTTCAAAGTGTTCGATACGAGGTTCTCCCGGAGTGCGGTCGTTCCAATGCGAAACGATTGCTTTGGCCAGTGGGTGTTGCGATTGGGTTTCGGCGGCAATGAGCAGGTCGATGTATCGGTCGTCGGCTGGTTTCAGCCACACGATGTCGATGACTTCGGGACGGCCTTGCGTGAGCGTACCGGTCTTGTCGAGGACGACACTGTCGACTTGTCCCATTTTTTCGAGGGCGACGGCATCTTTTATAAGGATATGTTCTCGGGCGGCTTTGCCTATTCCTACCATCAACGCCGTAGGTGTAGCCAGTCCCAATGCGCATGGGCAGGCGATGACCAGTACCGATATGGCGGCCAGCAGGCTGTATGCCAGTACGCCCGGCCCATCGTAAAAATATTCCCAAATGATAAATGTGAGAATCGCGAGAATGATGATGGTCGGGACGAATTTGCTGCTGATACGGTCGGCCAACCGTTGTGCCGGAGCTTTGCTACCTTGTGCCTCTTGTACGCGTCGCACGATTTGGGAAAGGAGTGTTTGCGCACCTACGGCACATGCTTCTATCGTAAGAGCTCCGTCGTGATTGATGGTTCCGGCCAGTACTTTGTCTCCCGCTTTTTTATCGGCAGGAATCGGTTCTCCATTGATCATGCTTTCGTCTACGAAAGATTCCCCTTCGATGACGAACCCGTCGACAGCAACCTTTTCACCCGGACGTACGAGAATGCGGTCGCCAATTTTCAGAGTGGCTATATTCACTTCGGTTTTCCCCGATTCGGTAATTTTCAGAGCGGTCTGCGGTTGCAATCCCATGAGGCTTTTCAAGGCAGAAGAGGTACTCCGTTTGGCACGTTCTTCCATGAATTTACCGATAAGGACAAATGCGATGATCATACCCGAAGCTTCGTAATAGACATGGGTTTCGATGCCGTAATCGCCCCAATATCCGGGGAAGAGTGTCATAAGCAGGCTCAACAGAAACGCCGTGAGGGTACTCAGTGCCACGAGCGTATCCATGTTTGATGTGCGTTGTTTTAGTTGTTTCCATGCGTGAACATAGAAAGATTGTCCCGAATAAAGCAAAATGGGAAGGGTGAGGCCGAGTAAAACCCATTCGATATGCGGTGTGTGCATGAAACTCATCGAAACGACCATGAGCGGGATAGCAAACACCCAAGCTACAAGCATACGGTTACGCAGGGACTTGTAGTGCCGTAAAGAGGCGGCTTCACGTTGTTTTTCTTTTTCTTCTTCCGATATGATGAGGTCGTATCCGGCTGCTTGTACAGCCTCTTGTATTTTTTCGAGCGATAGCATGGTCGGGTCGTATTCGACCAAAAGATTCTCTGCCGCAAAATTTACGACAGCCGACCGTACGCCCGGAAGTTTTTTCACAGCGATTTCTACGTTGTTGGCACATACGGCACAACTCATTTCGAGAACGGGTAATATACTTTTTATCATATTGTCGAGAGATAAGGTTGTACAAAGATATGGCAAAGGAACGGCCGGACAAAAATTATCGAATCCTTCCGTAACAGTCTACCTGTTTTGGATTATACAAAGATAAAACGAAAAAAACGGAATTGTTCATCTTTCTTCTACCTATATTTCGGTATTGTGCACCGAGAAACGGTGATTGATATATGCGTATAAAAAATACCATCATCTGTCTCAGACAATGGTACTTTTTTCTTTTTACAGGGGATTATTCCTGCAAAAGATGCTCTAATAGAATGAAAAAGTCTATCCTCACGGACAGATAACTCTCTGCGAACAAACTTCATAGAGAGATTTGTTTTTTAGGATTCAAACAAATTTTCTGTTAAGAATGGAATTCTGTTTGGCAAAGATAGTGAATAAAAAATAAAAAACAATATGTTTTTATTTTTTGTTAAGTCGGATCAGGTATATTTTATATATTACTTATATCATGCTTATTTATATCCTATTATTTTGTTTTCAAGTTTCGATGTGGTAATTTTTTCCTTCCCTAAAATTTGACCGTTTGTGATAAATATGCAAATCATCGGTTTACTCGATTTTTTCAATAAACAAGTCGGGGAGTTGTTGAATGTATTGGTATATCTCAAACTCCTCTTTGGGAGAATTGTAGCGTAGAATAATGGAGACAAAATAACGTTTTTGGTCGCCTATCGAACGTTCTTCGGCGTCGTATGAGGTAATGCGCCCCTCTTGTAGGCGTATTGTTTCCATAATTTTCTGAATGTTCTCGTATTGTCCGGTCGAGAATTTTATGCAGCAACTGTGTATACCTGTCTTTTTAAATAAGATCGTCAGCAGTTCCAGCCCCAGCAGGGTAAAGGCCGTAGCGGCGATTCCCAGCCCGTATAGTCCGCCGCCGATAGCCAGTCCGATGCCCGAAGTGGCCCATAGTCCGGCAGCAGTGGTCAGCCCGCGCACGAATTGTCGGTGAATGATGATCGTCCCGGCTCCGATAAAGCCGATACCGCTTACCACTTGCGCCGCCACGCGTCCCGGGTCGAAACGAGTAACCCCCTCTTGTATGACATCGGAGAATCCGTATTGCGATACGAGCATGAACAAGGCGCTGCCCAGACATACGAGGAAGTGGGTCCGGAATCCGGCTTCTTTGGCCCGGTAAGCCCGGTCGAGGCCGATGACGGCTCCCAGCAGTCCGGCAATCAAGGGGCGGCATATCAATTCGAGAGACAGTTCCATAGTTTTCTGATTTTGGAATTATTTCAAAGATAGGGAATTTTTGAATATGTCGGGGAGGCTCCGCGATTATTTTTACGGAGGGATCGTTTCTCCGTTTATCAAGTGTTTGTAAGAGGAGGGGAGGAACAGAGTATCTCCGGGTCGTACGAGGGAGAAACTGTGATAGAGATTTTTCATAAATTCGATATTAAAATGAGTCGGGAACAAAATTTTATCACAAAAGGTTTGGAATTTGCGAGAGTTTGAATATCTTTGCCAAACGAAACATCAGAAACGTTATGTACAATATGATTCACCACCATCATGCTCATCATGGCTCTTAGTTTTAAGAGGTGGGTAGTTGTGTGTGGATTTTAAGATAATGTACCGATAAAACGCTTGCCTCTTCAAAGGGCTGGCGTTTTTTATTTCGCCGATTCTAAAAACAAGATAAAATGTTACGTATTGCAATTCAATCAAAAGGTCGCCTGAATGAAGATTCTATGGCATTGCTTTCCGAAACCGGTATCAAATTGTCGTCGGGAAAACGCACACTTCTGGTGCAATCTCCCAATTTTCCTGTCGAAGTACTTTTTTTGAGAGACGATGATATACCCGATTCGGTAGCTTCGGGTGTGGCCGATGTAGGAATCGTAGGGCTGAATGAGTTCTTGGAGAAAGAACAGAAAGCCGATGTGGTAAAGGAATTGGGTTTCAGTAAATGCCGACTTTCTCTTGCCATACACAAAGATGTGGATTATCCGGGGCTCTCATGGTTCAACGGTCGTAAAATCGCAACGTCTTATCCGGTGATTTTACGTCGTTTTTTACAGGAAAATAATATCTCGGCCGATATTCACGTCATTACCGGATCGGTAGAGGTTGCTCCCGGTATCGGTCTGGCCGATGCGATATTCGACATCGTCAGTTCGGGCAGCACGTTGGTGAGCAACAATCTCCGGGAGGTGGAAGTTGTCGTGAAGTCCGAAGCCGTACTTATTGCGACACCCGGGTTGTCCGAAGAGAAAAAAGAGATTCTCGATGAATTTCTTTTCCGTATGGAAGCCGTACAGAAGGCCGAAGATAAGAAATATGTATTGATGAATGCGCCGGCCTCGGCTGTCGACGATATTTTGGCCGTGCTTCCCGGTATCAAGAGTCCTACGGTCATGCCGTTGGCACAGGAAGGATGGTGTTCGATACATACGGTTCTCGACGAGAAATGTTTTTGGCAGATTATCAACAAGCTCAAATCGGTAGGAGCCGAGGGCATATTGGCGTTGAATATCGAGAAAATGGTTCTTTAATGAATAGGAGAAAGTATGGAAATCATTAAATATCCTGCCCGTGATACATGGGCGCATATCGTAGAACGACCGCACCTCGATGCCCGCATGTTGGGAGAGACGGTATCGGATATGTTGGCCGATATACGAAACAGGGGCGATGAGGCCGTAAGGGAATATGTCCGTCGTTTTCAAGGAGCGGAAATAGAAACACTCGAAGTTTCGCCCGAAGAGATGGCCGAAGCCGAAGCCGCAGTTTCTTCCGAGTTGAAAGACGCGATCGCCGTTGCCGGTGAAAATATATCCCGTTTCCATGCCTCGCAGGCAATGGAAACGCGCAAGGTAGAGACGACGCCCGGTGTCGTTTGCTGGCAGAAAGCCGTACCCATAGAACGTGTGGGATTATATATTCCCGGCGGTACAGCTCCGCTTTTTTCGACGGTTCTTATGCTGGCCGTTCCTGCACGGGTGGCCGGTTGTCGGGAAATCGTGTTGTGTACTCCTTGTGCGGCCGACGGCAAGGTGCATCCTGCCGTGCTTTATGCCGCACAGGTGGCCGGTGTCCATCGCATTTATAAATTGGGTGGTGTGCAGGCTATCGGGGCGATGGCTTACGGGACGGAGTCGGTTCCGCGTGTATATAAGATTTTCGGTCCCGGAAATCAATACGTAACCGAGGCCAAGCAACAGGTAACCCGGCACGGGGTAGCCATAGACATGCCGGCCGGTCCGTCGGAGGTAGCGGTTATAGCCGATGCTTCGTCCGATATGGCATTCGTCGCTTCCGACTTTTTGTCTCAGGCCGAGCACGGGGCCGACAGCCAGTCGATACTGTTTACCACCGACGAGTCGGTTATCGAGCCCTTGCTTGCCGAGATAGACCGTCAGTTGTCGGTATTGTCCCGGCGGGAGCTTACCGAGAAGTCGCTCTCACACAGCCGTGTCGTGTTGTTGCGAGATAAGCAGGAGTTGGTCGATTTGGCCAATCTCTATGCACCCGAACATTTGATTATACAGTGTGCCGATTACCTCGATATAGCCGATCGGGTCGTCAATGTCGGGTCGGTATTTCTCGGCCCGTACACGCCCGAAAGTGCCGGCGATTATGCCTCGGGAACCAATCATACGTTGCCTACCAGCGGCTATGCCCGGGCGTATAGCGGAGTGAATCTCGACAGTTTTATCCGGAAAATCACTTTTCAGGAAATCAACCGGGACGGTTTGTTGCGTCTTGGTCCGGTGATAGAGGTAATGGCTGCCAATGAAGGGCTCGACGCCCATAAAAATGCCGTTTCGGTGCGTCTCGGCAAAGAGATTAAATAATAAAAGAAAGTGGATTATGTTAGATCTTGAAAAGTGGGTACGTCCCAATATTTTGAATCTGAAACCTTATTCTTCGGCACGAGATGAGTTTAAGGGAGAGGCATCGGTGTTTCTCGATGCCAACGAGAATCCTTACAACGCCCCGTATAATCGTTATCCCGACCCTTTGCAATGGGAGTTGAAAAGGAAAATCGCGGAGATAAAAGGGGTTGCACCCGAACAGATTTTTCTCGGGGTGGGAAGTGATGAGTGTATCGATGTCTTGTTCAGAGCTTTTTGTGTCCCCGGACGAGATAATGTCGTGGCTATCGACCCGACTTACGGTATGTATAAGGTTTGTGCCGACATCAACGATGTAGAGTATCGGCCGGTGCGAATGAATGAAGATTTCGATTTCGATGCGGATACGTTGTTGGAGAATGTCGATGACTGCACGAAACTGATTTTTTTCTGTTCGCCCAATAATCCGTCGGGCAATAACCTGCCGACAGAGAAGATCGTACAAGTCTTGCAGCGTTTCGCCGGAATTGTGGTTGTCGATGAGGCGTATATCGATTTTTCATCGCAGCCCGGTTTTCTGCCGGAACTTCCCCTGTATGACAATTTGGTGGTGATGCATACTTTTTCCAAAGCATGGGGAGCGGCTGCCGTGCGATTGGGTATGGCTTTCGCTTCGCCCGGAATCATTCGCATTTTCAATAAGATAAAATATCCTTATAACATCAACCTGCTTACCCAGCAATATGCCTCCGAGATGCTCGACAAGTACGATCGGGTACAAGCATGGGTACGGGAATTGGTCGTTTCGAGAGATGCTTTGAAGAATAGTTTGTCGGCATTGCCTATCGTTCGGAAAATTTATCCCAGCGATGCCAATTTTCTGTTGGTTCGTTTCGACGATGCGCAAGCGGTTTACGATTATTTGGTCGCGCGTGGTATCATCGTTCGCAGCCGGAATAAGATCACGCTTTGCGAGAATTGTCTGCGCATTACCGTCGGGACGCCCGAAGAAGACCGTGTATTGATAGAAACACTGCAATCTTACCCGTTATGAATACGAAGAAGAAAAGAGCCTTGTTTATCGACCGGGACGGTACGCTGGTCGTAGAACCCCCGATCGATTGTCAGCTCGACAGCCTTGAAAAGTTGCAATTCATGCCCAAAGTCTTTCGCAATATGGCGTATATTCGCGAAAAGCTCGATTTCGAACTGGTGATGGTTACCAATCAGGACGGATTGGGAACACCGTCGTTTCCCGAGGATACTTTTTGGCCGGCGCATAATAAGATGTTGCAGGCGTTCGAGGGAGAGGGCGTTACTTTCGATGCCGTTTATATCGATCGTTCTTTTCCCGAGGAAAATCTGCCTACCCGCAAACCCGGGACGGCGATGCTTACCTCTTATTTCGATGGGAGTTATGATATGTCGGCATCTTTTGTCATAGGCGATCGTCTTACCGATATGCAGCTGGCCCGTAATCTCGGTTGCAGGGGTATCCTGTACGGCAGTGAGTCGATGCGGGAAATGCTCGATGCGTCGGGTCTTGGAGAGACATGTGCCCTGATAACCGAAGATTGGGATCGGATAGCGGAATTCCTTTTCGCGGGAGAACGGCGAGCCGAAGTGCGTCGTACAACGGCAGAGACCGATATATATGTCTCGTTGAATCTCGACGGAAACGGACGGGGGGATGTTTCGACGGGGATCGGTTTTTTCGATCACATGCTCGACCAGATAGCTCGTCATTCGGGTATGGATCTCACGGTACATTGCAAGGGCGACCTCTATGTCGACGAACATCATACCATCGAAGATACAGGTATCGCGTTGGGGGAAGCTATTGCCCGGGCGTTGGGCGATAAAAGGGGGATCGAGCGGTATGGATTTTGCCTGCCGATGGACGATTGCCTTTGTACGGTCGCTCTCGATTTCGGCGGCAGGCCTTGGTTGGTATGGAATGCTGTTTTCTATCGGGAAAAAGTAGGAGATATGCCGACCGAGATGTTTTTGCATTTCTTCAAGTCGCTCAGTGATGCGGCCCGCATGAATCTCACGGTGAAAGCCGAGGGCGAAAACGAGCATCATAAGATCGAAGGGATATTTAAGGCCTTTGCCCGTTCGTTGAAGATGGCTTTACGTCGGGATATATTCCATTATGAGTTGCCGTCAACGAAAGGTGTTTTGTAGAATACCTGAAATCTTAAAGAACCCGCCCGCTTCCTACGAAGTAGGCGGTTTTTTTTTGTTGTATTATACCTGTCGGTACGATCTGTCTTGCCGATTTGTTTTCGTTCGGCTGGTTTACCGGATAAAAAAACGTCCCGATATTCCCATATCAGGACGTCGTAATAATAAAAAGTTCGTACCCGTTTTTCGGGCTTGACGTTTGAACCCTGTTCCTCGGAGTATGTTACATAATCATACTCCCAGACTTTTTCATTCCTAAGTTTTTCTTGAAATGGACGGCTATTTTATAAACAGGTTCTTTTATGGCAAAGATATATAAATATTTCATTCCGACAAGGTTTATTCTTAAAATTTTAAGAAATACCATGTGGAAGTTCTCGACGTGCAATTTATTGTATAGAATAAACAAGAAAGAATGTACATTTGTTTTTGGCATGGTAGAAAACAAGAAAAGGGGCTTCATAAGCCCCTTTTCTTTGCTGTTAGAAAAATTCTTATCCTATTTTGATACCGGCGAATCCCATGAAAGCAAGAGCCAAAAGACCGGCAACTACCAGTGCGATGGGAGTCCCTTGCATGGCTTTGGGTAGTCGTGTCGTTGCCAACTGCTCGCGAACACCGGCAAAAAGTACCATAGCAAGCATGAATCCCAAAGCTGTAGAGATGGCGAAAACAACCGATTCGAGTAGATTATATTCTTTTTGTATGACAAGAATGGCCACACCCAAAATCGTACAGTTGGTTGTAATCAGCGGCAGGAATACGCCGAGGGCCTGATACAGAGGAGGAGATACCTTTTTGAGGATAATTTCCACCATCTGCACGAGAGCGGCGATAACGAGAATGAAGACGATCGTCTGCATAAAACCGATACCGAATGCGTCGAGCAGATATTTTTGCAGCAGATAGGTGCATATCGTGGCAATAGTCATTACAAAAGCAACGGCAGCACCCATACCCGTAGCCGTGCTCACTTTCTTTGATACGCCCAAGAAAGGACAGATACCCAAGAATTGCGCCAATACGATGTTATTGACAAAGATGGCGGTTATGAATATAGATATATAGGTAATCATATCGCTTATTTGGTTTTAAGTTTATTGACAATGGCGATCAGGTAACCCAGGGCGATGAATGCGCCGGGAGCCAGTACGAAGATGAGAGAACCGTAGTGTTCGGGGTAAATGACCATATCGAATACTTTACCCGTACCGAGAAGTTCTCGTACGCTACCCAGCAGTGTGAGGGCGATGGTAAATCCCAGACCGATACCCAGGCCGTCGAGCATAGAATCGAAAGCATTGTTTTTGGCGGCAAAGGCTTCGGCACGTCCCAGAACGATACAGTTTACGACGATAAGAGGAATGAATAGCCCCAGACTCTCGTACAGTGCCGGTACATAGGCTTCCATACACATTTGCAATATGGTTACGAATGCGGCGATAACGACGATAAATGACGGAATACGCACTTTGTCGGGAATGAAATTTTTAATCAGTGCGATTACGATATTCGAACAGATGAGTACGAACATCGTTGCCAAACCCATACCCAAACCATTGATTGCCGACGAGGTCGTTCCCAAAGTCGGGCACATACCCAACAACAAGACGAAAGTCGGATTTTCTGTAATGATACCGTTAAGAATGATTTTGAACTTATTCATGACTGGCCTCCTTTCCCATTTGTGCAGTGGCGCCGTTGGCGGCGTCGGTATTAGTATATGCGGCATAGGCGTTGGCTATGGCATCGAGGAATGCCCGTGAGCTGATGGTGGCAGCCGTGATGGCATCGACAGAGCCTCCGTCTTTTTTTACGGTAAGATGGTCGGTCGAGGGATTTTTTCCCAATACACTTTGGTCTCCTTTGTCCGCGCGGAACCATTCTTCCATTTTCGAGCCTAAGCCCGGGGTTTCGGCATGGCTCAAAACCCGGTAGTTGCGGATCGTCCCATCGGCATTGAAACCTACCATGACCGATATTTCCCCACTGAATCCTTTTTTGGTCTTGCTTTCGACGGCAGCACCCACGTTTTTACCCTCTTTCTTGGCGGGAAAAACTTTCAGTTCGAGATCATTTACCGTTACGGTATATTGTTCGTCGATGGGAGAATTGTCAAATTCGGGAGCAACGTCTTTTACGGCAGTTTCCTGTTTTTGCATTTTCGATTGTGCAATAGGATCTTTGGTAATATTGTAGACATATCCCAGTAAAGCGCCCGTAATAACGGTAATGACCGTGAGGACAACGAGCATGTTTCCGAAAGATGATTGTTTTGCCATTATTTCTTAACCTCCCCGAATCGTTTAGGTTTCACATATTTATTGATAAGCGGCGTTACGGCGTTCATAATCAGAATGGCAAATGACATACCTTCGGGATATGCACCCCAGCGGCGAATGATAATCGTGAGTAATCCGATGCAGATACCGTAGATAATCATGCCTTTATGGGTCATAGGAGAAGTAACGTAGTCGGTTGCCATGAAAATGGCGCCGAGTAGCATACCGCCCAAAAGCAATTGTTGCAGGGCGTAATTCACGTCGAAACTGATGAGCCAAGAGAAAAGAAATGCTGTTGCCAAAATCGATATGGGAATGTGCCATGTAATGACTTTTTTGATGAGCATATAGGCAAGACCTATCAACAGGGCGATAGCACCGATCTCACCCAAACTGCCTCCGATGTTACCCAATAGCATGTCGGTTGTCGTAGCTTCAATGGGAAGACCTTGTTTGAGCAATCCCAGCGGCGTAGCTGCCGTCTCGGCATCGAGGTAATGTGTGGTAAGCGTGTCGGGTTTGGGCCATGTCGTCATTTGCACGGGAAATGAGATGAGCAGGAAGACACGGCCGACAAGAGCCGGGTTGAAAATATTGTTTCCTAATCCTCCGAACGACATTTTCCCGATACCGATGGCAACGAGGGCTCCGATGAGGATAATCCATATCGGGAGATTCGACGGAACATTGAAAGCCAACAATACTCCGGTAAGTATGGCCGAACCGTCCGATACGGTAGGTTCTACTTTCAAAAGGAATTTTTGAATGAGGTACTCGAAAAGTACGCACGCCGCAACCGACGTAAGGGTCACTACCAGGGCGCCTACGCCGAAAAAGTATAGCGACACCAGAAATGCCGGTATCAAGGCTATCAACACGTTGTACATGCAGTTGGGTATGGAGTTACCGCTGTGTACGTGTGGTGAAGGTGATACGATAAAGTTCTGATTCATAATAGATGTTTTTCTTGAATTACTTATTTGGCGTTACGGCTGCGAATGATGGCGCCGACTTTTGCTTTTCCCATGCGTATATAATCGAGCAACGGACGATGGGCAGGGCAAGTGAAACTGCACGAGCCGCATTCGATGCAGTCCATGACGTGCTCTTCCTCGACACGTTCCCAGTTTTGGAAACTCGATGCACTCATCAGTACGTTCGGTGCGAGTCCCATAGGACAAGCCGATACGCATTTGGCGCAACGGATACAAGGTTGCATTTCTTTGCGTCGCGATTCGAGATCCCGTATTATGAGAACGCCCGAACAACCTTTGGTCGTTGCCATGTCGGTCGATACGACGGCTTTTCCCATCATGGGACCTCCCGAAATAACCTTTTCGGTATCTTGCGGCAGTCCTCCGCACATATCGATAAGCTGGCTTATGGGAGTTCCGATGCGTACACGCAGGTTCGACGGTTTGGCAAGAGATTTGCCGGTGATCGTTACGATGCGTTCTACGAGTGGTTTGTGTTTCTGCACAGCCTCATATACGGCAAATGCCGTACCGACGTTTTGCACGACTGCCCCTGTGGCGATAGGCAGAGCGCCGCTGGGAACTTGTCGGCGGATAACGGCATCGATCAGTTGTTTCTCACCCCCTTGTGGATATTTTACCTTTAAGGGACAGATTTCGATAGCCGGATAGTCGGCCGCTAATTGAGTCATGTGTTTGATGGCGTCGGGCTTGTTGTTTTCGATACCGATGACGGCACGTTCCACATTTATGGCCTTACGCAGAATTTCCACGCCTACCAGTATTTCCTCACCTTTTTCCATCATCAACTGGTGGTCTGAGGTGAGATACGGTTCGCACTCGACGGCATTGATGATGAGAATCGTCGCTGTCATTCCCGGAGGAGGGGAGAGTTTCACATGTGTGGGAAATGTTGCACCGCCCAAACCTACGATACCGCATTCTTTGATACGGTCGATAATGGTTTTTGCGTCGAGAGTACATTCTTTAACTAGGGTTTCGCTCCGGTCGATGCTTTCTTCCCATTCATCTCCTTCTACATCGATGATGATAGCTGGTCGTTGGAAACCTGCGGCATCGATGGCCGTATCTATTTTGGAAACAGTTCCTGATACGGGAGAGTGAATGTTGGCCGAAACGAATCCGCCGGCTTGCGCCAAAAGTGTGCCCACTTTCACTTTATCGCCTTTGGCAACGACAGCTTGCGCCGGGGCGCCGATGTGTTGCGAGAGCATCACAACGGCTTGTTTGGGCAGATCGGCAGTGATGATAGCTTGTCCGGCAGATAGTTTATTCTCGGGGGGGTGTACCCCGCCTATCCGAAATGTTTTTAACATATCTGTTTATTTTATGCTGTGAATGATTAATGTAGAGTGTTTTTTATGCTTGGCTTTCGGGAGTTGCCGGTTTTTCTGTCGGAGCAGTTTCGATTTTCGGTTCGACAGGTTTGGGGGCATCGGTTTTTGCCTCTACGGGTTTACGAGGAGGAAAGTTGACCGAGTGTATGGCTCCTGTGGGACATACGGCTTCGCATTTACGGCACAGACGACATTTTTGGAAATCGATGTATGCCAGATTGTTTGTGATGGTAATGGCGTCGAAAGGACACTCTTTGGCGCATTTCCCGCATCCGATACAAGCGGCCGAACAAGCTTTGCGTGCAACGGCACCTTTGTCTTTGTTGACACAACTCACAAACATACGGCGCGATTTCGGGCCTTTGTTCCGTAACTCGATGATCCCTTTGGGACAGGCTTTTACACAAGCACCACATGCCGTGCACAATTCCTCGTCGACTTCGGGCAAACGGGTTTCGGGATTGATGCGAATAGCTCCGAACGAACAGGCGTTCTCACAATCTCCGTTTCCCAGGCAACCGTATGAGCAACCTGTTTCACCGCTGTACAAGGCCGCTTCGATCGCGCAGCTCGATGCCCCGTCGTAGTGATTGGTCTTTTTCCGGTTGGCACAGTTCCCGTTACAGCGCACGACAGCCACTTTGGGGGTTACTTCACCCGCTTCCATACCCAATATGGCAGCGATTTTTGCCATGACGGGAGCGCCTCCTACGGGGCATAACATGCCGTCGAGAGAATCGGCTTTTACGCAAGCGGCAGCAAATCCCCCGCAACCGGGGTATCCGCAACCGCCGCAATTGGCTCCGGGAAGTACGGCTTCTACTTGTCCGTTGCGAGGGTCTTCATAGACTTTGAATTTCTGAGCGACAAAGTACAATATGACTGCACTTATTGCACCAATACCCCCCAGTGAGAGGGTCGCAATCCATACTAAACTCATTTCTTCTTAATTTATAATAGGTTTATAGGTTTTCGTTTTTTCTTAGGGGTTCAACTGTAAAAACAAGCGATTTTCTTATTTTTTTTCTGAATAAATATAATGTCAGATAATAAGGTAGTAAAGACAGAAGGGCGGCGATACCCGAAACGGCTTCATCGCCGGTGAGTAAATAAATACCGGCCAATACGCAGCAGATGACTAAAAACGGATACAGAAATGCCAGCCGCAGAGCTTCGTTGCTCATGGCTTCATTCCCTACGACCCATACGGGTTGTCCTACATATAGATCGGGTATGTAACAAGTGGTTTCGATGATTTTTTCGCTGCGGTCTGCTGCTGTACATGCCGACTGCACATGACAACCAGCACATGCCGAATGTTGTATGATTCGTACATAAACGGTTGTACCATCGATTTGGGTAATGGTACCTTCGTGTTTTACATGAGTATCTTTTTTGCCCATTTTTGCTATCTCGACATGGCAATATTTGATGAGACAAAAGTAGATATTATTTCTCTTTCGACCAATAAAAAATGCGAAAAAAAGGAGCTGCTTTTAATTTATGTTTCAGAACAAGGGCTATTCATTGATAATAAAGTCCCAAAGTCAGTATCCCGGAGACGGAATTGTCGGGGTGAAACTCTAAAATATGTTATTCTTGAAAATAATTGGGAATATCGTAGGTATTGTCGATTATTTATCCGTACCTTTGTCTCACAAAATAACAGGATTTATTCTGAATCGCCTTTGCGTCTGTTTTATCCGTATTCGTTGCGGATTCTTCATTTCTCAAAATCGACATCATTATCAAGTTCTTTTATTCCGAAACGCAACTTGTATTTCTATTGTAAATTTTATGGCGCTATTTTTATGATATGTGAATCCTTCTGGTGTAAGGAATGTTTTGACTGGTATCTTTGTTTTATTCGGAAAATCTCTCTCATTCATTTTTAACCATTAATAATCGGCAACAGAATTGTTGCCTTCAACTTATGACATTTCAACAATTGAATATTTCTCAGCCTGTATTGAAGGCATTGGAAGAAAAACAGTTTAGTACCCCAACATCGATTCAGCAACAAGCGATACCCGTAGCTATGGGCGGTCGGGATATTCTGGGACTTGCCCAGACGGGAACCGGAAAGACAGCTGCTTTTGCAATACCCGTGATAGAGTATCTGTATAAAAAATCGCAAATCGAAAAAAATCGGAGAATCAGAGCTTTGGTTTTGACTCCCACGCGGGAACTTGCGATCCAAATAGAAGAGGCGTTTACGGCCTATGGAAAATATACTGGACTTAAATGTGTGGTAATTTATGGCGGTGTGAAACAGACCCGTCAGGTAGAGCAGCTTCGTCGAGGAGCGGATATATTGATTGCGACTCCCGGGCGGTTATTGGATTTGATAAATCAGAAAATCGTGGATTTGAGTGATGTAACGCATTTTGTCCTTGATGAAGCCGACCGTATGCTCGATATGGGCTTTGTACACGATATCAAACGCCTTTTGCCGTTATTGCCGCGAAAAAGACAGAATCTGTTGTTTTCGGCTACGATGCCCAAAGAGATTGACGCTATTTCAAAAACGATCCTTCATCAACCGGTAAAGGTAGAAGCCGCCCCAGTTTCATCGGTGGTCGAGACGATCGAACAACGTCTCTATTGGGTGGAAAAACCCGAAAAAATAACACTTTTGGTTGATGTGTTGAATGCGCATATCGATAAGACGATACTGGTTTTTTCCCGCACCAAGCACGGCGCCGATAAGATCGCTCGGATTCTTAATAAAAGAGATATAGAGTGTATGGCTATTCACGGGAATAAATCTCAAAATGCCAGACAGTTGGCTTTAAGTAGTTTTAAGTCTGGAAAAATACGAGTTATCGTTGCGACGGATATTGCAGCCCGGGGAATCGACGTGCAGAATCTCGGAGTTGTTGTAAATTACGACATGCCCGATGTAGCAGAAACGTATGTGCATCGCATCGGTCGTACGGGACGTGCCGGTAGCCGGGGGATCGCTCTCTCTTTTTGCTCGCAGGACGAGCGGGAAATGGTACGGAATATCCGGAAATTGACAGCCGGCAGACTCGATGTCGTATCGGTGTAAATATAGATAAACGGTACACATTCGGATTCCTATCCAATGTGTTTCTAATATAAATAAAAACAAAAAGTAAAATGAACATTTATGTTGCAAATTTGAGCTGGAATACGAATAGAGACAGCTTGTGTGAATTATTTTCTCAGTATGGAGACGTTGCTTCGGCAAATATTATCTTGGATAAGATGACGGGGCGTTCCCGGGGATTCGGTTTTGTTGAAATGCCCGACGAAGCCGATGCCAAAAGAGCGATAGAGGAACTTAACGGGGCGGAATTCGAGGGTAAAACCATTACGGTGAATGTTGCCCGCCCGAGGGAAGAAAGACCTTATAACAACGATCGTAGAAGGTATTGATTCCTTGATATATATGTAAAAGTGCATCGACAGAAATGTCGATGCACTTTTTTATTGGACACGCCGACCTTATTCATCGGCAGAAATTCGACAGGCTTTGAGAAAAGATTGATACTGCAAAAAATGGCGGATTGCTAAAAAATATGTATCTTGCGCCCTAAATTTATGATTTAACTATGAAGACATATTTGGTAACCGGTGCAGCCGGTTTTATCGGTGCGAATTTCGTAAAATACATGTTGAAGAAATACGATGATATAGCCATCGTTATTCTCGATAAACTGACATATGCAGGAAATCTCGGAACCATAAAAGAAGAATTGAAAGATTCGCGAGTGGAGTTTGTGCGGGGCGATATTGCCAATGCCGAACTGGTCTCCAATATTTTTGCCCGCAGGGAAATCGATTATGTCGTGAATTTTGCCGCCGAATCGCATGTCGATCGCAGTATAACCAATCCGCAACTTTTTTTGCAAACCAATATTTTAGGTACGCAAAATATGCTCGAATGTGCAAAAAAGGCATGGACGACCGGTAAAGACGATAAAGGATATCCCACTTATTTGCCCGGGAAAAAATTTCTGCAAGTATCTACCGACGAGGTCTACGGTTCGTTGACAAAAGATTTTGATGTGCCGCAGCCCTTGCATATCGAAGACGAAAATGTGCGTCGGGTCGTGAAAGGTCGTACCAAAATACAGACTTACGGCAGAACATTTTTTACCGAAGAGACGCCGCTCGATCCCCGTTCGCCTTATTCTTCGTCTAAAACAGGAGCCGATCTTATAGTCCGGGCCTATCACGAGACTTACAAAATGCCGGTGAATATCACCCGTTGTTCCAATAACTACGGGCCGTATCATTTCCCCGAAAAATTGATCCCGCTCATCATCAAAAATATCCTCGAAGGGCGCAAGTTGCCTGTTTACGGAAAAGGTGATAATGTGCGCGATTGGCTTTATGTCGAAGATCATGCCAAAGCCATCGACATGGTATTGGCCGGCGGTCGTGTTGGGGAAATATACAATATAGGAGGGTTCAACGAAGAACAGAACATCAACATCGTAAAACTTACGATCGATACGATTGCCCGACTTATGCAGGAAGAACCCCGTTATCGGTCGGTTCTGAAAACTCCAGTCGAGAATATCAATTACGACCTCATTACTTATGTGGGCGACCGGTTGGGGCATGATATGCGTTATGCCATCGATCCGTCGAAAACAGCCCGGGAACTGGGCTGGTATCCCGAAACACCGTTTGAGGTGGGTATCGAAAAAACGATCCGTTGGTATCTCGAACATCAGGAGTGGGTCGAAGAAGTCGTCAGCGGAGATTATCAAAAGTATTACGAACAGATGTATTCCAACCGATAATTCAGAATATTATGAAAGGAATCGTTTTGGCCGGAGGCTCCGGTACGCGTCTTTACCCGATAACGATGGGGGTCAGCAAACAGATGTTGCCCGTTTACGATAAACCTATGATTTATTATCCTATTTCGGTCCTTATGTTGGCCGGAATACGGGAGATACTCGTTATATCCACCCCTTACGATTTGCCCGGATTCCGCCGTTTGTTGGGAGACGGTTCTCAGTTTGGCGTACATATCGAATATGCTGAGCAACCGTCGCCCGATGGTTTGGCGCAGGCTTTCATTATCGGAGAGGAGTTTATCGGCGATGATACGGCGTGTCTGGTATTGGGCGACAATATTTTTTACGGGCAGAGTTTTTCTTCTATGCTTTCGGTCGCTGTGCAGAATGCCGATAAGGGGTTGGCTACCGTGTTCGGTTATCGGGTAAGCGATCCCGAACGGTATGGCGTAGCGGCCTTCGATGCCGAGGGTAATGTTACTTCCATTGAGGAAAAACCTGCACAGCCCAAAAGCAATTACGCCGTCGTAGGACTCTATTTCTACCCCAATAAGGTGGTGGATATTGCAAAAACCATCAAACCATCTCCTCGCGGAGAGTTGGAGATAACAACGGTCAATCAGGAGTTTTTGGCTACGGGAGAATTGAAAGTCCAACTTATGGGTCGAGGGTTTGCATGGCTCGATACCGGTACGCATGATTCGCTTTTCGAGGCGTCGGCGTTCATCGAGACCATAGAACATCGTCAGGGTTGGAAAGTAGCTTGTCTCGAAGAGATTGCTTATAATCAGGGCTGGATTACGACCGAGCAATTATTGCAGCAGGCCGAACCCATGAAGAAAAATCAGTACGGCCAGTATCTTATCAATTTGGCCAAAGAGGCTGCCGGTAAATCGGCGGAATAAATCGGTCGCAGAATGTCCCGAGGAGTGAGGAAAATAGATTTGCCGAAATTTGAAGATCGGCGGGGTAATCTTTCTTTTATAGAAGGAGGCCGTCATATTCCTTTCGATATAAGGCGGGCTTATTGGATTTACGATGTTCCCGGCGGACAGTATCGGGGCGGGCATGCTTACCGAACGCAACAGGAGTTTATTGTCGCTTTGTCGGGAAGTTTTGAGTTGGTCGTGCGTGATGCGGGAGGAAAAACAGAACGCTATTTTCTGAATCGCTCGTATTACGGTATCTATATTCCCTCACTTACATGGAGACAACTGACCGATTTCTCGACCAATTCGTTGGCTTTGGTATTATCTTCGGGTGCGTTTGATGAGGCCGATTATATTTATGACTTCGATGAGTATAAGAGATTGAGCCTATGATGAGACCTTCGGTACACGATTGTAAACTTATGGAGTTGCCCCGTATCTATGATCCGGGGGGAAATATTACGCCGTTGCACGGGGGAGAAGATTTGCCGTTTGAGATACGTCGCATTTTTTATCTCTATGATATTCCCGGAGGAGAATCCCGGGGAGCACATGCCCATAAAGAGTGTCATCAACTTATCGTTGCGGCAGCCGGGGCGTTCGACGTTTTTCTCGATGACGGTCGTGAGCAGAGGGTCGTTACATTGAATCGCCCTTATTACGGATTGCACGTCCTTCCCGGCATTTGGGCCTCCCAGCGGGAATTTTCTTCCAGTTCCATCTGTTTGGTTTTGGCATCGGAGTCGTATGACGAAGGTGATTATATTCGCGATTACGACGATTTTCTCCGGTTTACACAACGACTATGAAATTTCAGGATTTACAGAAAATCAACGCCCGTTATGCCGAAGAGTTGAAACGGGTGGCTGCCGAGGTCATCGATTCGGGCTGGTATCTGTCCGGTGAACGGTTGGCGGTATTCGAACGGGATTTATCGGCTTACCTCGGAGTCCCCCATGTCGTAGCTTGCGGTAACGGCCTCGATGCGTTGCGTCTTATTTTGCGCGCTTATATCGAGATGGGAAAAGTCAGGGAAGGCGATGAGGTCATTGTACCGGCCAATACCTATGTGGCAACTGTTTTGGCCGTAACCGACAATCGTCTTGTTCCGGTTTTTGTAGAACCGTCGCCGGAGACTTACAATCTCGATTCGCGACGAGTGGAAGCCGCTGTTACGGCTCGTACCAAAATCATTTTACCGGTGCATCTTTATGGGAATTGCTGCTGGGACGAATGTTTGGTCGGGTTGGCACGGAAATATGATTTATGGGTGGTCGAAGATGCCGCTCAGTCCATAGGAGCAGAAGCCGGTCTCGACGGGTTGTTCGGGGGGAGGAAATCCGGAGCTTTGGGACATGCCGCGGGAATCAGTTTTTATCCGTCGAAAAATTTGGGCGCATTGGGCGATGGGGGGGCTGTCGCTACTTATGACGCAGAGTTGGCAGAAGTTGTCAGGGCGTTAGCCAATTACGGATCGGAGCGGAGATATTACAATAAATATCGAGGCTATAACAGCCGTTTAGATGAGTTGCAGGCGGCATTTCTTTCGGTCAAGTTGGCCTGTCTCGATGACGACAATCGTCGTCGGCAGGAGTTGGCTGCGATTTACGACAAGGCTATTACGGCAGCCGAAGTCATCAAGCCGCAATTAAAAGAAGCAGGGCGACACATCTATCATCAGTATGTCGTTCGGGTTCCTCGTCGGGAGGAGTTGATAGAAGAGTTGAGGAGACAGCAGATACCCACGCTTATACACTATCCTGTACCGCCGCATAAGCAGGCTTGTTATGAGGCCTATCGGGACTTGTCATTGCCGCTTACCGAACGTTTGGCGCAAGAGGTTCTCTCTTTACCGATTTCTCCTGTGATGACCGAAGATGAAGTTTTGACCGTTTCCCGGGCGATAAATGATTTTTATAATAAATAGGAGTGAGGTCCGTTTAAAATGCCTCATTGATGTTGAACATGAATCCGGTTTTGAAATCTTTCCCGAATCCTAAATCCAAACGAACATTGACCCGGCTTTTGAACTCCCAACGGTAGCCGATACCGAAGTTGGGTAAAGTTTCCGAGAAATCGAATTTACGAAAGTTCTCGAAAATATTTCCGGCCCCGACCCAAAGCACCATTCCGTTACGTTTCCAAAGATGCTGACGTAGTTCGAGTTGTGCTTCGATAAGATTATTATCTCGGTATTGTCCTTCATAATATCCTCTCATACGAAATTGTCCACCCATTCGGCTTTTCATTGTCCAGGGAACATTCCCGTAGTTGAATTTTCCGTGAAGGTCAAATGCTAAAATACCGCCTTTCCATACCCGATTGTAAGTATCGAAGATAACATCGGTCATCATGAAATCATATTTGTTGCCCAGGAATTTAGGATAGAATCCTTGCTCGATTTTTAAATAAATCCCTTTATGGCAATCTGTTATCACGTCTCTACTGTCATATACGACCGATGCTCCTATACCGGTTGTACTGATATGGGATTTTTCCCCGGCAATGATTTGTTCGACGGTCCGGGGATCATTAGGATTTTTCTTTTTGAAGTTATTCCCTTTGACAAAATCGAAACTTGCCATTGGCCCAAAGAACAAATTATGGGAAAGTTTGAAAAGGAAGTCGGTTTTCATCTGAGCCTGCAACCTTAGATAGCTCCAATAAAAAGAGTCATTACTGCCGGCATCGTAACCGATTCCCCAGTAATCGCTGGGCATGGAGTAGAAATATACGGTATAAAGCAGTCGGTATTTGTCTTTGGGTAAAATATGGGAACCTCGTATACCCAGCATATAAAAACCCGATGTGGAAACATTCCCGAAAAACGATACATTGGAAGGCTGAATGCTCAGGTCGGTACGGTCGCTGCGATATAGTCCGGCGGCCATGATACCTATGCCGAACTGGGTCGCACTCGAATATTGAGGCCCTCCGATAAAACTGATGTCGAATTTTTTCTCGGGTTTGGGTTTGTTGGCATTTCTGAAATAATCGCCTATTTTTTTGAAAAAAGAGTTTTTCCCTTTGGGCACGGTATCCGTTTGGATATTTTCACTTGTGCTTTTCGATGCTAAATCTTTGTTGGTTTGCCGTGTTTGCGCCGTACCGTTTTGGGATATTATGGAAATACCGAAAAACAAAATCCCGATAAGAATCTTTTTTGATGAAAAAAAAGTCGGGCATTGAGGGTAGGAAAACGTCGGGAGATATAACATGATGGAACTATGGAAAATTACGGATATTGTTGTAACCACTCAGACGCATCTTTGTTCCCGAATCGGACGGCACATTGCATATCGGCATGGGCTTTTTGGCTCTCGCCGATGGCAAAGTAGCAAAGGCCGCGATAATAATAAATAATATCTTGAAGGCCGGTATAGTGGGTAATCTCCGAGAATATTTTTATGGCGTTTTCATATCGTTTTACATGATAATTCAGTACACCGTTGAGTATATCGTTATAGCCGTCGTCGGGAGTGTCTTTGAGGGCAAGTTCTATATTTTTCAGAGCCTCTTCATAGTCTTGTTTAAACATTTGGCTTACGGCTTTATTGCGATAGATCGAGCCTATGGGATAAATGTTTTCTTTTTTGGAATCGAAATATTGCAGGGCTTGATTGTAATCGATGATGGCATTGTCGTGCAATGCAAGGGAGGCCCAACTGCAACCGCGAAGATAATAGGCGTCGCTGTTTTGCGGATCATTCATCAAAATATCGGTAAGGGCTGTGATGGTTTCCCTGTATTTTTTTGCACGGTATAATTTTTCTGCATTGGACATGGGTGTGGCCTCTTTCTCTACTTCGTCGAGGATGTAGTACGGTTTTTGTTCACCGAAAGGGTTGTAATTGACGAATATAAGAACGACAAAACCTTTGTTTGTAGCCACTATTTCAGGTAGTTGACGCCCCGGGGGTGCCGGTGTCATCGAGAGGTTTTCAAGCTCGTCGCACCGGTCGATAAGTCGCATCAGATAACTTGTTTTTACAGCGAGGTTTGGGAAGTAATCGTTATACTTGGCCACATTGACGGCTAAGACATTTCCATCGCTGTCGAACAAAGGGCTGCCGCTACTGCCGCTTTCGATGGCGACCGACATTTGACAATAAGAGGGAAATCTGCTGTCGGTTGTGGCACTGATGATACCGGCTGTCGTTTTGGGGTTGACACCTAATACATTAGCGGCGGGATAACCTATGGCGAAACAGTATTCTCCCTCGATGGGATCAGTGTTGCGAATGTTGTAAGGAATTTCGCCGAATGTTGCAAAAGCGGAATCTTCGATTTTTATAATGGCCAGATCATTTTGGGGGTCGGTAACGACGATCCGGGCATTATAGCCTTGCTCGAAAGAGCCGTTGACGCCGCTTACAACTATGTTCTGTGCGTTGGCGATTACGTGGTGATTGGTTACGATATATCCGTTGGGGGTGATGGCGAATCCCGATCCAAGAGAGATAGTACCGGAATTTTCCTGATAGTTTATTTGGGGATATTTGCGGGTGAATGTAATGGTCTGTATTTGTTGTTTAAAAGAAAATGAATCTTGCGCGAATGTCATGTAACATTCCCTGCCTACCGGTTCGTTTGTCAGTGAAAAAGGATTATTGCCCCATATTCGATAATATTCATCGTAGTTGGTCATTTCCAGAAAATAGTCGACCATACCGGGATTGGAGTCTTCCCCTTCGAGTTGAATGACCCGGTAACGTATATTTTCGGGAAATCTCTCATCTTCAAATCGTTCTATGGCGTATATTTTTCCATTACTCGATTCCCATATACCCTCTACTATTTCCAAAATTCCCTTTTTGACGCGGGAATCGATGATCTCTTTTGCTTTATCTTTATTATAATCGGCTACTTTGAATTTACTCTGCGCGGGTGTGGAGAGTAAAGTCAAAAACAGTAATAGGATGATATGTATGTGTTTGTGTTTCATGCGCGGGAAAAAGCAGGCTTTTAAATTCTGAAAAAGAGACCGAAGCTCAGCATTTCTTTTATTTGAATAAACGATCCTTTTTCGTTGGGATCGGCACTGTCGTCGTATCGCATTTTAAACTCTATTCGGGTCGAAAAATAGCGGTTTAAAACAAAATTGAATGTATTTTCAAAGTCGATTTGTACATGCTTGTAAGAGGTAAAGTAGTAGAGTCGGGACGACAAATACATGTTTCGCATGAATTGCCATTTGATGTTCGTATCAAAAGACGATCCGAATTTATGGAGTATTTTTTCCCCTTTTTCTATACCGAATTTTGTCGGATCCATTTCTTCGTCTATGCAGGTTTTCAAGTTATATGAAAAGGGAGATACCGACACCGATGAAGTAAAAGACTTGTTTTTGCTGGTATAGTTATGGCTCATACCGAGGTTATAGCTTAGTTCTCCCGGAGACAGGAATGACGCTGTGCGTGTTTCGGTATTTTTTTTGTAGTTGTTAAAGAATTGGGTTTTGAAATACAGACTGGTTGAATAATAGAAATTTTTAAAAGCTTTATAATCGAATTTACTGTCGATACGGAACAGATCTTCACTGATGCTGTAATTGCGCAATGTATCGTCGGGAGCACTGCTTATATTCAGATTCCATTGTATTTTATTTTCAAATAGTATTTTGTCGTTATAATCGTTGTATTTGATCGAATATGCCTGTGTACTGATAAGATTGATGTTGCTTGTACCTCCCTGATACCAGTTGTCCGAGATGTATATTTGGGAGATTTGCAGGGCGCTTTGTAGAGATGAAATCCAGTGTTTTAGTTTCACGGGACGTCCTTTGATATCAAATTTTCTGGGTGTAGACGGTCCTTTTACTGTTAGTATCTCACGGCGTTTTTTCATACGTTCGAGATGAATAGCTTTCGGAAGTCTTTCGGGCGTGTACCGCACTTTTTCGGGGTGGGCGATAATCGCTGTTGCTTGGGCATACGCTCCTAATTCTGCCAAACTTTTTGCTTTATCTATGCTGTTTTTTCGTCGGTAAATGGTATAAGGAACATATTTTTTTTCAGGAATGTTTTCATATAATGCCGGAGTATCTCGGGGACGTTGCCCGTTGAAGATAATGGGCATGAAAATCGGGTTGACCGGTATTTCGTGTGTCGGGATAATTGTAAATTTATTTTTTGCCTCTTGCAAGATGGCTTGTGCTTGTGCGCACATTTTCAGCGGTTGCGGTTTCGGCGGAATTTTTCGCAAGGTATCTTTGGCATACGGTTTGGCCAGTACACTGTCGGTTTTTTGAATCGGAATATCGGCCACGACTTTTTTCCCGACAATACTATCGAGTTGTTGCAATAATTCCTGAGCCATTATGCTGTCTTCGACAAATTCGGTCGTAATGAAAATCGTATCTTTGACAAGTCGTGTCGTATCTACATGTATGTCGATGCGGGTACTGTCTTTTATTTCCAGACTGTCTATCAACGAAAATATGTTCTGTATAAGGCGGGTTATACTATCGGGCATCGACGAAGTGTCGACCGGAGGGGCCTCAGGTGTTGTTTTAGGAGACGATTGTGCAGGCATGATGATCGTCAACGACAAAAAAACGAAACAGCACAACGATGCTATGTGTTTAAAGGACCGGATATATGTGAAGTTTATTCCCATATGTGCGTTGCGTGAATCGTCAAATAGTTGGCAAATATAGCTAAAAAAACGTTCTTTCGGAAAAATATATTCTTTAATATCCAGAAAACAAATCGCTTTGATAATTAATTGGTTTTTTCATGGCTGAATCCCAACTTTTTTCTAATTTTGCACATTGAAAAATTCGCACAAAAAATTCCATCTTAAAGTGAATACAAAGTATATTTTCGTTACAGGCGGTGTTGTATCGTCGTTGGGTAAAGGTATTATATCGGCATCTTTGGCAAAACTTTTGCAAGCAAGAGGATATAAAGTTACAATTCAAAAGTTCGACCCGTATATCAATATCGACCCGGGTACACTGAATCCCTATGAACATGGGGAATGCTATGTAACCGTCGACGGCCATGAGGCCGATCTCGATTTGGGACATTACGAGCGTTTTACCAATATCCAAACGACACGGGCCAATAATATTACGACCGGTCGTATCTATCAGAATGTTATCGAAAAAGAACGCCGGGGCGATTATTTGGGAAAGACGGTTCAGATTATTCCGCATATCACCGATGAAATAAAACGCAACGTGAAATTGCTCGGGTCGAAAAATAATTTCGATTTTGTCATCACCGAAATCGGGGGAACCGTAGGTGATATCGAGTCTCTGCCCTTTATCGAGAGTGTGCGTCAGTTGCGTTGGGAAATGGGAAAAGATTGTTTGTGCATACATCTTACTTATGTTCCTTTTATTGCCGCAGCCAAGGAGTTGAAGACCAAGCCTACCCAGCACTCGGTAAAGCAGTTGCAGGAAGTCGGTATTCAACCCGATATTCTCGTGTTGCGTACCGAGCATCAGTTGAGTGTCGACTTGCGTCGTAAAGTGGCGCTGTTCTGTAATGTCGAGCCCGATGCCGTCATTCAATCCATCGACGTGCCTTCGATTTACGAAGTGCCGTTGAAAATGCAGGAGCAGAAACTCGATGAAATCGTGCTAAGAAAAACCGGTATGGAAATAGGGCCTAGACCCGAGTTGAAACCTTGGCGGGAATTCTTGGCACACATGCAGAATGCCAAAGATACGGTGCGCATAGGTCTCGTAGGAAAATATGTCGAGTTGCAGGATGCATATAAATCGATCAATGAGGCTCTTTTCCAAGCAGCTACCTACAACAACCGCAAGCTCGACCTGCAATATATCCATTCCGAAAAGTTAACCGAAAGCAATGTCGACGAGAAACTCTCTTCGATGGACGGCCTTGTTATCGCTCCCGGTTTCGGGCAGCGTGGTATCGAAGGAAAATTCGTAGCACTGAAATATGCCCGGGAGCACGATGTGCCTACATTCGGTATCTGTTTGGGTATGCAGTGTATGGTGATCGAATATGCTCGCGATGTTTTGGGATATAAAGATGCCAATTCGACCGAGATGGACGTCAATACACCCCATAATGTTATCGACCTGATGGAAAGTCAGAAGTGTATTTCCAATATGGGCGGAACGATGCGGTTGGGAGAATATGATTGTATTTTGCAAGAAGGTTCGAAAGCCGAGCAAGCGTACGGAAAAACTCATATCAAGGAGCGTCATCGTCATCGCTTCGAGTTTAATGGCGATTATCGTTCGGAGTTTGAAGCAGCCGGAATGAAATGTGTGGGAGAAAATCCCGATACACGCTTGGTCGAGGTAGTCGAAGTTCCGTCGCTCACGTGGTATATCGGCGTGCAATATCACCCCGAATATAACAGTACGGTTTTGAATCCCAATCCCTTATTCCTTAGCTTTATAAAAGCGATTATCGATCACAAGAAATAATAATTGCCTATATCATAAGACAAAACCAAAACAATGGATAGAAATACAATTATCGGTTTTTTACTTATGGCGGTCGTTCTTTTCGGCTATACGTGGTATATGCAGCCGTCGCCCGAACAGAAAGCAGCCATGCAACGCTATCAGGATTCTTTGTTGCAGGTCGAGAATACCCGCCTTGCTGAAATGAATAATGTAGAAACTGCCGTAACCGAACCTGTCGGAGAAACGACGGTCGATGAGCATTCTGCCCGGCTGCGTAATGAGTATGTCGATTTTGCTCCTTTTGCCGAGGGAGAGGAGAAGACGGTAACGCTTTCCAACCCGCAGGTAACTCTTACGTTTTCGACACATGGAGGCCGTCTTACACAAGCTGTTCTCAATGAGTACAACACCTATGATTCATTGCCGGTGATGTTGTTTAACAGCGAAAACAACGCATACGGGTTTATATTCAAGGCACAGGGACGTACTATCAATACGGCCGATCTCTATTTTGTTTCTGAGTTGTCGGCCGATAATCGTACCCTCTCGATGAAACTTCCTTTTGAAAATGGCAGTTCTTTCGAGGTGCGTTATACTCTTCCCGAGGAAGGATATATGCTCGATATGAAAATTTATCAGAACGGCATGGAAAACATCTTGCCTCGCAATACGGTAGATCTCGATATGTATTGGTCTCAAATGTTGCGTCGTCAGGAGCGCGGACGTATGTTCGAGGAGCGTAACAGCGCCTTGTATTACAAGTTTGTCGGTTCCGATGTGGAACGCCTCAGCGAGACGAAAGACGAGCATGAAAGTATCTCTACCGGTTTGAAGTGGATAGGCTTTAAAAATCAGTTCTTTTCTTCGGTGCTGATTGCCGACCGTAAGCTGAATGGTGCACGATTGGAGTCGACGGTTTTGCCCGAAGACGATACTTATCTCAAAAGTTATAAGGCCGAGACAACCGTCGATTATGATCCCATGTCGCCCGAAGGTCCTGCATTCCGCTTTTTCCTAGGTCCTAATCTCTATCCGTTGTTGAAGAGCTATGATAAAGGCCTCGACTCGGACGATAAGTTGCAGTTGCCAAAACTTATCCCTCTCGGATACAAATTTTTCCGCTGGATCAATACCGGTATTATTATTCCCATCTTTACGTTCTTGGGCAAATATTTTACCAATTACGGTGTTATCATTCTTCTTATGACGCTCATCATCAAGGCCGTGCTTATGCCCTTGACATTCAAATCATATATGTCGAGTGCGCGTATGAGGGTGCTGAAACCGCAAATGGAGGAAATCAATGCCAAGTATCCCGGACAGGATAAAGCGATGGAGCGTCAACGGGCTACGATGGAGTTGTATAGCAATGCCGGGGTAAATCCCATGAGCGGCTGTCTGCCTTTACTTTTGCAGATGCCTATCTTATTGGCTATGTTTGCGTTTTTCCCATCTTCGATAGAGCTACGCCAGCAACCGTTCTTGTGGGCCGACGACCTTTCTTCGTATGATGCGATTTTCACATGGGACGCTTATATTCCTCTTATCACGCCTTATTTTGGTAATCACATCAGTCTCTTCTGTCTTTTGATGACCATCACCAATATCCTGTACACAAAAATCAATATGGATAGTACGGGAGGTGGACAGCAGATGCCGGGTATGAAACTGATGATGTATCTCATGCCGCTGATGTTCCTTTTCATCTTCAATAATTATGCATCGGGATTGAGCTACTACTATTTTGTGTCGCTGCTTATCACGATTATACAGACCTACATTTTCCGTAAATGTATCAACGAAGAAAAGGTACTTGCCAAGCTGAAAGAGAACCAGAAAAAACCTCGTAAAAAATCGGGATTCATGGCTCGTCTCGAAGAAGCGCAACGTCAGCAACAAGCTGCTCTTAAACGTCAACAGCAGCAACGTCGCCGCTAAAAAGTATTTGATAAAAAGACGAAGGCTCTACAACTTGTAGGGCCTTCGTCTTTTTTGTTGATAGTTTTTATTTTCGGCAGATACAGTCTGTCAAATGGTCGTTGATAAACCCCGATGCCTGTAAATAGGCGTAGCAAATTGTCGTACCGAAAAACTTGAATCCCCGTTTTTTCATATCCTTGCTTATTGCATCGGATAGAGGAGATGCAGAAGGAATTTCACTCAAATGTTGAAACGTGTTGACAATAGGTTTCCTATCGGGAAAGAAAGATAAGATATAGTTGTAGAAACTGCCGAACTCTTTTTGGATAGAAAGGAATAGCCTTGCATTGTTGATTGTCGATTTGATTTTCAGACGGTTTTTCACGATGCCGTCGAATTGCATCAATCGTTCGATGTCTTTATCGTCCATTTGTGATACCCATTCGGCATCGAAGTCGTAAAACGCTTTACGATACCCTTCGCGCTTTCTGAGGATAGTTATCCAGTTTAGGCCGGCTTGGGCGCTTTCCAATACAAGAAATTCAAACAGCGTCTTATCGTCGGTTACTGTTTTTCCCCACTCTTCGTCGTGATATTTCGTATAAAGGTCGTCGGTTCCGCACCAGCCGCAGCGTCCGTTTATCAAGTCTTTCATAATCGTTATACGTTTTTGTATAGATGTAGTTGTGTGTTTATAGAAGAAGCAAAAGGACCACACTTTTCGATGCAGCCCCTTTATCTATCGTTGTATAAATGTTACGGTTTGATAATCATCTCATCGAGTAAATAATCGGCTTCGGCATATTTATCAATGATAAAAAGTATATATCGTATATCGGTAATTATCGAGCGTTGGTAATTGCCTTGATATTGAATATCGCCGGTGATACCTTCCCAATTCCGGTCAAAATTGATACCGACCAATTCTCCACGCGCATTGAGAACGGGGCTTCCCGAGTTTCCTCCGGTCGTATGAGTATTGGCAATGAAGTTGACGGGCATTTTTCCGTTTTCGTTGATATAAAAACCGAAATCCTTCCTTTGGTACAAATCTTTTAATTTTTTATCGACGACAAATTCCCAATTCATCGGATTTTCTTTTTCCATGACACCATCGAGGGTCGTTTCGAAATTGTAAGTTACGGCGTTCGACGGAGAATAGGATTTTACCTGCCCGTAAGTAAGCCGTATGGTAAAATTGGCATCAGGATAGTTGGGCTTATCGTCATGCAACATCAATTGACCTGCGATGTAATGTTTCTGGGCGTTGGTTATTTCATCTTCGATAGATGACAATGCTTGGTTGATGCGTTGGGCTTCTTCTTTGATGGCACGGGCATATTGTACCATACCGTCTTTTTCCAGAGCTTTGATGTTCGGGCGTTTTTTCCATTTCTCATATTTCTCCGGATCGACGAATAATGAACTTTCGAATAAATGGTCTACATATTTACCGATATTTCCCTTGTGTCTTTTATCGATGGTTTTGAAAAACGCCGGATAATGTTCGGGAGCGATGCTGTCGGCATACATTTTCAGCATCGCTTTGGCTACGCGGCGATCGACTTCCGGTGCATAATCTTTGTTATGAAATTTGTAGTAGAGCTTATCGAAATCTTCCAATGCCGCTTTGCGGATCGAATCATTTCCGTTGAGACCTTTTTTCAAAGCATCGAAGTTGGTTGGTACACGGCTGAATTCCGTTCCTATCCATAAGGCTTCGAGCAGGTATTGCATTCGGATTTTCAATGCGGCTCGCTTTTTTACTTCATGGGCGATAATATCTACGGCTTCCCGATATTCTTGTATATCGTTATCCCAGCCCCAGTTGAGCAGTTCGTTCATTTGCCGTTCTTTCAGATATTCGGTCGATTGTCGTTCGATCATGGTGTTCATACCTTTGCTGCTTTTGTAGCTATTGGTCGACGAGGCATATTTGCCCGCATATTGTATCCTGACTTTCGGATCGGCCAGCATGGCGTTTAATAAAAGCCGTTGACGAAGATCCCGGACATTTATACGTATCTGATTTTCGATATTTTTTCGTTCTTGTACCTCGACGGGTGTGTAGAAGTGGTTGGTACGGCCGGGAAATCCCATGAGCATGACGAAATCATTTTCTCTGACACCCCGGATACTGAGGTCGAAATATTTTTTCGGACGGAGAGGAACATTACTGGTGTCGTATGGCACCGGATTGCCGAGGCTGTCGGCATAAACGCGAAATATAGAGAAGTCGCCCGTGTGTCGGGGCCATTTCCAGTTGTCGGTATCGGCTCCGAACTTACCGATGGAAGAGGGCGGAGCCCCTACCATACGCACATCGGGATATACCTTTTGCGTGAACATATAGTAACGATTACCTCCGTAGAACGGTTTTATGATAACGGTCGTTCCCGGATTATTTTTTAGAAATTCTTCTCCCACGCGTTTTTCTGCCAAAGAGTTGAGAAATTTCGCATTGAGATACTTCATTTCTATCTTACTGGTATCTTTTTTCAATTCCTCTTCCACGTAATCGGTAACCTCCTCGATTTTGTCTATGAATGTTACCGTAAGCCCCGGATTGGGTAGCTCTTCTTGCCGGCTTTTGGCCCAAAAGCCGTTTGTGAGCAAATCATTGTCGACACTGCTGTGAGCTTGTATATAGTCGTATCCGCAGTGATGGTTGGTCAAAATCAAGCCTTGCGGAGAAATGACCTCTCCGGTGCAGCCGCCGCCGAAAATAACGACGGCATCTTTCAACGAAACAGAATCGGGGTGGTAAATATCCTCGGCGCAGATTTCGAGTCCGAGGCCTTTCATCTGTTCGATATTTTGTTGTTTCAGCAGGGGGAGCAACCACATACCTTCATCGGCATGAGCCACGGGAAATGATATTGCGGTCGAAGCCAACGCACAGATTAGGAAACGTATTTTTTTCATTGGTATCAAATTTGCGGTAAAATCTTACAGCGAATATGTGAAAAAAAATCTGTTCACGCAAGAGTTTATGGTATTTTACCAGATTAAATGTCGAGTATGAAACTTTCGAGGGTGAGCAGGTCGATGGTAAATAGCTTGTTGTAGAGGGGTGTTCCGCACTCGGTAATGAGTTTGATGACCTCGGCTGCTTCGATATTGCCGATGACACCCGGAGTCGGCCCGATGACACCGGCCGATGCTTTGGGCCGTGCTGTGAGTGTCGAGCGGTCGGGAAAGAGGTCGGCATATCGTTTACCTTTTTTACCGTTGAATATCGATACTTGTCCCTTGAATCCTTCGATACTGCCGTATACATACGGTTTTTGCAATTGGCAGCACCAGTCGTCGATAAGGTAACGTGTGGCGTAATTGTCGCAGCCATCGACGATAATGTCGTATGGTTCGATAATTTCCCGGGCGTTTTCTTCGGTTAAATAATGAGGGTAGATGTCGATGCGGCAACTTTCGTTTCGTGATGATAAAGTCTGTTTGGCACATTCGACTTTGTTTTGTCCTGTTTCGTTTTCGGTGTAAAGGATTTGGCGTTGCAGGTTACTTTCCGATACCGTGTCGCCGTCGATGAGACCTATTCGCCCTATACCGGCCGTACAGAGGTATAGAGAAATAGGCGAGCCCAGCCCTCCGGCACCGACAATCAATACCGAGGCTTGGGCCAAAGCCAGCTGGCCCGGGAATCCGATCTCGGGCAGCATGATTTGGCGGGCGTAGCGTTCAATATATTGCATAAGTTTTGTGTTTTTTTAGTCAAATATACGGTCCCAGTCTTTCCATACTACTTCGTAACCAGCTTTTTTGACGGCGGTTTCGACTTCGGCCGGAGTGCGGTCATCGCTTACGACAAATTGTTCCAGTGCTTGTGGGTGAGTGAAATATCCGCCCGGTTCGGTTTTCGATCCGGCACTTAATGATGTTGCACCCAATGTTGTGATGTGGTCACGGAAATTCGGATTTTCACGGGTAGATACCGAGATGTCGACATCGTGGTCGAAGAGCCGGAAGGCAAAAATCGTCTGCGCAAGCTGCCTGTCGCTCATGACGACATTCGGTTGGAAGTGTCCCTCCGAAGGACGTAAGCGGGGAAAATTCACACTGTAACGGGTTTTCCAGTATTTTTTACGGAGGTATTGCAAGTGTATTGCCATGAAAGTAATGTCGGTACGCCACTCTTCAAGGCCGATGAGCACACCCATACCTATTTTATGTACTCCGGCTTGTCCCATGCGGTCGAAGCCGTTGACACGCCATTCGAAGTTCGATTTCATGCCTTTGGGGTGATATACCTTGTAGCGTTCCCGGTGATAGGTTTCCTGAAAACAGACTACGCCGTTCAATCCCGATTGGGTAAGCCGGTAGTAATCTTCGCTTTTGAGGGGCATGACTTCTATGGTGAGGTTCGAGAAGTAGGGGCGGGCCAGCCGTAAAGCGTTTTCAATGTAATCGACTCCGGCGGCGTGGGGATTTTCCCCCGTTACGATAAGCAGGTTTTCAAACGGCCCCAATCGGCGTATGGCCTTGCATTCCTCTATGATTTCTTCGTCGGTAAGGATAATACGGTTTATGGGATTATTGTGATTGAATCCGCAATAAACGCAGAAGTTCGTACAGGAATTGGTGATGTACAGAGGAATGTACATGCTGATGGTTTTGCCGAAACGTTGTTGTGTAAACATTCGGCTCCGGAGAGCCATTTCTTCGAGGTAACAGTCGGCAGCCGGCGAGATCAAGGCCATGAAATCGTCGATTTGCAGGTGTTCTTGGGTAAGTGCCCGGGCAACGTCGGCTTCGGTTTTTGTATATATCCGACGGGTAATTTCGTCCCAGGAATATTTTTCTAATTCTTCTGAAAACATCATTTTCTTTAATACCTTATTTTTTTATACAATGAATAGATGTGCCGCAGCACGTTCTTCCGGGCCGAGATGAAAGCGGGGGAGTAAAACTGCGTTTGAGCGTTTTCTAAATAAAATTTCAGCTCCGACAGCAACTCGGGTTCTCGTTTCCCGAGACGGAAAGCCGTCTTTATGCAGAGGGCTTGTACGGCGGCTTTTTCTGCGGGAGATACCATGTGTTCGATACAATAGTTATAAAGCTCTACCGGAAAGCTTTCTTCGGGAGGCAGATGGTAAAGAATGGAGAGCAATAACCGTTTTGTCCCGTCGTGTCGACAACGAAAAAGTCTTTCTGCAAAGTCTTTCCGATAAGGAAGAAGTCGGTCGGGCGACAATGCAGTCAGTTTCTCGCAAGCCCAAGCTGCTCGCCAAGCTACGCGGTTATCGGTATCATCGAGAAGCCGTATCAGTTGCGGAATATCTTGATGATATTCCGCAACCGATGCGGCAACGTGTTCTACGACATCACGCGATAACGATTGGCAGAGAGGCGTGCGTAGGTCGGAGATGCGATCCATTGCGACGTTATTTTACGCAATCTTTGAGACTTTGGGTGATACGCATGGCACAGAAGTTCGGGCCGCACATCGTACAATACTCGCCGTCGTTTTTGGACCCCTCCTTGTAGTAGGCCAGTGCCGTTTCGGGATCGAGCGAAAGATTGAATTGGTCTTTCCACCGGAATTCAAACCGTGCTTTGCTCAATGCATCGTCCCGGACTGTCGCACCGGGGTGTCCTTTGGCGATGTCGGCTGCATGGGCGGCTATTTTATATGCGATAACCCCGTTGCGTACATCTTCACGATTGGGAAGTCCCAAGTGTTCTTTGGGGGTAACATAGCATATCATGGCCGTGCCCAACCAGGCAATTTGGGCGGCACCGATGGCCGATGTGATGTGGTCGTACCCCGGGGCGATGTCGGTTGTCAGCGGGCCGAGAGTATAGAACGGGGCTTCGTGGCATGACGAGAGTTGGCGTTCCATGTTTTCCCGTATTTTCTGCATGGGTACATGTCCCGGGCCTTCGATGATGACTTGCACGTTGTGTGCCCATGCTTTTTGGGTGAGCTCGCCCAGAACATCGAGTTCGAGAAATTGCGACCGGTCGTTGGCATCGTGTATAGAGCCGGGACGCATACCGTCGCCCAGCGAGAGCGCCACGTCGTATTGTTTGACGATTTCGCATATTTCATCGAAATGTGTGTAAAGGAAATTTTCTTCGTTATGGCTTACGCACCATTTCGTCATGATAGAGCCGCCTCGGGAAACGATTCCCGTAAGACGTTCGCCGACCAGTTCGGCGTGGGCTTTCAGTACACCGGCATGTATGGTAAAGTAGTCTACACCCTGTTCGCATTGTTCGATAAGCGTGTCGCGGTAGATTTCCCACGTGAGGTCTTCGGCTATTCCGTTTACTTTTTCGAGAGCTTGGTAAATGGGTACTGTACCCATAGGAACGGGACAGTTGCGGATAATCCATTCACGAGTCTCGTGTATGTGGTCTCCCGTCGATAGATCCATGAGGGTATCACCGCCCCAGTAACAACTCCACATGGCTTTTTCGACTTCCTCTTCGATACCCGACGAGAGGGCCGAGTTACCGATGTTTGTATTGAGCTTTACGAGGAAGTTGCGACCTATGATCATCGGCTCTGCTTCGGGGTGATTGATATTGGCGGGAATGATGGCGCGGCCACAGGCAACTTCGTCGCGAACGAACTCCGGGGTTATGTGCGTATCGATGCCCAACATTTCGTTTTGGAGATTCTCCCGTATGGCTACATATTCCATTTCGGGGGTGATGATGCCTTGTTTGGCATAGTACATCTGCGTAATTTCTTTTCCCGATTTGGCACGATAGGGCAAGTGCAGATGTTTGAACCGTATCTCATCGAGGCTTTTGTCTGCTTGGCGCATGCGGCCGTACTCCGATGTGATGCCTTGAAGTTTTTCTACATCGCCCCGGTCGGTAACCCAAGATTCCCGCAAGCGGGGGAGACCTTTTTCGAGATCGATTTCTACCGAAGGGTCGGTATATACACCGCTGGTGTCGTAGATATATACGGGGTCGTTATGACGTACGACGCGCTCTCCGTCTACGATGTTGACTGTATCGGTGAGATTGACTTTGCGCATGGCAACCCGTATATCGTGTAATTTACCGGGAATATATATTTTTTCGGACCCCGGATAGTTGTGTCGTGTTATCTCTTTTTTCATAGGTATGGATTTTAATCGAGGAATGAGGTGAGGGGACTGCTGGCAATAGCGTGAGTGCATTGCGCGCCGAGACCGGCCTCATAGGCACGCCGGCCGGCAATGACGGCTTCTTTGAATGCGATCGCCATTTCGACCGGATTTCCGGCGACGGCAATAGCCGTGTTTACGAGTACGGCATCGGCACCCATTTCCATTGCCTCGCAAGCCTGCGACGGTCTGCCTATACCGGCGTCAACAATGATGGGGAGTTCAATTTCATCAATAAGTATCTGAATAAACTCACGTGTAGCCAGTCCCTTATTTGAGCCTATGGGCGATGCCAGCGGCATAACAGCGGCGGCTCCTGCGTTTACAAGATCACGTGCGACGTTCAAATCAGGATACATATACGGCATGACGACAAAACCCTCTTTTGCAAGTACTTCAGTTGCTTTTACCGTTTCCTGATTGTCGGGCAGAAGATATTTTGAATCACGCATTATTTCTACTTTAACAAAATCACCGCATCCAAGCTCACGTGCAAGCCGGGCAATGCGCACGGCCTCCTCTGCGTTTCTGGCACCGCTTGTGTTGGGAAGAAGCGTTACTCCTTTAGGAATATAATCGAGAATATTCTCCTGCTCCTTTGTGTTGGCACGGCGAACAGCAAGAGTGATGATTTCCGCACCGGCGTCTTTTACCGCCGCTTCTATTAAGTTCAGGGAATACTTGCCTGAGCCGAGAATAAAGCGTGAATTAAACTCATGTCCGCCTATAATAAGCTTGTCATTGTCCATTGTTTTATATCCTTTCGCTAAACATCAAATTTATTTGCCAAAATCCGCAAAACGGTGTGCGCCTGATGAGCGGCACAGAGCATAACCCGAGAGGATACAAGCCTTATGTTATCGTTCACGTCGCTGATGCCGTCTCCGCACAGATAAAAACGGTCGGTTATTCTTCTTGTTTTTATGCTGTTTGCACTGCCAAACCCTGCCATACCGGAAGCCGCTACAAGATACTTTTCGGGCATTGCTTCAAGCACGGTGTTGGTAAGCATCGCCTTGCACTCAGGATTGTCAAACGCTTCGCATATGATATCCGCGTCCTTGAGCAGACTTTCGGCGTTGCTTTCACTTATGCGGACAGTGTGGGTTATTAGCTCTGTATACGGTGCAATTTCTTTGAGATTTTCGGACAACGCGTCGGTTTTAAACCTGCCGATTTGCGACACCTTATATTGCTGTCGGTGCAGATTGGTTATATCAACTTTGTCAAAATCAATAAGAATGAGCTTGCCGATTCCTGCACGTGCAAGCGATATCGAAATATTTGAGCCAAGCCCTCCAAGACCGCATACAGCGACCGTAGCGGCTGAAAATTTATCCTGCAGCTTGTCCCCGTGCCGCTGCTTTAAAGCCGCTGTCTTTTCTTGTCTCGTCGGTATCAAATCAACCGCCTCCCACAAAGCTGACAACCTCTAAGCTGTCGCCGTCCTGTAAAACAGTTTCATCATATTTCGCCTTGGGGACTATTTCGCCGTTTTTTTCCACGGCAATCCTTTTGGCATCATAGTCCGTGGTGCTTAGATATTCCGATATTGTTTTGCCTGCGGCATCAATGCTTTTGCCGTTTATAATAACCATTTATTTCGCCTCCTGAGAATAAAAAAACGGAAAGCCGCCGATTTGGTATCTTTCCGTTCAAATATGCGTGTGGTTGCATCCCTACGTTGGCATTATCCAAATCAGGTTATCGGTCGGAGGTTCCACCTCCCTCTCAGCCTGTAACACAAGCTCCCGTTGGTTTTGTTGTTAATAATATTATACTCTTAAAATGCACGAATTTCAAGTGGTTTGAGAAATAATTTCATTCGTCTACCGTAGATACATTACTTCCCCTTGTATTTATCCATTTCTATAAGAATTTTTAAAAGCTGTTCCTGCTCGTCGTGGCTTTTGGTCAGCAAAAAGTCATAACATTCAAGCGGAATGTTACGTTCGACAATTTCTGTCCCGCCCAAATTTTCAAAAAGCTTTGACAATGATATATTTAACGCAGTGGCTACCCTGTTTATGCTTTCTAAAGTTGCATTTTTCTCGCCGCGTTCCAACTGTCCGATATAAGTTGGGTGGTAATTCGATAACTCCGCTAATTTTTCCTGACTTAAACCAAGCTGTGTTCTGTAACTGCGAATACGTTGACCGACGATTTTTGCCAAATCACTCATTCAATCACCTCTGAATTATAGTCTATTGATATTGTTTTGAATGTTCCATAGACTATTGATAATCAAAAACGCTTTATATATACTATAAATATCGAATGTAGTAATTTTATGTTTATAGTATCTTTAAGAGGTGGTATTATGCTTGATATTTTTACTGTGAGCCTTTTCGGTCACAGAGAGGTTGACAACTTATTACGTATAGAGGAACAGCTTGAAAAATTGATTACGGAACTGCTCAGCACAAAGGAGTACGTTGAATTTTTAGTCGGCAGAAACGGCGAGTTCGACCGGCTTGTTTCGTCTGCAATTAAAAAAGTTAAAAAGACTTTTCGTGACGATAATTGCTCCCTTTGTTTAGTCTTGCCGTATGATACTACGGAATACCGAGACAACTACGATTCTTTTAATGAATACTATGACAACGTGGAAATCTGCAAAAAATCATACTTCAAGTCTGCGTTTCAAAAAAGAAACCGTGAAATGGTTGACCGCAGT
>OMGY01000390.1_pt1 | contig 53010 bp, 41 predicted proteins | sample 1674461 | NCBI WGS metagenome assembly OMGY01 (sample SAMN05578579, study PRJEB25193) | human gut metagenome | biome: Human Microbiome; feature: human-associated habitat; material: feces | host: Homo sapiens | place: USA:Birmingham | reverse complement strand
TATTGATATCGTCAAAGTGATTTTTTACAACCCTTTTCACCTGCGTCAACTTCTGTGCCAGATCAAACGTTTCCTTATCGACAATCGCTTCGTGATGATTTTCGATAATCTTCCATTCCGACGGATCGCGATAGACAAAGCGTTTGTTTTTATACGATTTTCTCGTCGTTTTGAAATTTACGAGATTCACTACGTAAAGCGTTTCATTTCTCCCTGCCCTTATCTGTTTTTTATCCGTTACCTTATTTGTCTCTCTGTTTTGCAAAATCTCCTTAACTTTATTGTGCGGATACTATGTTCTCTCTCCATAAACACAAAACAGCGTTACGAGAAAACTTTGTATTATTTTAACGAAAAAAGCCGAAACGTAAAAACGGTTCGACTTTCTTTTTTTAATTATCGTTTTTTTCAATGCAAATGCGGGTGTAAAAAGTTTTGCTTTCTCCACCCGAAAGAACTATTAGTCCCAGTTCTTCGGGTTTTTGCTCAAAATGGAAGCAATCTATAACGCAGGTTTGCGGTTCGCACACGGCAAAACCATCGCCGTCGCCGCGGTAAAGCATTCGGTAACCGAAAATACTCTCCGCTTCGTAATAAACGCTTGCGCCCGCGCCTTTAAATAGCGCCACGGTTTTATCGTTCGCCTTATAAAACGCCGAAAACGGCTGCTTTGCGGGAACAAATTCGCCGTTTGCAAGCGCAAGGTCGCGCGGTCTGCCATAAGCTGTTTCGCCTGTTGGCAAAAAGTTTTTATCGCGCAAATATTCCTGCGTTACGGGAACCTGAAGCTTAACGTTTTGCATATCGCCGCAAAAATCAAGATTAAACGTTGTGTGATAAGCCAGCATAACAGGCATTTCGCAAACGCCGTCGTTTATTACGGTAGTATATTCTTCAAGCCCGTTTTCGCCCAGTTTGTAATGCCTGCGCACGGTAAAATCGTGCGGGAAACCGAGATATTCGCCCTTTTTAGCCGAATATGTAAACTCTATTTCGCTTTGACTTATTTGCTTTTTAGCAAACGGCAAATTAAGCAGATTGCCGTGTATAAAGCACCCGGTTTGCGGTTCGTTCACGGGCAGAACATATTCTTTTCCGCGGAAAACGAACCTGCCGCCACGAATGCGGTTTGGCGGAAACAGTATGGGATTGCCGAACAGATAAACGTTTGTATTCCGCTGACTTTCGCCGTTCGGCGTCCGCAAAATTTCCGCGTTTAGCGGCTTGTAAAACAGCCTGAAACAGGTTGCCCCTATATCAGCCGAAAATTCGGCTTCATACCCGCCCGCAGACAAGACGTCGCCGCAGAGCGGGCATTTTGTTTTTACTTTTTCAGCCATTTATTTCGCCTTTCAACAAATACAGCGAGAAGTCGGCGCAATCGATTTTTTCGGCTTTTTCGGCAAACTTTTTCGCTTCGGCTTTGTTTCCTTTAGCCAGTTCGGCAAAGCCGCAAAGCAGATAACCCGCAAGCAGGTGCGCTTTTTCTATGTCGTAGTTAAACGGCTGATAAGCGGGCGAACCCACCCCGTAATATTCGGGAATTTCGGCGGTATCTATTTTGTTTTTGCCTATATTGTAAAGTTCGTCGGCAAGAGCTTTCGCTTCGGCGGTTTTGCCCAAAGCGTCGAAAGCCCGGCATTCGTAATAGCTGTGAACCGTGGGCGCGCCGTTGGTAGTGAGCGCGAGTTTCAAATATTCGTCGCGCTTTTCGTTATTCCCCTGCGCTTCGTAAACTTTGGCAAGTTCGGAATATATGGGCGCGTCGTTGACGAAATAGTTCTTTTCTTCGCCGTAGTTAAGCGGAAAAGTAAGTCCGCTTATAAGCGTTTCTTCGGCTTCTTTATATTTTTTCTGCGCTAAAAGCTTTCTGCCTGCAAGGAAATGCAGCCAGGCGTGATGCTGCGTAAGGTAGCCCTCGCCGCCCTCGTATGTGTGGAAGCGATGCTCCGCAAGAATATGGAACGCCTTTTCCATATCGCCCGCCATGGTTGAAAGCACCGAATATTGCAAAGTGCAGTCGTCGCGGCGGAAAACGGTTTTTTCTTCGTTTTTATAAAGCGCGAGGCGTTTGTTAAGCGGCGCGTTCATTCCCTTATAAAGCTGGGTAAGCTCAAAGAAAATACGGTCGCTTTCGGGCATAAGTTCGTGTGCTTTTTCAAGTGCGGCAAACGCTTTTTCTTTCTTTCCAAGGTGGTCGTAAAGCCCGAGCGCCATATTCCTGTAAGCGGGAGCGAAATCGATTTTTTCAACCGTTTTGCCCCATTCTTCGCAAGCTTCGCCATAGCGTTCGTAAGCGTAATATATACAGCCGAGGTAGTAGCCAGCCATGGGCGTGTTCGCGGCTTTAAGCACGGGAACAGTTTCGGTGCGAACGGGGAATTCGCATTTCCAACTGCACTCGTCGGCAAGTTTAACGTATTTTTCGGCGGCAGTCGAATCGCCCTGTTTTTTCGCGATATACGCAAGATAATAGAACTTAATCGCCCTGTCATCGCACCTTTCAAGCGCGGTTTTCGCAAGTTCGTAAAGCCCGAACTGCATAACCTCTATGGCGTAGTTTACGGCGTTTTTCTCTTTTTCGAAGCCGGCGAAGAACAGCGGGTCGGCTTCTTCGATTTTTTCGTTTATATCTTTATCGCCCTCGAAAATTCCCAGAATATACTGCGCCCACAGGTTTTTGCTTTGGGTTTCAAGCGAAAGTTTCAAAAACTCTACGGCTTCTTTTCTATTGCCGTTAAGTGCGTCGATTTTAGCAAGCAGATAATAGCCCGCGCTGCGGTAAGGATAGCTCCACACGGCAAGATATGCGTCGTTATAAGCGCCGCTCAAATCGCCCTTGTAAAATTCGCAAAGCGCGCGTTTGTAATAAGGCTCGGTGTCGTAAGGATTGTCGTTGCGCAAAGTGAGCCTTTCGATAGCCGCGTTGTAATAAGCCTCTGCTTTGTCGTATTCGCCGCGTTCAAGGCATTTATCGCCCATTGCTTTGTTGCAACGAATGTCTTTCGGGTCGCGTTTCAACCCCTCGAGGAAATAATCTTCGGGGCAATATTCAAAATGTTTATATTGTCTTAAATGAATGCCGTTCAAATAAAGTTCTTCCAGCGAAGCGATGTCGCAAGGCTTTTTGGCGGGCAGTCTGGGCGAAATGGGCTTTTTGGTTCCTCTTACGGGTTGCTTGTAAGCTATTAAAAGCTCGCCGTTTTCGTCGCAGATTTTTAAAGTAAGGTCTTTTACGTCGCAATCGCAGGGAATTTCACAGGTAAACGGAGCCGCAGGCGAAACCTCGGCTTTCTTTTCGGCAATTACGTTTTCGCCGTTAAGCAAGGTTATAACGCAGTTGCGCTTTTTAACCGAATAGAACCCGACGAACGCGCCTTTTTCGGTTTTTTCAAGATTGCATGCGCCCTTTTCGGTAGCGCACTTAACCTCGCCTATATCGCGCACGGGGTACCAAACCTGCTCGAATTCTTTGGTTTCGTAAGGAGCAATCCAGGTGAAATCGGGCTGGTTGTCGGTATAGCAACCGGTCATAAGCTCTACGTAACGCGAGCCGTCGTCGGTAAGGTTTTCGCACCATTTCGCACCGAACTTGCCCGCGCCCCACGTCCACAGTTTTTTACCGGGCGCAATGTGGCGGTTGGCAACCGTAACCACGCCGCTTTCTTTGTTTTTATCGTATCCGCAAACAAAATCCATATCGGACTGCCCTTTGGAAATCATAAACGAAGACGGAACTTTTATCGCGCCAGATACGTGAATGTCGGTGCCTTTGCCGTAATCGTAGGGGCGCGCGGTGTGGTAAACGCCTTTCGCCACAGGCCATTCCAGAACGGCGCGTCGGTCGTGGTCGTTCACGTATTCCACATCGGGCGGGAACACTACCCTGTAATCGTCGTCGATTTCAACCGCAAGGTTAGCCCACCACATAAACGGGTGCGCTACCGGAGTTTGGTTATATACGGTTATTTTCGCGCGGAGAACGCTGCTGCCCTCGTCTACCGAAAGCGCGACGTTGCCTTTCATCTGATGAAAATAATCAACCTCTCCCATAAACACGGCTTTTTTGCCGTCCGATTTACCCTCGGCGTGTTCGACGGGCATAAAGGTGGTGGGGCGGTGGTGTTGCGGCCAGTTGAACTCTATTCCGCCGGAAACCCAAGGTCCCGCAAGCCCTACCATTGCGGGCTTTATAACTTTGTTGTTATATATAAAGTCGTACCCGTTGGTTTTATCGAGCGCGCAATGCACTTTCCCCCCGAGTTCGGGCAATAAAACCGCGCGTATGTATTCGTTTTCAAGAACGTAGCCGTCGTAGTCGTAATCCTTTTTATCGTCGGAAAGCGACGAAACGTACGGAATGGGGTAAATGCGCCCGCTTGCCCCCTGATACGGACGTTTTTCAAAATATAACGGCAGCGGTTCAGGCTCGCCTACTCTATATGTGGGTATGGTAATTTTTTTCTTTTTTATTTCAGACATAAAAAACACCTCTTCGTTCTTTATACCTACATTATACAGAACGAAAAGGCAATTTGCAAGACAATAATTTCAGTAAATTTTATGCCGAAATATGGCTTTTTGCAAGGTGCGCCGAACGCGAGCCGCAACCGAAGAGATAAAACCTTGCGTTTTAAATTATAAGATTGTATTTTTCAATTAACGCCATAAGGTCTTTTCTGCCCGAAACGTCGGCGTTTTTCACCATTGCATGCACGCGATATTTAACGGTGTTAAGCGCCAAATGCCTGTTGTCGGCTATGGTTTCATAGCTGTCGCCCGCCATAATGTCGTGCAGAATTTGCTCGTCTATTTCGTCGAGCATTAAAAGCGTTTGGTTAAGCCGCTCTACTTCGGCAACCGTTTTGTCGCCGTAAAAATCAACGCCGCTTTGGCTATAAGAAGAATCGATTAGCGGGAAATCGCCGCTGTAACGCTTGCCCGGGACTATATCCATTTCCAAAGTCAGCGCGGTGGAGCAAATTTCGTCAAGCCGCATTAAAAACAAATAAAGCTCGGCTATCTGCACGCCCGCCTTGTAATAACTGGTAATGCCCGTTGGATAAGGCGATTCCATATATTCGGATATTTTCATTCCGATGCAACTGCAAACCCGCTTGTTTTGCAAAAGTTCGGGATAACAGTTGCGCATAATAATGGCGAAATGATCGTTTAAACAAACCACGTTTTTAACATTTTCGCAGTTTTCGGCAAAATTTTTTATGCAGGCTATGATGTCGCCGTTGTTTTTAAACACTTTCACGGGAACGCCGTAACATTCGGCTGCGTGCTTCGCGCCCGCGAGTTTAAGGCGGTCGGGCAAACTATCGGAATTATAGCCGATAACCGCGGTTTCGCCGGCGTTTTCGGAAAGCAGATACCCCGTAAGCAAATAAGTGGTTTTTGTGTAAGTAAGGTTTATGCAGCTGTATTGATACATCGTATCGAGGTATTGAAAACCGAACACAAGCGGGTGAATGCCGCGCGCGTTAAGCGCCTTTATCGCGTCCATCGTCCATTTGAGCGATGCGCATATTAAAATAACCACCCTCGGCCGGTCTTTTATTTCGTCGAGCGATTTGAAAACTTCAAGAGAAAGGCGCTTCTTTTTTAACACCGAGTTCATTCCGTCGAATATAGTTTTTATGCGGTTGTTCGAGGAATAGTTTTCCTCTATAAGCACGTGAACCATAACGTTTAATCCCCTTTTGGGCTAATGCTTTTTATATTACGTTTATTTTACCATAACTTTAAAAATTTTGCAAGCCGAAAAATAAATATGTCGGCGAAAATTTGCCGCTTTATAATACAAATAGTATTGTTAAAACCGCAATCAAATTCAGTCGCTTTAAATTCCGCAAAGCCGCCGTTAACTATATTATTCGCCAATCTTGCATACTTGATTTTTTAACTTTTCCGTAAAATCGGTTAATTCCTTAATAAAATTTTCATCTTTGTTTAGCTGTATTTCCACAACTCGGTGAAATAACGTTGAATAACATAAAGTTTTATAAAACATTAAAACGCCTGTTTCCATGCCGTTTTCGTGAACCAACTCGCCGTTTTTATCTATTATTTTAACAACCAAATACGAGCGGTATTCCTTATTTTTTAAGCTGCCGTTAAACACTTCGGCTTTGCAATAATAGCCTTGAATTTCGGCTTCTTCGAGCATCTTTTCATATATAGGCAAGCACACGACGCGTTCGCATATTGCCTTTTCAAACGCGCGAATTTGTTGCTGCGAAACTTTTTTGCAGCATTTTATAAATATTTCGTTGCGCGGTTGAGGAAAAAATGCCTCCGATTTTACGTTTTGTTTTTTCAGCTTTTCGGTCACGCGTTTTTCGACCTTTTTGCTCATTTGAATATTTATCGGGCATAATTTTTGTATTTCTATCAACTGCCCTATAAACACAATCGATACAACGTTGCCGCCGTCTTCAACTTTTTTTCTGCGCTTTTTTGCGTCGTAAACAAACATAGGCGCTTTTCTCTTTTTGTCAACGAACAACAGAAAAAAAGGAAAAAACATAAACCGCATACAATAAACGGCTTCTATATCGTCCCATGCTAAATTAAAAATCGTTTTTTTCAATCCGACTTTCGTAACGCCCTTTTGGCTATAAACACACCGCGCGGGGTTTAATAGCTGAACCGTAAAATATAAAAAATACACTCAATAGTGATATGCACCTCCAAAAGTGTCTAACTTTAGTTAAATATTCGTGGGGAATTTAGAAGAAGTATTAAATTCAATATGTGCAAATAGCGAGTTCGTAAAAGAGTCCGAAATTATCATCGGACTCTTCTCTTTTATTAGCCGAAAATATATTTCAGATCACCTGTTTTCCTCTTGATTATACTGTCAAAATGTGTTATAATATAATAAAATTTATGAGAAGGTCGCAAAGATAATGAAGAACAAAGAAATTACCGTATTGGATCAGGAAATACATATCAATAAAGACGATTATTTCTCTTTAACCGATATTGCAAAATATAAAAATGCCGAAGATCCGCGATTTGTTATACAAAATTGGATGCGCAGAATCGATACGATTCAATATATGGGCTTATGGGAACAACTCAACAACCCGAATTTTAACCGTGTCGAATTCGATACGTTTAGAAGCGAAGCCGGTCATAATTACTTTACAATGACGCCGAAAAAATGGATAGACGGTGTAAACGCTATCGGTATCATTTCAAAAGCGGGAAAATATAACGGCGGTACATACGCGCACAAAGATATTGCTTTACAATTCGCATCTTGGATTTCGCCCGAAATCAATTTATATATTATCAAAGAATTCCAGAGGCTCAAAGCGGACGAGCAAAAGCAACTTGGCTGGACGGTAAAACGCGAACTCGCAAAGATAAACTACCGTATCCATACTGATGCAATTAAGGATAATATCATTATTCCGCTTGAAATTTCAAAAGAGCAAGCGTCTTTCGTTTATGCCAACGAAGCCGATGTTCTGAATGTTGCCTTATTCGGTATGACCGCGCGTGAATGGAGAGATAAAAACCCTTATAAAAAAGGTAATATTCGTGATTATGCCGAAGTGTCGCAACTTATATGTCTATCTAATCTTGAAAATCTGAACGCATATCTGATAGAACGCGGATTAAGTCAACCGGAACGACTTATGGAACTGAATAAAGCGGCGATCCGTCAAATGAAAGTTTTGGCGGAAGAGACGCCTAAACTATCTGACGGCGCGAGCGAACAATGAGGTGTACTATGAAATTCTCCGAAAAAGTAAAATATGCAAGAATGAAACTTCTTTTAACGCAAGAGGCTTTGGCAAAAGAACTCGGCGTATCTTATGCAACGATTTGTCGCTGGGAAAAGGATAACCGTGAACCGCAAATCGTTTCGCAAGGCAAATTCTACGCTTTTTGCGAAAGTAAAGGAGTTACGTTTGAAGAGCAAACCGAAAAATAATTGCTTAAAAAGCTGTTGCTTGTTGCTTTATGGTCAATGTAAATATAAGGGGATTGTATGAAAATATCAATCAGATTTTTTAACGATAAAGAAGTGCGCGCCGCTTGGAACGAGGAAAACAATAAGTGGTATTTCAGCGTTCTTGATATTATCGGGGCAATCAGAAAGGAAGATAGTTACGAAAAATGCCGTAACTATTGGAAATATCTGAAAGCCAAACTAAAAAAAGAAAACAGCGAGTTGGTTAGTGCCACTACCCAACTGAAATTAACTGCCGCCGACGGAAAAAAGTATATGTCGGACGCATTGGATTCTGACGGAGTTATTAAACTTGCCGCAGAGTTTCCGAGCAAGATCGGTGCAGAGTTTATCGGTTGGTTTACGCGGTCTGACGATACGATTGACGGCAAAAGCAAGCAAAAGGCATACGCTTTGTTCGATAGTTCTTTTATAGACGCCATCGAAGTCGGAACTGTCAAAGGCTTACAACAAATTCACGCGTATTTATTCGGCGGATTATATGATTTTGCCGGGCAAATTCGCACGCTTAATATTGCGAAAGGCGGTTTTGCGTTTGCACCCGCTATGTATTTACAGGATAATTTACGGTTAATTGAAAAAATGCCCGAAGATACTCTTGAAAACATAGTAAAAAAGTACGTTGAAATGAATGTCGCTCATCCGTTTATGGAAGGAAACGGTCGAAGTTCTCGTATCTGGTTGGATCTGATTCTGAAAAAGAATCTTAAAAAATGCACTGATTGGAGCAAGATCGATAAGAAGGAATATCTTACGGCAATGCAAGAAAGCCCTGTAGATTCCTCGCACATTTACAACCTTATAAAAGGCGCATTGACCGACGATATAAACAATCGTGAAATCTTTATGAAAGGAATCGACTACTCTTATTATTACGAGCAAGTTGACTGATTTGTTTTCGATGTTAAACAAAAATGGAATTTCGTGTTTTTCATGAATTAATGAGGCATGATTGAAGTACAAAAAATTTTAATTATACAAAGGGGTACAAAAATGAAAGTTTTATTTTTACATTTAAGTGATGCTCACTTTAAGGAAAATACATATTATGCAGATAAGATTCTCAATGCTCAAGTTCAAGCCTTAAACTCTGTTGGCGAATTTAGCGCGTGTTTTATTCTGTTTAGTGGAGACTTAGCGTTTTCGGGCAAGGTAAACGAATACAGGAAAGCTTGCTCTTATTTGCGAAAATTGCGTACTGCTATTGCTTCAAAATTTCAGATTGATTCTTATCATATTAACACTCTTATCGTTCCTGGTAATCATGATATGGTTTTTGATGGAGATAATCGTGATAGAACAGAGATTCGCCAAATGCTTAATCAGGGGAAAGCCGATGAGTTGATTGATACTGAGCTGCAGCGATTTAATAATTTTTATGCTGAGATGCCTTATTATAAACTATATATTTCAAACAAATTGTGTGATTATAAAATTTATGAAATTGACGGGAAACGAATACAAATAAATCTGATTAATAGTGAGCTGTTTTCTTCCTGTAATGATTCCATTCATGATGATGACAAAGGACTCCATTATTTGCCCGTTAGTGTATGGGAACACATTGCACGTAAAAAAGAAATAGATTTAGTGGTGACGATGTCGCATCGCGGACCTGAATGGTTTGACTGGAGTACGTGCCAAGTGTTTAAAAAACATTTAATGGGAAACGCCGATGTTTTTATATATGGACATGAACATTTTGATGAAGTGCAAAACTTGTGTCAAAAGGAAAATTTTCTTTTAAAATCAATTGCACAGGGATTAGATTTTTCAGATAGCAACATTTCTTTTACCACGCTGTTGGTGGATTTCTCTGCGAATAAAATTGGTACAAAAATGTTTTCTTGGAATAAAGAAGAAGAGATGTTTGTTGGACGAAATGATAGTATTTTTGAAATATCAAAAAGTCATAATTGTCAATATTTAATTGAGCCAAATACACGTTTTAAAAAAGAGATGGCATTAGATGATGATGGAAATAATATTGGCGATTATTATGTTTTTTCTGGCGTGGAAAAAGCAGGAAAAGATAAGGATAAAGAAATTAAGGATTTTGCGGAGTTTTTATCTATATTAACAAATAAAAGGCATGTTATACTCGAAGGTGAGGATTCAAGCGGAAAAACTACATTATTAAAACAACTATATCTTTCATTGGTAGGAAGTTATGTTCCAATCTATTTAAATGTTGACAGCATAGTAAATAAAAATCCTGAAAAAATATTAAAAAGTGCATTTGAAACGCAGTATGGAGCAAATGAATTTGATTTTGAGAAGTATAGACAAATTGATAAAGAAAAGAAAATAATTTTAATTGATGATTTAGGAAAAATAAAACCGAAATATATTGAACCTTTGCAAAATTATTTGTTTGAAAATGTTGGGCATGTGGTTAGTGTTGTTGAAGCTCAATGCGTTATTAACTTTTTAGATCATATAAAAGAAAAATATAATAGCGGAGATATTGTTAAGCTACAAATCTTACCATTCTATACGGAGAAAAGGTTGGAGCTAATTAAAAAGAATCTAATATGCTTGAATGACGGCGAATATAACGATATAAAAGAACAGGCGGAAAGCATTAACAATTTTATCCGAGATCATATTAAGTTGTTTAGCCTTAGTCCGAGGTTTATAAAAATGTATGTAGATTTCTGTGTTAATGATAGCGAATTTACAAATACAAATAAGAATGTTTTCGGAAGAGTGTTTGAAACAAACTTAGTAAACAGAATACGTAAGTTTGCATCTGACTCAAATATTGATGAATATTCTGTATTATTGGAGAATATAGCGTATCAAATTCATTTTAACGAAAAATATCCTTTACCGATGAGCGATCTAGTGGATATTATAGAGTCCTATAATAAAGAATACGAGATGCGCATCAATATTCAAAGTTTTTGTCAAACAATGATAAAAGCAAAAGTTTTGGTGGAAGAAGATAATAGTTATTATTTTTACAAAGAAAGTTTTTTGGCGTATTTTGTTGCTAAAAGCTTGAATGCTCGTTATAGTAATGGTGAAGGGAGAGGAGAACTTGAATTACTAATAAAAAATATATGTTTTAACATTAATGGCGATATTTTATTGTTTTTATCATATATTACAAGCAATTTAAATATTCTGACAGGCATAAAAAAAGCTGCTGAAGATCACATGCAGAAATGGAACGAATTTGATATAGATGAGAAAAATATTGGATTTATATTCGATTCGAAATGTCCTATAAGTGAAACGCTGCCTACATCTGCTGAACGTAAAGAATCAGAAAAACGTGCAGAAAATTACGAGAAAAAAGCTTCAAAAAACGATAAAATTGAAAGAAAAAAATTGTATGCCTATAATAAAGAAGATATTGATACCGATGATTATAAGATCGGACAAGCTTTGAGATTTACAGAATTGATATGCAAAATTTTGCCAGGGTTTAATCATAGACTCAGGGCACAAGAAAAAGCCAATTTTGTTAAAGATATCTTTGAGTTCCCAAATAAAATTATTTATAAGGTATTATCGCCAATTGACGCAGAATTTGATAAAATAGTTAAAACATTGTTTGATACAATAAAAGAATATAAAAACGATATTACAGAAGAAGAGATTAAACAAGCTTTAGTCGAGACTGCTGAAACATTTGCTTTAAATATGTATGATATTTTCGCTCGTTTATCTGTTACATCTAAAACGATTCAATCGATAGACAAGCAGGAACTAAAAAATTCCAATTATAGAATTCAACACATTATATTTTATGAAAATTTGGGCCGTTTTGCACAATTTACAAATGAAGCAAATGACTTATACGACCATACAAAAGAACCATTGATAAAATCAATGGTTTATCGCATAATTCGCAAGCACTTTTTATATAATAAAGACTTAAAAATCGTAGGCAAAGTAGAAAGTGTTGCAAGAAAGTATTTCGGAAAGTCTTTCAAAAAAGCGGATTTATTAAATTAAAGTGCTATATTGGTCCCGCCCCAATTGGTTGATTTAGTTTTCCAAGATATCAACCTAACTTTTGAAAACTATTTTGTATGTCATCTCGCCACACTGATAGCACCATAATAATTATATACAACATAAAAGTTTTTTATACATCTTTGAATCATAAAGATTTACTCAAAATAATGAAAGTAAAGGAATTATGTTTGATGACTAAGGAAGAAAATAATGGCTAAAAAAATATTTGTTTCGTATTCGTGGGATAATGAAGAACATAAAGAATGGGTAGCACGGCTAACAAACGATTTGCGTTCAAAATATGGTTTTGAGGCTACTTGTGATACAATTCGCGGTGATGGAGAATTGGATACTATGATCGTTGATGGTATCACAAAAAGCGACAAAGTTATTGTGGTTATCACCCCGGACTATACTTATAAGGCGGAAAACCGTATTGGCGGAGTTGGAAAAGAAACAAAACTCTTATATTCTCGATTTTTTAAAGATGACAAAAGTATAATTCCTGTTTTAAAGGAAAAAACGAAAACTCCTGCCTATTTAGAATCCGTTCCCTACATAGACTTTACGGTTGGTAATTATAACGTCAATTTAAATGAACTGGCAAAAAGATTAAACAACAAAACGACATATGAAGCGGCAAATGTGTCTGATAATCCAATGAAAGCGGATGATTTTGATCTTATCCCTGATTTAAGAATTAACGATCCGAATGCCGAAGAAAAGTTTTTAAATGATGAATTTGAAGAAACAGATGAACGTGTCTTGTCTTTGTTGAATTTAACGCAAAAACAATATCCCGCATTTCAATACAAAAGAGAAATAAAAACAGATGTCGTACCCTCTAATAGCGCTCAACTTATAAACGGACAATTCGTCAGAGATGAAAATCAGTATCGTGTTGTTGCATATAAAGTAAGTTTTAACGGAAACACAGGCTCTGTAAGATTTTGGTTAAGCAGCAAAAGCGATGGCGGCTTCGGAAAAGGTATATTCGGTCTTTTTAATGAGAGTTATATGCAAAGTGGTTACAATAGTTTTAATTTCGGGGCAACAGTTAATCGTTCAGGCAAAACGCTGGAATTAAGTGCTTCTATGATATATTCGCAATCCCCTGTAAAAAACGGATCTCAGTTGGGAGAGTATATATTCAAGAACTTAATGGAACGCGTAAAATCTTAACAAAATTTCAATTTGAAAATTTATAAGACGATAATTTTTACCCGCAAACTTCCGATAATAAAAAATTATCGGAACATAACGATTCAAGGAGGAGTAAATGAGCATTTTAGATAAAAAGCAAATGACCGAAGAAGATATAAAATTAAACTTCATCACGCCGGCGATAAAGGCAAAAGGCTGGGACGGTAAAATCACGATGGAAACAAAAATTACCGATGGGCGAATCAATCTGAAAGGTAATATCGCATCCAGAGAGGCGCCGAAAAAAGCCGATTATATTTTGTATCTTAATAGCGCAAATCCGCTTGCCGTGGTGGAAGCAAAGGATAATAACCACAGCATTTCTTTTGGTATGCAACAGGCAAAATTATACGCTGAAATGCTCGACGTAAAATTTGCATACAGTTCCAACGGCGACGGTTTTCAGGAATTCGATTTTTTAACCGGCGTTGAAAGAGAAATTTCTCTTGAAGAATTTCCTACTCCCGACGAATTATACGCAAGATACACTGCCGAAATAAACGACGGTAGCGGGTTGACAAAGACGGAATTGTCCTTTATCAATCAACCGTTCTATACAAGTCAGACGACATATCCTCCGAGATATTACCAAAGAAATGCCGTAAATCGTACGTTGGATGCAATCGCAAAAGGCAAAAATCGTCTGTTGCTCGTTATGGCTACAGGCACAGGCAAAACTTACACCGCTTTTCAGATTGTATATCGTCTTTTACAAACGGGCGCGAAACAAAAAATCCTTTATCTTGCCGATAGAAACAATCTTATTGACCAGACAATCGGCGGCGATTTCAAACCGTTGGAAAAAGTAATACATAAAATCAATTTTCTTAAGGACGACCGCACGACGATAGCCTCTTATCAGGTCTATTTTTCGCTGTATCAGCAACTCGCAGGCAACAAAAAAGAAGATGATGACGAAAGCGATGAAGAAGTGCTTGCAAGGTACAGCAAACTTTTTGATAAAGACTTCTTCGATTTGATTATCGTTGACGAGTGTCATCGCGGCTCGGCAAAAGAAAACAGCCGTTGGCGTAAGATTTTGGAATACTTTTCTTCTGCCACACAAATCGGTATGACCGCAACACCAAAAGAAACCGATTCGATTTCAAACATAGACTATTTTTGCAAACCTGTTTACGTTTACAGTCTAAAAGAAGGCATTGCCGACGGATTTCTTGCGCCGTTCAAGGTTATCAACGTAAAATCCGATATCGGCGACGGTTGGAGACCGAGAAAAGGACAAGTCGATATTTACGGATATGAAATAGAAGACCGTATTTACAACAACAGCGATTTCGACTATAAAATTATCATTCAGGACAGAATCGATATGGTTGCGCGAGAAGTTACTAATTACCTCAAAGCAACCGATCGTATGGCAAAAACTATCGTTTTCTGCGCCACCGAAGATGCCGCCGAGCGTATGCGCGTTGCTCTCACAAAATGTAATGCCGATATGATTGCAAAAAATTCCGATTATGTTGTGCGCATTACGGGCAGCGACGATTACGGCAAAAGCAAACTGGACTATTTTATCTCTGTTTCAGCACAGTATCCCGTAATTGCGACGACTTCAAAATTGCTTTCGACCGGCGCCGACTGTAAAATGGTTAAGTTGATCGTTTTAGACGAAATGATTAACTCTATGACAGAATTCAAGCAAATTATCGGTCGCGGTACACGAATCAGAGAGCAGGACGGAAAGACGCATTTTATGATAATGGATTTCCGCGGCGTTACAAGACTGTTTGCCGATCCCGATTGGGACGGTCCTGTAGAACAAGATGAAAATTTTGTACACGTTACTCCATCTGATCCGCCGGGCGGAGCAGTAATAGATACTCCGCCGACTCCGCCTATACCGCCAAAACATAAATGGGTTGTCGATAATCGCGGTTGCCAAGTTCAGGTCTTGCAAAAAGTCGTGTCCATTTACGACGTAGACGGAAAACTGTTGCGACAGGAAAGTATTATCGACTACACCAAAGCAAATATTTTCGGCGAATTTGCAACGTTAAGCGATTTCATTTCGTCGTGGAGCGCGGAAGAAAAGAAAGAAAAAATTTACGAGTTATTCTTGCAAAAAGGCATTGACCTTGATCAAGTAAAAGCGGACGAAAATATGTCCGACGTGGATGATTTCGATTTTATTTGCCACGTTGCTTACAATCAAAAGCCGCTCACAAGGAAAGAACGTGCTGAAAACGTTAAAAAACGCAATGTTTTCGGTAAATATGGCGATGCAGCGCGAGAAGTTTTGAATGCGCTTCTCGATAAGTATGCCGACAGCAGTATATACGAAATCGAAGATACCGACGTGCTGAAACTTGATCCTTTCACTAAGTTCGGTAAGCCTTCAAAAATCGCTCAACTTTTCGGTGGCAAAGAAGGTTATCTCGAAGCAGTCAGACAATTAAAACAAGAAATTTACAAGGCGGTAGCATAACAAATGAGTAACGTATCTGGATTTGTCAAAAGAGTAAGAGATATAATGCGCAATGACGCGGGTATCAACGGCGACGCGCAAAGAATAGAACAGATTGCCTGGATGTTGTTTTTGAAAGTATATGACAGCAAAGAGAATGACTGGGAGATGGACGAAGATAATTATAAGTCCATTATTCCCGATCAATGCCGTTGGCGTAATTGGGCACACGACGAAAGCGGAAAAGGTCTAACCGGCGACGCGCTTCTTGATTTCGTCAATAATAAATTATTCCCTGTATTAAAAGGTAAAGACGTCAAAAATTCTGACGGCGAAGTCATTATCAAAGGTATCGAAATATCAACCGATACCCCGATAAAGAAAGCAATCTTAAGAACTACCTTTGAAGATGCGAACAACTATATGAAGGACGGTGTTTTACTCCGTCAGGTCATTAGCGTTATCGACGAATTGGATTTGAGCGATTATAACGAAAGCCACGCATTCGGAGAAATTTACGAAACGATTTTGCGTGAATTGCAAAGCGCAGGCGCTTCGGGTGAATTTTACACTCCCCGTGCTGTTACCGATTTTATGGCAAAAATGATAAATCCGCAAATCGGCGAACACGTTGCGGACTTTGCTTGCGGTACGGGCGGATTTTTAATCAGTTGGCTGAAAGAATTGGACAAAAAGAAAACTTCTACCGATGACGTAGAAGCCTATGAAAATTCCGTTTACGGTATCGAAAAGAAACAGTTCCCGTATATGCTTTGTGTAACAAATCTTTTGTTGCACGATATCAATATGCCAAGAATCTACCATGATAATTCACTTCTAAGAGATGTTTTGGATTATACAGATAAGGATAAGTTTGAAGTAATTCTTATGAATCCCCCTTATGGTGGAAATGAAAAAGCGGACGTTAAAAATCACTTTCCGTCCGATTTGGCAAGCAGTGAAACGGCTGATTTGTTTATGTCCGTCATTATGTATCGCTTGAAAGATAACGGGCGGGCGGCGGTTATTCTTCCCGACGGATTTTTGTTTGGTACGGATAACGCAAAAGTCGCTATCAAAAAGAAATTGCTGTCGGAATTTAATCTCCATACGGTAATTCGTATGCCGCACAGTGTTTTTGCGCCGTATACTTCTATTACTACGAATATTTTATTCTTCGATAAAACCGGCGGAACGAAGGAAACGTGGTTCTATCGCCTTGATATGCCCGAAGGGTATAAAAACTTTTCCAAAACCAAACCTATGAAGTTGGAACACTTCCAGCCTGCTATGGATTGGTGGAACAACCGTGAAGAAATCATCGTTGACGATGCGCCAAAAGCAAAGAAATACACTTTGCAAGAAATCGAAGATAATAATTATAATATCGACCTTTGCGGCTATCCGCACGAAGAAGAAGAAATCCTCGCACCGCAAGACTTAATCAATAATTACCGTGAAAAGCGTGCCAGTTTGGATGCTGATATTGATAGAGTTCTCGGTGAAATTATGGCGCTTTTGGGTGGTAAAAATGAAGGCTGAACAATTAAGAAAATCCATACTTCAATTAGCAATTCAGGGTAAACTCGTTCCGCAAGATCCTGCCGACGAGCCTGCCTCCGTTTTGCTTGAACGCATTCGCGCAGAAAAGCAAAGCCTGATAAAACAAGGTAAAATCAAAAAAGATAAAGGCGATTCAGTCATCTTCAAAGGTGTTGATAATTGCTATTATGAGAAGACGGGTTCGGAAGTCAAAAATATTACCGGTGAAATAGATTTTGACTTGCCAGACGGTTGGGCATTTGCTCGAATAAATTCGCTTTTCTTTATTCAAACAGGCGCTTCATTCAAAAAAGAACAAGCAACAAGCGACTTTACTCAAACCAGAATACTTCGCGGCGGCAACATATTACAAGGAGAATATCGCTTTTTTGAAAATGATATTTTTGTCGATAGTAAACTGATACAAGATAGCATAATCTTAAAAAATAATGACTTAATAACTCCTGCTGTAACGAGCATTGAAAATATCGGTAAATTAGCAAGAATTGAAAAAGATTATGAAGACGTTACGGCGGGCGGTTTTGTTTTTATTGTAAGACCTTGCTACAATTCCGATATTTTTGCAAAATATATGCTGTATGCATTGCAAAGTTCTTATTTCAATAAGCAACTTAAATCCATAACAAAGAAATCGGGACAAGCCTTTTACAATTTAGGCAAGGAACGCTTCATACAACTTATCATCCCCATACCACCATTAAATGAGCAAGTTCGTATAGTTGAATCAATAGAACAATTCACGCCATTGATAAAAGAATACGACAAACTCGAACAGCGGGCGACGAAACTTGACGGCGAAATTTACGATAAACTCAAAAAATCTATCCTGCAATACGCCATTCAAGGCAAACTTGTTCCACAAGACAGTAACGACGAACCTGCGGCGGTATTGCTCGAACGTATCCGTGCCGAAAAGAAGGCTCAACTCGGCAAAAAATACGTCGAAAGTTATATCTACAAAGGTGATGATAACTGTTATTATGAGAAGGTCGGGAAAAATGAGCCCGTTTTATTAGAAAATCTGCCTTTCGATATACCTGACAGTTGGTGCTGGGCGAGACTCGAAAATGCGGTCAATATCAATCCGAGAAACAATATCGACGATAATTTAGATGTTTCTTTCGTAGAAATGAAGTCAATAATGGACGGCTTTAATAATGCGTTTTGCTATGAAAAACGAAAATGGCGAAATGTTAAAAGCGGTTTCACTCATTTTAAGAACGGTGATGTTGGTTTTGCAAAAATCACACCCTGTTTCCAGAATAGAAAATCCGTTGTTTTTCACAGTTTGGAAAATTGTTATGGCGCTGGAACTACGGAATTGCATATTCTTCGAGCATATTCCGATACAATTTTTTCGGCATATCTGCTATATTTCGTAAAATCACCATATTTTATCGAACATGGAAAGATTAACTTTTCAGGCACTGCTGGGCAGCAACGCTTTAGTACAGATGCAGTAAGACATACATTTATACCGATACCACCATACAATGAGCAAATTCGCATCTGTAATCAAATAGAAATAGTATTAGATAAATTAAAAGACGAGAATTAAATCTCGTCTTTTAATTTGCAGAAAATATCGTTAATTTGCTCAACAATGCGCTTTTGTTCGGCTAATGGCGGAACAGGAAAGATTATTCGTCCAAGCGCCTTCGTAGATAACCCTTGAATACCTATACCTTTGCCACCGATTATGCCTGATTGCTTATAAAGATATAAAACGCAATAATAGAATTTCGTTTCAACGGCAGAATACGCTCTTAATCTGTGTATATGATTCTGAATGCACATAGGGATATCATAATTCCAAATTGCCGCTCTGCCAATATCTCCACCTTCGCATACCAATAAATCCCCATTTTTAAGAGAGCATTTGTCTACTTCTTCGTCGGTAAACAGCATCTTTTTCAACGAATCTAATTTGAAATAGTTCCAATACAAATTTGACGTGGTTATATACTCTCTGTAATTTCCTTTTGTATTTGCAGAATTTAATGCTTTACCGGTGTTATGCTGAAACAAAGTGTCAACTCGCGCCCATTCCCACGAATCAGGTATATCAAACGGTATCTCTTCCGTTATATTTTTCGTTTTCGAGCCGACCTTCTCATAATAACAGAAATAATCTCTTATACGCTGCAGTTTAACTTAAAGAGAACTTCCGTAAATAGTAAAATATAAGCACACTATTTTAGGAGGTTTAACGAAAATGTTAGACGAATTTGAAAAGCATTTAAGACAGAAAAATCTGTCCGAAAACACGATTTCCGCATACCTGTTGACAATACGAATGTATAATCAACTGTCGGGCGAAATCACCAAGCAAAACCTGTTGGCTTTTAAGGGCTACCTTATGGAAACTTATAAGCCCAAAACCGTGAATTTGCGTATTCAGGCAATAAACAAATATCTTGAATTTATAAAAAAAGACAAATTGCGCCTATCGGCGGTAAAAATTCAACAAAAAAACTTTTTAGAAAACGTTATCAGCGATGCCGATTACAAGTTTTTGAAAAACAGCCTTAAAAAGGACAAAAACTGGGAATGGTATTTTGTTGTGCGCTATCTTGCGGCAACGGGAGCGCGTGTAAGCGAATTGATACAAATCAAGGTGGAACACGTTTTCAAGGGCTATTTCGATTTGTATTCCAAAGGCGGCAAACTTCGGCGGCTTTACATACCGAAAAAACTCAAAATCGAAACGGAATCGTGGCTGAAAGAAAAAGGCGTTTCAAGCGGATACTTGTTTTTGAACAGATTCGGCGAACGAATTACTGTGCGCGGAATTTCACAACAACTAAAAAATTATGCAATCAAATATGGGCTGAATCCGAAAGTTGTATATCCGCACTCTTTCAGACATCGTTTTGCAAAGAATTTTCTTGAAAAGTTCAACGATATATCTTTGCTTGCCGACATTATGGGACACGAAAGCATTGAAACAACGCGAATTTATCTGCGGAAGACCGCAAGCGAACAGCAAGAAATTGTTGATAAAATTGTAACGTGGTAATAGTAAAGCCCCTCGAAATCGAGGGGCTTTAACTTATAGTTTAGCAAATATTTCGTCGATTTTATCTACAATGCGTTTTTGTTCCGCGAGCGGCGGAATTGGCATAAGCATACGTTTAAGAATTTCAAAAGGTGGAATGTTTTTTATTGCAGATCCTTTACTATTCCTTTTTGCCTGATTCTTTAAAATATAATCGAAGTATATTAAATAAAAATCGAGGATTTCTTGATTAAATAATTTGATTTTCATTAGGGCTTGATTGATTATTCCCTTCGGTGCATTATCTGGCAAGACATATGTTTCGCCAATCGTGCCGGCACAACTCACGATTATATCTTTCGGAAAAACCTCAAAAGATTTCATTGTTTCATATTTGCTAGCACTTATGTAATAATTACCCAAAGTGCAGTTTTTATATATAGCATTCTTCTGTTCATATACTTTAATGCTTGTATTTGACTTCGGAACAAACATTTCCTTTGTTAAACTGCTACCAAACGGACCTTTTTTATAAATAGCCAGGTTATCCAAACGACTCCAAGCCCAGCCTGTAGGCAAATCGTATGGGATTTCTTCGGTAATATCAACGTCTTTTCCGTTTATATGTTCATAATAACAGTTATCATCACCTTTGTAGATATAACTCTCAACGTATTTCTTGCCGAGTTGAGCCTTTTTTTCGTCACGAATGCGTTCGAACAATACCGCCGCGGGTTCTTCGTTACTGTCTTGCGGAACGAGTTTGCCCTGAATAGCGTATTGCAGAATGGATTTTTTAAGTTTGTCGTAAATTTCACCGTCAAGTTTAGTTGCCTGTTGTTCATATTTATCATATTCGGCAATTAACGGCTCAAACTTTTCAATCTCGGCTACGATTCGTTCTTGTTCCGCAAGCGGTGGCATGGCAAATAATAAATTTTTAAGGGAGTTAACACTAACACCGCCAATTATTCCTGTCGTTTTTTCTTTGAAAATTTGCGTAAATATCGGATTCTGAAGATAATAATACAGATATTTAGGGTTGATACCAATGGGTTCAAAAGCGCATAATTTATTCCCAAAGCAAACATCTTCCGTCAGTACACCAATTTTCCGTCCAGCACTTCCGCCCTCAATGCAGAGTAATGGCGTATTTATATGTGCGATACGAAAATTCCCTTGATTGTATGGTATTTTTACACCGTTTGTATAATTTATAGAATGGTCAAACCCAACATCTTTTGTGCCTATATAGTTATAGCCACTATCCAATCCCATATACTTTTTCTGTTTCTCTGCCTCATTTATACTATTACCCGTAAATATGTCCGCAACGGTACTTAAACGACAAAGTATCCAATTATCTGGCAAATCGAAAACTGAGGCTTCTTCATCAATAGAAACCGGTTCGTTTTTGCCTGTCTTCTCATAATAGCAATTATACCCTTAAAAAAATTTTATAAAAATCCTTCGCAAAAGTACTTGACGAACAAATGTTCGTATGTTATACTATAATCGACTTGATGTAAGGTCAAGTGTTGCGCTGTAAGAAAAGGCGTTGTCGGGCGTGAAGATGTTGCCCGATCGTCCGTTCCCTTGTGGATTCGGACAGGATAATTACCGTCGCTTACCATAGAATTGTAGTCAGGTGTGGCAATTCCGCGACGGGCGTTGAAATCGTTAAAAAAGAGAGATTTCGGCGTGGGTTTTATTGTTGTACGATTTTTCATATAAAATCAACCAAAAATTAAATAATCTGGATTAGAATCCGTGCGAAGAACGCGCCTAAAAAGGCAAACGAAATCGCACGGATTTTTTTATCCTGAAAACAAATCGGGAGGTGCGTTATGTAACGAAAATTAAAACTTAATACTTGTGTTTTAAGTCGGTGATAGAAAAAATTATCAGCGGCTTTTTTGTCGTCTTTCGGGAGGAAAAAAATGACAAATTACAATCAATATTACCCGCCGTAGCGGGAGAAAACTTTGGAAGCAAATACGGAGGAAAAAAAAGGCTTATGAGCAAAGTGTAGCACACTATACTTTGCTTCGCAAAATAGTGTGCTCTGCGAGGCTGTAAATCCACTAATAAAGCAGTCGGCAGAGATTATCTACACACTTTGCTCAAAGAGAATAAAAAACAAATTTCAGGAGGAAAATCATCATTTCATATTTAGTGTGTCATATGGAGAAATACCATAAACAAGACGTCGCTCCTATCGAAAAGGAAAACGAACGGGGCGAAAATTACAAGTCGGACAATCCACAGATAGACAGCGAGCGAACGAAAAATAATTATCGCTTTACGCCGTATTTCGGAAAGACTTACACGGAGTTCATAAACGGCAGAATAAAAGAGTTAGGTTTATCCCCGCGCAAAGACGCGGTTGTTATGAACTCTTTCGTGTTGGGCTCGGATAAAACTTTTTTCGACGGTGTAGCCAAGATAGAACAATATAACTTTTTCTCGGACTGTTACCAATTCTTTGCAGAGCGTTACGGCGAAGAAAACGTTATCGCGGCGGTAGTACATAACGACGAGACAACCCCGCATATGCACTTAAACCTGATGCCCGTAACAAAAGACGGCAGACTTTGCAGTAAACAACTTTTTGATAAACCACAATTACAGCAATTACAAACGGATTTTTACGAAACAGTTGGAAAACGTTGGGGCTTACAGCGCGGAAAAGAAGGAAGTCAGAAGAAACATCTTTCCACCGCCGAATTTAAGGCGAAAAAGATAATCGAGCAAGCGGAAGCGGTACGGGAAGAAAATCAGGTTTATGCGGACGCTTTAACCGAGGCAAAAAGCGGGAATATTCCGAAAAAACGCGGAAAGTTACAAGAGCAAGTAATTGCTTTAACGGCAGACAATGCCGACCTTTCAAAGCGGCTTACGAAATCTATGGACGAAGCATTATTATATGCAAAAAAATCGGAAGCATTGCAAAAGGAAAAGGAGAACAATTCCCACTATACAAACGTCGGCAAAGAACTTGCAAGAACAAATCCGACGGAATATCGGCGTATAGTCCACGGAAAGCCGAAAACAATCGGCAGCTTTTTCGATTCCGTTCTTTCTCTATTCACGCCCGACGTCGTTCGGCAAGTTCCGCGATTGCAACAGATAGAAGCGGAAATCGAAGAAGAACGCAAAAGACAAGAAAAACTAAATAATAACGACAATTATAAGAAATAAAGGGATATTTTCTGCCCGTTCACAAAAAGAGCTTGACTCCTGAGCGTAAAATCGATATAATATGTATCAATACGATTTTATATTTTCGGAGGTTTAACTTAATGGAACGGAAAGAAGATACTCCCGTGCGTAAAACGCGCAGGAAGTATGAAGAAAAGAATAAGGAAAAGAGAAAGCAAGCGAGCGGCAATTTCGGAACGATGATACCGAGAGCCTTATATGATGAGATAAACGCTTTTCTCGAAGAAAACGGAATAACGAAAGTCCGGTTGATAAAGGAAGGCTATGAAACCTTGAAAAACATGAAAAAAGACGGCAAATTGTAAGCCGCCCTTCCTGCCGTTTTACGTAAATAAATCATTGATAAGGAGATTATATTTACGGAAAATACGGCTAAAAGACAAGAAAACGATTACAATTACAGATTAGAGTATCACCCCATCGGGGATAAAACCTTTGTTGTGGTAGCTCGGGAACAATTCGGTGCAACAGATACTCCTCTCGATATTATGAAACGCCTGATAACCCGCCAAAGCGCGCGGATACAATCGGGCGAATCGGTACGAACTCGCTGTTTGCCGCATAACGGAGGTAAACAATTATGATAGGACAAATAGCGATAAAAAACAATAAAAAATATTACTACGGAGGTGATGTGACGGCACTTTATTGCCGACTTTCAAAGGACGACGAACAAATCGGGGACAGCAACAGTATCGTTCATCAGAAAGAAATTCTTGCAAAATACGCAAAAGAACACGGTTTTGTAAATTGCAAATTTTACGTTGACGACGGCTATTCGGGAACGAATTTCAATCGTCCCGATTTTCAACGGCTTATGGCGGACGCGGAAGAAGGGAAACTTTCAACAGTTATCGTAAAGGATATGTCGAGATTCGGACGAGATTATATAATGGTCGGGTATTACACCGAAATTTATTTCTCAAATCTGGATATTCGGTTTATCGCAATAAACGATAACGTTGACAGCAATATCCAGACGGAAAACGACTTAACGCCTTTCAAAAACGTATTTAACGAGTGGTATGCAAAGGACACTTCAAAGAAAATCCGCGCCGTATTCAAAGCAAAAGGTAATTCCGGTAAGCATCTTACGACTAATCCGCCGTTCGGATATAAAAAAGATCCGAACGATAAAGACAAATGGATTATAGACGAAGAAGCCGCGGGTACGGTCAGACGGATATTCCAAATGTTTGTTGACGGCGTTCGGATGCCTGAAATTGCAAGAAAATTAACGGAAGAAAAAGTTGAAACGCCGCAACTATACAATATTCATCGCGGTCGTTCCATACATAAACTGAGCGAATATCCGGAAATATGGAGTGTCGGCACAATAAAAAATATGCTTGACCAAGTTGCTTATGTCGGGCATACGGTAAATTTTCAAACAGCGAAAAAATCGTATAAAAACAAGAAACAAGTTCGCTTACCGAAAGAAGGTTGGGTAATCTATCGTAACACGCAAGAGGCTATTATAGATGAAAAAACTTTTGAAACGGTGCAACAGATGAGAAACGTAAAGCGCGCTTATACGAAATTCAACGAGCCGAATATGTTTTCGGGGTTGCTTTTCTGTGCTGATTGCGGCAATCGTCTCACGATACAACGAATTGCAAAACATCGGGAAGCAGACAATTTCTCATGTGCTACTTATAGAAAGAAAAAGAAAGGTCTATGTAGCAGTCATCGAATTTTGGTGTCGGAACTTACCGAAGTTGTAAAAAGCGATTTACAAAAGGTATGCGAATACGTTTTCCTTCACGAAAAAGAATTTACGGACGAATATTTGTCGGGCTCTAAAAAGGAAACGGAAAAGTTTCAGTATAAAACGAAATCCGAGATAAAACGGCTTTCCGAACGGCAGGAAGAAATAGGCAAAATAATCCGCAAACTCTACGAGGACAACGTAAGCGGCAGAATTACCGACGAACGCTTTGACTTTCTTGCAAAATCTTACGAGGACGAAGGTATCGATCTGAAAATGAAAATTCAAGAGCTGCAAAACGCTCTTGCTTCATCGATTCAGGATGAAGAAAAACTCTCGAAGTTCCTGAAAGTCGTAAAGAGTTATACGGAAATTCGAGAGCTGACGCCTGAAATTCTTAACAGTTTCGTGGAAAGAATATACATAGGCGAAACGGAGCGATACAACAACAGGAAAATGCAGGAAGTTGAAATCGTCTACAAATTCGTAGGCGCAATTGATCTACCGCAATACGGCGCAGATTAAAAAATATTAAAATGGCGTAAGGGAATGAAAAACGGGTAGGCAGTTAAAACCTACCTACCCGAAAATTCCCCACGAATAACCAACATTTGGGGTGCATATCACAACGTTCGCGGGTTTGATTTATATGAATTTTATCGGATTTTTAAAGATTAACATATTAATCGAGCGGTCTGCCCGAGTTTTCGAAAAGCGTTTTTAAAGTTTGGGCAAGTTGCGCGCCCGCCTTAACGCTGTCTTCAACCACGGGGTGTCCGCCAACCGATTCGGTAACGCCCGCGTCGAAATCCAACGCCGCGATATACGGATATTTAGGTTTAAGCGTCTGCGCCGCGCCGCTGACCGCGCCCGCAAGCCCCGAGTTATGCACCATCATTCCGCTGCACAACACAATGGGCATATCGGTGCCGTAATATGCGCCGAGTTTATCTACAAACTCAATTAAAGCCGCCTGCATGCCCGAAAGCGAATAACCTGTTGTGTATTTCAAACTGCGCAGATAATCGTTGGTGCCGAGGTAAATAACCACGGCGTCGGGAACAACGGCAAAATCGTATTCGGGGCATTCGCCCTGCGCTACCGACAAATCGACCGCCATGCTCTTGTAATTATCGAGCACCGAAAACGCTTCAGTGGCGGCGTTTTTAAATTTTAAGGTAATTCCGCCCCTGCCGAACACGCTGAACGAAGCGCCCAGTTCGCTTGCGCAATAAGCAGTGTAAGCCTGCAACGCGTTTTGCGTTTCGGCGGTGTAAACTCTGCTGTCGGAGGGCTGATATTCCCTTAAAACGCCCTCGCCGCAGGTTATTGAATCGCCGTAAAATTCAATATTCAAAGCGGGCTTTTCGGGGGCGGCTATAAACGCGCCGTCGCAAGAAAGGTCGCTTACGATAATCCTGTCGAAATTAGAGGGGGTTCTTTTAAGAACTTTCACAACGTGTTCTCCGTCAGAAAGCCCCTCGACCAAGGTATTTTTCACGAACAGTCCGCGGGTTTCTTTAAACGTGAGAACACGGGCGTTGCTGTCGGTTTCGCCGTCGACAAACACCGACCACATCGAACTGCGCGAGCCTATAACGCAAATATTAGCGTAAACCACGGTACCGCAGAATTTAAGTTCGAACCCCGAGGCGCTGTTTATAAACGTGGTGCCCTCGTAATTTTCGTTATAATAATTCCTGCCGTACAAGTTAACGTAACGGTCGTCGAATAAATCTTCTATTTTCTGCGTTTCGGGAACTTTGTTGCCGCCGTCGGAGTTATTGTTGCACCCCGCAAACGCGCCGCAACCCGCAACAACCACAGCCGATAATGTTAATGCCAACATTTTTACAAAAAATTTGTTTTTCATTTTTTATTGTTTTCGGCTTCTTTCGCCGCCGCCAGCACGCAGAAACGTTTAATGGTGTTAATCTCTTTCACGTCGTAAGGCAAACCGTTAAAGCGGTAAATATCGTGCTGCCATTTAGTGAGGTCGAGCGTGGAACCCTCTTTCAGATAGTCCACAAAATAATGTCCCCACGGCTCGTAAGTCTGCGAATACCCCGCGATAAGTCCCCAGTGATAAGAACCTATTTTTTCAAGATAGAACAACGGGAACAGCTCTTTTACGTCGTTGCCGGCAATACGGTTAAGCCATTCGTTGTTTATAAGCGGGCGCCCGTATTTTTTAAGATTTTCTATGATGATAATCATATTTTCATACGAACCGTAATAGTGGAAGGTTATTACGTCCGAAAGATCTACCGCCATCTTTTCCATTTCGCGCTTGGGCATAAAATCTTCGGTATAGCTCCAGCAATCGGCGGTAAGCGGCTGGATGGGGTTATGCGAGCGAATGATTTCGAAAAACTTTTTCATCGCTTTCAAACTTAAATTATCGCGCCTGCCGTTGCCCGGTTCGTTCCATACGTCCCAAATTTGCAAACGCGGGTCTTGACTATATTTCGCCGCGAGTTCGTCTACCATTTCGTAATATTTCGGCTCGATTTCGGGGTCATCGAGCAGGCAATACCCGGGACCTACAAGCCCAGCCGAGTGCGGCCCCGCCTTTATTCCACTGTGATAGCCCCAGTCCACGTTCTGTTTGCCGAACGCCACGGGTTTGAATTTTTCTTTGGGAACAGTGCAGTCGTTGCCGAGCGTGAGCATTACTTTAAGCCCGTATTTGTCGGCGAGCGTAAAGTATTCTTCGAGGTTATTCATAAAAGAATCGTGCTGATAATACCAGCATTCGAACTGAATAATGGCGCGCACGGCGTTAAACCCGGTTTCTTTGGCAAGATTAAATTCGTATTCTATCTGCTTAAAAACCTCTTCGTGTTCGTATTCCTGCCACATGGCTATGCGGTTTACGCAGTTCGACGGATAACCGTTATACCCGCGAATCCAGGGTTGTTCGTTATACCATTGCCAGGCGCGTTCTTTACTCCACTGCCCTTTAACAAGTTTTTCTTCCATAAAAAATTCTCCTTTCGTAGGCAAAAACCGTACGCCCTTATATTTTTCCGTATTTTTTATTTTTGCCAACGCGATTAAACGTTTGCGTTTGTTTTTGTGCGATTAAAAATTAAAAAGTCTGCCTATAAGTCGTTTATTCGAGTATTCTGCCCGAATTTTCTAAAAGCGTTTTTTAAGGTTTTGGCAAGTTGCGAACCCGCCTTAACGCTGTCTTCAACCACGGGGTGTCCGCCCGTAGCTTCGGTAACGCCCGCTTCGAAATCGATTGCCTCGATATACGGGTATTTCGCTTTTAATTTTTGCGCCGCGCTTTTAACGCTGCCCGCAAGCCCCGACAACCTGACCATAAGCCCGCTGCACAAAACCACGGGAATATCGAACCCGTAGTACGCGCCCACAAGCTTATCTACAAATTCTATGTAGGTGGCTTCCATTCCCGCAATAGAATACCCTGTGTTGCTGCTTAAACTGCGCAGATAGTCGTTGGTTCCGAGATAAATAACCACGGCGTCGGGCATATCGGAAAAATCGTATTCGGGATATTCGCCGTTTTCCACCGACAAATCGACCGCCATACTTTTGTAGTTGTTAATAACCGAGAACGGCTCGGTTGCGGGATTTCTGAATTTTAAAGTAATTCCGCCCCTGCCGAACACGCCGAACGAAGCGCCCAGTTCGCTTGCGCAATAAGCCGCGTAAGATTGCAACGCGTTTTGCGTTTCGGCGGTGTGAATTTTGCTGTCGGCGGGCTTGTATTCCCTTAAAACGCCGCTTCCGCACGTTATTGAATCGCCGTAAAAGGCTATGTGCAGTTTCGGCTTCTCGGGCGCGCCCAAAAACGCGCCGCATCCCGCAACAACAGCAGCCGATAATGTTAAAGCCGACATTTTTACCCAAAATTTGTTTTTCATTGTCCGAACGGTTATTTAATTCCGTTTATAAGCCGCAGTTTGGCTATGTCGGCTTTGGGCTTTCTGTCTTCGGTGAAAAGCCCGTTCTTTTCCTGCATTACGTCGGTAAACTGCGTTAGGCAATACCCTTGGCAATTAACGCTTTCTATCGCACGGGTAAGCTCGTACAGCCTGTTTATAAACTCTTCTTCGCTCTTCGCGGCGTTGCCGTAACCCCAGCCGTCGGAACTGTCTTTAATAAAAGAAACTCCGCCGTATTCGCTTATTATAATCGGCTGTCCGCCGTATTTATAACCGTTTGCGAAAGCCGCGCGCGAATGCCTGTCTTTTACAAAATCGCCGTTTAAAAACGCCTGCATATCGCCGTAAGCTTCAACTATTTCTTTGCCCGTCTGCGCGTAGTTATGCAGGGTTACAATGTCGCTTTCGGTGTGTTCCCAACCGTCGTTGGATATAACCGGGCGGGTTAAGTCGAGCGCTTTTGTAAGTCTGTAAAGCCCCGCGGTAAAATTCTGCATGGCTATATTTTCGCTGGTTTGCAATACGCCCCAGCTTTCGTTTACAGGCACGTATGCCATAAGCGACAAATAACCTTTGTGTTGAAGAACTATCTCGCTCCACTGCCTTGAAAGTTCAGCCGCCGCAGCCGACGTGAAATCGTATGCCGCGGGCATTTCCAGCCAGAAGAACAAGCCGACCATATCGCAGAAATAATAAAACCGCTCGTCTTCTATTTTTTGGTGAAGCCTTACGCCGTTGAAGCCCGCTTGCTTTATAAGCAGAACGTCGTTCAAAAGCTCTTCGTCGCTTTCGGCAGTCATTCCGCCTCGCGGGAAATACCCTTGGTCAAGCACCATTCTGAAATAATAACACGGCAGATAGTTGACCTCTATTCCGTCGTTTTTGGTTCTGTAATCTACAAGCGCGGTATACGACCCCGCTTTGTCAACCGCTTTGCCGTTCACTTTAAGCGTGAATTGCAAATCGAAAAACTGTTCGGGGCGACCTATGCTCCACGGCTTCATAACCAGAACTTTGTTAAAAAGCGTAAGGTCGACGGTGGCACGCCCGTAATCGGCAAAAATTTCGGTTTCTGTGCAAGATACTTTTTCACCTTGATAGCTCGCCTCTATTTGCAGCGAAGTGCCTTTTACGAATTTGTTAAGGTAAAATTCGAAATTTGCGCGGCAGTTTTCATATTCGCAGGAAGAAATAACGTTTTTAAAGTAAACGTCGGCGGTTTCTTCCAGCCAGACGGTTTTCCATATGCCCGAAGTCGGGGTGTAAAAACAAGAAATATTTTTTTCTACATAGCGCTGTTTGCCGCGGGGCATAACCGGAGAAAACTCGTCTTCGCACTTTACGACCAAAAGGTTTTCGCCGCGTTTCAAATAATTAGTAATATCGAAAGAAAAACGCGCATATCCGCCGGTATGGCTGCCTATAAACACGCCGTTAAGCCACACTTTGGCAAGGTAATCGGCGCCGTCGAAATTTATTATAAGGCGTTTACCGCGTGCAAGAGAGTAATCGAACCTGCGCGAATACCACATATACGAGTGGTCGGTTTTGTCATCCACGCCGCTCGCTTCCGACTGATAGGCAAACGGCACGTTGATTTTTACCGACTTTTCAAAGCCCGAAAAATCGTTATAATATTTATGCTTTTCGCCAACGTTTTCGTCGTCGAACATAAAATTCCATTCGCCGTTTAAGCAAACGTAACTTTCGCGCACGAACCGCGGACGAGGATACCCTTTTTTATAACACGCTGCGTGTTGCATATTGTCACCTTGTGTTTTTAAAAGCCGAGCCGAAAGCTCCGATTACGAACTTATAGCCCGACTTTTAGAATTTTTTATATTAGCCTTTAACGGCGGAAATAGCCATGCCCTCTATGAAGTAGCGCTGGAAGATTATGTAAATTACGTAAAGCGGAACACTTGCTATAACCGCGCCCGCAAACGATACGGGCAAATCTACTTTCGAATCGGAAAGCGATTTAAGCATAAGCTGCAAAGTCATAACCTTTTCTACGGTAAGATACAGCGACGGAGCGAAGAAGTCGTTCCAGTTGCCCACGAACATAAATATAACCTGAGCCGCCACGGCGGGCCCCATCATGGGAAGCATAAAGCTTACGTATTGCCTCAAATACCCTGCGCCGTCCACTTTTGCGGCTTCGAAAACGGCGTCCGGAATGGAACGCTGAAACTGCACGAAGAAGAACATCATCGAAACCCCGCCGAACAGCGACGGCAATATGAGCGGCCAAAGCGTATCGGTAAGGTTAAGCGAGTAGTAAGCGCGATAAAGCGGCAGAACCACGCATGCGTAAGGAATCATAAGCGCGCTTAACTGCACCATAAGGTGAACGTTTTTATGCTTAAGATCCATTTTAGAAAACGCGAAAGCCGACAAGCCCGACATAAACACGCAGAACGGAATGGTAGCCACTTCGATTGCCATTGTGTTTAAAAATCCGCAGAACATATCGATTTTTTCAAAAACCACGGCGTAGTTGTGCCATTGCGGGGCTTTGGCGAAAAACGTAAGAGTTAAAGTGTTTACAGCTTCTTCAACCGTTTTAAGGCTTGATAAAAACATCCATAGAAACGGAAAAACGCATGTAAAACAGATTAATATAAGAAAGATATAGCATAGGGTAATCCCGATAATTCTTCCTGCTTTCGGCGCGGCGGGAGACTTTTTATTATATGCCTTATTTTCGATATTCGCAGTCATAAAAACCCCCTCCTTATTCGGAATAAACCCATTTTTCGCTAATTTTAAACTGCAACAACGTTATAATCATAATGCTTATGGTGAGCACGACCGAAGCGGCGGAAGCTATTCCGTAGCGGCTGCGGCTTATGCCGTAGTTCCATATGAAATAAACTATGGTTTGTGCGCCGGGATGTCCGTTTGCGAAAACCTGCGAATCGACGTATGCCTGCAAATTTCCTATAAAGCCGGTGCAGAACAGATAGAACAAAGTAGGCGAAATAAGCGGAATGGCTATTTTGAAAAACTTGGTTACTTCGCCCGCACCGTCGATTTCGGCGGCTTCGTAATAATCGCGCCCTACGTTTGTAAGCGCGGCAAGGCACAATATCATAGAGCGCCCTATCGAGCCCCATGCCGACTTGATTATTATGGCGACCTTAATCCAGTGTGAATCTGTAAGCCATTGAATATTCCAGCCGGTAACCTGATTGATTATACCGTACTGGTTGTCGAATATGTAACGCCAAATTATGTTCATAGCCACTGCGGAAGAAACCACGGGGATATAAATGAGCATTCTTATAACGCGCGAACCGCGTATAAGGTTTTCGCGGCTTAACATAATCGCCACCACAAGCCCGATTATTATACCCAAAGGCACGCTTAACATAAATATAAGGTTGTTCAGCACCGCGTTTATAAACGCCTCGTTATAAACCGATTTTCCGAACAGTTTAACGTAATTGCCGAAACCGCACCACTTTTCGCCCATTATGCTTAAAAAGGACTCTGTTTCGATTCGGGCGTTATAGTCGGTAAAACTGTATAAAATAGCGAATATAAACGGAAGCACGGTAAAAACTATAAGCCCTAAATATTTTATGGATATAAACGCAAGAGCGATTAAATTTTCTTTGCGTTTAAGCGTGCTTTTCTTTTTTTTGGGCGGTTTACCCGAAAGAACCGCGATTGAAGTTTCCGTTTTGTTTACGTTCATCTGTTATGCGTCCTCCCGAATATCGCGCGCCGCTAAAAAGCGGCGCATTCGGATTGTTGATTGTGTTTTGTTAATGCTTTTCGTTTAGCCGATGAAATCTCTTCCCTCGTCGAGAAGCCCTTGCATAGTGGATTTATAAGCGGTGAGCGCTTCTTTTACGTTTACCCATTTGCCGCTCTTATCCGCCTGCCAGAACGATCCGTAGTTGCCTTTCTGACCGGACATAAACTGGTTGAGTTCGGTTTGCCACAAACTATCGAACGTGTAGCTTGCCGCGCGGTATTTGCCAGTGATTTTATCGGTATAAGTAACGCCGTTCACGGTTTTCTGCGTGCCTGCGCCGTCTACTACGTCAATCCATACTCCGCGGTTTTCGGGGTAAGCTTTATCGCGGTTAGCCTGCGTTTTAGCCTGATTTTTAATAAGACTTTGAGAATCGGTTATGTATTCGTTGGCAAGGCTTTTAAGGTTAGGTATGCACTGTCCGCGTTTATATTGCGTTCTTTGAGCGGTTACGTCGGTAGAGAAATATTTAACTACTTCCAGAGCGGCGTCTTTATACGCGCAGTTGTTGGAAATTGAGTAAACCATGCTGCCCACGCAAGCGGTGGAAACCGAACCCTCGGCATCGCCGCAAAGCACGGGAAGAATGTTCCAGTCGAACGAGCAGCTCTTCCAGTAGTCTTTGGTCTTCCAGGGACCTACCGCGCCGTAATAGAACAACGCTTTGCCCGAGGTGAACAAGGTTTCAGCCGAAGAAACGGCGCCCGCGGGAGGAAGTATGCCCTCTTTGTAAAGGTCTTGTATGAACCGAATAGCGCCCACGAAGTTATCGGAATCGATATTAGCTACCGCGCCGCTGTCGTCGGTGAAATAGTTGGCGTTGTTGGAATAAACCGTGCTTTCGATGTCGTACCCCGAAAGAACGTATTCGTCGGTGCCAAGAACGGTTTTAAGCTTTTTGCCAAGCTCTTTGAAATAACTGAAAGTCATAGGCTCGGTGGTGCTTAACACCGCGGCTTCGTCTATTTTATCGGCGTCGTTAGTGGTTTTCGCGTTGTAAGCGGCTATAAGCTCTTTAAGGCGAGCTTCGTTTATAGCGAGCGCGTAAGGACCGTTATCTTTGGGCAAGCCGTAAAGCGCGGCTTTGTCGGTTTTGCCTATTTTGTTGATGGTGTGGTCGAAATAATATTCGTTGCAGGCGGATTCATACATATCGTCCATAACGCTTTCGTCTATATGGTCGCGAATGTTGGCGAGTTTGCCGCTGTATGCGTAAGACGAGAACATTATGTCGTTAAGCATAAATACGTCGGGCAGGTTTTTGCCCATTCCGTCGAGCGCCGCGTTGTAAGCGGTGCCGTCGCTCCACCATTTAAGTTCTATAACGATGTTTTCGTGAGTTTTATTGAATTCGTCAACGAACGCCTGATAGTTAGCTTTTTCGGTGTCTACGTCGCGACCCGCAAAAACAAGCTGAATGATTTCGCCGCTGTTGAGCGAGTTCCAGGCTTTGTCGTTGTCTACCTTATTGCCGACTCCGTCGCAACCGGCAAAAACCGAAAGCGATAAAACGAGAGCCGTAGCAAGGCTTGCTAATTTGAATTTCTTCATATTTTCACTCCTTTAATATTTCTTTATTTTTCATGTTGTTTTTCGTTTGTTTTGAAAAAGCAACATTAAAATTACAGTTCTATATATTCGTAGTCCGAGAACAGATAGCTCGAATTCTTTTCGACGTAAAGCGCGATGTAACCGCTTGTGTAGCACTCGGCGTCCACGCACGACAAGAACTCCTCGCCGTTTAAATAAATTGTAATTTTAGTGTTTTCGCAGCGAACCGTAACCCTTATCTGCGCGCCGTTATTGAACGACAGCCCACCCTGCGGTTTGTTGCCGCCAAGCTTGACGTCTTCCCTGCCGTAAGAACGTTTGAAAAGGTTTACGAGATATTTGCCTATGCTTAAATAATATCCGTCGTAGTTGGTCCCCAGCGAAGCGGTTTTATTGTCGGTGTGCGAGAAATCGTTCATTCTGAACAATATACCGCCCTGCGCTTCCTGCGAAATTATTTTTACGTTTACCGAAAATTCATAGTTTGAAACTCCGCGGCTGCCGGTAAGAACAAGCGTTCTGTCGTCGCTCGTGTTGGTCATAAGTCCTGCGGCCGAGAAAGAAGCTTTGGTGCCTACTTTCTGGCTGAACACGGAGGAGTCTTTATCGCGAAGCGAATCGGTTACCTGTCCGAGCGCGGTCGCGTTTTTGCTTGTGGATAAGTTTAAAACGTCAAGCGTGCCGTCGAACACCCTTATTTTTAGCGAATGCACGCCTTTTCCAACGTGGAACGAGCCCGTGTTTACGTTTACGTAAGATTGAGTGCCAAACTCGAGATCTTCGGGAATTTCGCTTTTTATTATGGTTTGATTATCGATAATAATTTCGAAAACGCAACCCTTGCTCGACTTGCCTACCGTAAGGCTTAACGAATAGTCGTCGGTTTCGGGAGCGTCCACAAGGTATTTTACCCAGTCTTCGGCGTTTAACACCAAAGCGTACGCTTCGTTCTGGGAAGAATATGCGGTGCTTTCTTTTTCGCCCTGACGAACGCCGTCGCGTTTTACTTTTGCGTTGGCGATGCTGTAACCGCGGTTTTCGCCTTTCAGATAAGAGGTCGCCGCGAAACTGCCGGTTAAATCTTTAACCGCTTCAAAATCGGAAGTGCCGAACGCGTCGTTTTTAAACTGCAACGACGTAGCCGTAGTTCCGCTTCCGACGCCGACAAGCCCGCCGTTCATTATTTTTTCGGAAGTTATTACAAGCATATTGTCGTAATAAATCTGGGCTTTGTGGCTGCCGTTTACTATTTTAACGGTGTGAACGGCGTTTTCGTTTGTGGAAACCGCAACTTTTGCCGAATCTATTTTTTGCGATTTTCCGTTTACTGTCTGCGAATAGGTAAGCGTCGTTCCGTCAACCGCAACCTCGAAATAATTGCTTTCGTCTTTGACCCCCGCAACCGCCGTGCCTTTGCCGTTTGTAAGCGTAAAGTTTATTTCGACGGTGAACAGAGCCTCGGTTTGAGTCGCGCTTAATTTAAAATTCGCAGTTTCGCTTAAATTATCTCCTGTTGCGGAATAATCTGCGCCGGTGGGTTTAATTTTGGAATAGTTTCCGAGCCCGTCGGTAAGAACGTAAGAGCCGTTTGTGAAATAACGGGTTAAGTTATACTTTCTGGTGCTGGATATCACCGTATTGTCGTAATTAATACGGTTGGCGTTGTGATAAGCGGTGTAAACGCTGTCGAGGTCGGGACCTATAACGTTACTGCTATGCCCTAAACCGCGATAGTTGCTTACCTGTTTAACCGTGCTTTTGCTCGCATAGCCCAAAGGAGCTTCGTTGTCGAGTCCGGTTGAAATAAGAGTGGTGTTATACCATCTGGAAGAAAGTTCGGTAAACGGGAAGTTGTTCTTAGAATAGGAATAAGCCACTTTATAACCTGCACTATCAACGTGGTTTCCGGTGTAAGTAAGGTAGGTAAAGCCGTTGCGCTTAAAATACCCGGGTCCCTCCGTCCAACCGTTTAAGCTTGCGTTTTCTATTTTCTGCGCTTTGCCTACATTCACCTGCGGATTGCCCGAAGCGTCTTCGGGGAAATCTATGGTGTAATAGGTAAGACAGGAAAGAGCGTCGTTCGCGCTTACGAAATAAAGTTGCCCGTCGTCGTGAAGATAAAACGAACCGTCGATGCCCATACCCAAATTATCGGAAATAAGGGCAAACGGACCGTTGGGCGTAGCGCTTCTGAAAAAGTAATGCCCTTGTCCGCGGCGGGATTCGCACATATAAAACCAGCCTTTGTAATAAACGATTTCGGGCGCGAACGCTATGTATGTTTCGGACGACTGCGAGGTACTGTTGGGGTCGTATGCCCAGCCGCTCCATTTCCAGTCGACCATATTGTCCGATTCCCAGCAAGGAATTTTGCCCGAATATTTTTTATTGCCGTTAAGCGAGGTATATAAGTAGTATTTGCCGTTAAACCTGAACACGTACGGGTCGCCTATATCGTAAATATCGCCGTCGCCGTCGTAAAGTTCAATATAGTTGTTATAACGCGCGTAGTCTTGGTCTATTGTGAAAACCTGCTCGCCGTTGTCGGTGGGAACGCGGGTAGACGGGTCGTATTGCCGTTTGGGCGTATTGTTGTTACCGACGCCGCAACCGAATAAAATCATGCTGCAGCAAAGCATAGCCGCAGCAAGCCCGACTATTCGTTTTTTATGAAATTTGTTTTTCATTTAGTTCCCCCGTTTATTGTTTAGTTATATAAAATTTTTGCAAAAGTCGCCGTATAAGCCGATTAACCCAACTTTCGGCGACTTTGCCTTTTTTATTTAATTGTTATTGCTGTTCATCGGTTATAGCTTCGCCGTTCGCGTTGCAAAGTCCACAGTTAACAAGCTCGCCGCAGTCGGAGTTGCCCGCTTTATCGTCAATCTGTCCTACGATGGAAGCGGTTCGAACCGAGCCGCCTACCGAGGTTTTAATTCCGTAAAGGGTAAGCGTTTTTGCTTCTTTACCGTTGATAAGCGCAGTTTCGAGACAGTAACTGTTTTCCACTTTTACCCTGCTTGCGCCGGCGATGCCGCCCACCTGAGCCGAACCCGTAACGTTACCGAAGTTTTTGCAACCGGTTACGTAAGAGTTAGCCGCTTTTCTGGGAAGGCCCGCTATACCGCCTACCATAGCGCCTTTCGCGGTTATGGTGCCGTAGTTTTCGCACGAATCTATTACGATAGTGCTTGCGCTCGAACCGAGTATTCCGCCCGCAAACGCAAGACCGGAACCCAAGGTGCTGGTAATATCTGCATAGTTCTTGCAGTTTCTAATTGTAGTTGCGCCTTGTGCGTTTCCTACAACGCCCGCGACGTTCGCCACAGAGCCGCTTACGGAACCTTTCACGGTTACGTTTTCAACCGTGCAAGCGGTATCTTTCGTTATACTGATAAGTCCGCCTACAATCGTGGTCTTTTGAATTTTAACGCTTAAAGTAAGGTTTTTAACGGTAGCGCCTGCAGCGTATTCTATAAACGCGTCGGTAACGTTTTCAATAGCGAAATTCTTACCGTCGAATATACCCGAGAACACTTTATCGGAGGTTTTGCCGATAGATGTCCAAGCCTTAAAGTTCATGTTGACATTTTTGGTAAGAGATATATATTTGCTGCTGTAATTGTTGCCGCCGTTTACGCTTGAAGCAAGGTAAGCGAGGTCGGCGCCGCTGCTTATAAGGTAAGGAGCCTCTTCGGTGCCCTCGCCCGAAAGCGATTCGCTTACGGTTTCGCCGTCCCAACCGAAGCTTGCGGTAAGGGTTATAGCGGTTACGTCGGCAGCGAAAACGGTGTTCTCGTCAACGAGTTTGCCGTCTGCGGTAAGCCAGCCGCCGAACGCTTCGCCTGCTACATCTATGGTAGCGGTGGGCAAGGTTCCTATAGCGGTGCCTGCGTCAATCGATTTAGTGGCTTCGCCGTTGATGGTTCCGCCCTCTGCGGTAAAGGTTATTACGGTTTGAAGCACCCATTTAGCGTTGAGATCTACAACTGATGCTTCGAAAGTGCTGGTTTCGGTTATTTTGTTGTCGTCAACGTCGTACCAACCGTCAAAACGGTAGCCCGCTTTTGCGGGAGGAACAGGAAGAGTGCCTATTTCTTCGCCTACGGTAAGTTCTTTGCTGTCAACCAAAGCGCCGTCGGAGTTGAATTTAATGTTGGATTTCTGCGCCTGTTTTTCCCAATGAGCTTTAATTTCAACGTCGGCTTCGTAAACGTCGTCCGCGGCAACGCGGGTATCGCCGTTGAACCAACCGAGGAAAGTGTAACCCTCTTTGGTGGGAACGCCCAAAGCGTCGGCGGCAAGTTTTCCGCCTTTATCGAGCGTTATGGTGGTTTCGCCGTCATATTCGCCATCGTCGGCGTTAACGGTTATAGTCACTTGTTCAACGTATCTCGCCACAAGCTCAACGGTGTGAGCGGGACCTTGGAATATGGTGGATTCGGTAACGGCCACGTAAGAAATTGTTTGGTCATCGCCCTCGCCCGAAACCACTTTGAGTTCCCAACGAACAAATCTGTAACTCTCTTTAACGGGAACGGGCAACTGACCGAGCACTGCCGTTTCGGCAATTATCTCCGCGGGAGAAGTAACGCCCTCGGGCAATGTTCCGCCGTCGGTGTAGAGCACCGCGGTGATTTTTACGGTTATGGGGTTGCCGTCTGCGTCGCAAAGTCCGCCTGCGGTTCTAATTGCGGCAGAGGTTTCAAGTCTGCCTACAATAGCGCCGATATAGGTGGTGGCTTTACCGTCGAGAATGAGGTCGATAGCGGCAGAGCCGTTTATTTTAGCGGTAGAAAGAGTGTAGCTGTTTTCAATTCTGTCACGGCTGCCGCCGACTATACCGCCGACCTGAATGGCGCCGCTTATATCGCCGTAGTTGTAGCAGCCCGAAACTTTATAGTTCGTGTTGCCGCTTACTACTCTTAAAAGACCTATTATGCCGCCGCCGAAAGTGGAGGTGGTGGATACTTTGCCGTGGTTGGAGCAATTTATTACCAGCGTTTCAAAACCCGCCTGAGTCGCTCCGATTATACCACCCGCTGCGCCTACGGCGCCTGGTTTAGCCATGGTAACGGTTATTTCGGCATAGTTTACGCAGTTTTTAACAACAACGTTGCCCTCGCCGTTTTTAACGGTATCGCCGGCTATGCCGCCTACGTCCGAGCCGCCGCCGCTTACCGAACCTTTTACGGTTACGTTTTCAACGAGAGTGCCGCCCTGCAACTGACCTGTGAGCAAGCCGTTAACGCCTCTTGTGCCTACAACGGTTCCCTCTATGGTAAGGTTTTTAACGGTTGCGCCTTTCAAAATAGCGAACATACCGAGGTAATCGTTGCCCTCGAGCGTCATATTGCTTATGGTTTTGCCGTTGCCGTCGAACACACCCGAGAACGCTTTGGTCCTGCTACCTATTTGAGTGAATGCGCCGCTTAAAGCGATGTCGTTTTCAAGTTTAATGTAGTAACCCGCAAGAGTTTCGCCCGCGTTTACAAATTCGGCAAGTTTGGTAAGGTCTGCCTCGGTTTTAACGAGGAACGGATTTTCTTCGGTTCCCTCGCCCTCGAGGAATTGCTTTTTAGAAACTTTCGCATATATGGTAAGCACGGGTTCGTCGGTATCCGCGCCGGTAATGCCTGCCTTTTCGGTATCGATATTATCGAAGTCAACAACGTTCAGGCATTCGGCTTCGTAATACCAGTTGCCGTCGAATTCCATCATGGTGTAGGCAAGTTCGGGAAGCTTGATTTCGTTACCCTCGTACCAACCGGTTACGTCGTCTACTTCATAACCATCTATGCCGGTGTTGAATTTAACCGTGTAGGGTTTGGCGCCCGTCTTTCTCCATTGAGCAACCGCTTCGATATTAAACATATCGGCGGAAGCGATGGTTTCGGCTGTAAGTTCTTTTTTAGCGCCGGTTATATAATCGGTGTAATACCAGCCTGCAAAATCGAAGCCCTCGCGGGTGGCAACGGGAAGAGTACCCATCGCTTTGCCGTATCCGAAAGACTTGCTTTCGATTGCTTCGCCGCCGTTTTCTGCATAGAACTTAACGTTTAATTCGCTTGCCTTTTTAACGGTGATGTTGCTGTATTTAACGCCTTTGGTTTTAGCGCGCAAACCTACTATGTTGCCGGTGTGCTTGGTAGAGAACGCGTTCGCCGCGTTGCTTATTTCGCTGTAACGAACGGCCACCTCGCCAGTGGTCAGACAAATGTATTCTATTCCGTCAATACCTATATAATAGCTTATCTTGGTAACGCCCTCTACAGTGCGTTCAACTCTTCTGTAAGTAAGTGTGAACGTAGCTTCTTCGTCGCTTTCCTGATAAGCGAGCATTTTCTTTTCGTAAGGCGTGTCTTTCAAAAGGTCGCCGCCTAATCTGTAACGAGCTATAAGCTGCGCGTCTACCGAGCCGTTCGGGGTATCTACGTCGCCCCAGAATTCTATAGCGCCGTTCGCTTTGGTGGGCGCCGAAATAAACATGGTTACGTAAGGCGCGCCTATAAACGTGGTGCCTTTTTCATCGAACGCCGTAGCCGAGAATACGGGACCGCAGTCGTCGGTGTAAGTCGACCAGTCGGCTGGAAGCGTCATATCTACCGAGTAAATCTCGCCGTCGTTAAGCGTATAGTCGCTGAAACGGGTTTGAGTTACTTTGCCGTCGGTCGAGGTGGGGATATAATATCCGTCGTCGGTGAGTTCGAAACGAGTGTTAACGCCCGTATCGTAAACGGCGAACAAATAAATATCTACCGCGTCCATAGTGAACGTTTCGCTAACCTCTTCGTTGGTATTTAAAAACGCCCAGTAAAGGAATTTGCAGGCGGTGGAGCCTACCGCTCTGTCTTCCGGAACAGGCAAATCGGCTGCGTTGATTGTGGTGCCGTATGCGTATTCGAGAGGCTCTATGGTTTCCGCCGTTCTTGCATCAAAGTAAATTTTATGCAAATTGCTCCAACCCGCATAAAGCGTTATGGTGCCGTTTTTCGCATAAGACATGTCTATTTCAGTGGTCGCTTTTTTAGTGCATTCCGCGTCGTAGAACCAACCCGTGAACGAATAACCGTACATTTTCGGGTCGCTTCCGATGCTGGGAGTGGGCAAATAAAATTTGTTGCTGCTGCCCTCGGTATAAGTGCCGTTTTTAACCGCGGCGCCGCCTTGAGAATCGTAAACTATCGTGTAACTGTTGTCGCTGTTGTTTCCGCCGCAACCGCTTATGAACAGCGCGGAAGATACCAGCAACGCACAGACGAGCGCTATTATGACTATCGCCCTTGATGATTGCCTTTTTATCATATTCCCTCCTGGTTTTTCAGCCGAATTTTTTCGCTTTTTTGCTTTGCGTTTTTGCTTTTAGTTCTTGCTCATCAATCGCCGCGCTTGTTTTTATCAAGCGGTTTATACGGCGTTTTTAAGCGTTTTTTCAGCGTTTATCGCCGCGCAGGCAAAAGCGACACTTCGACCTTTTCTCGAGCATATTATATCACGCAAGCGGTGCGTTTACAAGACAAAATTTTTTGCTATTTCTGCATAAAAAATAGTACCCGCTACCGTATCGCCCGATAAAAACCCGACCGAACGGCACTCCCCGCCGAAAACTTTAAAAACCGAACGTTTCGGGAAGTTGAATACTTTCTATTTAAACGCTTTCTCGGGGGCGGTAATTAAATATTTTCAATTTCGGCTGCGAGCGTAGCATCGATTGCGCCCTCGCACGCGGGGTAAAGCGCTTCGCCTTTGTCGTAAAGTTCGGTTGCAAGTTTAAGCCACAAAGCCATCGCTATTTCTTCTTCGCTGAAACGGCAGTCCGTAAACGGATTTTCGAACAACACCTCGCCGTCGCAAACTATTTTGTCAAGCTCGGGCACATGCAGGCTGCAATCGGTTCCGCTGTATATAGGCATAAGCTCGAAAGGAATTTCGCTTTCTCCTTTCAATCTGTAACCTTTATCGCCGAAAATCTCGCCCGCCGTGCCTTTAACCGCAAAACGCTCGCTTCTTATAAGCGAAAAATACTGCGCGTGCGAAAAATCGTAAATCGCGCGGCGGTCGCCGAAATCGAGCAACGCCATTACTCTTTGGTGAGCTTTAAGCTCGGGCGGCTTTTTGCCGTTTCTGCCGTTGCTTTCGTAGTATTCGTCGTTTACTAACGTTTTAGTTATTTCGGGCAATTTTTTTTGCGTTTGCAAAAACGCGCGGATAAGCGCCGCCGCGTGGTATGAATGACAACACGAAACCTCTACCGTGTGAACCTTGCCGAAATACCCCTTTTCCGCAAGTTTTTTAATTGCTATGTAGCGCGGGCGCAGCGGGTATTGCTCGGTTATTTGAAATTCTTTGCCTACGTATTGTTTTAACTTTTCGCGCTCGCTTACGGTAAAACCCGCGGGAGTTTCGCAAAATACCGAGTAGCCGCGCGCAAGCAAACTTTCTGCAACGCTCACGTTGCTCGCCTTGTTTACGCAAAGCAGAACGTGGTCGGCGCTTTCTATTTGCTCTATATCGGCTACCACGCGCGCGTGCGGGTACATTTTTCTTATTTGCTCGGCTTTTTCGGCGTTGCGGCAAACCACTGTTTTTAAAGTTACGCCCGACATTACGTTTATTATGTTGAACCAGGTGAAGGCCCGCCACCCCGAGCCTACCACGGCTATGCTTTTGTTCGTTTGCATTCTGCTTTTCCCCTTTTGTTTTCCTATAAAACTCTGCCGCGCCGATTTTTAAAATTTGTCCGCGCGGTTCGGCCTTTTGACTGTTGTATTATAACAGAGGAATACCGCTCTGTCAAGACCGAATTTTTGTTGAGAGTGTCCGAATTTAAGTTGTTTATAGAAAATCGAGCAAAGAAAAAGGGACGTCGCGGTATTTGTGTAAATGTTTATTTTCATTACCCGGTTTATGGATGACTGGTATCGGTCGCTTTCCTTTTGCCTTGCCGAATTTGTTGTAAGCGTCTATAAACACACTCATCACCGCGTCAAGCGTTTCGTAACTTCTGTAAAAACACCGGCTTCGTCTCCGGACTTATCCACACTACGCCCCGTTTTTTTATCTAATTCAGCACGTTTGCCTTGTTCATTCCGAACATCTTTCCGACTTGCCGGGCGCTAAGGCCCGAATAGTATGCTTTTATCGCTTGCTCCTTTACTTCTTCCGGATACAGCGGCTGCGGTTTTCCATTGTGTAAACCTTTCCGCATTTCTTGCACCTGTACCTTTGTATGCCTTTTAAATTTTTTCCAAACATAATTTGTTCTGCCGCGCTCCCGCACTTCGGGCACTGCCTTCCGGCTATTTCTTTTGCTATTCTCATATTTTTATTATATCATAAAAAATATTGACTTGTCCACTCCTTGCGACAAAAAAAGGACGTACGGCTTTCAGAAAGCCGTTATTGATTAATTAATTCTGAAAAAAGTAGTATAATCCTAAATATAACGAATGAAAAGATGGAAAACAGTTATGTATTTTTCAAAATCAAAATATACAAGCTTCCGGCAATGTCCTAAAATAGTCTGGCTCGATAAATACAAGCCCGAAGAAAAAGAAATCGACGAGAGCGCACAAGAACGAATGGCAAGCGGAAACATTGTAGGCGATCTCGCCAGGACGCTGTTCGGCGATTTTACCGAGGTAACGACGTTCGACGACGACGGCAAACTCGATCTCGACGCGATGAAACGCAAAACCGCAGAATGCATCGATAAAGGCATCGAAAACATATGCGAAACCTCGTTCGATTATAACGGGTTAACGGTGCAGATTTCAAAAACGTTTTTTGCGTGGATTGTCGGAACGCAGGGTAAAGTGAAAATCAAATCGCCGCGAAAGGTAATTGACGAGTTCAATGAGTTTGTTGCTAAAATAAAAGAAGAATACTGACAAGGAACTGTCGTTTATGGAAGTAAAGATCAACTCTTTACCACTCCTGATTTTTTATGTTATCCGCTATGTTTATAATCGGAACACCGAGTTCCTGTGCGTGCTTATAGCATTTAAACGCACCGCCATAAAAATTCCTTTCGATTTACTGTTATTATTATAATTTTTCTCACCGTAAATAGGAAATCACCCCTCGAAACGGCATAAAAAAAGAGAGAACATTTATCCTTGTTCTCTCTTAAAGATTTGTATTAAATTGTAGGTGTCAGGCGGGGATTAAAACGAAGTCGTCAGTTCAAGACCTGTTTTTTGAAAAAAGCGCCAAATGTCAGATACTCTCGGGGAATTTCAGGAGTATTAAATCAAAACAGCGTAAACAGCGAGTTCGTAAACAGGCGACCGAAAAATTTTCGGTCGCCTGTTTACATTTTTTATTTTTCTGTTGCTGTTTTAAGTTTCAAAGAAATATTGAACCGTCTCTTTCAAATACAATCACTATTCTAAAACTCAAATAGGAAGTGTTTTCCTATTAGAAAATTTTTTTAATCCGTTGTACAATTCAATGTTACAACACTTGTCGTAAAAAACGTGAATGGCTCAAAATGTAGTTTCAATGAGAAATTTCCATTTTTAACGACTTTTGTTAAGACGAAAAATGGATTTTAGACAACAAAAAGACGGTACAAGGAAAGCCGTCCGAAACAAAACGGAGCGAAAAACTCGAAAAATATAAAAGGAATAAAACTCAAAATATGCCGACGAGCGAAGAATTATGGGGCGATTTGCCAAGCGGTTTAGCGGCGGCTTCGCTTTCCGTCCGCGCTTTCATTTATCTATACGGGCGAATGCGTCTAATTTGGCGGCAGTTTTTACGGCGTTCGATTAGCAAGCCGAATTTAATCAAGTTTGGTTTTTAGTTGGTCGATTGAGTCGGTGCGTGAGCTTGTCTGCGGCGGAGCGTAGCGACGCCGCTCTCGTATCAAGACAAGCCCACGCACCGGTGCCAAAATAACCAAATAAAGGTTTATGCTAAAAAATCGAACGTCTCTTTATAGTTAAAAAATTCTATTGTTTTTTGAATTCGAGGCACGGTAATATTTCTGCAAATATCATTTTCGTCGTTTGTTATCAAAATAAATTTGCGTGAACCGCCGTCTTCTTTGTTTAAGTCCATAACGGCGTGTCCCGTCGTTCCGCTACCGGCAAAGAAATCAAGAACGATGGAATCTTTTTCGCTTGCCGCTCTTACAAATTCTTTAATCAGTTTCATCGGCTTAGGGGTGGCAAATGCCGTTCTGTCTCCGAATAAAGCGGCTATTTCATCTTTTGCCGAAGAAGTCGTGCCGAGAAAATCAATCACAGTTTCAAGAGGCTTTTCCCGTTCAACCATTTTGCCGTTTTGTAGCGTTGGTTGCATTATAGGCTTTAATACCGTTTCTTTCAGGTTTTTACCACACAGCAAAACAAATTCGTGTGTGCGGCGAATTCCGTTTTCAAGCGGTTTTTCGATACGATTTTTATCGAAATAGTCGTTGGTTTTCTTCCATATCAAAGTTCGTACGTTTTCGCGGCCGAAAATTTCGGAACAGATATGGTATAACTCAATGTATTCATTTTCGTCGATATGGATAAACATAACGCCGAACTTGCTTAAAAGTTTATATGCGACTTCAAGTCGTTCACGCATAAACACGTTCCAGCGACTGTCAAAATCTTTATACCCGACGTAAGAAATATTTGTATTATACGGAGGATCTATCGGCATAACGTCGATTTTTCCTTCGTATTCGGGCAACAGTTTTCTCATTGCAATAAGATTATCGCTTTCAATAATCAAATTTTCCATCAGTTTCTCCTTTCGATAACGGCGGAACATTCGTTGAACGCGTTTTTGTCCACGAACGTGTTTTTTCCTATACTTACTTTTTTCAGATTTACGCAGTATGCAAAAGCCCACTCTCCGATATAAGTAACAGTATCGGGAACATAAATATCCGTAAGACCGACACAGTTTGTAAATGAGCTCTTATCAATATACGTTACGCCGTTGAAGTCAATATTTTCAAGAGATTTGCATCCGCTGAAAACGCCGCGATTTATATGCGTTATCCCGTCCGGAAGAGTAAATTCTTTACCGATTGCTTTATCCGTTGCACACAATATATGCGTTAGCGTTTTATCGTACACAAAAGGTCTTTTTGACAGTTTCATAATGCGCTCATCGCCAAAATGAGTATCCGATATATAATAAATCATTCTCTGCCTTCGATTCTTTTCATAATAACTTCCACGACTTCTTCGGGAGAAAGGTTTCACGCCCGAATGAAGTTTGGGTAAGCGACGTTACATATTTCAGCGTTTTCGGCAGAATGTATTATATTTGCGTGGTTTTAGACCTGTACGCGAGAAAAGTTATCGCATATAAAATTTCACGACATAACAGCACGCAACTGACAAAATCCACTGTTAAAGCAGCTTACGGAACAAGAAAACCGACTGAAAGCCTGCTTTTCCATAGCGACCAAGGCGGCAATTACACGTCAAGCGAATTCCGAAAATACTTAAAAAGCCTTAATATCATACAATCGTTTTCAAATCCGGGAATACCCTACGACAATTCGGTTATGGAGTCTTTCTTCGGTAGTTTTAAGCGAGAAGCATTATATCGCTACCGTTTCAAAACGGAAAAAGATTTTTTTGAAGGTGTCGCAACATATACCATCTGGCATAGTTCCAATCGGTTACAGTTGCCTCACGCCAATTTTCTTTATATAAGAATCTGTTCGCCTGTCCGCCGTAACCGAATGCGTTGCAAGGAATCCATCCGTGAACAAATATATAATTCTTCGTTTCGTAATAGTCGAGCATTTTCGGAATTATATCTTCTATAAACGGCGTATTAAGCAGCTCGTTTTTTATTGCTCTTGCATTCGCCCCAACAACAATCTCGTTCCCCGTCAGTTGCAGAACCGTGTCCACTGTCCCGTTGGAAATGTGATGCGATTGCATATAGCCGAAGTTCTCCCAATCCTGAATAAGGCACAAGGTTAAATCTTCGTGATTGCCACGAATCAATATTACCTCGTCCCTTTCCATTAAATCGGAAACAAAAGATTGCACTTTTACCGCCTCCTTGCCTCTATCGAACAAATCACCGCAAACAATCAACTTATGTGGCTCCGTATCGGTGAAAAATCCTTTTTCTGCAAGAGCGTTATATAGTTCCGTATAAAAGCCATGGATATCGGCTACTACATAATATCTCATTTTATCTCTATCAACTTCGCGTACATTTCGGGAATTCCGCGCGTTACCGTGTCATAAACAATAGCCATGTTTACAACACCGTAATTATGGACAATTTTGTTTCTCATACCCCTAATTGCCATCCAAGGTATTTCGGTATAGTTACTCTTAAACTCGTCAGACAATCGGTTGTTGTTTTCCGCAATTTGAATAATGCGGAACATAATCGAATCGATTAAAAGGATATTTTCTTCGATTTCGTTCTGCGTTTTTCCTTTGGTTTGTTCGATAATAAACTCTAAATCGGAAATTATTTTTTCAAGGTAATATCTATCGTTTTTAATGTTATCCATAAATCTTTATGCCATCCTTTAATATCTCTTGTACAAGCGTTGGGTTGTTGTTCAACTGCGCAATATCCAGCAAATCAACCTTCTTCTTCAGTTTTTCTCGTAAGGTTTCTACGAGTTCGAAAAACTTCATTCCATCTACCGGCATTGCGACAAGCAAATCTACATCGCTCTTTTCAGTTGCTTTTCCTTTGGCATAAGATCCAAACAGATAACAATACTCTATCGAATAATCCTTAAATATTGAGTTGCAAACCTTTTTAATTTGCTCTATGGTTAATAACCCATGGTCCTCATCTATTCTCCCATATTCATTTAATCGTTGTATTAGATATTGGTGCTTGAGAGAACTAATTTTGCTTTCATCGGACTCGTACCGTTTATATGTCCGCAGGGAAACTTGGAGCAATTCTGCGCATTCGGCTTGCGTGAGTCCCTTTTCCGTTCTTAATTGTTTTAGCGTCATTTTTACCACCTCGCAGTTATTATACCACACTGACACCTTATTTGCAAGTGGTTTTGGTGTCATTTTGGCACTTTTTATTATTTGCATAGGTGTCATTTTTACACTGCGATAAATAGAAAAGGTGACAAAATCCTATATCACGATGATTCCGCGCTCGTTATAGACGCTATCGGTCGAGCCTTCGTTTCGGATTGCTCGGTCAAGCGCCATAACCGTTGCCACCGCTCCGTCTATTCGTTCGGTGGACTTTTCCTTGTCCATCTTGATGTTTCCTGCCGGGTCGGTTCGGACATACACGTTATCCATCATCCATCGGAGCGGAACATTCCCGCCGTGCGCTATCTTCCTCTCCAACACAAGTTTCATCAGTTCCTTTGTCGGCGGACTCATATCCTTAAAACCCTGACCGAATGGTACGACCGTGAACCCCATTCCTTCCAAATTTTGAACCATCTGCACCGCTCCCCACCTATCGAACGCAATCTCTTTGATGTGGTATTTCGTGCCGAGGTCTTCGATGAAGTTCTCAATGTATCCGTAGTGAATGACGTTGCCTTCCGTTGCGATTACCTGTCCACGACCGAGCCAAGTATCGTATGGAACGTGGTCGCGTCTTACTCGCAAATCTATCGTGTCTTCTGGTATCCAAAAATAAGGAAGAATGCTGTATTTATCGTCATCGGCTGTCGGTGGAAACACCAATACGAATGCCGTTATGTCGGTGCTTGACGAAAGGTCAAGTCCACCGTAGCACTCTCTGCCGAGAAGTTTCTCCGCAGTTACCGCAAAATCACATTTATCCCAAGCGTCCATCGGCATCCACCGCACATTCTGTTTTACCCATTGATTGAGTCGCAGTTGTCTGAACAAGTTCTCTTCTGCAGGGTTCTCTTTTGCCGAGTTAAATGCCGTTTTCAGTTTATCTATATCGACCGTGACACCGAGAGACGGGTTGGCTTTATACCACACCTTTTCATCTCCCCAATCGTCATCGTCTTCTGCTCCGTATATGACAGGATAGAACGATTTGTCGTGCTTTCGTCCTTCTATGATGTCCTTTGCTTTGGAATGGACTTCCCAACATATCGAGTTGCGATCCGTCCCGGCTGTCGTTATCAAGAAGAAAAGCGGCTGCTTTCGTGCATCGCCGGAGCCGTGTAGCATTACGTCGTATAATGCTCGGTTCGGCTGTGCGTGTAACTCATCGAATATGACGCCGTGAACGTTGAGTCCGTGCTTGGTATAGGATTCTGCCGAAAGCACCTGATAGAACGAGTTAAGTGGCAAGTACACGAGCCGCTTTTGCGAAATTATCGGTTTGATTCGTTTTTTCAATGCCGGGCATTGCTCTACCATCTGACAAGCAACATCGAACACAATCGATGCCTGTTGTCTGTCGGCTGCACATCCATATACTTCAGCACCCCACTCGCCGTCACCCGCAAGGAGATAAAGAGCGACAGCGGCGGCGAGTTCGGACTTGCCTTGTTTCTTCGGTATTTCCACATAGGCTGTGTTGTATTGTCGGTATCCGTTTGGCTTTACGGTCCCGAATACATCCGATATGATTTGAGTTTGCCACGGCAACAAGTCGAAGTTTTTGCCGTGCCATTCCCCTTTGGTGTGCTTGAGCATATTGATGAAAGTGATTGCCCTTTGTGCAAGGTCAGGGTTGAATAGTTCGCCGTTTGGTTTTGTAATTATCTTAGGCTATGCAGGTTGAGTGCGTGGTAGCGACTGATATCGTAGTGGGTTGTTCTTCTCGATGCTCCGTTATACCATAATCTTTCGATGCCCGATTCGGTTGTCGGTTTTCTGCGGTTCAGGTTTGCTACGAACCCCTCTTCCGTTTTTTTGCACCATCTGTCCGCGCGGTTTTGGCTTACTCCCAAGGCTTTGAAGAGTATGTCTTCTTTCGCCGTCATGATGTTTACAAGGTTTCGTAGTGTCTTTGCCGTGTGATTCGTTGCATCTACGTGTACGTGGATTCCGCAGCTCGCGTTCGCTATCGCTCCGTTCTTGCGGAGCAGTCTCACGATCTCTTGTAGGGTTTCGATGTCATCCCATCCGAGTATCGGTGTTACGAGTTCGCATTTGTATTCATCGCTCAAGCGGTTGTCGTTCTTGTCTCTTGCATCGATGCTGCTGTCGTACATCGCCGTCCATTTTCTGCCGTCTCTATCGCGCACCGAGTATTTATTGTACCCTGTGCCTTCATAGGTTGACGTTGTTTCGAAGTAGTCAGCGATGACTTTTGCCGCGTCTCTTCTCGTGATGCCCGTGAGCTCGATTTCGACTCCGAATTTTTGGTTTTTCATACTGTGTGTTCTCCTTTTTCGGTGTGCTTTCCGCACCCCTGTTTTGTAACACAACAATACCGTAAAGGTTTGAAAGAGCCCAGCGAAAACGCGCCGAAACACAAAGAATTAACAAAGAATTTTGCGATTATTTTTATGGACTTTTAGAACGCTCCGTCAAGATCGATAAGGTCTACCGTTTTGCGGATTTCGGCAAGCGCCGCCGTGTAACTTCCGCAGTTTTGCACCCTCTCCCACATATCGTTGTAGTCGCTGATTCGTCTCGCCTTGCGGAGCGCGTCCCTTGCTTTTCCGATAATGAAGTAAATGTTCCCTTCCGGACCTTGACTATGGATTTCAACCCTTGGTTTGTTCATAGTTGTCACCTCCTATCAAGTCAAACAAAATACCGTATCCCAGCGATACTTCGTTTCATTGAAATGCACCATTATGTCTTGCTGACGAATATCTCGTCCCGTCATAAACAGTACCGCGTTTTCATCTTTGCGCTTTTTCTTGTAGATGATAAATATATTGTCGGTGACGCCCATAATGCCGTTCGATCCGGAAATCATATTGAACACGTCGTTTTCGTCCGCCATCTTGCGTAGGTGATGAACGAGTAAGATGCAGATTTTCTTATTGTCGGCATACTCTTTCAGCACACCGAGTTCTCGGTAGTCGGTCGCATAGGACATTTCGTCTTTCTTCGCCGACCCCCTTACTTTTTGTAAGGTATCGATGATAATCAGTTTTATGTCCGGATGCTCCTCGAACTCTTCGTCTATCTGCTGAAGAAGTCCGCCGTCCATACCGTTGGCGCGTATTGCTAAGTAGAAATTGTTCGGCGCTTTGTCGCCGTCAATCACCTTATTCAGTCGTTCTTTCAGTCGGAACAAACTGTCTTCGAGAGCAAGATACAGACAACTGGATTGGTTTGTTTTATAGTCTAAAAACTCCTTGCCACGGCTTATCGCCAAACACATCTGCATCGCCATCCAAGACTTGCCGACCTTGGACGAAGCACACAGTATCGCCAAGCCTTGCGGCAAAACGTCCGGAATTAACCACTCCGGCGGTGGTATGTTTGCTATTTGTAGGTCGCTTGCCGTAACGCTCGCAAACCCGCGCTTGTATATTTTCCTTACTTCTCGCTTTGCCGCAGCGACCGACGCTTTTAGTTCTTCGGGATTAGACATCAAGAGTTCGTTAGGGTCTTTCTTGCTCCCAGCAACGTTGAATACTATGTATGGAATCTTCGTCGCTTGGAGTTCCTTTTCAAGCGTTTCGGTTGCCTTTTGCCCCGGTTCGTCATTAATGTCTCGGCAAATCGAGACACTCTAACTCGATCATTTTCGGGGTAAAATAGGTAATTCACCCCTATTCACCCTTAAAAAAAGTAAGAAAAATGCCGAATTCGTCTCTTTTTCGTCGAGACAAATTCGACATCATCCGTGGCTGCTCCTGTCAGGCTCGAACTGACGACACTCGGATTAACAGTCCGATGCTCTACCGACTGAGCTAAGGAGCAATAAATCGATCGCCTTTTTGTATTACAACGATCGAATAAAAACTGAGAAGCGGCGATGACCTATCCTCCCAAGCGGTGTCCCGCAGAGTACTTTCGGCGTAAGAAAGCTTAACTTCTGTGTTCGGAATGGGAACAGGTGGAACCTTTCTGCCATAATCGCCGCTATGGTTATATCTACGCTTCCGTCTTGCTCTTCGCCAGACTTCCGCATGAATATACAAAGCGTTAATCCTCTTTCTTTTGCCTCTTCATATCGTTCCCCCGACAATCCGAAAAGAACGAGGATTCTTTTTTTCTCAATCTTCTTTTCCGAAGACTGACAACTACACAGCAAACAAAAATCGTACGTACGACAAATAATTTTTATATCAAGCCTTAAATGTGATTTTAAGGTCCGTAAAAATTGTAGAAAAAATATTTCGTAAAAGATTTTGTAATCGAACAATCGATTAAAAAGCTTTGCTCTCATTATAAATGAGATCAAGCCCTCGACCTATTAGTATCGGTCAACTGCACGCATTACTGCGCTTCCATCTCCGACCTATCAACCTTGTCGTCTGCAAGGGGTCTTACTACCTTACGATATGGGATATCTTATCTTGAGGCGAGTTTCACGCTTAGATGCTTTCAGCGTTTATCTCAACCGCACTCCGCTACTCTGCCATGCCGCTGGCGCGACAACAGATGCACGGTAGGTGCGTTCATCCCGGTCCTCTCGTACTAAGGACAAACCCTCTCAAATATCCTACGCCCACGATGGATAGGGACCAAACTGTCTCACGACGTTTTGAACCCAGCTCGCGTGCCACTTTAATCGGCGAACAGCCGAACCCTTGGGACCTGCTTCAGCCCCAGGATGTGACGAGCCGACATCGAGGTGCCAAACCTCCCCGTCGATGTGAACTCTTGGGGGAGATA
>OMGY01000387.1_pt1 | contig 53180 bp, 58 predicted proteins | sample 1674461 | NCBI WGS metagenome assembly OMGY01 (sample SAMN05578579, study PRJEB25193) | human gut metagenome | biome: Human Microbiome; feature: human-associated habitat; material: feces | host: Homo sapiens | place: USA:Birmingham | reverse complement strand
CAATTTTCAAAGACCATTTACTCTGTCGCACCGAAGCGACTTCCTTATCTTATCACCAATAAACTTTCTTGTCAACATCTTTTTCAACATTTTTTTGTTGTAATGTTTTTAAAGATTTGTCTTTCGACTTATCGGCTGTCCCTGAGGACATGATTTATAATACCACAGCAGCTTATGCATTCTTAAATGCTATTTTCCATTATATGAATTTAATATCGTTTTTCTTTATTTTTCGTCATTATTCTCTATTTATTTCATATTGATACACCAGGCTAAGTTAACTATTTTTATAGTGTTATATCCCTTTCATAATACTCTTAATCTCATTAAACTATTTTTCTTTTTATTCAATTAATACATTCTGAATATATATGTATACTTATATTTATTATTATAAAAAAGGTCGTACAATCCTAAAACTGTACGACCTTTTAAGTAGTTACTAACTATTACTTACATAATTTTTTTAACTCATCAGCTACAAATTGTACTTGTGTACCTACTATTACTTGTATATTTGTTTTTCCTGGTCTAATTATACCAGCAACACCAGCTGACTTAATAACTTTTTCATTAACCTTGGTATTATCTTTAATTTCTAGACGTAATCTTGTTACACAGTTATCAATACTTACTACATTTTCTTTTCCACCAAGACCTTTTAATATAGTTTCTGCTACTGCAGTAAAATCATTATTTTCAAGTTTAATATCCATTTCTCCATCGATATCATCATCTTCTCTACCTGGAGTCTTTAAATTAAACTTTGTAATTGCAAATCTAAAAACGATATAGTATATTACACCAAATATTAATCCAATTCCAAGTAACCAAAGTGGATTTTCTGCAAATGGTGCTTTAAAGCTTAAGAACCAATCAACAAAACCAGCACTAAAGTTAAATCCTGCTCTTACTGGTAATGCAGCACAAACAGCTGCTGATATACCAGTCAATACAGCATGTATTAAATATAACCCTGGAGCTAAGAACATAAATGCAAACTCTAATGGTTCAGTTACACCTGTAAAGAATGAAGCTAATCCAGCTGCTAGTAATAATCCAGCTACTACTTTCTTTTTATTATCTTTAGCAGTATGATACATTGCTAAAGCTGCTGCTGGTAACCCAAACATCATTACTGGGAAGAATCCAGTCATATACATACCTGTTTGACCTAGTACTCCACCTTTCATAGTTCCCCAGAACTTACCGATATCATTAATTCCTGCAACATCAAACCAGAATACTGAATTTAATGCATGATGTAATCCAAAAGGTATTAATAATCTATTGAAGAATGCATATATACCTGCTCCAATTGATCCTGTAGAAATAATTGCTTCACCAAACCCTACTAATGCTCCGTATACCACTGGCCATACAAAGAATAAAATTAATGTAGCAACTATTGAAGCTCCTGCAGTTACTATAGCAACACATCTCTTACCACTAAAGAAACTTAAAGCTGCTGGTAACTTAGTATTTTTAAACTTATTGTAACAGCTTGCTCCAATTAAACCTGATAATATACCAATAAATTGTGTTTGAATCTTTCCAAATGCTGCTGGCACTTCTGAAACATCAACACCTTTTAGCATAGCTACAACACTAGTTGATAATAAAGTCGTTATCATTAACCAAGAAACAAGTCCTGCCAACCCAGCTGTTCCATCATTATCATCTGACATACCGACACCAACACCAATTGCAAATAAAATTGCCATATTGTCTACTAATGCTCCCCCTGCTTTAATTAAAAAAGCAGCTGCAACATTATTTGCTCCCCATCCTGATGGATCAATCCAATATCCAATTCCCATTAGAATTGCTGCTACTGGTAAACACGCTACTGGAAGCATTAATGATTTACCAAGTCTTTGTAAGTACTTCATCATAATAAAATTCCCCCTATTTTTTTATTTGTTCATTATTGTAAGACTAACAAAATAATTAAATTTTATAATTTCAATAATAAAAAAAGCTGAAAAGAATATAATATATCCTTTTCAGCTAATGCCCACTTTTATGGTTGCACGCCTCACAATTTGAACTTAATTTATTTTACAAATTTATTATAAAATACCTTGGCATCATTTGTCAACGTTTTCAAAGCTTTTTTTTATTTTAGTAATAATTTACTATACATATTGACATACTATTCTCAAAAATATATAATCTAGATTGAAACGTGTTACTGTTAAATCAGGCATAAGTTAATCTTTAATAAAGATATACTTATGCCTTTTTATTTTATACCCAAAAATTGTGTAATCTTATTTTTAGAAAGGAAGTGAACCCTGATTATAATCAGGAAATATTATGGCTAATTTTTTTAAAAAATTATTCGGAAAATCAGAAGAGAAAGTAGAAACAAATACTTCAGTTGAAGCTCCAAAGACTGCCCTAGTTGCAGTTGCAACGGGTGACTTAATGCCTTTATCAGAAGTGCCAGACCCTGTTTTCGCTGGAAAAATGGCTGGAGATGGTGCAGCTATTATGATAACTGGTGATACTGTTGTAGCTCCTGCTGACGGTGAATTATCATTAGTGTTCAAAACTAAGCATGCATTTGCAATGACTTTAGAAAATGGACTAGAATTATTAGTTCACATCGGTGTTGATACTGTTGGATTAAACGGTGAAGGTTTTGAACAATTAGTTGAAGCTGGTACAAAAGTAAAAGCTGGTACTCCAATCATTAAGATTGATAGAGATTTCATTTTAGGAAAAGGATTATCTCTTGCTACTCCAGTTTTAATTACAAATGTTGATGCTGCTAAATCAATAAATGCAGTTGAATCAGGATCAGTTACTGCTGGTAAAGACGTAGTTGTTAACTTCGAAGTTTAATAAATATAAAAAAATAGCTAAGGCAATGCCTCAGCTATTTTTTATTTACATAACGTTAATCTAAATCTTTCAATATGCATTGCTATATACGCAATTTCATCTTCCTGTACCTTTTTATCTAATGAAGTTTCAATTATCTTAGATACTTCTTCTGCAATTTCATAAGATATAGGATAAGGTTCCTTAATTGCATCAATTAAATCATTTTTTAATAAAGTATCTGTCAATATTCTTTCAATAGTAAATCTTATGTGAGATAAAAATCTAGCATAATCAAGAGACTTTTTATTTATTTTTGCATTAAATCTTTTTTCTATATGAGCTACTATTCTATTAGCTAAATAGCTATATTTTATTGTATTGGATAGCTTTCTTCCATTTCTTGCCGAATGTATATGCAAAGTTATAAATCCAATCTCTCCCTGTGGAAACTTCACTCTATATTTACGTTGAAGCTTTTTAATAATCTTTTTTGCCATTTCAAATTCAACATTATATAAAGTCTCAATTTCTACAATAAACGGATTACTTATTTCCTCTTTATTTTTTAATCTTTTCATTGCTACTGCTAAATGATCTATCAATCCAATATGGATGGATTCATTAAGTTCTTCTCCTAATTCCTCTGATATTTCAGCAATAGCCTCTTCACAAATAGCAATAAATTCACCATCTACTCTATTGTAAACTTCTTTTAAATTCTGTTGATTTCTTTCATCTTCAATTGAAAAAATCTTATCTACTTCTAAATTTTCTTCTAAAATATCTCCAAACCTTTTATTAAACCCTATACCTTTAGATAAAAGAATCTTTTCCACACCTTGATCTTTTACCAGCACCATATTATTATTCAAAGCTTTAATAACAGTACTTTTTCCCCTTAATTTAACCCCCATAATAAACACCTCCCAAAAATTTAGAGAATTTTATAAAATGTAATATGATCACTCCACTTACCATTTATATATAAATACTTTTTATTAAGACCTATCTCCTCAAAACCACAAGATAATAAAACACCCTTTGATCTTTCATTAGTAGTTAATACAGATGCCTCTAATCTGTGTAAATCTAAATAATCCTTTGCGTAATCTAATATTAAATTTATAGATTCCTTCATATATCCCATACCCTCATAATCTTTATCTATAGCATAACCTAATATCCCACTTTTAAATACTCCATAAACGATATTAGAAATCTTAATCTTTCCAATAAGCTTACCAGATAAATATATTCCTAAATCACTACATACACCAGTCATTAATTGCCTATAGCTTTCTAATAATAACTCTTTTTGTACTTCATAAGTAAAAAAGCTATTATCTCTTACTGGTTCAAATTCTCTCAAGTGTTCTTTATTTCTTATATAGTATTCTAATAACTCTTGAGCATCATCTGGTGTAAAGTTTCTAATTACAACATTTTTTCCTATAAGTTCAACTATGTTAGCCCTACTTGAGCATAAATAATCATTTCTATTAATTCCAAAGCTTAACTCATCATAAAAGCATCCCTTTAAGAATATATTGTCTGTAAAAATAGCTTCCAATATGAATCCACTATCTAAAAATGGTTTTAAATTTATATTTTCACTTACTGTAACATTAGCCTTAAAAATATTATTATTTTTAAATACAGCCTTCAATATCGCTTCTAATGTTATCTTTAATAAATCATAATTATCTTCTCTATAGAACTTTAGCTTCAAATTACACTTTTTATTTTCTTTATCTAATTCCGTTATTGTAAATCTTCCTATTACAATTTTATCTTTATCCTTAATTATATAATCATCTAATGTACCCTTTATAAGCTCTATATTTACTCCCTTTTGATTATCCATACTAACTCTCCTAAACCACATTTTAAGCTATTCTTATTATACAAACAAAGTAGTAAAAAACTCAACTAACTTTATAGTAAAAATATAAATATTACTTACTGTAATATCATTACTTATTAACTAATATATTTAATTTATGTGAATTTAATTATATCAATAGTTCAAGGTGGGGGTTATTATTTTTTTATCTAAAAGAAAATATAAATTTAAAACTTTCAAATTAATATTTCTTATAATTTTTATAATATTTTTATCATTAATTCTTTTATATACTAAATATCCCAATAAGCTGAAAAATTTACTTCCTAATGCTCTAAATATAAAATCATCTGAAATTTTAACTGAGGATACATTGATTAATGAAATTAAAGATGTAAATAAGTTAATTCCACTAGAAATTGAACTTAGTGAAACCTTAACAGTAGATAATACTTATTTTAATTTAGATATATTTAAAAAATCCAAAAAAATAACCTTTTTTGCTAATTGCTCTTATTCAATAGATTTTTCAACCTTATCTACTAATAATATAAAAATTGATAACTCAAATAAGGAAATATATATTACAATACCAAAGATAGATATTTTCAGTATAGATATTGATGAAAATAAAACTATATATGGTGATACAGAAGTTGGTCTTCTTAGGTTTGGTGATTTAAAGCTTTCTTCCGAAGAAATAAATGAAATATATATAAATGCTAATGATATGTTTAGTAAAAAAATGAATAATCAAGATTTCTATACACAAACCCTAAAAAATGCTGAAAATTCATTAGAAAGCTTGCTGTTTAATTTAACTGGGGAACATTATGATATAAATTTAACCTTATCTTAATCATTTAAAAATACTGCAAAATAATATTTTAGTTAGAAGTTAATAATTAATAGTCAAGGACCAAATTCAGCTGAACTGAATTTAAAAAAATATATATTTTAAGAAACTCCACTAGGAGTTTCATCCTTAACTATTAACTCAAAACTACTAACTAAAAAAGTTGCTGTGCACTTTTTTATTTTATTCCTGTTAAGTCTTTAATAACTTCTCCACCTATTATCATTCCAGCTACTGGTGGTACAAATGATATACTTCCTGGAGTTTGTCTTTTTGCTGATGGTACAGCCCTTCCCTTATCTGGTGTCATTGGCATTTCTTCAGAGTAAACAACCTTTAATTTCTTTACTCCTCTTTTTCTTAATTCATGTCTCATAACCTTTGCTAAAGGGCATACCTTTGTCTTAAATACATCAGAAACTCTAAATTGAGTTGGATCCATCTTATTTCCAGTTCCCATTGAGCTTATTATATTTATATTATTTTTGTAGCAATATTCAGCTAATGCTAATTTTGATGTAACTGTATCTATAGCATCTACTACATAATCAACATCTGATGGAATAATCTCAGATATATTATCAGCTGTAATAAATACTTGTTTAGCTTCAACGTTACATTTTGGATTAATAGAAATAACTCTTTCCTTCATTGCTTCTACTTTTATCATTCCAACAGTAGCTTGTGTTGCATGTATTTGTCTATTTAAATTTGAAATACATATAGTATCATTGTCTACTAATATCAAGTTACCTACACCAGCTCTTGTTAATGCTTCAACAACAAAACTTCCAACTCCGCCAATTCCAAAAACAATTACTTTTGAATTATGTAACTTATTTATTCCCTCTTCACCAACTAGTAATTCAGTTCTACAAAATTCATTTAATGCCATCTTCAGTTTCTCCTTTAACTTTTATAATATATTGTTACTTATTTTAAACTATAGCCCTTATTTATACAAGTAACTAATTTAACCGTTTTTACACTATATTTATATTTCTCTACTATTAAATACTTACATGAAAGTATATAATATATTTTATCTGATGGCTAGTCGTTGTAACATTCCACATCATTATGTAGGAAATAACAACGGACACATCCCTAGATAAAGAGTTCTAACCTTAAGGTGGAATTAAAACTCCATCTTAAGCAAAAAATTCAGTTTATGTAAAACTATATATTTATAAATGGAGGTTTAATATGATTTTAGGAATAATTGGTGCTATGTCTGAAGAATTAGAAATTCTATTAAAAGACATGGAATTAGAAACTGTTGAAGAAAAAGCAAAAATGAAATTCCACAAAGGAAAGTTATGGGGACACAACGTTGTGGCTGTAGTATGTGGTATTGGTAAAGTAAATGCTGCTGTTTGTACTCAAATACTTGTATCTGAATATAATGTTTCTTCTGTAATAAACGTTGGTGTTGCTGGTGGAATAGGAAAGGACATATTCCCTGGTGATGTTGTTATAGCTGAAAATTTAGTTCAATACGATATGGATACTACTGCTTTCGGTGATCCTGTAGGGCAAATTCCTAGAATGGATACATTTGATTTTAAATGTGATGAAAAATTAGTTGAAACTGCTAAAGCTGCATGTGCTGAAGCTTCTGATTTCAAGACATTCTCAGGAAGAATAGTATCTGGAGATATGTTCGTTGCTTCATTAGATAAAATTCAATGGTTAGAAAAAGAATTCCAAGCATTAGCTTGTGAAATGGAAGGAGCAAGTATTGCTCACGTTTGTTACTTAAACAATATACCTTTTGTTGTTATTAGATCTATTTCTGATAATGCTAATAACGGAGCTCATATGGACTTTGAAAAATTCACTCCAATTGGAGTTAAAAACTCAACATTTATCTTAAAAACAATGTTAAATAAACTTCAATAATCTATAAAGAGTTAAGACTTTTATTAAGCCTTAACTCTTTATTATTTAATTATTTATTTTCAGCTTCAAACTTCTTCATAAATTCAACTAAATATTTAACACCTTCAATTGGCATAGCATTATAAATACTTGCTCTCATACCACCAACTGTTCTATGCCCTTTAATATTTTCAATCCCTGCTTCTTTAGCTTCCTTAATGAACTTAGAATCTAAGTCCTTATTTCCTGTTACAAATGGTACATTCATTAAAGAACGATCCGCCTTTACAACTGTACCTTTAAATAATTCACTTGAATCAAGAAAATCATAAAGAATTTTGGCCTTTTCTTCATTTCTAACTTTCATAGCTTCTAATCCACCTAACTTTTTAAGATGTTTAAATACCTTACCACAAATATAAATTCCATAAGCAGGTGGAGTATTATATAAAGATTTATTATCTGCATGTATCTTATATTGAAGCATTGTTGGAGTTCCTTCGAGTACATCCTCTGTAATTAAATCTTCACGTATTATTACAACTACTGTACCTGCTGGTCCAATATTTTTTTGAACTCCAGCAAATATTAATCCGTATTTAGTAACATCGATAGGTTGTGATAATATATCTGATGACATGTCAGCAACTAAAACTTTTCCTTTTGTATCAGGAAGATTATGATAAGTAGTTCCATAGATTGTATTGTTATGGCAGATATACACATAATCTGCATCATCACTAACTTCTATCTTGCTTACATCAGGAATATAAGAAAATGTCTTATCTGCTGATGAAGCCAACTCATTTACCTTTCCATACCTTTTTGCTTCTGCTGCTGCTTTTTTAGCCCATTGACCTGTTATAATATAATCCGCAACTCTATTTTTCATTAGATTCATTGGAATCATTGCAAATTGTGTTGAGCCTCCACCTTGAAGGAATAGCACCTTATAATTATCTGGGATGTTCATTAATTCTCTTAAATCTCTTTCTGCATCCTGAATAATTTCTTCAAATGCTTTAGAGCGATGGCTCATTTCCATTACAGACATTCCTGTTCCTCTATAATCTAACATTTCTTCTGCTGCTTCTTTAAGAACCTCTTCTGGTAACACTGCTGGTCCTGCTGCAAAATTATATACTCTTGACATAAAAATGTCCCCCCAATTTTTCATTATATTTTGTTTTTTAATAGCCCTCTTTATTTTATTATTAATATATTTTATTATTTATGAACCTCTGTAAGCTTATGAACAAATAATCCACTTCTAGGTTTTGGTTCAAACCATGTAGACTTAGGTGGCATTATCTTTCCTGCATCAGCTATGCTCATTATATCCTCAATAGTAGTAGCATACATAGCAAAGCTTACTCTCATATCATTATTTGCCCTCTTTTCTAATTCCTTTAGCCCTCTTATTCCACCTATAAATTCAATTCTATCTGATTTTGTAGGATCATCAATTCCTAATATAGGAGATAATAAATTATTTTGAAGAATAGATACATCCAACCTGTCGGTTGGATCATTTTCATCAAAACTTCCTTCTTTTGCCTCTAATTTATACCACTCTTTATCAATATACATACCAAATGTATGCTTACTATCAGGTTTAAATCTTTCATTATTTAATGTCTTTTCCACTGTAAATTTCTCCTCTACAGCTTTAAAAAATGCCTCCTTTGAAAGTCCATTTAAATCCTTCACAGTTCTATTATAATCTAAAACTTCTAACTCACTATCTGGATATGCTATAGCTAAGAAATAGTTAAATCCTTCAGTTCCATTATAATTAGGATTTTCTTTTCTTCTTTTTAAGCATACTTCAACTGCAGATTTAGTTCTATGATGGCCATCTGCTATATACATGTATTTAACATCCTTAAATAAATGTGTTAATTTATTTATCTTTTCTTCATCATTAATTACCCATACAGTATGTCCATTACCATCTTCTGATATAAAGTCATAAACTGGCTCTTCTTTTATACTTTCATCTATTATTTTAGAAATACCATAATTTTCTCTATAAGTTAAAAATATAGGTCCAGTATGCGCATCACAATAATCAACATGATTTATTCTATCACGTTCTTTATCTGCTCTAGTTTTTTCATGCTTTTTAATTATATTATTTATATAATCATCTACTGAAGCACACATTACCAATCCAATTTGACTTTTACCATTCATAGTTTGTCTGTAAATATAAAAGCATTGATTTTCATCCTGGATATAATATTTCTTTTCTATCATTTCATCTAAAACTTCTCTAGATTTTTTATACACTTCTTCACTATATATATTAACTTTTCCTGGGAAATTAATTTCTCCCCTATCTACATGTAAAAAAGAATATTCATTTTCTTCTACCATTTCACGAGCTTCTTCAGTATTCATTACATCATAAGGTAATGCTGCAATCTTTGAAGCTAACTCCTTTACTGGTCTATATGCTTTAAATGGTTTTATAATTGCCATTGGTTATCCTCCTTAAACTTGCCCTCAAATAACTATTACTTATATTCAATCTAATAATATAAATTACACAGATTCTATAGTTTTAGCTGCAATAGAAGAAACCTCTTTCTCAAAATAATTAGCTATGGTTGTTACTACTTCTTCACCAATTCTATTTTGAGCTTCCTTTGTTGCCGCACCAATATGTGGTGTAACACTAACATTAGGATGATTTACTAACTCTTTATTATTGGTTGGTTCTTCCTCAAAAACATCAATTCCTGCCCCAGCTACTTTTCCAACATTTAATGCATCTAATAATGCTTTTTCATCAACAACCTTACCTCTAGAGCAATTAATTAAATATACTCCATCCTTCATTTTTTCAATTTCATTTTTACCTATTAAAGATCCCTTATTTTTGTCATAAGGAACATGTAATGAAATAAAATCTGATTTCTTTAATAAGTCATCAAATTCTATAAAATCATATGAAAGATTATTTTGTTTTCCAAATATGTCATTGTAAACAACATTCATCCCCAATGCAGTAGCTTTAGTGGCTAATGCTCTACCGATTCTACCCATACCTATAATTCCAAGAGTTTTACCACCTAATTCAATCCCCTCATATTTTTTCTTATTCCATTGTCCATTTCTCATAGTGTAATTTGATACTCCTAAGAATCTAGCTACTGCAAACATATGCCCAATAGCTAACTCTGCAACAGAATCTGAACTTGCATTAGGTGTATTCTTAACTATTATACCTTTTTCTGTAGCATAGTTTACATCAATGTTATCTATCCCCACACCAGCTCTAATAATTAATTTAAGCTTTCCCCCTTCTTCAGCATCAAGTATATCTGCTGTTATCTTAGTTGCAGACCTTATTACTAATACATCGAAATCTTTTAAAACCTCACCTAATACATCCTTATCATAGTGTGTATTAACAACTTTAAATCCCATTGAAACTAGCTTGTCAACTGCCCCTTGTTGCAACCCGTCGTTTGTTAATATTCTAATCATTTTTCTTGCCCCCAAATATTATATTTTTATTTATTGCTTTTTGATATTTTACTACTTTCTTACATTTTATACAACTATATCCTTAATGTTTTTTGCTATTTTTTTAAGTTTTAATATTTTTTTGCATTTCATATAATCAATTTGACTTAATTTATAATACCACTTCTTATTTTTTATCATATTTTATTTACATTAATTTTGTGATTATATTTCTTGAATAATAATCATAAAAAAATAGGAGCTACTCTTAATAGCTCCTATTTTCCTCATCATCAAAAATTAATATAGATTCTGTTTCTCTACAATATTTAACACATTTACATTGACCTAAATGTCTTGGACATTTGTAACATAAACATCCTGTATCAGTTCCATCACATCTACCTTTATCAAATTCAGGACAATATCTACAATTTACTCCATTTCCTGCTGGCATAGTGAAACCTCCCTTAAGTTATAACTATGATTTTTAATATACAAATTAAATAAAATTCATTTATTTATTTTTAATTATATATTAGAAAATTATATACTTATAAAAGCGATTTAACAACAATTTACATACATATTTATATGTTAAGTGGGTAAAGTATTATTGTAGACGGTACATTATTTATTTTAATGTACTATTTATATAGAAAAGGGTGTAAGCGGATGTAGTGCTTACACCCTGATTTATTTTTTATTTTAAAATAACTGTAACACTTTTTAATAAATCTTAATACTATGTATTATGCAGAAGCTTTTCGCTTACGGCAATTTAGAAAATCTTCTAACTCCCGTCTATATAAACTTAGGGAATCTTCATCCACTGAAGATCCCCTATTTCTATTTAAAAAAACATTTGAAAAATTACTAAGAATATTACTCCTGGAATTCCTAAAAAGCCAGCAATAAGTGCTGTTATTGGATTAATGGTAATATAGAAATTTAAATATTCGCCAATAAAATTAGCAACATATAATAAAACTATACCTATAATTCCATTTATTAATAACTTTATTGGCCATTTTAATAGCTTAATTATTAAATATAATAAAGCTAATCCAACTAAAGCATATATAACCATCTCTATGTTCATCTACTAATTCCCCCTATATAATATAAAATAACTACTATAATATAGTATTATATTTTTTTATATTATATAACAATATTCTTTATATTTCCATTTCCTCTTTAGCTTCAGCTTCTTTTCTTATATTTGAATATTGCTCTTTTGCAACTGATAATATATAGTCTACTTTCTTTTTTGCTGCTTCTTCTCTATAAATAGCTGCCTCTATAAGTTTTGGATCGTTTACTGAATTAAACATAGCTTCTGCTACTTCAAGCTCAATTATAGCTTCATGCATTTCATTTAATATTTTATTATCAATGGTATCGTCATCCTTGTAGTGTACTAAAATAAAATTTAAAATATTTTTTATACTCATTCTGCCCCTCCTAAAAACATTTATTTTAGATACTATCCACTTTTTACTATATTATTCAATTTAAACCATTCTTATATTCTATTTTTATAATATTATACGGAAACTCGACCCCTTTCAGTCGCTGAGTAAGTTCAATTAACAAAATATAAAATTTTGAATTATATTTGTTAACATTATATTTTCTGTACTTAATTTCAATACTTTGGTATAATATTTTAAATATGTCAATTAATATTGGAGGTGTTTTTTTTGAGTATAAGAATAATAGCTGATAGCACTTGTTATTTACCAAAAGAATACATAGATAAATATAATGTTTCTATAGTTTCACTTAATGTTTTATTAAATGGGAAAAGTTATAGAGAAACAGATTTAGAAAATGATTGGTTTTATAAAGAAATGTCTAAATCACCATCAATTCCTACCTCTTCTCAACCAAGTATTGATGATTTTTATAAAGCAATAGAATCTCAAGTTAAAGAGGGTCATGACATAGTAGGAATATTCTTATCTTCTGATATGAGCGGTACTTTTTCAACATCAAATTTAGTTAAAGAAATGATTTTAGAAAAATATCCTAATGCTAATATAGTAATGTTAGATTCTAGAAGCAATTGTATGCAAGCAGGATATGCCATATTAGAAGCTGCTAAAGCAGCTGCTGATAACAAGTCATTAGATGAAGTTGTTTCTATAGCTAAAAGTGTTATTGAAAATAGTAAATTTATATTTGTTCCTGATACATTAGATTATTTAAAAAAGGGTGGAAGAATAGGTGGTGCAGCTGCTTTATTTGGATCACTACTTCAAATAAAACCTATTTTAACAGTTACTGATGGTAAAACTACTGTACTTACTAAAGTTAGAACAAAGAAAAAAGCCATAGATAAAATAATATATACAGTTATGGAACAGAATTTAAAATCACCAATAAAAGGCTTAATAGTCCATCATATAAATTGTGAATCAGAAGGCCAAGAATTAGCCAATAAACTACAAGATAAATTAGGAATTTCTAATATAAAAATTCAATCGATAGGTCCTATAATTGGATTACATGTTGGTCCAGGTAGCATTGGTGTAGCATACCACTACTAAGATAGTAATAGAATTGCTAAATGACAAGATTAGAGAGTGACAAATGATAAGTTGCAAGTTGATAAATAAAGTCAGCTTAAGCTGACTTTATTTATATTAGAAACTCCTTAGGGAGTTTACCCCTTAATTTGTCACTTGAACTTGTTACTGATTAAATTTCTTTTCTTCCTTCAAGAGCTTTAGAAAGTGTTACTTCATCAGCATATTCTAAATCTCCACCAACCGGAAGTCCTGAAGCAATTCTAGTTACTTTAACTTCTAACGGTTTAAGTATTCTAGATATATACATTGCTGTTGCTTCTCCCTCTACATTAGGATTAGTAGCAATTATTACTTCTTTAATATCTGCACTCATTCTTGCAACAAGCTCTCTTATTTTTATATCTTGAGGTCCTCTTCCTTGCATAGGAGAAAGGTTTCCATGAAGCACATGATATACTCCATTAAATTCTTTAACCTTTTCCATAGTCATTATATCTTTTGGTTGTTCTACAACACAAATTACATTTTTATCTCTATTTGGATTTCCACATATCGCACAAGGGTCTTTATCTGTAAAGTTTCCACATACAGAACAATACTTAATAGTACCTCTTGCCTTTACTAAAACTGAAGCAAATTCTTTAACTTCATCTTCTGGCAAATTTAAAATATGCAATGTAAGTCTTTGTGCTGTTTTTTGACCAATGCTTGGCAATTTTGCAAATTCCTCAATTAATTTCTCTATAGCAACCGGATAAAAATCCATAATTACACTCCTTTTCCATTAATAAAAGGCTGTCTTTCAACAGCCCATTATCAATTAAAACATTCCTGGTATATTTAATCCACCAGTTAATTTACCCATTTTATTTGAAGTTTCTTCGTCAGCCTTCTTTAATGCTTCGTTAACTGCACTTAGCACTAAATCTTCTAACATTTCAACATCATCTGGATCTACAACTTCTTCTTTTATATTTATAGCTAAAACTTCTTTTTTACCATTTACTTTTACTACAACAGCACCGCCACCAACTGAAGATTCAAACTCTTTAGTTTCAAGTTCCTTTTGTGCTTGTTCCATATCTCTTTGAAGCTTTTGTGCTTGCTTCATTAAGTTATTCATATTTCCTCCCCCAAAACCTCCAGGGAATCCACCTCTTGCCATAAAATATCCTCCTTAAAACAAATAAAATCTATTTTTTATTATATAGTATTTTTTTAATATTTACTAGAATAAAGTGATTCTATACTTTTTATTCATCTATAAAATCTATAAAATCATCGCCAATTTTTTCTCTTAAAATATCCTCTGTACTTTTACTACCTTTATTATCTTCTTCAACTACAAAATTTACTTTAATATTTTCTTGTAATATTTCAGAGAAAACTTCATTAATAATAGGTTTATTTTTACTTTCACTTAATCTATCTCTACTAAATTGATATTGCTTTTCAAATTGAACTGTAACTATTCCATTTGCACAAGCTATTGGCTTTCCAATCTGAATTAATGAACTAATAACCATGGCTCTTCTTGCCTTGAAAGCTTCTAATATATCTCTCCATGCTTTTTGAACATCATTTATTGTAATCCTAGAATCTGAATTTCCACTTAAAGTTTCTTCAATATGTTGAGTTTGAGTAGGCTTCTTACTTTCTACATTATTAATACTTTTCTTTACTGCATTAATATTATTATTTTGAGACTCTACTGTAGCAACCTTTATGCTACCATTCTTTAAATTTTCTTCTAGTTTATTTAATCTAGTTAACATAACTTCACTAGATGTATCATATTCTATTTTACACATTTTAATTATAGCTAACTCACAATATAACCTTGCTTGTTTACTTAACTTAGCATTATTTTCTGCCTCTTGAAGTATTCTTATACACCTCATTATCTCTTCAGCTCTTAATCTAGCACTTTGCTCTTTTATTAAAGCAATATTTTCTTCCGACATATCAAGTACTTCTTCAGGATTATTAGTTACCTTAGCCATAAGTAAATTTCTATAATGAGTAATTAAATCTTTTATAAATAAATATATATCCTTACCAGAATAAATAACATCTTCTATTATTCCTATACTTTTTTCTACACTTCTTTGTATTACTGCATTAGTTAAATTAAATAAATGTTCATTTGTAACCAATCCTAGCATACTAACTACTGTATTATAATCTACATTACCATTTCCCATTGAAATTGCTTGATCTAAGATACTTAATGAATCTCTCATTGCTCCATCAGAAACTCTTGCAATTAAATTTAAACTTCTTTCATCAGCAAGAACATTTTGATCATCTACTATTTTTCTAAGCCTTGCTGTTATTTCGTTGTTATTTATTCTTTTAAAATCAAATCTTTGACATCTTGAAAGAATAGTAATAGGAAGCTTTTGAGGATCTGTTGTTGCTAAAATAAATATAACATTATTAGGTGGTTCTTCTAATGTCTTTAAAAAAGCATTAACAGCACCAGCGGATAACATATGTACCTCGTCCATTATATAAACCTTATATTTTGCTTCTTGTGGTGGATATTTAACATCATCAATAATATCTCTAATTTTATCAACACCATTATTTGAAGCAGCATCTAATTCTGTAACATCTATTGCTAAACCTTCATTTATTTTTCTGCACATTTCACATTCATTGCAAGGCTCTCCATCTTGTAAATTAAGACAATTGAGAGCTTTTGCAAAAACTTTTGCTGTAGAAGTCTTACCTGTTCCTCTTGTTCCACAAAACAAATATGCATGAGCAATTCTATGATTTAATATCTGATTCTTCAATGTTGTTGTAATATGTTCCTGACCTACGACATCATTAAAAGTTTTGGGTCTCCATTCCCTATATAAAGCTGTATATGCCAATACAATCACCTCTTTCTTTGCTGTATTTATCTATTAAGTTATATTATAAATTTCAATTTAGTTAATCTAGGTTAATTGATACTCCAAGCCTCAGATTTGATTAGCAAAAGTTACTTAACCTGTGCTTAATCATCAAATAAAGTTGAGTTTCCTTTAATTATTATAACCAAATTCTATTAATAGTTAAAGATTTTTCCCTGTTTCTAAAGTTTTACTTTTAATTTGCAAGTTCAACGTGTATTTCCATGAAAGACACCCCTTTATAACTTTTGCATAATTATTATTTCTTTATGCATATTATTTTCTTTATCTGCATTTTATTTCTTTTTATTGTTATTTTTTTAACACTTACTTGTATTTTATTTACATTTTATTGTTATTTTTTTAACTTTTAGACAAATAGCTACTTTCATCGACTTATTATTTTTTTTCCCTCTGTTTTATATCTATTCATTATAGTAAAATAGTAATTATATATTTAAGGAGGTATTTATATGAGTTTATATGACAAAAAATACTTAAATATAGTTGAAGATATTTTAAATAATGGCTATTACGATAATAATAGAACTGGTATGCCAACTTATAAGCTTCCACATCAAGTGATGCAATTTAATTTGGAAAAGGAATTTCCTATTCTAACAACTAAATTTGTTGCATTTAAGACAGCTGTAAAAGAAATGCTATGGATTTATAGAGATCAATCTAATGATGTAACTAAGTTACAAGAACAAAATGTACACATTTGGGATGAATGGGTTGATGAAAATAATACTATTGGTCGTGGCTATGGTTATCAAATAGCTAAATTCCATCAAATTGATAAGCTTATTGAAACATTAAAGACTAATCCTCAGGATAGAAGAATGCTTATGACTATGTGGAATATAGAAGACCTACCCCATATGACTCTACAACCATGTTGTTTCATGACTATGTGGGACGTAACAGATGGCAAACTAAATTGTATGCTTATCCAACGTTCAGGAGACATACCATTAGGTGTACCATTTAATACATCACAATATGCTGTATTAGTTCATTTAATTGCACAAGTAACTGGACTTAAACCTGGTTTATTTACTCATGTAATTAATAATGCACACATATACGAAAATCAAGTAGAAGGAATGAAACTTCAATTAACTAGAGCTAATGACGAGTATGAAGCTCCAAAGCTTTGGATTAATCCAGAAATAACTAACTTCTATGATTTCACAGCAGATGATATAAAACTTATAGATTATAAATATCATCCTGCAATAAAAATGGAGGTATCTGTTTAATGCTATCTATAATAGTTGCTGTAGCTGAAAACAATGTTATAGGTGGAGATAACAAGCTTTTATGGCATATACCAGAAGACTTAAAAAGATTTAAAGCAATTACATCTGGAAACACAATAATAATGGGTAGAAAAACTTTTGAATCATTGCCTGGCGTTTTGCCTAATAGAAAACATTTAGTTATCACAAGGGATGAAAATTATTCTGTGGATAATGCAAATGTAGAAGTTATCCACAGCTTTTCACAAGTTATTAACATGTATAAAAATTCACCTGAACATGCATTTATTATAGGTGGAGGAGAGATATACAAACAAGTTATCCACAGTGTGGATAAAATATTTTTAACAAAAGTGTATAAGTCATTCCATGGAGATACTACTTTTCCACAAATAGATTTTAATGAATTTAATATTGAATTTGAATCAGAAATTTATACCTGTGAAAAAAGTGGATTAAAATATCAGTTTATTGATTTAATAAGAAAATAAAATACTTCAACTAAAATAAAAAAAGTCGGTAAAACCGACTTTTTTATTTTAAACATTAATTTTATCCAATACTTCCTCTTACTTTACCCATTCTTATAATCCATTCATTAAGAATCTTTAACTCTTCAGTTTTGCTTTGGATTATATCATCTTCTAGTCCAATTAAATGCATTATTATTGGTCTAGTTGTCTTTAATAGAGTATGATAGAATTCATTATCGTTCATGAAATCATAATCTAATCCTAGATTTAATATCTCATTTACATACTTCATATCTTCTTTATATTCTTGTCTTGCAGATTCATCTATTATCTTTTTACTAACACCAGCATTAGCAAATCTTGCTGCAAATCCTAAGTCTTCTCTTAACATAGGATAGAATTCAATTAATTTATCTATACCTTCTTGTCCAAACTTATCTTTAATTTCCTTAAGTCCTCTACCCATTCCTAAAAGCTCTGGCGGCATACCTAATGTATACATAGCTCCTGTAAATGAAATAGCTCTAGGTACCGCATATTCAGTAGAATTATCAATACTTAATATTTCTTTCTTCAACTCTTCATTACTTACTAAGTTAGCTATATTATCAAGGTTAGCAACTTCTCTGTTATATTCTAAACCTGTTTTAGCCTTAGTTAATCTATCTCTATTCTTTGGAATAAAGTCAGATACAAATGAAACAGTATTTATTACCTTTAAGAATGTTGTTAAATAGTGTTTTGATAATATTCCTATGAATTCCTTCATAAGAGCTATATCTTCTTCAGAGAATCTTCTTGGTTTATACATATCCATCTTTTCTCTTAACTCTCTTGCAGCCTTTTTAGTTTCATCAGCACCATGATCATATCTTAACGCAGATTGGAAAGTAAAAGTTCTTACTCCTGCATAAGTTTCTAATATCTTATCAACATTTTCACCAGTAAAATGTCCTCTAAATGGTAATGATCCACATCCTAATATAGGTGCAACCTCTACCCCATGTTCTTCTCCCCATTTATATGCCTTATCGATTGCCATTACAACAGAAAGTACTCCTGATATTAATCCATAAGACATTGCTGTATCTGAACGTGCTATCATAAATCTTAAATAGTCTATATTAAATCCTTTTTCCTTTGAAATTTCATAAAAATCATTTAATATTTTATCAACATTAACTAATGCAGGAACATCTTCAACTAATGGGATTATTCTTACACTATTTTCTTCAAATTTTACTGGATAATTTTTATTTCCTAATTCAATAACAGAATTTACTCTTTCTTGGAATTCAGCTATTTCTTGCCCTGTCTCTACCATTGGTACAACCACTTCTCTTATAGCTTGTACCCCTGTAAGCTGATAAGCCTGTGCATTAGTTTCAACTATAGACATTATACTCATTAACTGTCTAAATACTGATTCCTTATTTGCATTTGGTATTCTAGGTGTTATCCTAACATTTTCACCCGGCACTATACCCTTGCCAATTAAACCTAATGCAATTTGTGATGTTTGATGATAAGGTGTTAATTTACCTTCAAAATCTATCATTACTTCATCAATTCCAAGACCACCTTGCTCTTGAGGTGTTAATCCTTGTATTGCCTCTTCTGGTTCATGTTGGATTGATATGTATTGTTCTACATTATCAGGATGTTGTGTCATCATCGAAGTCGGAAATTTTCTCATTTAAATAGCCCCCTTAAATCTTTTTGAATTTCATATTTTTATTATATTTCATTTTTATATGGTTTTACAAGGGTTTTATTTAAAAAATGCAATTTTTAATACTTTTAACTTGCATTTAATATTTTTATATTATCATTTAGTTAACTTAAATAGTTATGTTTTTTAATATTTTCCTTTTTAAATTTAAAAAAGGACAGAAAAATAGGGATATCTCACAAGAGATTTCCCTATTTTTCTGTCCTATTGTTTTTTTGTCCTATATTGTTAATCCTATTGAAGAGTAACCTTAATTTAATAAATAAATTTGAACGAAAAATGAAATATCATTTTTCATAATTAATTTTCATTTTAATTAAAATTGTTTATAAACATTAAAAAAGCCTTTCTTTCTAGCAAGAAAGGATAATTTAAAACCGTACACCTCACTTTGACAGTAACCTCTAAGCGTTACCTATGTAGTTAACTCAGGTAAGATTGATCCACGTCACACGCAGGGGCTGCTTATCGCTGCTTTCTTCCGAACCTGACGAGGTTCACAGTCTTACGTCGCGTGGGACCCGACCCTCAACATCACTTGCATAGGGCAGTCCAGAAAGATTAAAAGCCTCGGTGAGGAATTCAATCCTGCTATAGCGGATTGCAGGTTATAGGGCACCGCTAACTCCCCATCTAGTACGGCTATGGCGGAGAAAGTGGGATTTGAACCCACGATAGAGTTTCCCCTATACACGCGTTCCAGGCGTGCTCCTTCAACCACTCGGACATCTCTCCATGTTAGACCAGTAATATCAATGGTTCCGACCTTTTACGTCCTTACCAGTACTCAGTAAGTACTTACGATATATACTACTTTATTTTTTTTATTGTTACTCTCACATTCTAACATAGCGTAACTTACCTGTCAATTAAGTATTTACTGTCTAATAAAAAATCACGTTCAAGCTAGCTCTATACCTTATAAATACCAATTTATACTCTTTTTAAAAACCTATTTTTTAGTAGAGAATACTTTATTATATTCTCAAAAAAGATAAAAAATTTAGAGCCATATAACAAGTAGTTACTACCTGCTATACAGCTCCTATACATATTACTTTATATTATCAGCTCTTATAAGTAGTGTGCTAGCTCCTCAGCTGTAATCTCTACTCCTTGAGCCTTTAGTTTCTCTAATATCTCAGCTTGTTCTATTTCTTGAGCCTGTCTCTCCTTCTCTTTATATCCTAAAGACATTAAGTGCCTAGTAAGTGCCTGCTCTCTGTTCTTTAATTTATTAAGCTCTACCAGCTCCATATCAGTTAATTCACCTCTACGGCTCTCTAATGCCTTTACAGTTTTTTTAATGTCCTCTTGTTCTTTTATAGTGTCCTCCGTAGTAGCTGGAAATAATTCAGTCATTAAAGGAATACTATAAGAATTTTTACCTTGTGCCTTTTCTTTAGCCTCTCTTATAGCTGTATGTATAGCGTATCCCCTACTCATATCAAATTGATTATTCATATGTTTTATACCTCCTGATTATCCTTGATTTTCTTTCTCTTTTATTAATTTATTCTTTAGTGTCTCTATTGTCTCATTTACCTGCTGGAGCCTGATATAATTAATATTTATATCAGCCTCTAGCCCTTCTATTCTGTCCTCTAAATAGTTTCTAGTATTTAATAGGTCTCTTAGCTTGTCAATAATTGTTACCTGCTCTCTAAGTCTGTTATAACTCATTATCTTACCCCCTTACTAAAGTTATAGCGTTGTCTGTAGTACTCTAGCTCCTTAGCTAACTGTGCTACGTCCTGCTCTCTGTTGTTCTCAAAACGTTCTATCTGTATGCTTGTACCAGTACTAGCTAAAACCTGTCTTAACAGCTCCTCTTGAGTATCTAGTCCCATAGCTGAACGGAACCCACTAGCTGTTTCTAATCCATACGTAGAAATGCTCCTACTTCCTACTGATAACGGTCTGCTATACTCAACACTAAAACTCCTAGAGCGAGATTGTGACATACTACGAGACCTACCACCAGTATCTTCTTCTACTGTGAATTTAGCTTTAAACTCAGCCCACCATTTTTTAGTCTTATTACAAAAAGCCTTCCAGCCTCCTAATACCTCACCAGTACCTCTATCAAACTCTCTATTTAACTCATTTACAGACTCCTCTACACTATCTACAATACCGTTAAATGACTCGTCAGCTTTTTCCTCAGTTTCTGTAAACTTATTATTAGCTGTATCAACCATTTTGCTATACTCTTCCTCTGAGATAGCTCCTACCTGCTTTAATCTATGAGCCTGTCTAATTTCTTCATCACGTAAGTTTCTAGCCTCGTCTACAACTTTATCACGTTGCTTTTTAGCATTTTCCCATACCTTAGTAGCACTATCAGCCGTGATTTTATCCTTCTCACTAAATAAACTGTTTAAGATAGCCATTTCTTCCTCTGCCGATTGAGACGCCATATTAACTAGTTTCTTATAGTTTTCGTCTTGTAAGCCCTCAATCTCAGCTAGCTCCTCGGCTGTTAACGCTCTCTTTTCATCACTTGCAGTCTGCATTATAGACTGTATTTTATCTAGGTTTTCCTGAGTAGTTTGGCTAGTTGTCTCATAATACTGGCGTAAATTTGCTAACACTGTCTCTTGCTCTGCTTTAGTCATTTCCTTATTGCTCTCAAAATAGTTTTTAAGTATTCCTAAATCTTCCTGATACTTAGTATTTAAAAGATTAGTACTTTGCTCTTTCCATGAGTTTAAATGACTATTCATTTCCTCAGTAAAGGCTGGTGTAACTTCTGAGCCTAATAGTCTTAATTGTTCACTTACTCCAATTATTCCCCTATTTAGGTCCTGAAAAGGTACTAGAGCGTCTGTAGTTGCCTTACTAACACTATCACCAAACCCTGTAGAGAACTCCAACCCTGTAGCATTAAGTCCATTAAGAGCTTGCATACAGCTAGTAATTCCGTCTACCGTAGCCTTTAAAGCCGGCTGTACAGCGTCATACATTTTTAACTTCATTTCTTCCCATGCTGAGTTCATACTCTTTAAAGAACCCTGTAAGTTATTATTCATAGTCTCAGCCATTTGTTTAGCCGAACCGTCAGCATTAGCTACAGCCTGAGATAATTTATCATAATCACCCTTAGAGGCATTTATAATTGCTAACATTCCACTCATAGCCTCAGTACCAAATATAGTTGACGCTACCTGTGCCTGAGTTGCTGAGTCTAACTTACCTATCTTATCTCTAAGTATTCCCATAACATCACCTAAAGATTTCATAGATCCGTCTTGATTAGTGATAGAAATACCGTATTTATCCATAATAGCCTTAGCCTGTTTAGTTGGTGATACTAAACTGTTCATAGCTGTTCTTAATGCTGTACCAGCTTGAGAGCCTTTTATACCTGCATTAGCCATTAATCCTAGTGCTACAGATACGTCTTGAACTGAGTAACCTAATGCACCAGCTACAGGAGCTACATATTTAAATGACTCTCCTAGCATACCTACGTTAGTGTTTGCATTAGATGACGTAACGGCTAGAACGTCTGCAAACTCTCCAGCTTGCTCTGCTTTCATACCAAAGGCAGTCATGGCGTCACTACAAATATCAGATACTCTCGCCAAGTCCTCTCCACTAGCTACAGACAAGTCTAGTATAGCTGGTAGACCTGCCATAATCTGATTAGTGTCCCAACCTGCCATAGCTAAGTACTGCATACCCTGAGACGCCTCTGAGGCACTAAATAAAGTAGTAGCTCCTAAGTCCCTAGCTAATCCCTCTAGTTTACTAAATTCTGCTCCAGTAGCTCCTGAGATAGCCTGTACTTTGGACATAGACTCCTCAAATTCTTTACCAGTATTAACTACGTCTACACCTAAGTCAAAGACTTGTTTAGCAATCATGGCAATACCAGCAACCTTACCAAAACCTCCTAGTACTTTTCCTAAGCCTGTAGTCTTATTTGTGGAGCCTGTAAGATTATCCTGTAAGCTCTTAAATGAATTCTGTAAATCACTCATATCTGCTTTGAGTGTTACTAAAATATCACTACTAGACATTTAATACCCCCTTATCTTTAGTTAAATAAATCTTTCAAGTAATTAAGCTCTTTCTGCTTATCTTCTTTTGATATCTTTTGTTCTGATTGTCTCTGTTTTTGCTCAGCTTTATTGAATATAGGCTCAAATTTTTTCCCTGACATTGCCTTAGCCTGTGCTGAATAAAAAGCTAGACTAATATTGTCATAGTGAGCCATTTTACTTTTATATAAATATCTAGAGGCTATATTTATCTCTGCTGGAGTCATTAGCCAAAACTCAGACGGAGCTATTCCCAGCTCTCCTATTGCTATCCCAAAGTATTCCTCTAACATATCCCAAAAAGAAAAAGAGGCAGGTTTTATCCCCTCCTCTTTCTCAACTAAAACTGAGCTTTCTACTTTTTTTCAGTACCAAAAGCTATTGTTATAGCTACAGCTAATTTATTTGATAATGTTTGTAAGCCCTCATTTTCTATAACAGCCTCGATAATATCAGCTGTCTCCTCTTTAGTTAATGTAGGCTCCTCATGTAATAAACCAGCCCAAACTAATAAATTAATATCTTTGAAGGATAAAGAACTCCATAATGAAGTAACTGGCTTATCTAAACTCTCCTCTAGTATCATTAATGAATTAAAATTAAATCTTAAATGTCTTTCTTTATCTGCGTTAATAGTTACAAATCTATTCATAGTTTATATTCCTCCTAAATTAAATATTTTGAATATTAATAATCAATTTTTTACCTTAGCTAAAATAAAAGAGACAGCTTTTTATACTGTCTCAATATATATCTCTATTTAGCTTTAATATTTAATACCTAGATATAGGAGCATTTAAATGATTTATAAAATTCCTAGTTTTAGCTGATACAATTTCTAAATACTTAGCTTTTAATTCAGCAGTAGAACTAAAAAAGTCTGAACCATATACTCCCATACCATTGCATTTATCATTTAACATGAAATTTATAAGCCCTATATGTGCTTTATATTCACTCTCTAAAGCCTCTATTTCCTCGTAAGCCTGTCCTACTTCTGCTAGTAATCGACAAAACTTTGCCACTTTAGGGTTAGCTTTTTTTCTAAATTCGTCTCTAATCTCCTTACTAAATTCAGTTGATATTCTAGTACCTGTCTCATTATTCATATAACTACCAAATGAAGTTAACAAACTTTTAGATAAGCTCATAGCCAAATATTCAGCCTCTACCTTGTTGCTTTCTGCCTTTCTAAGCTCCTCAGCTAATGCTTTTTGCTCTCTCTTGATATTTTGTAGCTCTTCAACGTCTACAGCTGTTAAGCTCTTAGCCATTAAAGCCTTTTCTCTAGCTACTAAAGTCATTTCTTTAGCTTGTAGCTCCATAACTTTAGCCTCGCACTCCATCACTTCACTATCAAGCTCATTTATTTTATTTTGTACCTCAGTAAATTTATTTATACAGCTCATTATATACCTCCAACTTACATATATTTTTCTAAGTCTCTTCTCATTTCTTGTAACATTTCCACGTCATAGCCTACAGACTTAATATAATTATTTAATCTATTATTTAACTCTGTAGTTATCTCGTGTCTGTTTCTATCTCTTAAATAAACACTTAAAGAACTAGGATTATATCCCAGCTTTACGCTCATTTTTCTAATACTAGTTTTCTCGAAAAATATTAAAGCTCTTAGCATTTTATGGTCAAAAAATATATACGGCTCCTCTTTCTTTGGTCTCCCTACAGGTCTCTTTTCTTTTATCTCCATTGTCTCTTTTATATCTCTAGTAATCATTTATAAAACTCCTCCACATTTCTAATAATGTCATGCTATTGTATCGAATAAACATTTAAAAATAATATAGGAGCCATAAGACGCTTTTTATTGACGTCCGTAGCTCCTGCATTACTTATAATTTATTGATGAAAACAAATAATAAAAACATATAAACAAGGATATTAAAAAATTTTACCCTTTTCTATTATCAAGTTTACGACTAGCATAATTTTATAAGTATATACTGAGTAAACACTAAGAAACAACTTATTATAGGTATTCACTGGTAATCAAAGTATTTTTTATTGTAGATATTTTCAATAGGCTTTACTATTGACTGTGACACCCCTGTTCCCCTCCCCAACTATCTAACTATTTCAACAGATATAGCCTGATGCTATTTTCACCAACACAAAAATTTTATGAGATTTTATAATATTTTAAGGTCTCATTTTTAAGCTCTTTATTTCGGTCTTTATATCACCTTATTTTCAGTTCTAAAATTGAATATTAATAATCAAAATAAAAACATAATAAAAAGGAGCCTTATAGCTCCCCTGCCTCATATCTCTTTACTAGCTTATAAAATGTTGCCTTAGGAATATTAAGCGTTTTAAATGCTGTTACAGCTGTTATCTCCTTAGCTCTCCAGCTATTATAGACCTCCTCCCAGTTCTCAGGATATTGTGCTGTAGGCCTACCAAACTTTTTACCTTGTGCCTTAGCTACCTCTATCCCCTCAGCCTGACGCTGTTTAATCTTATTACGCTCCTCCTCTGCTATAGCTCCTAATAGCTCTATAACTATATTATTAATGGTCTCTAATAGCCACTCTTGACCTGCTGGTATATCCATTAATGTAGTAGGTATATTTAATATTTTAGTCCTAACACCTCTGTTTTTAAGCTCTGTTAAGGTCTCTTTTATTTGTTCCTTATTTCTTCCCAGTCTATCCAGCTCTTTAATAATTAAAGTGTCGCCTGCTCTTAAAGTGTGAGCTAGTGCCTGCCACGCTGGTCTATTAAAATCCTTACCACTTACCTTATCTGTAAATATATCTCTATCGTCTAGCTCTAGGCTGTTATTTTTACAATACTCTTTTATAGCATCTAGCTGTCTCCCTGTGTTCTGCTCCTTAGTTGATACTCTTATATATGCAAATGTTTTACTATTCATTATTATACGCCTCCTGTGCCTCTCTGTGGGCTCTAGTTTATAGCCCTTGTATCTGTATCGCTATCCTTAGCTAGTACTGTCTACCTTCTACATTAATTATTATATCAAATCTGTCTCTAAATGTAAATCACATTTTATAGACGTTCATAAAATACTTTTCAAGTTATAGATACGCTATAAAGCTAGTAAACCCGTAGATACTAGAACAGCCTATAAAACTATACTTTTAGAGACTAATTATAATTAAGTGAATAAAAAAAGATTAAAAAGTCATAGCTCCTTAATCTTCAAATTAAATTAGTCTATTTTTAAATCATTATAATTTTCTGCACCTACTGGATACTCATAAATTGACCCTGATACACTATACTCATAGTTGCAATTAGGACATACTCCCTCTGCCTCTATAGAATATTCTGTTTCAGTTCCCATTGACCTCTCATCACTTGACTCATCTGTAATGTAGTCAGATAAGTTTATCTTTATTGTGCTATCGCATTCAGGACAAATAAACTTCTTGTTAAACATATATATACCTCCTAAAATTTATTAGTATTTATATTGTACCAATATAGTAACTAATTGCCAATATCTATGTTAATTTTAAACCATACTAAATTTTTCTAATAACTAGATATACCAATAATATACATTTAAAGCCACAAGGTCGCTCTTTAGGTATCTCTAACTCTCTAGGTATCTCGCTCACGGATTTTTTACGACTCGCATTAGTCGCCTCTGCCCCATATTTTAACTAAGCTAGTCATATAGCAATATTGAGCCAGTTTACCCAGTTAATAACTAGTATAAACCTGTAGAGCCTGTATAAAGCAAATGCCAGCTCCTCGCACTCTCTCCCTTTAGTCCCCCCTAACGATAATTACTTTATATCTCTTTAATTACTGGCTAGTATCTAGATAACTGTATTAACTTCTCTTATCTTACTTATATATTAGAAATATAACTATATTAATATTTGTATTAATTATTAGTATGTAGAGCTTAGCTCCATTATAATTATTATTATATAGTTATTATTCTATAATTATTATTGGTAGTTCTTAAATGGACATAGTTCAAGCTCATAAATGGACAGGGATATAGCTCATAAATGGACATACTTACAATATTTAAAACAAAAAAGAGCCTAAAGTGGCTCTATTATTTCTCTTATGTATCAATTTTTAATAATAGGCTTGTTCTAATTTTTAATACAACTTTTTAGCCTATATATCCTCTTATATCTCCTCATAGTCCTCAGGCTCCAGCTCCTCTATAGTATTTAAGTTAATTACTGGATAATAAACCTTATATACATTAGCTAAACGGCTCCCATAGGTACGCCCTCCCTCAGTAACTACCTTTATAAGTCCTAGCTCCTCCAATCTCTTTCTTGACCTTTTTACCTGTGAGGCTGATATATTTAATCTAGCTGTTAATGTGTTAATACTAGGAAAACACGTACCATATTTACTCCCATTAGCTAAGCTCATCATATACAAATATATTCTAGTCTCGCTGGCGTTCAAGTCTAACGCTCCTAGTGCTATCGGTAGCATATTATCACATATAAAAAAGCTCTTTTCTTTAGTCTGTGGCTTAGCTGGTTTAATCTCCAGCTCTGCTCCTTTATAAAAGCCGTTTTCTATTATCATTTTTCTATTACTCATTATATTAGCCCTCTTTTCTTTCTGTATTCTTGTTTTATTAACTCTCTATCTGATAACTTTAAATAAGCCTCTGCTTGCTCTCTAGTCTTAAACCTTTTATATACAGCTGGATAATTATAAACTAACCTTTTACACTCTTCCCAGCTCTCTACTATAACACCTCTTACTCCTGCCCCTTCTCTAATTGCATAGTACATTTAATTAACCTCCTGATATTTAATAATCTTATGTGGATTAATACTAAATATCTGCTGGAACTGTTACAGCTGTATAATATGACCTCTGTATTAAAAAATAGATTTCTAGAAATTTTACATACATAAAAATTTTATATATTTATTATTTTTAAATTTTAAAAACTGTATAAATGGCTATATATAAGATTTTAAACAGCGTATGATTTTCATACCCTAATATTTTAGATACAAAAAGCCAGTACTAAAAAAGTACCAGCTTTCAGGAGTGTTTATTAAAAAATTTATTTTTTTGCTAATAATGATAGTGTAGACGTCTGCTCTCCATTAACATAGCACATAATAGTAATACTAAAAAAATATATAGTTCGTTACATGTATACATATTATCTTAATAAATTCTTTGTAAATTATTATATAAAGTAGTAAACTAGTACAGTACTATATTAAAAAGTGAGGAAAGCGTATGACTAAATGGAATAAAGAAGATAACATCAGAAATGCTGGATACTGGTTATCTAGAAAAATAGAGCTTATAGAACTAAAACATTATAATAAAGAAAATAGCATCACTAAAGAGGCTTTTAGAGGTGGTATTTTTAATGTAGAGTTAGGGACAGGCAATATAGGAGGCGAAAAGAACAAAAAGAGACCTTGCTTAGTTATAAGTCGTAATAACCTTAATACTGGTGATAATGTTGTTGTAATACCATTATCCACTAAATACAAAAGCTATATCTCTAAAGGAATAGAATATCCTCAGTATAAAAATCATTATTTGTTAAAAAAATCTAAGTATCCATTTTTAAGGGATACCTCTTGTGTAAAGTGCGAGGATATTAGAAATCTCGATAAAATAAGACTTTTAGACCACTTAGGAAACATTGATACTAAGGATTTGAACGAAATAAAAAAGAGAATATTATTTGCATTAGGTTATTAAAAAAAGCTTGTCCCGTATTAGTATATGTGTTATTATAATAGTATAAATGACGATACGTCATTCAATTTGTTTATGTTTGACTGTCTAGTCGCAGTCGTTAGAGACTAACTTTAGGTTAGGTTTTGTTAAAGGGGCTTTTTAGCTCCTTTTTTATTTATTTAAAAAAAATTGTATTCTTTTTGTTATTATGAGCATACTCTATATTAAGATCATGTTTGGTTACCTAGTCGTAGCCATTAGAGACTAATCTTTTGATTAGGTTTGTAGCTACCTTGAAAAGGGTAGCTTTTTATTTTTTTATAAAAAAAGAGCCTGCTACAGCTCTCCCTTTAAAATATCTTATATACTATCTAACAACCATATACCCTGATGCATTAGGTGTAACCTCTTTTATTCCTTTAGCCTCCAACTCCTTTAATCTTTTAACAGCTCTTTTTTTACTATTTATCTCGCTGTAATAGTCTTCTGTATTTCCTAATAGCTCCAACCTGTTAACTTCTTCTATTAGCTCCTCTATTACGTCGGATATTTTAAATATTCTAGCTAGTCTCTTTTCTTCTCTCTCCTGCTCCTGCTGGTCTCTAATATTATTTAATATAGATACTAAATCTTTAAATAGGTGGTCTCCTATTAGCTTTTTACCAGTATTAATATTTTCTATGTAGCCTTTTGGTACACCTATCATTTTAGCCACCCCATCAACTCCTGTAGTTTTTTGTATCTCTAGGGCTATAAATACTCTGTCTCTTAACTCCTGCTCTTTGCCTTTTACTGGTTGTAATTTATTAAGAGTTAATAATGCTCTAGCTCTGTTATACATTTCGTCGCTAACTGGTAGCTCATTCTTTAGAGCTTTATATACTGTATCCCCTCTAAAGCCTAAAGCCTCTGTAAGCTCTGCCACGCTGTAACCTAATGTATTCTTTAGTTCTATTAATACGGCTAGTCTCTCGCTTATTTCTCCTCTCTTATAAGTTAGTTTGTTTATCTTATGTACTGTATTCATATGTTTACTCCTTCCTAAAATAATCTCAGTAGATAATACTAGATATATTTTATATAGGTTACATATTAATAAGTACAGCTTGTTACAGCTACTGGTACATATAGTATATATATATATATCTATAAAAATAATAGTACAGTTATAAATATATACTTACGTTTAAGCAAATGGTACAACTAGTATCAATATTTAGAACAATATATATTTTCTCTATAATAACTTACAGTGTAGCTCTATACTCACCTAACTTTTCTTTCATACAATCATTCCATATTGTAGTTAGCAAAACAATATTCTCCTTACCATAACTTCTTATTAAAGCAGTCAATATCTCATACTCTAGTGCATCGCCACATAACTCTACTTTATCTGATAGTATATCCGTACTACTTTTCCTTAACTCCAACCTTAAAAAATTATTGAACTCATAAATCCTAATTTCTTTTATCTTTTTATATTCTGATAAAACTGTTTCAGTTCTTATACTTAATGATATTTCCCCATTTATCTGTATATACTGATTAAGTATAAGCTCTATCTCATTGTAATTTTCTTTAGTTAGTCTTAAATCTCCTAACTTAGTCTGCCTGTCTTTCATAACCAATCTCTTCTCCCATAAAATCTAATTTTAATTTATACTGAATACCTGATACAGTAATATATACACGTTATTCCGTATCACCCCCTAAACGTGACAAAAGAGCCGTCTTTCCACAGCTCCTCATTAATATCTCCTAATGATAAACAATAAACTTCTTCCATAATTCTCTCGCCTAACTTTATTATACTTTATACAGAATACGGTAATCCTATTACTATATACAGAATTTTTCATTAAAAATGCAGAAAGAGCCTCAGCTTGTACAGCTTTAGCTCCTTTGAATATTAAAATTGTGTTCTAACTATATCCCAAACACTTTTCCCATTTATTCTAAAACTTCTATTTGTTTGTAATTCAATAACTAAATTATCATTATATTTATTTACTAATCCTGCTGAAATACAACGAATTTCCTTATTATTATCTATTAGATAATCAACATAAGCTTTTACTTTAGTAAGTTTATTAAACTCTTGTGGATTATTATTTTTATATATTTGTCCTATTCTAACTTGTATATTTTTTAATCTTTCTTCTCTATATACTAAAGTTGCCTCTCCATGATTATTTATACTAAAACTCTCTAAATTACCATAAATACCAACCTCAGTATCAATATCCGCCTCTGTTACTTCTGTAAGAGTTCTCATTCTGCCCTTTTTACCAGTCTCTCTATCTCCAGCTACAATATTTCCCCCTCTAACTCTTCCTGGCCCTCCTACATTGCTATCTTCATTTCCTTCACTGCCCGATTTTCCTTTTCTTTTTCTTGGTTTTCCAGGGTTAGTAGTTTTCCCTGGTCTCTTTTTTCCACTCACCCTATTATCTAATTCTCTAACAAAACTATTTATCTGGTCTTCGGTAAAATACCCATCTACTATTGTTCCTACGCTTCTCTTTCCACCATCAGTTTTTATATCTTTATACGGACACCCTTCAATATGTAATTCATTTCTTGCTCTAAAATGCATTGTTTTTCCACCATCAAAAGCATTACGAGCTGGAGTTAATGGAGCTCTACACTTTACTCCATCAGCATTAACTCCATTACAAAATATTTTTCCTTCTAGTTCTTTTGATTTTTCTTCAGTTACATCTACCAACTCAATTATTTTGTCTCCACTACCATCATTATAGATACACTCAAAATATTTCACAATTTCACCTCTTTTACATAATATTCTTTTTTATTATATTTTACTATATATTTCAACAATAAACAATATATGCTGGTAATGTAATAAGTTCGGAGTGAGTATAGTTTACCTACCTATACAGCTACAATAAAAAATAATATATAACTGCATAAGTAGGTAAATATCAATTCATATATGCTGTATAAAGCAATTAAGACGTCGTTGATACCTCTCTTATTTACTGTTAATAACAATACTAGCTTTCTACTTATAATACTTGTCCTATAAGCTTATATTCTAGTACCTACCGTATCATTAGATACCCAAGTAACCTCCACGCCTTTTATATGGTAGCGTTCACCTTGCATAGTACTCACTAAAGAGAGGTATAGTGTTTTTATGTACTATAGCTAATTTTATGCTTTGGCTTAGCTGACCTACTAACTTAATTTATAGTAGCTTAGTGCTTAACTACTAACCTATACTAATAATTTAGAGTATAGGAAATAAAGCCTTGCATACTCTCCCTTTTTTTGATACCATTTAATTACGGTTAACGGTATCTCCTAGAGAGGTACACAAAGGTTTATTTAACAATATTTATTTGTTACAGAGGGAGTTAGGTATTCTCAGTACCTATCTCCTTTTCTGTTATCTTAAAATATATGTTCCTCATAGTATTTAAAAAGTTTATCTTCTTCCTCTTTAGTAACCATTTCTTTTCTTATGTATCTTATAAATATATTTTGAATTTCTTTAACGTCCATATCTCTTATTACTCCTTTTATCTCTTACTGTTATCCTAGATCTTACTGGTTCAGCCATAGTCTCTAACGGATTAAATGTATCAAAGTCTCTCTGTAAGTCATCAGTAAACATATTTACATAGTTCTTAACTATCTCCATTGATGAATGACCTAGCATTTTTTGAAGTCTGAATATATCTCCTCCTGAGAGTATCCACTTTTTAGCGAATGTATGACGCCACCTGTGTACTCCTGTTTTCATTACTCCCCTACGCTGGTTATAATACTGTAGTCCATGAGTGATAGTGATTTGACTAATAGGCTCACCATATGAATTAGGAAATAGTACGCCATCACCGTCTATATAAGCTATATACTCTTGTAGTATCAGCTTTAACTTACTACTCATAGGTACTACCTGACGCTTTCTATTCTTCGTATGCCTATAAGATATTAACTCATTCTCAAAGTCTAAATCCTCTACTCTTAGCTCTACTAACGTAGATAGTCTAGCTCCTGTAGCTAATAGAAAATTACATATTACCCAGTTACGATACTCACTAAATCTACACTTTTTCATATCAGGCTTAGTTAGTAATATCTTTAACTCAGCGTCAGTATATGTCTCTATAGGTTTTGGGTTCCTTTTAGGTTCTACTATCTGAAATTCGTCCATATATCCAAGCCTCATAAAGTAATACAGTATAGCTCTAATAGCTCTGACGTTTGTATTTACTGTAGTATCTCCATTACCTACTGCTCTACAGTACTCCATAAAGTCATATACAGTCTGTAGCGTTATATCTGATATAGCTGTCTCCTTAGGTAAAAACTTATACCAAGTATAGTTAATAATATTGTCATAATGCTTTATAGTAGCTGGTCTAAGGTTACGAGCTTTACAGTATCCTATAAACTCGCTGTATCCCTGCTCAAAACTCTTATCTACTGACATTAAAGTTAGTTTCTTTTTCTTATAATTAGCCACTTAAACACCTCCTGAATATCTGTTTTAAACAATAAAAAAAAGACCTACGGTATAGAGCTGTTAACTCTTATATACCGTAAGTCTTATATTTCTATCTTACTTACTTTCAATTACGTATTTACTTGTCTAATACTAGATAGATAGCCCTTTACAGCCTTTTAAACGCGTTCCAGGCGTGCTCCTTCAACCACTCGGACATCTCTCCATATCACATATCTAGAAATTAATTAAAACATTTTTTATTTTACTTAATCTTGATACTTTCTCATTCTAACATAAATATTATTGTAGTTCAATAGAAAGATTTACTTTCATAATTCATCGTAAATCTATAAATGCGACTCGCAGTTTATCACTATATTAGTTTACCACTTCGAGTCGCATTTATTTATTTTTATGATATTTAATTTTTGCTTTTATTTTTATTATTTTTTATTGCTATAAATATAATTAAAACTCCTAAAATAATACCTATTAAGCTTATTATTTGAGCAGTTCTTAATCCAAGGAACATTAAGCTATCAGTTCTTAATCCTTCTATAAAGAATCTTCCTAACGAATAAAGTACCATATAACTTCCTATTACTATACCATGTTGCTGTTTCTTTTTATATAAAATAAATATTAATAATACAAATACAACTAAATCCCAAATAGATTCATATAAAAATGTTGGGTGATAATATGTTCCATTTATCAACATTCCTCTTTGAATAAATTCAGGGAATTTACTTATAAACGCTTCTGTAACTGGTCCTCCATGAGCTTCTTGATTCATAAAATTTCCCCATCTCCCAATTGCCTGAGCTAATATTACTCCTGGCATTATCACATCAATATATTCAAAAAAATTAATCTTCTTAATCCTTGTAAATATATATGCAACAACCAATCCACCAATTAACCCTCCATGAATAGCCATACCACCATTTCTTATATTTATTACATCTAAAAATGAATGATAATTTTTATATTCAAAGGCCACATAATAAAGCCTAGCTCCAACTATCGCAAATGGAAAACTCCATAAAAAACCATCAGTAATAATATCAAAATCTAGTCCTTTTTTCTTTGCAAGAATATACGATACAAAAAATGCAACTAATACGCCTCCTGCAATAATGATTCCATACCACCTTATAGGCTGACCAAATAGTTCAAATGCTACCGGATTCATTGCTACTTGATTCATCTCTTATCCTCCCCTTTTTCTATTAATTTTCTTTGTCTTCTTTCATAAAAAAACTTACTTATTAAATCGCTACATTCTTTATTATAGCACCAATTTACCTTTACATAAGTATTAAAAATATCATAATCTAAAATATTTAAAATTGTCCCACAAGCCCCCATATCTTTATTAAATGTTCCAATATATAATTTTGAAATTCTTGCTTGCCCAATTGCAGATGCACACATTGAACAAGGTTCTAATGTTACATACATCTCTGCCCCATTTAATCTCCAATCACCTAATACCTTGCAAGCCTCTTCAATAGCTAATACTTCAGCATGTGCCAATACTGACTTATTTGTTTCCTTTAAATTATGAGCTTTAGCTATTACTTTATTATCCTTTACTATTACAGCCCCTACAGGAACCTCCCCCTTTAAATAAGCCTTATTAGCTTCTTCTAGAGCAATATCCATATAATTCATTATGTCATTTCCACCTTTTATTGGCTAAAATTTAAGAGCTAAGTGCCATTGATAAAATTCATTTTACCATTTAAAACTCTTAACTCTTACCTTATTACTTCAATTAGTAACTATGTGTAAATTCTTACCTTTTTAATTCTATTCTTATCAACTTCTTCAACAACAAATCTTATTTTGTTTAAAGTTACTTCTTCTTTATTATCTGGGAATCTACCTAATTCTCCTATAATTAATCCACCAACAGAATCAAATTCTTCTGATTCCATATTTACTCCAATTAATTCACTTATATCATCAAGTTTGGCACTTCCATCTACTATATATTCATCCTCTTTTACAACTTCTATTTCCTTATCATAGTCGTCATATTCATCTTCTATATCGCCAAATACCTCTTCAATTAAATCTTCTATAGTTACTATACCAACGGTACCACCATATTCATCTAAAACAACACTTAAATGATTTCTGGTTTTCTTCATTTCATTAAATAATTCCTTAATTTTTTTAAATTCAAATGTATAATAAGGTTCCCTCATATAATCAGAAACTTTAAATCCTTCTTTGTTTTGACCTGCTATAATTAAATCCTTAACATACAAAACTCCAACTATATCATCAATCGTTTGATTATATACAGGTATTCTAGAAAACTGCTCTGTTTTTATAACTTCTAAAACTTCTTCGTAAGTAGCTTCGGTATCTACTGCTACAATATCTACTCTTTGAACCATAACATCTTTAGCTTGAGAATCTGCAAAATCAAAAACATTGAAAATCATTTCTTTTTCAACATCTTCAAGCACACCTTCTTCTTCACTAACACCTACCATAGTTCTTAATTCTTCTTCTGTTATAAATGGTTCCGTAGCCTTCGGATCTCCACCTAATAATCTTATAAATAAACTTGATATAAACGAAAATATTCCTATAAAAGGTTTTAATATTTTAACTATTATATTTATTGGTTTACTTACTTTTAACGATACTTCTTCAGATTTTTGTTTTGCTATTGACTTTGGAGTTATTTCTCCAAATATAAGTACTAATACGGTCATTACAGCAGTTGCTATTCCAACTCCACTTGCTCCTACCATATCTACAAATAAAGTTGTCGCTAATGATGATGCTAAAATATTAACTATGTTATTACCTATTAATATGGCTCCTAATAACTTATTTGGGTCTTCTGTTAACTTTTCAACCAACTTAGCTCCCTTTACTCCCTCTTCCACCATATGTCTAATTCTTATTTTACTTAGTGCCATAAGGGCGGTTTCTGACATTGAAAAAAATCCAGATAATACAAGTAAAATTATAAGTATTATTATCTGCCACACTTGACTGGGTTCCAAAAAAATCACTCTCCTAGTAATTTAATAAAATATTTTTGATATTTATTATATCATACGTTAATACTATATGATATAATTTACCAATAAATAAACATAAATTTTACATTTTATTCTAATAAAAACTTTATAATTTTTAATATTAATTTAATAATAATATGCTATTATTTTTTTACTTTTAGTATTATAATTTTATACTTAACATATTTATTTTGAGGTGATATTGTGTATATTATTAATTTTATCAGAGGTTTTTTTATGGCCTTAGCTGATAGTGTACCTGGTGTTTCTGGTGGTACTATTGCTTTTATATTAGGGTTTTATGATGATTTTATAGGTTCATTAAACTCATTAATATCAAAAGATAGCAAAGAAGATAAGAAAAAGGCTTTATTCTTTTTAATTAAGTTAGGAATCGGTTGGGTAACTGGTATGGTTTTATCTGTACTAATACTATCTTCTATATTTGATTCACACATCTATAGTATAAGTTCACTATTTACTGGATTTATAATAGTTGCAATTCCATTAATAATTAAACAGGAAAAGGATTCTTTAGTAGGTAAATATAAAAATATTATTTTTACCTTAATCGGTGCTCTAATTGTTGGACTAATTACGTATTTTAATCCTGCAGGTACTAATGGTGGCATGAATCTTTCATTAGGAAGTTTAAACTTTGGACTTGGTATATTTGTATTTGTTGCTGGATTAATTGCTATTTCTGCTATGGTTCTACCTGGTATATCAGGTTCAACTTTATTATTAATATTTGGACTTTACACAGGAATTATAAGTGCAATAAAAGAAGTTTTATCACTTAACTTTTCTTATTTACCAGTATTAATAATCTTTGGATTAGGTGTAATTACAGGTATTTTAAGTACAATTAAAATAATTAAATTCTTATTAAGTAAATATAGATCTGCTATGATTTATTTAATATTAGGATTAATGGTTGGATCTTTATATGCCGTATTTATGGGACCTACTACTTTAGAAGTCCCTCAACCAGCAATGAATCTTTCAAACTTCAGCTGGATATTCTTTATTATAGGCGGAGCTTTAATAATAGTACTGGAAAAATCAAAAGATTTTTTAGAAAAGAAATCAAAATAATATAAATAAAAATCGCTAAGAAATTTAAGTTTCTTAGCGATTTTTATTATGGTACTCCCAACAGGAATCGAACCTGTATCTATCCCTTAGGAGGGGACTATTCTATCCATTAAACTATGAGAGCAAGATCCATAAGTATATTTTATTACACTCATTTGCTTATGTCAATTTTTTCTACTTACTATTCTTTATATTTATAATCCTTTATTTCACCCCAATCTTCTATAACATTATACTTTTCATTTTTTGATTTAAAATACACTATTATATGCGCCTTATACAGCATTTTATTATTTTCAAATAGCATTTTATCTCCATATACAATAGCATTAAGAGCAAGTGGTAAATCCTCTCTAAATATCTTATTCCTTATTATTATTTTGGGAAGTGAACTTCCATTATCTACTTCTAATTTTACCTTTAAATAATATTTATCACTCTTTTCCCAAAAAGCTAACACTTCATCCCTTATATTATAATTAATACTCTTATAATCATAAGTTTTACCTATAGTTAAAAATAAATTTCCGGTTCTATCACTATGTGTTAATGTATACTTTCTCGGAATCTCTAATTTATTCCTATCTACTTCATCCCTATATATAACCTTTAATTTTTTAGGATTAAATTTAAACATTTATCTTTTACTCCAAAATAAATTAATTTTAAGATTAGTATATGAATATATTACTACTTAGTTTAATATTTTTACTTCAAAAATATTACTTTTTATATATACTTTATAGTATACTTTACTTAACATTTAAATTTGAGGAGTGGCAAAATTATGATTAGAACTATAATTTGGTACATATGGTTTTTTCTAAGCTTAATAATAAGCGTACCATTTACATTTAGAGTTAAATATTTAATTAAAAAAAATAGAATAGACGAAAGTGAAGCATTAATATATAAATGTACTACTACATGGGCTAATTCATTGTTGAAAATAGCTGGTGTAAAAGTTAATGTTCATGGTGTTGAAAATATCCCTAAAGACAAGACAGTATTGTTTGTAGGTAACCATCAAGGTAACTTTGATATTCCTATATATATCACTCAAATTCCTGAAGTCATTGGATTTATTTCAAAAATTGAAGTTGAAAAAATCCCTCTAGTTAGAACTTGGATGAATTTTATGCATTGTATATTCATGGATAGAAGTAATCTTAGAAAATCAGGTGAGGCTATAATTAGAGGCGTTAAGTCTTTAAAAGCAGGTCATTCATTAGTTATATTCCCTGAAGGAACAAGAAGTAAAGGCGGTCCAATGAAGGACTTTAAAGCAGGTAGCTTTAAATTAGCAACAAAATCAAAGAGTCCTATAATTCCAGTTACTATGGATGGTTCTTATAAGATTATGGAACATGGTGATGGTCCTTGGTTTAAACCAGCTACTGTAAACTTATATATTCATCCCGCTATAGAAACAGCTTCTTTAACTAAAGAAGAACAAGATGAATTACCTAAGAAAGTACAAAATATAATTGCATCTAAATTATCTAAATAAAAACAGGTCGTACAAGTTTAGAGTTGTACGACCTGTTATATTAAGATGAGGTCAATCTCATCTTTTTTATTGTAAAAAAATAGAGTACATAGGTAGATAAACTTCCCACATACTCCATGACACAATAACACAATATTTAAAATTTAAGTAATGACTATTTCCATTGCATATTTTGAACTATTTTCGGCCAATTGTCAATTATATTTTTGTGGAATTTTTATTTTTGCCAATGAAAACATTACCATTTTTTGATTAAATGAAAAATAAACAACTATTTCATATTTTACAATAAATACTTAGTGCATTAATTATATTTTTGCTATATACTTAATAAAGTCGATTGATGAGAGATAATTATTTAAATAATTTGAAATAAATAAAAAAATACATGAAAAAAGAGGATACTATATGACGAATTTAACATTTAATGATTTAGGCTTAAAGGAGACTTTAGTAAAGGCTATTGATGATTTAGGTTTTACTACACCATCTCAAATTCAGGCCGAAGCAATTCCAGTTGCCCTTTCGGGAACTGATATTATAGGGCAAGCTCAAACTGGTACAGGAAAAACAGCAGCATTTGGCTTACCTATATTAAACAACTTAACAGTAAAAAATGCTATTGGTTCAATAATACTAGCTCCAACAAGAGAATTAGCAATACAAGTACACGATGAATTAGTAAAATTAACTAAGTACGAAAAATTAAACATCGTTGCTGTATACGGTGGTGCACCAATTCATCTTCAAGCTAGAGATTTAAAGAGAGCTAACATTGTAGTTGGTACACCTGGTAGAGTTTTAGACCATATAAGAAGAGGAAATTTACCGCTATCTTCAGTAGAGTTCTTAGTTTTAGATGAAGCAGACGAAATGCTAAACATGGGATTCATTGATGATATGGAAGAAATAATGAAGAGCATTCCAGAAGAAAGACAAACTCTTTTATTCTCTGCAACAATGCCTCCTCAAATAAAGAAATTAACTAAAAAATACTTAAAAGATGATGCTCAACATATCGCTATAGCAAGAAAGGAAATGACAGGATCTACAATTACACAAAACTTCTTTGAAGTTAACGGATCTCAAAGATTAGAAGCACTTTGTAGATTAATAGATCTTGATAATCCATCTGCTGGTATCATCTTCTGCAGAACTAAAAAAGGTGTTGATGATTTAGTTGCTGCAATGCAAGCAAGAGGATACATGGTTGAAGGTATGCACGGAGACATGTCTCAAGTTCAAAGAATGAAAACTTTAGCTAAGTTCAAAAATGGTTCTTTAAAATTCTTAGTTGCTACTGACGTTGCTGCAAGAGGAATTGACGTTGATGGAGTTACTCACGTATTTAACTATGAGTTACCTCAAGATATTGAATCATATGTTCATAGAATTGGTAGAACTGGTAGAGCTGGTCGTGAAGGAACTGCTTACAGCATAATTACTCCTAAAGAATTTGGATTCCTTAAACAAATTAAAAATGTTACTAAAGGTAATATTGAAAAAAGACAAGTACCTACAGTTCAAGAAATATACGATGCTAAGTTCAAAGCAATGACAGAAGAAGTTTCTTCAATAATTGAAGCTGAAGACTATTCTAAGTTTGTTGATGTTGCTACTCAATTAACTGAAACTCATGATTCTGTAAAAGTTATAGCTTCATTACTTCAAAGCCAATTTAAAAATCAACTATCTTTTGATTACTCAACTGATAAACTTGAAGCGCCAGCTAAAGTTAAGGGAAATGACGTTAGATTATTCTTCTCAGCTGGTAGAAGAGATGGCTTAACTATTAAAAATTTAATCAATTACATTAAGGATAATGCAAAAGTAGGAGCTTCTCAAATAAGAGACATAGACATAATGGAAAACTTCGCATTTGTTAATGTTGATTATGCTATTCACATGCAAGTACTTGAAAAGTGTACTGGTGGAAAAATCAATAAGAGAAGAGTTAACGTTGAAGTTTCAACTAACAACAAAAAGAGAAGCAGAAACAAAAGATCTTCTAAATAATTTATATTAATATAATTACAATGCCCTATAGATGTTTCTATCTATAGGGCATTATTTTATTTTTTTATCTTTAATTTTACACCTTCAATTAAGTATTCTAAATGACTTACATCATAATATTCTCTTTTAATTAACTTTATTCTTTCTTCTGCTCTTTGAATAGTTTCTAATGCTTCACTATAATCCTTTGCTTTCACTGCACTATTAGCATACTCTATTAAATAATCTATTTTTAAAACAATTTCCGCTAATTCTTCTTTGTCATCATTAACTAAATCCAGTAAAAGATTATATACTTTAGGTGAAACTTTATTTCTTGAATCTCTTAATAAACTGTTATTTTTACTTGTTATTTTTGCCACTACTATCCCTCCAAAGTATTATTTTTTTCGTCATTTATAGTATAGCTTATCTTTAATTAATATACTCTGAAAATATTGAAGCAAAGCTATCAATACTCATTGGCGATATTCTAACTCTCTTTAAAGTATGAATCCCATCATTTATCGAAGCTATTCCCCCTTGAGTTGTTACTGCTGCCTTTATTCCTAACTCTTCTTCTATAGCAATAGTTTCATCATTATATTTTCCTACTGGATAACAAAGATAATTTCCATCTGAACCAATGACATTTCTCAAATAGTCTTGTGCTCTTTTAATTGAATCATATGCATCTTCTTTTGACAATCCATTTAATTCTAAGTGATTTGCCGTATGATTTTCTATAGACATTCCTGCAGCTTGCATTTCTTTTAAATTATCTGATGACATATAATAACCATTGTCTACTCCATCAGTTATTATGAAAAAAGTAGCTTTTAAATTGTGATTTTTTAATGATGGAAAAGCACTACTATAATTATCTGCATATCCATCATCAAACGTTATAACAACAGGTCTCTTAGGTACTTTTCCAGTCTCCATAGCTTCTAAAGCTTCATCTAAATTCATTGCAGTAAAATTATTAGCTTCAAGCCATGCCATTTGCTCTTCAAACATTGCAGGAGGAACTAATAAGTTATTACTAGGATCTTCATCACTTATTGAATGATACATAAGAATAGGTATTCTTACCTCCTCTGGGGCTATATTTATATACTCAATTTGAGCTTGATCTTGCTCTTCTGTATTACCACATTTATTAGGATTCTCTTGCTGTTCTTCAGTAGTTTCTTGACTTCCTGTTGCTTGTTCTTGATTTGTTTCATTTATATTTTCCTCTTTTGAAACTTCATTTTTTCCACAAGCTATCATTCCAAAAGTTATCAATAATAAAAATGTAATTGCTATAAATCTTTTTTTCATTTTATATTCCTCTTTATCTATTTATTTTTTCACTTATGTAATTCTATCTTAAATGTTTAATTTTGTAAATAAATTATACAAATTCATTTATGAAAGATTTTTTTATAAATATTTCATTTTTTTATTATCACTAGCATTTATTTTTAAATTTATTTATATAATTTTTACTCATTTCTTTTTTACTGTATTTTACATATTTTGTTTTAAAATTTCATATATTTTATATTATTATATAAATTTTATATTATATAATAATATATATATTGGTTTTTTTATTAAAATATAAATCACCTTGTTTTTGTTTTTAAAATAAATATTCTATTAAATATTACAATATTTATTTTGAAAATATTCTTAATAATCAATAAATTGAATTAGTTTATTGATTATTATTCTTTTACTTATTTTGGATATAATTTATTTATAGAATTTATATAAAAACAGAGGTGAAGACATTTTTTTACAAATTTTCTTGTGTATTATAATGGATTTTTTTCAAAAAATATCAAAATACTACATTATGTTAAATAAATCAACATTTTACTAATTTTAGTGTTCATTTGTATTATTTTATCTCCCTGTATTATTAATTATCGTTTAATAAAAATAGGTGTATATATATTTATTAAATACATGGTAAGAAATTAATAAATTAGATGTTGTATAATAAAATTTATAGATGGATATAAACTTATAAATTAAGTATTTTAATTAATTTTCCCCATAAATCAAATTAATAATAAAAAAAGTATCTAGTTTTTATACTAGATACCATAAAATAATACTTTTAGACTTCTTCTTTTAGTATTTTATTTAATTTATTTTGAACTAACCATAATTTCTTTTGCTTTCTGTTAAATGCAACCATTTTATTCTTATTATTTTTGCTTTCATCAAGCAACTTTATGTACTTTTCATCAGCTATTTTTAAAGCATCTTCTATTACTAAAAGTTCTTCCTTAGTGAACATAAACTATCGCCTCCAAAAACTTAATTTTTATTTTAATTATATCATACAATATAAATTTTATATTACTACAAGTAAAAAGGACTGCTTAACTTTAATATAAACAGTCCTTATATATTATCTCTAATTATATCTTCTTAACTACTGATGATTTAAGCTTCATTGCTCCAAATCCATCTATTTTACAGTCTATATCATGACCATCTGTTACATCATAAAGTAGACGAATATTCTTAACTTTTGTTCCTTGCTTTAATGCTGATGTAGCACCTTTAACCTTTAAATCCTTGATTATTGTAACAGTATCACCATCATTTAAAACATTTCCGTTAGCATCTTTTATAACACTTGCTTCTTCTTCAGCCGCTTGGCTTGCAGCAGTCCATTCATGACCACATTCTGGGCAAATTAAAAGATTTCCATCTTCATAAGTATATTCTGAATTACATTTTGGACAGTTTGGTAACATAATTTCATTTCCTCCATTGCTATCTCGTTATTTAACTACATATTAGTATCCTATGCATTAATATATACTATCATACTATTCTTTTATTGACAAACCGTTGTCAATTCCTTTAATTTACTTATTTCTATTATTAAAAATCATTACTATTATTATCCGTAAAACTCAAAATAACTCATTTAAATCTTATTTTTTATTTAAAATATAAAAATAGCCTAACACTTAAGGGGGACTCTCGTGTTAGGCGCCTTTATATTTCAAAAGGAGGATTATTATTAATCATTAATTGTTTTGCATTAACTACTTTATGTGTTTATAATAATCCTCCTTTGTGTCATTTAAGTGTCATATTATTTTGAACAATAAATCTTTATTGCTTCTGCCATAAGTTTAGCAGTTCCTTCACCATTCTTATCTAGATTTTCTTTAAATCTTTCATCCTCCACATACATTAAACCTAATCCAGATAATATCTCATTTGTACAAGTATAGAAATTATCAGTAATATACTTTTGCCATCTTCTAACTAATTCTTGCACCTCTTCACTTCCTGGATCAGAATTTCTTAATTCAGCAAACCCCTTAAATATCTCACTTGTCTCTTGATTAATGTCTCCCCATTTTTCTTTATTGTAACTACTTGTTTTCTTTTCGCTTTCTTCATACGCTTTAGAAGTTCCCCAACGTTCTTTTACCTCTTTAGCATATTTCTTTTTATTTTCTTCTATTTCATTCATATCAAATTCTTTAAAGCTCATATTATTATCTCCTTCTATTCTTTTTTCTATTAATTTTATTAATCCTTCTATCCTTTGTCGTTGCTGAATTAGCAATTCTTTTTGTTTTTTAAGTGCTTCTTCTTTATCATAATTGGGATTATTCATTATTTCCTTTATTTGACTTAGAGGAAAATCTAGTTCTCTGAAAAACAGTATTTGTTGTAATATTTCCAGATCTTCTCTAGAGTATAACCTATAACCAGCCTCTGTTATTTCACTTGGTTTTAATAGCCCTACTTCATCGTAATAGTGCAATGTTCTTACCGTTATTCCTGTTAACTTTGCTACTTCGCTTATCCTCATTAGCTTTATATACCTCCTTTCATAAATTATTTTGTTTATCTTAGCTACAAATATAATTTTAATTTATCACGTAACGTTAGAGTCAATACTATTTTTAAGCTTAAATTATCTACTAAAAAAAGGCACCTCTCTCTAAAGAGTGGCACCTTTTCTTAATATATTAATCTTGCTCATACCCTAATATATCTCCAGTATTAGCATTTATTTCATAACTATATTCTCTATTATTATAATAGAATTCTACTTCATATTTTTGTATCCCATTATCATAATCTAATTCTGTTCTTGAAAATATAACTTGATTGCTTGTTAAATTTGCATGGTTTAATGCAATCTCCTTTGCTTGCTCTATTGAAATATTAGCTGTGCTATTTAAATTATTTTGACTATTATTAATAACTCCTTCTAAATCATATTGAATTATTTGTCCATTAACCGCATTAATATCATAATCATATTTTTGATTATTATAATAAAATTCTATATTATATTTTTCTATTCCATCATCAAATTCACTTTCAGTTCTAATAAATGAAACTTGATCTGCTGTTAATTTTGCATGGTTTAGTGCTATTTCTTTAGCCTGATCAATTGTTATCTTATTAGCCCCAACAACTTCATTATTTGTTATACCTGAGTTTGTTTCAGTTTGATTTGTTGTATTTTGATTTGTTGTACTCTCATTCGTTGCACCTGAATTTGATACACCTGAGTTATTACACCCTACTAAACTAATAGAAATTATTATCATAATTGCTGCTAATTTTACCTTTTTCATTTTATCCTCCACTTATATACATCTTTTTATTAATATTTTTATCTATTATATCCCAAAATATTATAAAATTTTCATTAAATATAGATAATTAATTTTCTCTACTTTTATCCCTTAAAATATACGCTTATTATTGTATATTTATCTAATTCACTTTCTATATAAATCTTAGAGTTATAATTGCTAACTATTCTGTTTGCAATGGATAAACCAATTCCAAAAGAATTATTATTTACTCTAGATTTATCAACTTTATAAAATCTTTTCTTTACATTATCAATTTCATTCTTTGGTATACCAATTCCATTATCTTTAACTTCTAATTTTATCGCACTAGCTTCTTTTCTTATACTTATTGAAATTTCAACATTCTCTTTATTGTTATACTTTATTGAATTATCAACAAATATAATTAATAACTGCTTAAAATCATTTGGCTCAACTTTTATTCTTATATTTTCATCAATATTAACTATATATGTGACATTTGGATTTAAAAATCTATATTGTTCTATAACCTCATCAACTAATATTACAGGATCAATCTTATCTACTTTATTTAAGTCTACTACTGATTTTTCTGCCTTAGATAGTAATAACATATCATTTACTAACTTTTTTAATCTTTCTACCTCTTTTAAACATATATCCAAAGATTTTTCTAAACGTTCCTTGTCATTTTTTCCCCATCTTTTAAGCATACTTAAATGTCCATGAAGTGCTGTTAATGGTGTTTTTAATTCATGTGATGCATCTGATACAAACCTACTTTGCTCATGAAATGCCTCTTCTAATTCATCCATCATTGAATTAAAAACTATATTTACTTTATCTACTTCGTCATTTAAATCTGATATTTCAGCTCTTTTATTAATTCCTTTTTCCTTTATTTCATTCATAGTTGTTGTAAGCCTTCTAAGTCTCTTTATAAAGTTCTTCGAAACATACATAGCTCCTATACCACTTAAAGCTAATCCTAAAATTAAAGTAAAAATTAAAATCGGTAAGGAGTTTTCAGTAAATTCCTGAAACATCTCATTTTCTCTAATTATTTGTATCGTATATTGAGAATTTCCTATCTCTATTGGTCCTGTTATTACCATATATATCTCAAAATCAAAAATCTTAGATCCCATTATAATATCTTGATTTACATAGTCAAATTTAATTTCTTCCCATATTTCAGATGGGGATTCATAATATATTTTATCTGTTGAGTAAATCCTAATATATTCATCATCATCAACCTTAGTTAACTGTTGTAAATATTCATAAAACCCATTTTCAGATATTTCTATGTTTATATCCTTAGATAAGCTGCTTATCTCTTTATATTTAGCTTCTAATAAATCTTTTTCATACTCATCTGTAAATATCCAAAATGTAATTAATTGACCAATTGTATATATAATCAAAATTAAACTTATTATAAAAAAGGAACTTTTCATAATTTCTAAAAATACAGGTAATTTTTTAGTTCTCATTACTAACTCCTCATAATATAACCAACTGATCTAACTGTCTGTATATATTCTTCTTTATTTTCATTATTTAATTTTGTTCTTAAATATCTTACATATACATCTGTGACATTAGTTTCCGGTTCATACCCATAGCCCCATATTTTTTCTAAAAGCTCTTCTCTAGTAACTACCTTATCCTTATTATCTACTAATATCATTAATAGTTCATATTCTTTATTAGTTAAACTTATTTCATTACCATTCCTTTTAACACTTCTTGAGCTTTTATTAATTACAATATCCTTAAACTTTACTATAGAATTATTTAAACTATCTTGTCTCCTAAAAACCACTTCAATACGTGCAAGTAACTCCTCTATTGCAAATGGCTTAGCAATATAATCATCAGCACCTATTTGAAGCCCATTAACTTTATCCATAACACTATCTTTTGCACTAAGCATTATTACCGGAGATTGTTTTTCTCTCTTTAGTCTTCTACATATCTCAAATCCATTCATTGAAGGAAGCATAACATCCAGTATTATAAGATCATATTCATTTCTTAATGCCTCTTCTAACCCTTCTCTACCATCCTCCTTAATACAAACATCATACCCTTCATATTCTAATTCCCCTTTTACAAAATCGGAAATATTAGGTTCATCCTCAACTATTAATATGCTTTTCACTATACTTCCTCCTTTATAATACGCTTATATATAATGTTTAATCATAATAATTATCTATATCTGTAATAACCCCCAAGTTAGAATCCACATTAACTTCTATAAGAATATTATTTGAATTTTTTATTTTAAATTTATACTCAAAACTAAGATTATCTAACTCTAAGCTTTTCCTAACCTTTAATATGTCTCCTTGAACCGCTTGTAGTGCTATTACCTTTGCTTCATCAACTGTATAATTAATATTAGATTTAGCTATACTATATACAGTAATAGCACCTATACCACATACTGCAACACCTAAAACTAATAATATTGAAATTCTTTTTACTATTTTTTTCTTGTTTCTTTTTATTATTTCTCTTGCTGTTTCTAAATATTTATTCATTTTGTTTCTCCTTATCTTAATCTGTATTATGAATTATATAATATTGATTTCTCTTTTTCATGAAGTAGGAATGAAAGTAAGATTAAAATTTTTTAATCTTTTTCATCACTATATTTTTAATAATATTATTAACATAAATATAATCGAGTAGGAGGAAAATAATTATTTTATTTTCCGTCCTCTCACACCACCGTACGTACCGTCCGGTATACGGCGGTTCCTTAAGTTTAATGAATTTTAATATATTGACGCGTTAGGCTTTTCAAGCCTAAGTCGTTAAAGAATTGATTTGTTAGTGTAGTATTTAATATAACACTATTTGCTACTCGCCAATATCCTTTACGGGTGTTGGCGAATTTTATTGCTTGATAGTGATTAAGTCCTAATTTATTAAGGTTTTTATATCTTGTTTTAACCTTATTCCATTTTTTCCATATACACATTCTTAATCTCCGTTTAATCCATTTATCCAATTGAACAACAATACCTTTGCACTTTGATATTCCATAATAATTAATCCAACCTATGTTAACTTGATTTATCTTAATTATTCTTTGTTCTAAGGTCATCGGTTTTGACCTTGATAATATTTCTCGGAGTTTATCTTTATGCTTCCTTAATGATTGTTTAGATATGCTTGAATATGCCTTACCAAACATAATCCCTAGTGTAAACCCTAAGAATTTTCTTTTCCAAGGTCTTTCAACTGCACTTTTGTTGATATTTACTTTGAGTTTTAGTTTTCCTTCAATGAAGTTGGTTATGTTTTTCATACCCCTCTCTCCGGCTCTTTTACTCTTTACGTAAATATTACAGTCGTCCGCGTAGCGACAAAATTTATGTCCTCTTTTCTCTAACTCCCTATCTAATTCATCTAGCATAATATTAGATAATAGCGGACTTAGTGGTCCGCCTTGTGGCGTTCCCACTTCGCTTGATGTTACTATTCCATTAATCATTATTCCTGATTGCAGATACTTCCTTATTAGTTTCAAAACTCTTTTATCTTTAATATCTTTCGATAGTTTATACATTAAAATATCATGATTTACTTTATCAAAGAATTTCTCTAAGTCTATGTCTACAACCCATGTATAACCTTCGTTAATATAACTTTCAGCTTTCCTTATTGCATCTTTTACACCTCTGCGAGGGCGGAATCCAAAGCTATTCTCTGAGAAATTTTCATCATAAATTAGATTTAATTCCTGTGAAATTGCTTGTTGGATAAATCTATCTAAAACCGTAGGTATTCCTAATAATCTAGTGCCTCCATCTGGTTTTGAGATTTCAACTCTTCTAACTGGCATTGGTTCATACTCATTGTTAAATATATCTTCTCTAATTTTGAGCCAATTTGTTTGTAGAAATTGTTTAAGTTCATAAACTGTCATTCCATCAACTCCATGACTTCCTTTATTAGATATTACTCTATTCATTGCTTGAAGTAAGTTTTGTCTAGATAATATTCTTTCTAATGAGCCATATTCAAATTCATCGGTTTCTCCTTTTGAATTTAATAATACTCCTTCAATAGCTTGTTGAAATGATGTACTTATCTGAGGATACGCTGATGATTTAGATCTTGGGCGTCCATATATTACTAGTTGATCATATAATTGCTTAAATAATCCATCGTCTTTAAAATCTGATAATTGTTTTCACCTGATGGGAATGGCATATCTATAACATATCCATCTTCTAAATGTTCCTTTAATTTTTTACATATTTCAATAAATTCACTCCATGTCCATGGATTATTTATAGCTGGAACTTCTATGCCTGCATCTTCTATAATATCATTGTTATAATAAAATCCCACACTAGACTCCATTACCCCTAAATCATATAAATTTCCATTTACAGTTTCTTGCTCTATAATTTAAGGAAGATATATACTTTTCTCTTCTTCTGATAGATTTGATAATGGCTGAATAATATTATTTGCTGCATATACTGATATATTAGGTCCATCAACAGTGATTACATCTGGTAATCCACCTGATATTACTGATACATTAACCTTATCTGAATACACTCCTCCACTTTCATTACGAGGAACAAACTCAATATCCAAAAAGTATTTTCCATTGAATTTTTCATTAAACTCCTTTACAAACTTTGAGTATGCCTATCCATCTGTTGTTTCTTCAATAACATGAACCCACATTGATACATATTCTTCACCATCATCAAATCCTAATATGTTTTTACTTACATCACTAGTTTTAGCAAGTGAGAAGCCAGTAAAATTTACTGTAATAGCAAATAAAATTAAACTACATATTTTTTCACTTTCTCAACTTCTTTGTTTTATATAATCCATAATGTAACCGATAACTTAATGAGTAATAACATGTTAGCGCTTACACATCAGGTTACTTTTTCCTATTTAAGGCAATTCTTTCTTATTTGTTTATATAACTTTTTAGATAACTTATAATTTAGAGTAAGTTGCTTAATTTTATCTTTATTCTAACCTAATTTTTTATATTATGTAAAAAATAAGATACATCTCTAGATTTAACTCAAGATATATCTTATTTTAATATTATTTGGTGATATTTAATTTAACACAATATAAATTTTGTAATTGGTTAATATTTCAGCACAATTACTTCTAGCTGTTTTTGATGAAAGTTAAAACCTCATCCCAAGTTGGTATAGATTCAAGTGCACCTATTTTAGTTGTAGTTATACCTCCAACTATATTTGCAGTCTTAACTATTTCCTCCATTGATTTATGTGGGTTTTCAACAACTTGAGCTAATACAGCTCCCATAAAAGCATCACCAGCCCCAGTTGCATCCTTCATCTTTAACTCTTTTGTTGGTACTAAAATTTGTTTTTCCTTTGTTGTTAATAACGCCCCCTTTTTCCCTAGTGTAATAATTAAATTTTTGCACCCTAATTTTATAATGAATTCAGAAGCTTCTTTAATGTTGTTTTTTCCACTAATTAAAAAAGCTTCTTCTTCGCTTAACTTAACTATATTACTGTCTTTAATAAAATCAATACAACACTTTATAAATTCCTCTTTGTTATTACCAAATAAACTTTCTCTATAATTAGCATCAAATGATATTATTTTATTATTCTTTTTTGCATATTCCTTTAAATTATAATAAGTTTTTTTCAAATCTCCTTCTAAGAAAGCTGTTGCACTACCAAAATGATATAAATCAAACTTTTCAAGATTATCTTTAATCATCTCAAAGGTCAATCTTGAATCAGCATCCCTGGCAAATTCAAAATCTCTTTCTCCATCTTCCATTAATGATACAAAAGCAAATGTTGTATTATTAGTATATAATTTAAACATAAGCTCAGTATTAATTTTATTATTTTTAAATGTATCTTCTAAAAAACTACCAAAAGCATCATTTCCAACAGTTCCACAAAAATATGCTTCTGCACCTAATTTTGATATAGCCGCTGCAACATTAGCTGGAGCACCTCCTGCCTTTTTTAAAAATCCACTTGTTTCTTTTAAAGATTTTCCTAAATCCATTGATACAAAATCTATTAATGCTTCCCCTGGACAAATTACTTTTTTCATATACCCTCTTCTCCTCTTTCTCTAATATATATTTTATGTATTTGCTTAATACTAAATATTTTTTAAATTATTCATTCAATTTATCAAGACTTCTTTCTGCCTTTTAACTATGAAGCTATCTATTATGCAACTTAATCTTATTATTTCATTATCTTTACCATATTTAAAATATAATTCACTTAAAATATCTTGTAATTCATCAATTACTGATTCTTCTATAGTCATCTCCTCACCCCAACCTCTAAAATTTTATACTTCACGTACATATACTCTATAACCCAAAGTAACCGGTAACTTTAATTAGTTTATCATATTAAAAAGTTACTATCAATATTTTTTATGTTATTTTTTACAATTTTATTTTCTAAGCTATAATAGTTCAAAAATACTTGAATAATTAATAATTAGTTATTTCATCCTAAAGAAATCCCAAGAAGTCCATAACCTCCTTGGGATTATAAATACTCTATATTAATTTTTGTTCAAAAATCCTATCCAAATTAACCTTCTTAATCTTATCACTAATTTCCTAATAATTTTACATGTACATGCTATTTCTAAATCTATTCTTTCACCACTATTAGTCCTTAACAATTATAAATAATCTATTATTATTTCATTTAGTCCATCTCTTTCCTTACTAGCTTTTCCTTCATTAATCTTTTTTATATTTAATTTGCTATATTTTCCAACTGTCCCCAAGAAATAAATACTCTAGAGGGTAACTTTCCCCCCAGAGTATTATCTATCTTCTAAACTAATTTTTGTTCAAAAATATTATCCAAATTCAATTTCTTAATCCTAT
>OMGY01000379.1_pt1 | contig 53515 bp, 52 predicted proteins | sample 1674461 | NCBI WGS metagenome assembly OMGY01 (sample SAMN05578579, study PRJEB25193) | human gut metagenome | biome: Human Microbiome; feature: human-associated habitat; material: feces | host: Homo sapiens | place: USA:Birmingham | reverse complement strand
GCCACACCATCAACCACAAGTCCGGCATGGACCACACCACCTATGCCCACACCGGCGCGATGGTCAACATCTATGCGCTGGGCGTCGGCGCGGAGAAGTTCCGCGGCGTCTTCGACAACACCGAGATCTACCACAAGCTGGCTGAGCTGACCGGCGTGCAGTAAGCCTCTCTCTTCAAACGAAAAAAGCCTGTGCAGACCCTCCCGGGGCGGGAGGCTGCACAGGCTTTCTTGTGTTCACAGGTGGATGGTGAAGCCGCGGCCCAGCATCTGGGCCAGCAGCATAAGGGTCGAGACGCCGAAGCACCCGCCCATCATCAGCAGGCAGAGCACCACCGAGCTGAAGTCGCACCGGCACGCGCCGGGCCGGGCCGAGTAGTAGAGTACCTCGCACCCCAGCAGGATGAGCCCCGCCGCCGGCAGCACCTGCCAGATGACCAGCCACGGCAGGCCGGGCAGGAAGCGGGCCAGCAGGAAGAGCGTGCCCGCCGCGATGAGGCAGACGCCCAGCGTCAGGGTGCCCACCCGACGCAGGGGTTTATTCGTCGTGTTCTGTTCCATCATCCGTCACCTCGTTTTCATTCACCACAGGAGAGGAGAGCAGAGCGGCGTTGTCCGGCTCGTCGGCGTGATACTCGCAGAAATCGGCATCCTCGGGGACATCCTTGGAAGCATCCGGCTTTTTGGCCGGATGGGGGCCTTTCACCAGCCAGACGCCGCAGACGATGAGGACCACGCAGACCACCACATCCGGCAGGCTGTCCATGACGAGATAGAGGGCGCGGAAAACGGGGGAGGAGTGGCCCCAGCGGTAGACGAGGTCACCGAGAGTGTTCATGATGAGGTTCTGGTAGGCGATGAGCGCACCGAAGGCGATGAGCAGCCAGCCCACCAGCTTGTGGCTGTCCAGCAGAGCCCGGGCCAGCCGCTTGTCGCGGGGGTCGAAGTGGACGAGGTAGTCGTCCTCCGGCGCGGTGTCCGCGATGATCTGTGCCCGGAGGTTGAAGGTGTCAAAAAAGCTGTACATCCACACCACCACCAGCAGGAGCATCACCGGGTTGAGCAGGGAACTCACCATCCCGATGAGGCAGGCCGTGAGGATGAGGGAGAGGCCCCGCTTCATGTAACCCTGATACATCTGGCCTGCGCCGGGGATAAACGCGCAGCAGAAGGTCAAAAATCCGTTTTTCAGCATAACGATCTCCTTGTTTTATGATTTTATGTTTTCTGCCGCGTTCAGCAGGCTTTCCAGCGCAGAGGAAACGCGGGTATAGATGTTCTCGCCGGGGCGGGAAGTCACGGGCCTGCCCAGCTTTTCGGGCAGAAGCTTCGGGGGCTGTTTTTCCGGCAGGGTGACCTGGACTGTGGGCAGGAGAGCCTGCAGGTCGCTGCCGTGGTCGGTGACGAAGGTCAGCGCTCCGGTACGCCACATGGTCAGCGCCAGCACGGCGGCGACGCCCGCCACCGCGGCCCGACCACAGGTGCTCTGCATCAGCCGCACCCAGATGGTGCTCATCACGGTACGGCGGACATCCCGGGGCGGGTCGGCGAGGGCGTCGGCGGTCAGAAGTGCGGTGTAACGGTCGGTGCATTTGTCGCAGTAGGCGAGATGTTCGGCGGCTTCCAGCCGTCCCAGCTCGTCCAGCTGCCCGGCGGTGAGGGCGTGCAGCCCTTCGTCGCTCAGACAGCCGTCTTCACGGAACAATTCCATCTCAAAAGCCCTCCTTTCCGGCGGCGCTCAGCTGCGCGGCCAGCATCTTTTTTGCCCGGAAGACCTGCGCCTCCACTGTTTTCTGGGGCCTGCCGCAGAGCCGGGCGGCTTCGGCGGCGGTGTGCTGTTCCAGCAGCATGAGGCGGCAGGGCGTCTTGTAGGGCTCCCGCAGAGCGAGGATGCGCTGCGTCAGCTCCTCTTCGCCCAGAGCTTCCAGCACCTGCGCTTCCGGCTCGCTGCCGGGCGGTGCACCCTCAAGTGCAAGCACATCGTCGCCGGGGGTGTTCACCCGGCGCGCCCAGGCGCTGCGTAAGTAATCCTTGGCTTTGTTGGAGGCGATGCGGGCCAGCCATTGCTTTTCGTATCCGGCAGGACAGCGGTCCATGCTCCGCCATGCAGAGAGAAAAGTCTCCTGCGTCAGATCCTGCGCATAGCCCTCATCTGCCACCAGCTGACGGCAGATGGTGTAGACGAGGGACTGGTACTTCTGTACCAGCCTGTCAAATTCCAGTGCATTCAATGGCTGCTCTCCGCCTCCTTTCTGCCCGGCATTTCGAGCGCTCTGTCTATCTATACGAACCAGTGGGGCCAAAACCTGCAAAATCATGGGAAAAACTTTGAAAATGTGGTAGAATGGCCTTATCAAACCTCACAAAGGAGAAAACACGATGGCCTCTGCCACAAAACAGGCACTTCTGGCGGCGCTCTCCGCCGCCCAAGGCGAATGCATCTCCGGCCAGCAGCTGGCCCAGCAGCTGGGTGTGAGCCGCGCTGCTGTCCATAAGGCTGCGGCCGCGTTGGCGGCTCAGGGCTATGCGCTGGAAGCCGCCCCCCGGCGGGGCTATCGGCTGGCGGGCGGCGACCCCTTCTGCGCCGAGGCGGTGGGGGAGTACGACGCCCCCATCTACCTCTACGACAAGCTGGAAAGTTCCAACCGCACGGCCAAGACGCTGGCCCTCGAGGGTGCGCCCCACGGCACGATGGTGCTGACAAGTCAGCAGACGGCGGGCCGGGGCCGGCTGGGGCGGCGGTTCGAGAGCCCGGCAGGGAAAGGCATTTATCTCTCGCTGGTGCTGCGGCCCGGCCTGCCCATGACCGAGGCGCAAGCCGTCACCGTCAGCGCGGCGGTGGCCGTCTGCCGGGCTGTGAAGCGGCTCTGCGGGCTGGACTTGGGCATCAAGTGGGTCAATGACCTCTATTATAACGGCAAGAAGGTCTGCGGCATCCTGACGGAAGCCGGGGCCGACATCGAGAGCGGCCAGCTGGAATGGCTGGTGGTGGGCATCGGCCTGAACCTGACCTCCCGCCCGGAGGACTGGCCCGAGGAGCTGCGGCCCATCGCGGGCAGCCTCTACCCCGGCGGGCCTGCACCGGTGAGCCGGGCGGCACTGGCCGGGGCCATCGCCCGGGAGCTGCTGGGCCTCTGTCCGGACTTCGACTGTCTGGACGAGTACCGCGCCCGGTGCTTTGTGCCGGGCCACTGGGTCACGGTCTGCACCGGGACGGAGAGCTACGCCGCAAAGGCGGTGGCCATCGACGACGCCGGGCGGCTCATCGTGGCGCGGGAAGGGAGCCGCACCGAGGCGCTCTGCCACGGAGAAGTGAGTATCAGGCCGTCGCCGCTGGCGGTAAAATAATAAGAATAATATAGAAAGAAAGCATCGGCAGACACCCGGCGAGGGTGCTGCGGATGCTTTTGCTTTAAGCAGAGCGAATGCCTCTCCCTTTGGGAGAGGTGTCACCGAAGGTGACGGAGAGGGCAAGCCCGGAGAGAAAGTGGCACAGCATGGCGATAAACAGAGGCTTTGTCAGGGCGATGCTATCGCAAAGCGGACTGTCTTTTTGTCAGCGGCCTTGCCCTCTCAGGCGCTATGCGCCAGCTCTCCCAAAGGGAGAGCCTGAGAGCTGAAGGAAAGCTGGTTAAAACACCCCGAAGCACACCAGCCCCAGCACCGCCGCGATGCCGATGACCTTCGGCACACTGAGCTTGAACTTCTGGAGCAGCACAAAGCAGAGGATGCCGATGGCGATGCCCGGCAGGCTGATGCCGCCTGCCTCGGTGATGCAGGTCTGGCGGCAGAGGCCCACCAGCACGCCCAGCACCATGCCGATGCAGACAGGCTTGACGATTTTCATGATGTAGCTCATCACCTTGCTGGTGCGGAACTTCTGGAAGAACGCCGCCGCCAGAAGCGTCAGCGTCAGGGTGGGGCTGAGGACGCCCAGGACCGCGAAGACGCCGCCCAGCATCCCGGCGGTCTTGGTGCCTGCAAAGGTGGCGGCATTGACGCCCAGAGAACCGGGTGTCATCTCGGCGATGGCGATGAGGTTCGTCAAATCGGCGTCCGTCATCCAGCCGTGGGAGGACATTTCATCCATGATGAGGGGGATCATGGAGGTGCCGCCGAAGCTGGTGAAGCCGATCTTCGCAAACGCGGCGAAGAGCTGAACGAGGGTCTCAAACATGGCCATGTTCGCTCACCCCCATCCAGACCAGCGCGATGACCACACCGGCCGCCACCAGCGTCAGATTGCTGATGGACGTAAAGCAACAGAGCACAAAGGCGACGGCACAGATGATGATGGGCATCGCGCTGGTCAGAGCATCTTTGCCGAGAGAGATGGCCGCGCCGCCGATGATGGGGGCCACGGCGCACTGGACGCCCTTGAGGGCCGACCAGACCCAGTAGTTATCTTTAATGGCGTCGTAGATGGCCGTCACGATGGTAAGGGTGACGACGGCGGGAATGCACAGGCCGATGGCCGCGCAGATGCCGCCCAGCGCCCCGGCCATCTGATAGCCGAAGAGCAGAGTGATGTTCGCCACCATGATGCCGGGCAGGCTCTTGCCCACGGCGATGAGCTCCAGCAGATCGCTCTTGGTCATCCAGCCGCGCTCGTCCACAAACTCCCGCTCCATCTGGGCGATGATGCTCCATCCGCTGCCGAAGGTGAACGCGCCGATCTTGATAAAGTAAAGAAGCATCAGCAGGGCCATTCGTGCGCCGGTGGGGCGCTGCTGTGCGGTTTCGGGTTTTGTTGTCTGCATGAATCCTCCTGAGATACCGGGTTTGCTGTTCTTTTACCTATAAGATACCACAGACGTCCCCAAAAGGCGAATGGAAAAATGGAATGGTTCCCGGTTCCTGTCAGGAATGCTCGTAAGTCATCCAGCTGCCTTTCCATGCATAGAGGGCCATCAGCACGGCACCCAGCGCCCACGACACCGGGTAGAGGACGAACACGCCCTCGATGCCCGCAAAGAAGGGGAGGACGAACTGGATCCACACCACACGGAAGAGGCAGAGCGAGATGAGCAGCACCACCATCGGCGGCACGCTGCGGCCGGTGCCGCGCACTGCGCCCGCCATGCCGTGGAGGATGGCCAGCAGGAAGTAGAAGGGGCAGAAGTAGTGCATGGCGCTGCACCCGAAGGCCACCACCGTCTCGTCGGAGGTGAATAGGTGCATGATGGGATTCTGGAACGCCAGCAGCAGTGTGCCGGTGCAGAGGGTGTAGAGCACGCTCATGCCCAGCGTGACCCACATGCCATTCTTCACGCGTTTGAGGTTGCCTGCGCCATAGTTCTGGCCCACGAAGGTCGTCGCCGCCATGCTGAAACTGGTGACGGGCAGGATGTTGAAGCCGTCGATCTTCATATAGGCCGCAAAGCCTGCCATGGCGGCGGCACCGTAGCTGTTGACGCTGGACTGCACCAGCACGTTCGAGAAAGAGATGACCATGTTCTGGATGCCGGTGGGAAGGCCGATGCGGATGATGCGGGAGGTCATCCGCTGATCGGGCCGGATGGCGGAAAGCTCCACCTTGTAGTCGGCGTCCACCTTCATCAGAAAGCGGAAGCTCAGCACACAGGAGACCAGCTGGCTGATGTCGGTGGCGATGGCCGCACCCGCCACGCCCATCTTCAGCCCGGCGATGAGCACCAGGTCGAGGATGATGTTGGTGATGGAAGCGCAGGCGAGGTAGATGACCGAGCGGCGGGAGTTGCCCGCCGCGTTGAGGATGCCGGCCGCCATGTTGTAGACGACGCTGAACAGCACGCCGCCGAAGTAGAGCTTCATATAAGTCACGGCGTCGCCGAGGACTTCTTCAGGGGTGTTCATCCAGACCAGCAGGCTGCGGCTGACGGCGATGCCGCCCACCGTCAGGATGAGGCCGAGGATGACCGCGATGGCCAGCGAGGTGTGGACGGCGATGCGCGTTTCCTTTTTATCTTTTGCGCCGAGATACTGGCTCACGACGACGCCTGCGCCGACGGCCACGCCCTGACTGAAACCGATGAGCAGGTAGATGGGCGAGCCGCTGGAACCCACAGCGGCCAGAGCGTTGCTGCCCAGAAAGTTGCCGACGATGATGGAGTCGGCGGTGTTGTAAAGCTGCTGGAGCAGGTTGCCCAGGATGAGCGGCACCGAGAAGAGCAGGATGCTTTTCCAGATGCTGCCCTCGGTCATGAGCAGGGTCTTTTTCTGCTGCGGCTGTGCCGGTGCGGCCATAGTGTCTCCTCCCTCAAAAATGCAGGAATCTCATAGGTATTTCACAATAAACTTAACAATACATCGTTCTGTGCCGAATGTCAAGCAGAACGGAAAAGAACGCCCTCAGACTTTCCACATCTTGTTTGCAGATTGTTCAAAACTAACTCAAAGAAACTCCATTTTTATCCGGTACAATAAAGGTGCAGTCGGGAAGACAAGAACGAGATCCCCCATCTCCGGCTTTTGACTTTCCATAAATGCCATGCAGGCAGGATTCATGCGCAGCCCCGCAGCGGGTGCCGCGCCCCTAAAAAAATACTGTCCCCCACCTATGCGAGGCAATAGCCACGGCGGCGGACAGACTACCAACAACCTCCTAGCAGCCGCAAATGTTTAGGAGTTCTCATACACAGGCAGCGCCGCTTTCTCCTCCTTTCCACGGCGCTGCCTGTTTTTGTATTGCAAATCCATTTCCAAATAGGCTCCCCTCGATAGGGGAGCTGTCGAGCGAATGCGAGACTGAGAGGTTAAAAACAAAAACCGCCCTGAAAAGGGCGGTTTTTGTTGTCTTCAGCGCATATCATGCAGGCGCTCTGCCGGGAGGGAGGCTTGCAGCAGGCTCCATGCGGTGTCGAGGCTGTCGTTCAGCAGATAGGCCTGATTCTGCTGGACATAGAGGTAAATGGCGTTGGGGGTGCGGTAGGCCAGATGCATATCGTGCCACGCATACTTGCGGCTCGCCTCAGGCTTGTCCTGCTCGCCGGCCATCCAGACCGACAGTCCGTCGTCGTCCAGCAGCAGCCGGTAGAAGGGGCGGGGCAGGCCCATCTTTTTGATTTGGAGGCTCAGGGAGTGGAAGAACGTCCAGAAGTAGACGGCCGGCACGCCCAGCGCCACCACGGTCAGCACCACCGTGAGCAGGGCTGCGCCGTCTTTCTGGCCCACCTGCGACAGGCAGAAGCCGGCAGACACCAGCAAAATGGCCGTGAACATCAGAGGCCGGTGCCACGCCTTGCGGTGGCGCAGCAGGTCAAAGGCGGCAAAATCGTGGAAGGATGCAGCATCCATCTGGACGGAAACGGAGATCGGCTGAGACATAAAAATACCCTCCTTTTTGGTCATAGTACCATATTATTTTCCAACAATCAAGGATGATATTGCGCAGATGCCCTAAAATGTGCTAAAATAGGACGAAAAAGAAAGTTTATGGAGCTTTCGCTCTGACGGCGGACAGGCCGGATAAGGCGGAAGATGCGCGGCAGAATATCACAGAGAAGGAGGATGGGTGCGTGGGGCGCAGGATGACCCTGAAAGGGCAGATCAGTCTTTGCCTGGCGGCGTTTTTTCTGGCGCTGGCGGGGCAGATATTCTTGAGCTTTTACCAGTCCGGCACCGTGCTGCGGGAACTGGACGACCAGATGGGCAACTTCAACGCCATCAGCCGCTTCCAGAACGGCGTGGAGCGGAGTCTTTCGGCCATGGAAGATTACCGCTGGGAGTACGGCGACGCCAAAGCGCTGACAGAGGAGCTCCACAGCGCCTTTTCCGTCACCAACGCATGGCTCTGGCGCATCGAGAGCGACCTTGGCACTGTGAGTGAGGAGCAGTATCTGCTCTACAATGCCGTTTCCACTACCTACGACAGCTACACCGCACTGGTGGACCAGCTGGAAGAAGCGGTGGCCGCCGGTCAGGACACGAAAGCCGCCCAGCTCTACTATAATAAAATCGTACCCTGCGGCGGCTATCTGCGCCAGTACACCCAGCAGCTGCTGAACACGGCCATCACCGACGCTCAGGGGACTTACACCACCGTGTCGGCCCTCAGCGACCGGGTGAAATGGGTGCAGACCGTCGTGGTGGCGCTCTGCCTTGCGCTGGGCTGCGTCATGGCCTTCTCGGTGCTGACGCTGCTGACCCCGGTGCAGCAGATGATCGGCGCCTCCCGGGAGGTCACCCGGGGCGAGTTCGACTCGCCCGACCTGCCTGCGCCCCGTCAGCCGGAAATGGCCCAGCTGACCGAAGCCTTCAACCACATGAAGCATTCGATGGCGGAGCAGGTGACCACCCTGCGGGAGAAAAACGAGATGGAGCGGGAGCTCCACCGCCAGAAGACAGAAGCTCTGGAGCTGCAGAACCGGATGGAGCGCAGCCGCTTGCAGCAGCTGCGCAGCCAGATCGACCCCCATTTCCTTTTCAACACCCTGAATGTCATTTTACAGACCGCCGGACAGGAAAAAGCCTACCGCACTCAGGCCCTCATCACGGCTCTGTCGCACCTGCTGCGCTACAGCCTGATGAGCAACGACGAGCAGGTGCCGCTGGCCCGGGAAGTGCGCATCGTGGATGAGTATTACTCGATTTATCACGTCCGCTTCGGCGACCGGGTGAAGATGGTGTGGCGTATCTCCGACTCCCTCGATTTGACGGAGACGATGGTGCCGTCCTTCATCTTGCAGCCCATCGTGGAGAATGCCTTCAAGCACGGCATCTCGCCCAAGGAAGAGGGCGGCGTGGTGCGCATCCGCATCAACCCGCTGCGGGATAAGGGGCTGCTCTATATCAGCGTCTGCGACAACGGCGTGGGCATCCAGCCCGAACAGCTGGCCCAGCTGAAAGCCGCGCTGGCCCAGCCCGGGGAGCGCTGGGAGCATATCGGCGTCTATAACGTGGCCGCACGGCTGCGGCTTCTGGATAAACGGGGGCGGCTGGTCATCCGCTCTCACCCGGGCCGGGGTACGGCCATCAGGATGTACCTGCCCCTTGTAGAACTTTTGGAGGAGGATTTGGACGATGATACGCCTGTTGATCGCGGATGACGAAAAGCTGGAGCGGGAGGCGCTTGCAGAGCTGGTCCAGCGCCGTTTTGAGCGGGAAGTGGTCCTGGAGATGGCGGAAAATGGCCGCAAAGCTGCCGACACGGCGGTGCTGTGGGGCGCAGACCTCATCCTGATGGATATTGAGATGCCGGGCATGAGCGGCCTCGACGCTGCCCGCGCCGTGCTGGCCCAGCGGCCTTCCTGCCGGGTCATCTTCGTCACGGCCTACAGCCTGTTCCAGTATGCCCATGAGGCGGTGCATCTGGGGGCCTGCGACTATCTGCTCAAACCGGTGGACCCCGACGAGCTGGAAGCCTCGGTGCGCCGGGCTATGCGGCAGATCGAGACGGAGCGGAAGCTGGAAGAGCTGGCCGCCGCCCAGCCCCAGCCGGAGCAGACGGAGACCGAAGAAGAGGCAGAAGACGCCCCCGAGGAGGGCGAGAACAGCCAGACGGCCCTTGTCATGGCCCATGTCCGCCGCTACCTCGAGGATAATTATATGTTCGATCTGTCGCTGGACAGCGTGGGCGAGATCCTGCACATCAGCCCGGCCTACCTGTCGGCACAGTTCAAGAAGTACCAGAAGATGAACTTCCTCGACTGCCTCACCGAGCTGCGCATCAACGCAGCGAAGGAACTGCTGGCCGACCCCTTCCGCTCCTCGGCAGAGGTGGCGTCGATGGTGGGCTACGAGGATGCCAGCTACTTTGCCCGGGCGTTCAAGAAACGCACCGGCATGACTCCCACCCAGTACCGCCGTCAGGCCGGCCAGAAGGCAAAGGCCGACCCGGAGGCCGGGCTGTGAGCGGGCGGATGATTTCCCGCCGCAGTGTGCTGGCGCTGGCCGCCTGTACGGCGCTGGGCGCTGTGGGCTGCAGCAAGACGGAAGAGTACACCGGCCCGGAGCTCATCCTGCGCTACGCCGAGAACCAGCCCGAGGATTATCCCACCACGCAGGCCGCTCTGGCCTTCGCCGACCTTGTGGCTGAGCGGACGGAGGGGAGGGTCAAAGTCGTGGTCTACAGCGGCGGGGAACTGGGGGCCGAACAGAGCGTCATTGAGCAGATGCAGTACGGCGGCATCGACTTTGCCCGCGTCTCTCTGAGCCAGCTGGCCGAGTATCAGCCGGCCCTGAGCGTATTGCAGCTTCCCTTTCTCTATACCGACGCGCCCCAGATGTGGCGGGTGCTGGACGGTGAGATCGGCGATGAATTCCTCTCCGGCCTCGGCGCGATGGACCTCGTAGGCCTGTCATGGTTCGACGCCGGTGTCCGCAGCTTCTACACCCGCGAAAAGGTGGAGACGCTGGCAGACCTCGCGGGGCTGACGCTCCGGGTGCAGGAGTCGGACATGATGAGCGAGATGATACTGGACCTCGGCGCAAAGCCGGCGCAGGTGGTCTACAGCCGGGTCTATGCAGCCCTGCACAACGCCGAGATAGACGGCGCGGAAAACAACTGGCCCAGCTATGAGGCCATGGGCCACTATGAGGTGGCCCCCTATTTCTTAAAGGATGAGCACACCCGTGTGCCGGAGCTGCAGCTGGCCAGTGAGGCCGCGATGGAAAAGCTGGCAGAGCTGGACGAACGCTTCCCGGACATCATCCGCGCCTGCGGAAAGGAGAGCGCTCTGGCCGAACGCCGCCTCTGGGCGGAGCGGGAGGCCAGCGCCGAGAAGCATATGAGGGAATGGGGCGTGGAGGTGACGACCCTCTCCGCCGCCGAAAAAGCCCGCTTCCGGGCGGCAGTCGAGCCTGTGTACGCGGCTTTTGAGGAGCAGAGCCGCCTCATCCAGCGCATCCGCGAAGCCTGAAAAAGCGCAAGAGATATTACATTGTATTCATCTTGTTGGGCAGTGTGCTGAACAAACTGCACCGTGGCTTGTGAGAACTGCACAAAAGTGTTTCTCACATTTTTTTGAAAAACAGGACATTTTTCATAAGCCCTTGTTCTGACTAAAAAAATTTGCTAAAGTGTGTACAGTAAATGAACGGACGGTGTGCGACCCGTGCAGAGCGCACCGCCCTGAATGAGGAAAATCTAAGGAGGATTTTATCATGAAATTAAAAGATACAGGACTTACAGTACAGGATATTAAGGACAAAGTAAATAAATATATGATCGAGACTTACGAGCGTTTTGATTTCTTAGCTGAGACAGCAGAGGGAATGTATATTTACGATGAGAATGGTACACCATATCTTGATTTTTATGCAGGTATCGCTGTAAATAACGCTGGTAACAGAAATCCAAAGGTTGTTGCAGCAGTTAAGGATCAGGTAGACGATATCATGCATACATTTAATTATCCTTACACAATTCCACAGGCATTACTTGCTGAAAAGGTTTGTAAGACTCTTGGAATGGATAAAATCTTTTATCAGAACTCCGGTACAGAAGCGAACGAAGCGATGATTAAGATGGCTCGTAAATATGGTATTGAAAAATACGGCCCTAATAAATATCATATCGTAACTGCTAAGATGGGATTCCACGGAAGAACATTTGGTGCCATGTCCGCAACAGGTCAGCCGGGTAATGGATGTCAGGTTGGTTTTGGTCCAATGACTTACGGTTTCTCCTATGCGCCATATAATGATTTAGAAGCATTTAAGAATGCATGTACTGAGAATACAATCGCTATCATGGTTGAGCCGGTACAGGGCGAAGGTGGTGTTCATCCTGCAACACCAAAGTTCTTAAAAGGACTTAGAGAATTCTGTGATGAAAAGGGAATGCTCTTATTGTTAGATGAGGTACAGACTGGATGGTGCAGAACCGGAGCAGTAATGTCTTATATGAATTATGGAGTAAAACCAGATATCGTTTCTATGGCAAAAGGTCTTGGCGGCGGAATGCCAATCGGTGCTATCTGTGCAACAGAAGAAGTATCTAAAGCATTTACCCCAGGTTCTCATGGAACAACTTTTGGTGGACATCCAATCAGTTGTGCAGCAGCTTTGGCAGAAGTAGAAGAACTTCTTGACAAAGACTTAGCAGGAAATGCAAAGAAAGTTGGAGATTATTTCGCAGCAAAATTAGAGAAACTTCCACATGTAAAAGAAGTAAGACATCAGGGACTCCTTGTTGGTGTAGAATTTGATGATGAGATTTCCGGTGTGGAAGTAAAACATGGCTGTCTTGACAGAAAGCTTCTTATCACAGCAATCGGGGCACATGTCATTCGTATGATTCCACCACTGATTGTTACAGAGGAACAGTGTGATGAGGCTTGTGCGATTATTGAAGAAGCTGTAAAAGCATTATGTTAAGACGTTATTAGGCAAGGGTGTCACAAGTGAGTTTGTGATGCCCTTTTCTTTTTCTAGTTGAAAGAACAGAAAAAGTAGACAGAGATAGAAACGTCGCAGATATATTTGGCGAATGAATTCTGAATAGTTACAAAGTTTTAAAGATGACATTTTTATAAAGTAAGCATTATAGCCGACATTTATATTAAAAGATTATAGAAGTTAGAGAGGAAAAAAATATGGCACATCTTGTTATTACAATAGGATGCGAATATGGCGCGAAAGGCAACATGATCGGAAGAAAAGTTGCAAAGGATTTGGGAATAAAGTTTTATGATCGTGATACGGTTGATAAGATTATCAAGGAAGTTGGTATTCCTAAAGACATCATGGAAAAGGTAGAAGAAGGTGGAACAATCGCCGGAAAAGGAGCAGAAGGTGATGTTCGTGGTTCTTTCTCCAAATATGCAGACTTAACACAGCGTGCGATTCACGTCCAGAAAACAATTATCCGTAAACTTGCAGACAGAGAGTCCTGTGTGATCATCGGGCGTTCTGCTGATTACATTTTAAAAGAGCAGAAACCAATACTACGAATTTTCATTTATTCACCGGAAGATGTTCGAATTGAAAATGTTATGAAAAGCCATAACTTTTCTGCAGAGGATGCAAAGTTATTTATTACAGAAAAAGATAAACGTTATCATAAGAGACATCTTGCTCTGACAGGAAGTAACCGTGGTGACCGTCATAACAGAGATATGCTCATTGACAGCAGTCTTTTAGGCGTTGACGGAACTGCAGAACTCATTGAAGAAGTAGCAAAGAAAGTATTTCGCGAATAGGAGGGACAGGATATGAACAAGAAAGAATCGGAATTTAACAAAGTATTTAGTGCCTGGGATATCCTTGTAATCGCTTTTGGAGCTATGATTGGATGGGGCTGGGTTGTATCAACCGGAAACTGGATTGAAAAGGGCGGCGTTCTTGGAGCGGCACTTGGATTTTGTCTTGGCGGCGTTATGATTTTCTTCGTAGGTCTGACTTACGCAGAGCTGACAGCCGCAATGCCACAGTGTGGTGGAGAACACGTATTCAGTCATCGTGCAATGGGTCCGACAGGTTCTTTTATCTGTACATGGGCAATCGTTTTAGGATATGTCAGTGTAGCGTGTTTTGAAGCTTGTGCATTTCCAACGATCATCACTTACCTGTGGCCGGGATTTTTAAAAGGGTATCTGTATACTGTTGCAGGATTTGATGTATATGCTTCATGGCTTGCAGTTGCAATTATAGTCGCATTTTTGATTATGCTGATTAACATTATGGGAGCGAAAACAGCCGCTATTTTACAGACGGTACTTACCTGTATCATCGGTGGTGCAGGAATTTTATTGATTGTAGCTTCCGTAATTAATGGTACTGTGGATAATTTAGATGGACAGATGTTTGTCGGAAACACCGCAGGACTTAATATCAAAGCAATTCTCGGTGTTGCAGCAATGTCACCATTTTATTTTATTGGTTTTGACGTTATTCCACAGGCAGCAGAAGAAATTAATGTTCCTCCAAAGAAAATCGGTAAAATGCTTATTTTATCTGTAATTTTAGCCGTTGTTTTCTATGCACTTGTAATTATCGCTGTAGGACTTGTTCTTGACTCAGGTGCGATCATAAAATCACAGGAAGCAACCGGACTTGTTACAGCCGATGCAATGGGAACAGCATTTGGAATGAAAATCATGGCAAAAGTAGTTATTGTCGGTGGTATGTGCGGTATTATCACATCCTGGAACTCCTTCTTAATTGGTGGTTCTCGTGCAATGTATTCCATGGCAGAATCCTATATGATTCCAAAAACATTTGCAAAACTTCATCCAAAACATAAAACGCCAATTAATGCACTTATTCTTATTGGTGTCCTTACAATGCTTGCTCCATTTGCCGGAAGACAGCTTCTTGTATGGATTTCTGATGCAGGTAACTTCGCATGCTGTCTTGCTTACTGTATGGTAGCGGTTTCCTTTATGATATTAAGAAAAAAAGAACCCGATATGCCAAGGCAATATAAAGTTCCAGCTTATAAATTCTTCGGAACAATGGCAGTCATCATGTCCGGATTCATGGTATGTATGTACTGTATCCCGGGCAGCGGTGGAAGCCTTATCCTTCCTGAATGGGGAATGGTAGGAGCCTGGAGTTTACTCGGTGTAGTATTTTATGTTGTATGTAAGAGAAAATACAAAGAATCCTTCGGTGATCTTGTTGAACTTATTTCTGATGAAGACGCAGCAACACTGATGCCAGAAGCAGACGATGAGGAACTTGATAAGGTTATTGACGCAGCAATTGACAGGGTGCTGGCTTCTATTTGAGAGTAACAACAGACGAAACCGGGAGAATCGTATACTAGCATCTGTGACTTTAGTCACGGCGGTTTGAATGCTCGCTTACCCGCTCGTATCCAAACCTTGCTCCGAGGTCACAGATGCTAGTATACGATTCTCCCGGTTTCTGTCTTTGATAAATAGAAGCCCTGCGAGGATTTGAGTTGTGAGCAGTTAGCCTTGTTGTGGTTGCTCAAGTATGGTGATATGATTTTTGCCTTCGATAACTAGAAGCTTAATGTGGATTTGAGTTGTAGGCTTTTGGTCATTTTGATATTATGGTAATATTAATTAGCGATTTATTAAAGGGTGATTTGGAAATTTGGATTGATATTTTCTACATTACTTAGAAAATATCAAAATATTCTTTATCTGTGGCCTCGGAGCTGCGAGTGAGTAAACTTATGTTAGAAAAGTTCTCATGAAAAGTTATTGATTTTGCGACTTTGTGTTTTTTGCAACGGAGTTAAAATCAATAACTTTTCATAAGAGGCTTTTCATAGAAGACTTTTTCTCGCAGCGACTAAAGTCACAGATAAAGAATAATTCATTCTCATGGTTCGTCTGTTGCTCTGCTCACCCGATAAATTAAATCACACAAAGGAGGAGTTTCATGGATTATTTATCTCATAATGTGGCGGTTAATTTAAAACAGATTCGCCTGTCAAAGGGAATGAGCCTTGGCGAGGTTGCGGAGCAGACTGGAGTCAGCAAAAGTATGCTCGCTCAGATTGAGAAAGGCACAGCTAATCCCTCTCTTGGCGTACTTGGAAAGATTACAAGTGGTCTCCGTATAGAGTTTCAGACACTTATTGATCCTCCAAGAGAAGATTTTTGCCTTGTAAATCCAAAAGAAATTATTCCAACAAAGGAACTGGAAGGACAGTATAAAGTCTGGACGTGTTTTCCTTATGAAGATTCTCATTCCGTAGAAGTATATCGGATTGACATAGAACCTGGTGGGGTCTATATGAGTGGGAGTCATGGAGAAAAAACAAGAGAGTATATTACAGTAACAGAAGGTGTACTTACGATAGAATGTCATGGACATACGCAGACGATTAATAAAGATCAGGTCTATAAATTTGAGACAGATCAGGCACATATTTATCGGAATGAGGGAGCGGAAATGGTGAGTTGTACTTGTTTCTTTCTTGATTATACTGGGTTGAGATGATAAATAGACGAGCCTCTGAACCCCATAAAACGGGGATTTGTGTATGACAGTGTTGTATGCGGTTGGCTGCCCACACATTCCTAGAGCTGCTCTTTTCCACTATGCAACCACCATATCTGCTAGATTGCTTTTTCCCCTAAATCTGATATTGTATAAACAGTATTTCCCGATTTCTTACTTTTTGTAAGATAATAAAAATCTTCCTCTAACTTTTTAGTTAACCAACCTATTTTTTGAGAAGTTATATCCATCTCCTGTGACATTTCCCTTGCAGTAACACATCCTCCTTTTAATATTGCTAATTTCATAAACAAGTATTGTTCTTTTTCAAGTAAATTTCCTTTTTTTTCAATTTCTTCAATCTCTTTTCTATATATATCTGATATTCTTTTTTTTACAACAATACTATTTTTCCCCCCACACTGGCAATTCATATTGTGCCTTTTCAAAAAATCTAAATCATCCTCTGAATATACAAATCCACACTCTTCACAAACAATTTCTTTTGTATCTTTCAAAAAGTCCATTAGCAATTTATTAAAATTGAAAGGAGACTCAATAAAATAAGTCCTTGATTCACTTCCATCTGGTTTTCCCCAACGCAAATTTTCATTCAAGCACAATCCATAATTTAAAGCGTATATTGATACTTTTTCTCCATTTTTACTAGACATCTCATTGTATTTATTAACAAAAAAATTCAATTCTAAAGTTCCTAGAATATGTTCTATTTTCTTTGATATATAGAAATGACTTGTATATGGATTTGTTCTTTCTGAATCAAATATTTTTGCAGAATACTTATTCGTTCTTATACTAGTCTTAATGTCTTTTTCTCTTTGAATAATATCTAGCATTAGTGTTCTAAGCTGAAAAATTTCCACCCTCTCATCATATGTCATTTGCGCTGTTTTACCCTCCTCAAAAAACAATGACAATCTTTCATTATAAAATCTTTTAGCAGCCTCATTAAGAACACTAAGTGTTATTTTTTCATTTCTAGCAATAGAATACTCCTGTGCGTAGTCTAATATCAATCCAATATGTCTTACAACATTTAGTGTCATTCTAAACAAATATGTACAATACTCCTCTATGCTAGCTTTTTCTATATCAAAGTAATAATTAATTCCATGTTTTGTAAACACACTCAATCTGTTTTCTAAAATTCTTTTTGTATAATTTACTGCTGCCTTTTCCATATCTGTTCTCTTATCATTTACATAAAGTTGATAATAATCCAAATATCGAATATCAATCTTTTGTCTATCCAGCTCTCCTAACTCTACTCTTCCTGGATATGCAGATATTTTTAACTTAATATAGTTATCTGATGTATTATTTAAAGTATTTACAATCAAGTCACAAAACATATGTAAAGAATTTTGATCTATCTCAGAGTAATCATCCAAAATCAGATATAACCTCTTCATATTCAAATTCTGCAAGACCATCTTTATTTCATCAACCAAATCTGTTATTTCAAATATTCTTGCAAATACTCTATTATATTTTTTTTCATTTTCATTAGAGCAACTTATCTTATTCTCTTCAGAAACATTAGACTTAATGCCTGACTCATGTAGCGATACACATCCCTGTACATTACCACTAACAAGATTTTCTGCTTTATTTTCCACAGAAACCGACAAGTTAACCTCTTGCAAAGTTTGTAGTTCGACGTTTCCCAAGTGTGCATTGTTCTGAATCCTATTTCTAATTCCTTCAAGTTTTTTTATTGAATCATTAACTTTTGATGGTATATGCAATCTATCCTTAAATTGGTCTATTCTAGTCTTATAATTTTTTGAAATTTCACTTATTAATTCGCTTACAAAATCTAATATAAACTGTCTTTGAATTGAATAATTTTCAATTTCTTTTGAACTATTCGCCTTAAGATAATTAATCGTAGAATAATTACGCTTTGCAGTATCAAATATAGTCTTCACATCGATATAACAAGTCATAATATCTTTTGATTTTCTTAACTCATTCTGCATTTTCATAAAAATGGTTGATTTTCCTGTTCCCTTTCGCCCCACAAGAACTGTTGTGTTATCTTTTAAACACAATCTTAGCAATGCATTTCCTTCAATTGGATCAACATAAATGTCATCTAAAAGATTTTTATTATTTTCGTCTAATATTTCATATCTTCTATATTGCCTCAGCGACTCAACCGCTTTATTAAACAATTCTATGTCATTTTTATTCATTTTACTTTCTCCTCTAAATCACATATGTCATGCTATTTTGTCAATTTTTCTATTACCCTATTTTCCATATTATCAATACTATAAATAGTATCCATAACTTCGAATGTCTCTCTTAAGTTTCCTCTGGCACTCTTCCAGCCAATTCCATCTGTAAACCACACAAATGTAAATCCATCTATTGTATCAGCCTCCTGTGAAAGCATCTTGTAACTTCTTGCAGTTTCATTGAGTTTAGAACCACCGCCACCGTAGAAGTTTGTCTCAATAGCATAGATCATCTTGTCAGTTTTAATTACAAAATCAAATCTTTTAGCTGCTTTTCCCTGATTTGAAAGTGCCGACAAATCAATATTCCATTTTGTCTCAATATCCTTTAAATACATCTCTTTAAAGTAATTCTCGTTCTTTTTAAAACCTGCTGCCACAATGTACTTCTCAACCAAATCTTCCATTTGATGTCCACCACGATTTTTACGTCCATTAGAATCTAAACCTGTTTCAATACCCAGTGCATAATCTACCAGATTATTTACAAGATGATTTGCTATCATATCAAACAATCCTGTTTTGCTCATAAATACCTTGTATTGCTCTACCTCATAGTTCATAGTTTTGAAATTGTATAAAAATGCTCCATCTTCATCCTGTGCGTATATTTCGTTACGCCTGACTGCAAGTAATAATGGTATACATTTTAATGTTTCCGGATATCTTGTCACTACCTTTTCAAACTCATCTTCTATATTCTTTGATCCAATTAATGAATTCAAAATGTTGAGTTCTACCTTGATTTCATCAACATTCTTAATGACCTTTTCAAAATCTATGTAATAATCATAGCTTGAAATACTTGGTCTGAATTTACTAAGCCATTCGTCAAAATTCCTATTTGTCATTTAGTACCTTCTCCAGTCTTTTCTTAGATATTTCCATATATTCTTCGCTTACATCTATTCCTATGAACTTTCGTCCATATCTTACTGCCTCTACCCCGGTAGTTCCTGAGCCACAGAAAGGATCCAAGATAACTTGTTCTTCCTCTGTCGATGCAAGTATTATTCTTTCCAACAGATATTCTGGTTTCTGTGTAGGATGCTTTCCCTCCACCTTCTCAGATGGCTTTGTCAATGAGCCTGTCCAAACATCCTTCATCTGCTTTCCATCATTCATTTCTTTCATTTTCTGATAATTAAAAAAATGCCGAGACTTCTTATCATTCTTTCTAGCCCATAAAATGGTTTCTGTAGAATGTGTGAAGCATCGACATGCTAAGTTTGGCGGTGGATTTGTTTTCTGCCATGTTATGTTATTAATTATCTTGAAGCCCTCCTGCTCCAATGCCATACCAATTGAATATATATTGTGTAATGTTCCTGATATCCATATTGTGCCATTTGGCTTTAGTACTTTCTTACATAACCTAATCCACTTTCTATTAAACTTATGTTTTTCTTCGACACCGGTTCCACTTTCTGAAAGTTTATCCCATGAGCCTTTATTTACTGAAACCATCTTTCCACCTTTACATGTAATCCCATCATTACTTAAAAAATAAGGTGGATCAGCAAATATCATATCCACTGATTCTGGTTCCATTTTTGTTAGAATTTTAAATGAATCACCTACAACCAACTGTGATTCATCCGTCTCAAAGTATAATGGCACTTTCTTTGTAAATAAGTTATCCATTATATTTCTCCTCGTCTTTAGAGCTAAATGTTAATCTCTGCCAACAGAGACATTAACACCATTTAATAATTACATATTATTACTTCTTCTCCTACCCTATTTGATGCATCAGAGTTAATCATACGCTTAACACTTACAACATCTATCTTATAATCCTTATTTCCATACAACTCATTTATCAGCTCCGTATTATGATTTGTAAGCATGCAGTAGCAGCCTCTGGCAGTTAATTCATCATAAAGTTTTGCTAATCGCTTGTGACTTTCTATATCAAACCCTTCTTTTGTGTAGGATTCAAAGGATGTAGGATTCAAAGGTGCATACGGACTGTCTATAAATACAAAATCGCCTTTCTTTGCATTCTTACAAGCCTGTTCAAAATCACCATCTATAATAGTTACTCCCCTAAGATACTCTGATGTAGCTATAATAACATCCTCATCAACGGAAACCCTGCGGCTGTTGTTATATGGAACATTGAACAATCCCTTGCCATTCACACGATATAATCCATTAAAACAATGCTTATTTATAAATACAAATAATGCTGCCAGCTCTACATCATATTCAGACCGCATAAGCTTGTCATTATAATGTTCTCTGATAGAATAATAATACTTTTTCCCATCTTCCCACATATCATTATCCAGCCTGTTGACCTCTTTCAGAAAAGCATCAGGTTCATTACATATTGTTCTGTATGTGTTAATCAAAGCTTTATTTATATCATTAATCAGAGCATTTGCAGGTAGTAGATCAAATATTACAGCGCCACCACCTATAAACGGCTCATAGTAATCATTATATTTTTCAGGCATTCTTTCTCTTATCTGCGGAATAAGCTGACGTTTTCCTCCAGCCCACTTCACAAATGGAGCGACACTTGAATTACTCATTTTGATTCCTCTTCTCTAGTCACTAAGTGACAAAATCCCATAAATTTATTATACTTGCTAACACAGAAAATAACAATCAAAACTTTCACTCCATGTAAATCCCATATACTTCCATTATTTCTCAAAGACAAATATATACTCATGTGCAAGAAGCAAAAAATTATTATTCTGTTTTTCCCAGTAACCAGTAGATTTACAATTATGCTGTTCTTTTATAATTATTTCTTTGTTGATAAATCCAGCACGCAAAAAACACACCATCATACGAAACCCTAATGGAACAACTTTTCCACATTTTCTTATATCACCAATCATAACAGCACACATCTTTCCCTTTTTCAACACACGATATGCTTCATATGCCACCTTATCCATTGCATCTATGAATGACTTTACTCCCAACATGGAAATATCCCCTTCTATGCCTTTGCTGTACTTTATGATATCAGCATATGGTGGATGAGTGCAGATAAAATCTATATGAGCATCTTTGATAAAATGCAATTCTGCTGCATTTCCCTCTCGTATATATATTTTTGAACTTGTATCACATTGGAATTGTAAATTTGTTTCTGAAATTGAAACTGACTTCGGATTAATATCTATACCTACCGCATTACGACCTAGTAGTTTTGCCTCAACCAGTGTGGTTCCGCTACCCATGAATTGATCTAAAATCCAGTCACCTGGTTTAGAATATCGAAGTATCAGATTTCTTGGTACATATGGTGACCAATTTCCCCGATACTTTCCTGAATGCGTTGCCCAACTTCCTCTGTCTGGAAACGACCAGACTGTTGTTGGTTCAAGCTTGAAATTATTTGGTTGTAAACTTATAAGTCATGCCCCCTTTTCATTTCCATTGGCTGAAGTATTCTGAAACACCCTCGATACCTTTTATCATGAATGCTCTCATAACATCATTTTGAAACTTAATTTTATTTTCATCAGAAAGGTTATTAAAGTCCTGTTGTATCTCTTGAATTTTATGTGCTGTCTCTATTACAAATTTATCATATTCATATTTTTCTTGAAATGAATCCATTGTAATCCCCACCTTCCATCAATCATATATATAAGTTTACCTCAACTCAGTTAAAAAAGCCATCTCTTTTTTCTTTCACAATAAGTGAATTTTTATCTTGTTCATAGCATGAGATAATATTCACAAATAATGAAAGAGGTATAGCTATGCATTTTAATAATGATACTGACCTATATCGTACTATAGGTTCAAATATAAAACATTATAGACAACAAGCTAATTTAACACAGATGCAGCTTGCAGAAAAGGCTCAAATCAGTATCAGTTATCTTTCTAAAATTGAAGCTTCTGGTTGTGATAAAAGTCTTTCCATATCTGTACTTAATCAGATTGCAAATGTACTCAATGTTGAAATCAATGACTTTTTTAAGGAGGAGGAGACAAATGCCAAGACAAGCTAATCGCTTTGGTGGCGGAGCTAACACCAATAGAAATGGACTCCATTTCGAACAAACAACATCCCTAAATACAGCATTACAAAATGCCGGATTTATCATTGCCAATCATTTTGAAGTATATGATAGAAACCAGTTACTAGGTTACTCTATAAATCAAGATGAATTTTCTACAATATTTTTGAGACGAAATGGAATTAATGACCGAGCCATCAACTCCAAACGATGGAATCCTGATGAAGCTTTTATAAATGAAATTGATAAAACTGTTTACATTATTGAAAAAAAATTTCAGCACACTAGTGGTTCAGTTGATGAAAAACTCGCAACATTCCCATTCAAAATCAGAGAATATAGACGGCTTTTAGATCCTATTGGTTACGATTTGGTTTATATCTATCTATTGTCATCTGATTGGTTTAATGTTCCCAAATATCAAGATTATTATGATTATATGGATGAACTTGGTTGTCCTCATTACTTTGATAACTTACCATTATATGCTATTGGTCTATAAGCATCGATAGTTATTTTAGAAACTATCATATAGGAGGTGTTTCAATATGGCTATATGTAACAAACAACATCGATATTTGCAAGGTTTTAATGAACTTCCAGAAGCTCAAGATAATAGAAACGGGGGACGACATATCTGTGCCGCTTGTGCTTATGAAGAGGGACTAAAAGATGCTCTACAAGGCAATTCCCCACAATCAGATCTTTCTCATTTGCCCGATAGTCAAGCCGGTGCTGTACGCCATAAGAGTGCTATTGATGCATATAATCTCGGATATAAATTTGGCAGGGAAATCAGTTCTTAACTAATATTATAAGGTATCTTGAAAATTATATTCAAGATACCTTATTTTTATCTTCCCTCATACACCTCCCACAACCTCTTCTGCTCCGCTCCAATCCTCAATATCTCCTGCAAATCTCTTGCCATAGCCTCAACATTAGCATCCATCTGTTCAACTGTTCCTGTCCTGTTACCTGCCTTAATCTCCCATTGAATTGACTCTTTACTATAATATTCCTTAGTATCCACATTGATATATCCATACACCGAATATGAATATCCATTGCTTTTCTCTATGAATACCGGAGCTACTTCACCCTTAGAAGTTTTCCACCTCATAAGCCTTGGAAACCAGCATAATCCTTCTTTTATCAGTTCTTTAAATGTCTCCAGCAGCTTTCCTATTTCATAAAATATTCCTCTGAACGAGTTCCCTGCTTCTATAATCTTAGCTGCTTCAACATGATTAGCATATTCTTCTATTGTCGGAGCGAATAATCTGAATGATGATATAAATGCATTGATCTTACCAAGCAATTCTACTGCTTCATTTGCCTTGTCCGTCACGCTTGCAATCTCTTGTCTTACCGATTGAAGTTCTGAACGTTTTTCATTAAGTTCCTTAGTCTGACTACGCTCCAACTCCTTATAAGCAATTTTTGAAGCAAACAAATTAATATCCGCATCATGCACCTGTTCCTGTATCTGTTCCAAATGTTCTGTTTCCTGTGCCACTTTATATTCCGAAACTGTCAGATCATGATTACGTCCTTTCGACTTTTCCTTTATCTATTCTCCAAACCAATCATTGACCTCTTTGTTGGCTACCTCTCTTAGCTCGTCCTGCAGCACTCGCGAAAGCACTTCTTTTGTAAACACTTTTCTCTTTGATACCTGCTTACAAAGCCCTTTTTTATATCCATCAGCAACAGGAACTCCAACAATGTGCATATGCGGACTATCCTCATCAAGATGAACAACAGCATTTGCAACTACAAACTGCGATAACCGCTTTCTAAGCTCGTCCAGTATTATCTGATATGACAATCTCATATATGCCTTCATATCATCAAATTGTCTCCAGAACTCCCTGTCGCCTATCTGAATTATTATCTCTACAGCCATATCCTGCTCCTTTCCAGCAACATGTTCAAAATAATCTTCTATCCGGCGGTCTGGTCGTGTCTGCTTTTTATTATATTCTTCTAATGCCTCATCGAATTCTTTGTGGTATACTGTCTTTACATCATCAATCAGATTTGATGTTCCATAGACAATAACAATGTTGTCTTTGCTGTAATCTGATGACTTGTATTTTCTCAGATTATGCTTTGCAACAGCAGCCAATTTAGTTTTCGATGTAATGGCACTTTTCTTATTGCTCACATGAGCTGTATATGAAATATTTCCCATTCGCATCTCCTTATCTGTACTCTATTCTTATCTGTAAATTCTATCGGAGCAGTGCCGTTATCATCTTGGCTCTGCCATAGATGATAACTCCCTAGCAGTTCTGTCAGCCCAAATCCACAATTGACATTGTGAATATTGTTCTGCCATAACTGCGGGGGCTCTCCGAGGGTTACATATATACCAGTCCGATACAACTGATACATATGTGTTACATATCAAGAATTTAATAATCTGTTCTTTTAATACATTAGACCCATCTCAGGCTATTGAAAGAATATTAGAAGCAAAAGGATTATTACTTGATGAAGAAGCAGAGCTACAGCGACAGTACGAGATATTCAGAAAAATAAGGATGGGTTCAAAATGATTTCATCTACTTTATTCGTAACTTGACTTTTGAAGAACCGCCAAGCTTATTTTGCCTGCTCCATTAGCAATTTGATTTTTGCCCCAACAAACAGAAACTAAAAAAGAAGCCCTTATAATAAGGGCTTCTTTTTAGGTTCGTCTGTCTGTTCACAAAAACAAACCACTTATTTAGTAGTCATATCATCTGCCTTCTTACGAAGCTTAGCCATCATTCCCTTTTTCTCTGGTTTTGGAACCGGAGCTTTACGGAAGTTATTAATACTTGTGATGTAGATACCGCTGATCATTGCTTTAATCTCAGCTTTTACTGGAATTAAATCGTATACATTTTCATCAGCGATAAGGCTTGTAACCTTAGGTCCGATCTTAGCCTTTACTACAGGTACTTTTGCGCGGCGGGCTCTCTTTGGAGTCTGGTCAATTACAATCTGTGGAAGACCGGAATCTTTTAAAGGGAGTCTCTTTTTATCTATTACCAGCATAGTAACCGGAGTAGCGGCGCTAAATAACTGTTCTTTTTGTTCTTGTTGTTCTTTCTGAAGCTTGGAACCTTTGTAATAAAGGAATCCGAGAATGGCGAGTGCAACTAAAAGGATAATTGCAAAAACAATCCATGGGTTCATAATATTCCTCCTATTCTTTCTTTTTTTGATAACACAAATTTCATTCTAACATTATTTACGTTAATTGAAAAGAAAAAATTACGGTTTTATGCTACTTTTTCGTATAAATAAGCTTTTTAAAGCTGGTTACTGCTGGGTAAGCATAATCTTTGATTGTTTTTTTAGTATTGCATCCAGATTAATATAATAATCTGGATGTGATTTGTTACTGTTGAGTTGCCAGCATATCCTCAATAGCTTTCTTAACATGCTCGCCAGCAAATTTCTTCTCAGCCGCCGGAAGGTCAGAAAACTTGAATGGCTTGCCAAAAGAAATTGTTACATGCGAAGGATAAACACGAAGTCCCGGATTATTTTCAAAGATGTCGCGTGTGCCGGTGATGGCAACAGGAACAACAGGTGCTTTGGCTCTTTGTGCCATTTTCAGACTGCCGCCCTTGAATTCTCCAAGTTCGCCGGTTGTACTTCTTGTGCCTTCTGGATAGATGCACATGGAGTACCCTTCTTTTAAATAGTCTACACCTTCAAGAATTGTCTGTAATCCTTTACGCACATCGCTGCGGTCTAAGAACAGACAGTGGATGTGCTTCATCCAGGAAGAAAGTCCGGGAATCTTTCCGAGACTGTCTTTTGCAACGAAGCCTACACCGCCGGGAATAGTAGCACCTGTAACGATGATGTCAAAGTAACTGCTGTGGTTTCCTACAAAGAGTGAAGCTTCATCCGGGATATTTTCCAGTCCATTTACCTCTATGGTAACACCGGATATTTTCAAAAGATGCTTAAATACTTTCTGAACTTGCTCCTGTGCAATGCGAGAAGCTTCCTGTGGATCCGTCTTCTCCAGCTTTTTTAAACGAGCCCGCATTGGGGTCGTAAATATTAAATAGAAAAATACATAAACTGCAATGCAGATAGAACGAAAAGTCATAATTTCCCCCTTTCAAACACACTCTAGCGTCCGTAAAGTTTTGTCACATCATAAAGGCGTTTTGCAACATCGCTTGTAAGAAGTTCCTTCTTCATGCGGTAAGCCCAGTTGCCGTCTGCTTTTCCTGGTGTGTTCATGCGACAGTCACTTCCCTGGCAGAATAAATCCTGAACAGGAATGATCGCAAAACGTGCAGGAGAACCGAAACAGGTGCGGATGAAGTCCCAGCTAACCTGCGAAGCGTCTGTATTCATGTAGCGGCGTACTTTATCGCGGGCTTTCTCAGATGCGGTTGCATACCAGCCTGTAGTTGTGTCGTTGTCGTGAGTTCCTGTATAGCATACGCAGTTATATGGCTGATTATAAGGAAGATAATTGCTGTCTTCGTCCTCAAATGCAAACTGAAGAATCTTCATGCCTGGTAATCCAAACTTGTCGCGTAATGCGCGTACATCATCGGTAATGATACCAAGATCTTCTGCGATAATTGGAGGTTCTTCTCCAAAAGTCTTAATTAATACTTCAAAGAATTCATCCTTTGGTCCGTCAACCCATTTACCATTTAAAGCAGTTTCAGAGTCGGCAGGAATCTCCCAGTAACTTTCTAAACCACGGAAATGATCAATGCGGACGATGTCGCTTAATAAGAACTGTGTTTTGAAACGTTCCATCCACCATTCGTAATTAGTCTTTTTGTGGTATTTCCAGTCATAAAGAGGATTGCCCCATAACTGACCTGTTGCGCTGAAATAGTCTGGTGGTACCCCGGCTACAACAGTAGGGAATCCATCGGAATCTAACTGGAACAGTCTTGGCTCAGCCCATACATCAGCACTATCGCCGGAAACAAAGATAGGAATATCTCCGATTAAAAGAATATCTCGCTCGTTAGCGTAGGCCTTTAACTGGCTCCACTGACGGCAAAATGTCCACTGAAGAAACTTCTCATAAAGAATCTCATCTTCAAACTCACGCTCAATAACAGCTTTCTGAGATTTTGTAGGTTTGCGGTATTTCTTCTCCCACTCTAACCAGTGAGCGCCGCCTTTGGACTTCTTGATTGCCATAAACATTGCATAATCATCAAGCCAGTGTGCGCTCTTACAAAACAGTGCAAGCTCAGATTTTAACGGATTATCCTCTGGAAGTTCTTTAAAGCGGGCAAATGCTTTCTTAAAGAGTTCTTTTTTATATTCTCCTACAGCAGCGAAATCTACTTCCTCGTCTGAAAAGTGAGGAACATTACTTAAATCAGCGTCTGTGAGAAGTCCTTCATCTTTCAGAAGTTCAGGGCTGATTAACAATGGCTGTCCTGCAAAAGAGGAAAAGCACTGATAAGGACTGTTATGTCCGCCAGTAGGTCCAAGCGGAAGAGTCTGCCATAAATGCTGGCCGGATTCCTGTAAGAAATCTACGAAACGGTATGCTTCTGGGCCTAAGTCTCCAATACCAAACTTTCCTGGTAAAGAAGTTGGGTGAACTAAGATACCGGAAAGACGGCGCATTCTTTTTAAAAGTGAAAATTTATCGTTCATACGAACCTCCCTTAAACTAAGTAGTACTGATAAATATTATACTGAATTTTGACAAAAATCGCAATGATTGATGAATGGAATTTGTCAAAGGAAAAGAGACGCCTCCGAAGAGAGGATAACCCCTATATTTGTGACTTTAGTCGCGGCGGTTTGAATGTTCGCTTCACGCGCTTACATTCAAACCTTGCTCCGAGGCCACAAATATAGGGGCTATCCTCTCTTTGGAGGCTGACTTTGGCTGGGAAGGTGCAAATTGTCATTTGTGCTGGGAATTTGAGGGAGAGGGTAGAAGTCTTCTGCTTATAAGGGTTTGTTGGTTCGTCTGTTTATTTGCCAAACCTGCCAATTCCTTCAGTTAAATAAAACCCTAAAATTTTCAGAAAAACAGCATCTAAATGTTCATATAAAATATTTATATAAATATTTAGATACCAAAATGTTTAAAAAGAATGAAATTGGAAAAAAGATGCAAAAATCATTGTAAAGTTGCATAAAATATGTATCCTACATATAGTTATATTTCACATATTTGATTTTTTCTACTTCTTTTTAACAAAAAGTTATTGAAAAAGTTATGTAAAAATTTTATAATGAACACAGCAAGGAGGAGTGAGACATGAAAGCCAGTATAAAACAGATTAGTGAGATTACAGGTTTTTCTCCGGCGACCATTTCGAATGCGCTGAATCACAAAAAAGGTGTGAATCAGAAGACCGCAGAAAGAATCTTTCAGGTGGCGAAGGAGATTGGATATATCTCAGAGAATAAAATTACAAAAATAAAACTGGTTATCTACAAGAGAAATGGGTTGATTATTGATGATTCCCCGTTCTTTCCTATTTTATTGAAGGGTGTAGAGAATGAGTGCCGGGCTTCTGGATATGAGATGGTTATATGTAATGTAGACCGTAACGATCCAGATTATGAGGAACAGGTAAAGCTGATTCTGAATGATACCTCTTCTGCGATACTTTTGCTTGGAACAGAGATGATGGATGAGGACTTTCCTCTATATATGAGTGGAAATTGTCCGATGGTGCTGTTGGATTGCTGGAGTTCGAATTACTCTGTGAATGCCGTACTTATTAATAATGCAGATTCTGCGGTGACGGCGGTTCAGTACCTTATTAATAAGGGACACAGAGAAATAGGATATCTCAGAGGAAGATTTCGAATCAAGGCATTTACTTCCCGGTGTGCGGGATACAGCAGAGCACTTTCCAAGAATAACATTGAGTTAAACAGCCAGTATATTTTCACAGTGAGTACCACGATGGATGGGGCTTACAAAGATATGAAGGAATATCTGGCAAAGGGAGCGAAGATGCCGACCGCATTTTTTGCAGATGATGACATGATAGCTCTTGGATGTATCAAGGCTTTTCAGGAAGCAGGATACAGAGTACCGGAAGATATTTCGGTCGCTTCATTTGATGATCTTCCGTTCTGCGAGATTTCTTCACCGCGACTGACGACGATCAAAGTATTTAAATACGAGATGGGCCAGATTGCAGTCAGACGATTGATAGAAGTCATGAAGGACGGCGGTAAAATAAATACAAAGACACAGGTATGTACGGAGTTTGTAGAGCGCGACAGCGTAATTGATTTAAACTCCGCCTCAAAAGAAGGAGGAAATTAGAGGATGGATAAGGTAGTACTTGGTTTTGCACCAACAAGAAGAGCAATTTTTTCAGCACCAGCAGCTGTAGTATATCGAGGATTAACAGCAAAGAGATTAAAAGAGTTAAATGTAGATTTCGTAGATATTGACGATGTAAATGATGAAGGTCTTCTCTATGATGACGCTGGAATGGAAAAAATCTACGAAAAGTTTAGAGATGCAAAAGTAGATGGTTTATTCGTTCCTCACTGTAACTTCGGTACAGAATACGAAGTATGCCGCCTGGCTAAGAAGTTAAATGTTCCTGTTTTATTATGGGGACCAAGAGACGAATGTCCAGATGAGAACGGTATGCGTCTTCGTGACAGCCAGTGTGGATTATTTGCAACAGGTAAAGTTTTAAGAAGATTCGGAATTCCATTTACATATTTAAAGAACTGCAACCTTGAAGATGAGTGCTTCGCAGAAGGAATTGACCGTTTCTTAAGAGTTTGTAACGTAGTAAAAGCGTTCCGTAACACAAGAGTTCTTCAGATTTCCACAAGACCATTTGATTTCTGGTCAACAATGTGCAACGAAGGCGAATTACTTGAGAAGTTTGGAATTCAGCTTTCCCCAATCCCAATGCCAGAATTAACTCAGGCAATGAAAGATGTAAAGGAGAATTCTCCAGAAGAGATTAAAGAAGTAACAGATTACTGCCGTGAGAAAATGTGCATCAAAGTCACACCAGAACAGCTTGATAACGTAGCAGCATTAAAGATTGCTATGACAAGATTAGGAAAGAAATACGGATGTAACTGTGGAGCGATTCAGTGCTGGAACGCACTTCAGGATGAAATCGGAATCATGCCATGTGCAGCAAATGCACTTTGCAATGATGAGGGATTCCCAATCGCATGTGAGACAGATATCCACGGAACAATCACTTCTGTATTAGTAGAGGCTGCAGCAATGGGAGAGACAAGATCTTTCTTCGCTGACTGGACAGTTCGTCATCCATATAATGACAACGCAGAGCTTTTACAGCACTGTGGTCCATGGCCAATCTCCATCGCCAAAGAAAAACCAACGATCGACACACCAGTTGCATTCGATTGTTCTGGTTCCTTAATGGCACAGGCAAAAGACGGAGAACACATTTCCTTAGTACGTTTTGACGGAGATAACGGAGAATACTCCTTACTTCTTGGAAACGCTAAGACAGTAGATGGTCCTTATACAAAAGGTACCTATATGTGGGTTGAAGTTGAGAACCTTGACCGCTTAGAAGATAAACTCGTTCAGGGACCTTACATCCACCACTGCGTAGGTGTTCATCAGGATGTTGTACCTGTATTATACGAAGCATGTAAGTACATCGGTGTTACACCAGACTTATATGATCCGATCGAGGAAAAAGTAAAAGCTATCATCCGTGGTGAAAAGGTAGAAAAATAATTAGTAGTTTAAGTTAACAATTGTAATTTGATAACTATTCAGATTCGGATAATTTTTGAATGATGTTTACATGAAAAATATATAAAAAATATATAGCGAAGCAAACTTATTTGCAAAAGAGCATAAAAGATGAACTCTGAATAGTTATCGCATTTATTTACATTTATATAGGAGGCATAAAAGTGAATTTAGAAGCATTATCCTTTGAATGCAGACAAAATGTCCTTGATATGATCATGGAAGGAAGAGCCGGTCATATCGGTGGAGACTTCAGTGTAATGGATATCCTCATTACTCTGTACTTTAAACAGATGAATATTAGTCCTGATAATCTTGACGATCCTGACAGGGATTTATTCGTTATGAGTAAAGGACATTCTGTAGAAGCATACTATGCTGTTCTTGCAGCAAAAGGCTTCCTAGATATCGAAGATGTAATTAAGAACTTCTCCAAATTTGGTTCTCCATACATCGGACATCCAAATAACAAACTTCCAGGAATCGAGATGAACTCCGGTTCTCTTGGACATGGACTTCCAGTTTGTGTTGGTATGGCACTTGCAAATAAGATGGATGGAAAGACAGGCCGTGTTTACACAGTTATGGGTGACGGCGAGCTGGCAGAAGGTTCTGTATGGGAAGGTGCTATGGCAGCCGGACATTACAAATTAGACAACCTTTGTGCAGTAGTTGACAGAAACCGTCTTCAGATTTCCGGTAACACAGAAGATGTTATGGCTGATGATGACTTAGATGCACGTTTCCGCGCATTTGGATGGAATTCCATTCATGCACAGGGTAACAACATCGAATCTTTAAATGAAGCATTTGAAGAAGCAAAGACCTGCAAAGGAAAACCAACGGTAATTATCGCAGATACAATTAAAGGTTACGGCGGTGGCGAGATCATGGAAAACAAAGCTGACTGGCACCACAAAGTACCTACACAGGAAATGTACGAGACAATTTCCGCTGAACTTTTAAAGAGGAGGGACGCAGCAAATGAATAAGATTGCAAACCGTCAGGTAATCTGTGAGACATTAATGGAACAGGTAAAAGAGGATAAGAGCATTGTTGCTTTATGTAGTGACTCTCGTGGTTCAGCATCCATGACACCATTTTTCAATGCTTATCCTGAAAATAGTGTAGAAATCGGTATTGCAGAGCAGAACTTAGTAAGTATTTCTGCTGGTATGGCAAAATGCGGCAAGAAGCCTTTCTGCTTCTCTCCGGCAAGTTTCATTTCTACAAGAAGTTACGAGCAGGCAAAAGTTGACGTTGCTTACTCTAACACAAACGTTAAGTTAGTTGGTATCAGTGGTGGTATCAGCTACGGTGAACTTGGAATGAGCCATCATTCCGCACAGGACATTGCAGCAATGAGCGCAATTCCTAACATGAGAGTGTATCTGCCAAGTGACAGATTTCAGACAAAACACCTCATCGAAGCGTTATTAAAAGATGAAAAACCAGCTTACATCCGTACAGGACGTAACCCGGTAGAAGATATTTACTCTGAAGACAACTGCCCATTTGAGATGGACAAAGCTACTGTGATTAAAGAAGGTACAGACGTTGTATTAATTGGCTGCGGCGAGATGGTAAGACCTTGCGTAGAAGCAGCGGAAATCCTTGAGAAAGAGGGAATCAGCGCAACAGTTCTTGATATGTACTGCGTAAAACCTTTAGATACAGAAGCAATCATCAAGGCAGCTACAAACGCCAAAGCAGTTGTAACAGCAGAAGAACATGCTCCATTTGGCGGACTTGGCTCCATGGTAGCACAGGTTGTTGGCGCAAACTGCCCTAAGAAAGTAGTTAACGTAGCACTGCCAGATGCACCAGTAATCACTGGTAATTCCAAAGCAGTATTTGATTACTACGGAATGAACGGCGAAGGCATTGCAGCAAAAGCAAAAGAGGCTTTAGCATAATTATGAAGAAATACGTATTGGGTATTGATCAGAGTACGCAGGGAACAAAAGGTATCATTTTTGACGGTTCAGGTAAGATTATTGCCCGAACCGACCTTGCACATGATCAGATTATCAACGAAAAGGGCTGGGTAGAACATAACCCGGATCAGATTATGAAAAATGTTATCCAGGTCGTAAAGAATGTTGTGGAGAAGGCGGGCATTGATAAAGAAGAGATTCTTACCCTGGGTATCAGTAATCAGCGTGAGACCGCAGTATGCTGGAACAAAAATACTGGCAGACCGGTTTACAACGCAATTGTATGGCAGTGTGCCCGTGGTGAAGCAATCTGTAACAAGATTGCAGAGGACGGTTACGCACAGATGGTACAGGAACATTCCGGAATTCCGCTGTCTCCATATTATTCTGCAGCAAAGATCGCATGGGTACTTCAGAACGTACCAGAAGCAAAAGAGGCAGCAGATAAGGGAGAACTTGCAGTAGGAACGATGGACAGTTACCTCGTATACCAGCTTACAAAAGACCATGCGTTTAAAACAGACTATTCAAACGCCTCCCGGACACAGATGTTTAATGTGTCTGCCCTTGACTGGGATGAAGAATTAATTTCCTTATTTGGAATTAAAAAAGAAATGTTAGCAGAAATCTGTGATTCCAATGCCTTATATGGCTATACAGATTTTGATGGATATCTTGAGGAAGCCATTCCGATTCATGGTGTGATGGGAGATTCCCACGGAGCCTTATATGGACAGGGATGTGTGAATCCAGGAATGATTAAAGCAACTTATGGAACAGGTTCTTCTATTATGATGAACGTTGGTGAGAAGCCTATTTTCAGTGACAAGGGAGTTGTTACTTCCCTTGCATGGTCTCTTTCCGGTAAAGTGAATTATGTTCTTGAAGGAAATATTAATTACACCGGAGCAGTTATCACATGGCTGCAAAAAGACCTCGGACTGATTGCCTCCGCAAAGGAAACAGAAGAACTGGCTAAGAGTGCCAATCCGGGAGATACTACCTATCTTGTACCAGCATTTACAGGTCTCGGCGCCCCTTACTGGGACAGTAAAGCGAAAGCTGTTGTCAGCGGAATCACCCGCACAACAGGTAAGGCAGAGCTGGTAAGAGCAGCACTTGACTGTATCGTTTATCAGATCAGCGATGTAGTTAATGCAATGGCAGAAGATTCTGGCATCAAGGTTGATGAGCTTCGCGTAGATGGCGGCCCAACTAAGAATGGTTATCTTATGCAGTTCCAGAGTGATATTTTAGATATTCCGGTACAGGTACCAGATGCAGAGGAATTATCTGCTATGGGCCCGGCATATGCCGCTGGAATCGCTATGGGAATTTACGAACAGACTGCATTATTTGAAAGTCTTAACCGCACCAGATTTACCCCTGAGATGGATGCGGAGACAAGATGCACAAAATATACAGGCTGGAAAGAGAGTGTTGGACTCGTATTAACAAAATAGTATAGGGGAATTCCCAATACTATGTTAAATTCATAGCAAAGTAAACAAAAAAATACAAGACTTTTTAATAAAATAGTATTGATTTCACAAAGAAATTGGAGTACACTTGTATTATCGCAAAACATCCTTGAGATTTGCGCAGAAGGGCTAACAGCTTCTGTGTTATCTAGCATATATTTTTCAAAATGAGGAGGAAATGAAAAATGAGAATGTTTAAGAAAGTTTTAGCTGGCTTCGTTGCAGCAGCAATGGTAGCTACAATGGCTGGATGTGGAAGCAGCAATAGTAGTACAAAAGATAGTGGATCAGATAAGGCAGCAGCAGAGGCTACAACAGAAGCAGCAGCTCCTGCAAAAGTTCTTAACACTAACGCAGCTAACAAGCTGATCTACTGTATCACACCATCTACTTCTAATCCTTACTTCGGTACTGTTCAGACAGCATGTAAAGAAGAAGGCGAGAAGTTAGGATACAAAGTTAAATGTGTATCTCATGATGATGATGCTACAAAACAGTCCGAATTATTCGATACAGCTATTTCCGAAGGCGCATCCGCAATCGTTTGTGATAACGCCGGAGCAGATGCTTCTATCGAAGCAGTTCAGAAAGCTTATGATGCTGGAATCCCTACATTCATGGTTGACCGTGAGATCAACAAAGAAGGTCTTTGCGTATCTCAGATCGTAGCTAACAATGACCAGGGTGCTCAGGCAGCAGCAGAAGCATTAGTAGAAGCTACAGGCGGAAAAGGTGACTACGCAGAATTATTAGGACTTGAGTCCGATACAAACTGCCAGGTTCGTTCTAACGCTTTCCACAGAGTTCTTGACCAGACAGACATGAAGATGGTTGCTCAGCAGTCCGCTAACTGGGATCAGACAGAAGGCCAGTCCAAAGCTGAAACAATCTTACAGCAGTATCCAGACATTACAGCGATCGTTTGTGGTAATGATACTATGGCTTGTGGTGCAGCAGCAGCAGTTGCAGCAGCAAACCTTGACCATGACGTATATATCATCGGTGTTGACGGATCTAACGATATGAGAGATAACATCAAAGATGGTAAAGCACTTGCAACAGCTCTTCAGCAGATTGATAAGATCACAAGAAATGCAGTTACTCAGGCTAACGATTACCTGACAAACGGAACTACAGGTCTTGAAGAGAAGCAGTTAGTTGACTGTGTTGTAATTACAAAGGATAACGCTGACAAGTTAGATAACTTTGTTTTCGCAGAATAAGAGAAGTTCGTAGTATAAATTTAATTGAATCTGTTAGGTCTGAAGGGGGTTAGGCTCTCTTCAGTGTGTGGAGGGGTGCCAATAAGTTATTCGGCACCCTTCTCACATGTAGGGACAGCAGGGAATAGAGAAAGGAAGAAAACCATGGCAAAACGTTTGATAAGTACTGTTTTAACAGTAGTAATGGCAGCCGTTTTATTAACAGGCTGTGTGAAGGTAGTAAAGATTGGTCATGAGGGAGATCTTACAGGGCAGAAAGAGTTCAATCCTGGTGACAGTGTAGAAGCAATCTGGGATTCAGAAGTAATTCCAGAATGTGAGAAAAAAGCAGTAGATGTATCTGACATTTTAGCAAAGTATGATGGCAAGCTCACAGAAATGGGCGAAGAATTTGATGGCTTAAAGACAAAAGCAGCTTCTTATTATAACTATGCAGTAAAATTAGAAGGTGCAAAGATTACAAAAGTAGATAAAGATTCTTTCTACGGAACAGTAACATTAGAAGTTCCTGGCTACACAGGAAAGACAGTAGTTACCTGTCAGATTGGTAAATATAAGAATTCATCTATTCGTGATGATATGAGTTTCATTAACTTCTCTGATTTTACAAACCAGACAGAATGGGGTCAGGTAAATACAAGTATGCTTGAAAAAGTTGAAGAAGCAGTTGTAAAACCTGTATACGATGACCTTGCAGAAGGAGCAACAGTAAACCTTGTTGGATGTTTCACTGCTGATTCCAATGATGCAATCGTAATTACTCCGGTTGTTCTTGAAGTAAAATAACAGACAGAACACAGTAAGAATCAGTTAGAGGAGGATGAATTGGATGGCTGAGAATAAAGATAAAGATATCGTAATGAAATGCCGGCACATGGAAAAGGTTTATCCTGGTACAAAGGCTCTTGACGATGTTGACTTTAACATTTACCGTGGAAAAGTTAACGTATTAATCGGAGAAAATGGTGCAGGCAAGTCCACATTAATGAAGCAGATTGCCGGAATCGAGCAGCCTTCTTCAGGAAAGATGTATCTTGACGGCGAAGAAGTAAGCTTCAAAAATACAACAGAGGCGAGAGCAAAGGGAGTAGGTATCATTCATCAGGAACTTTCCCTTTTTCCCAACTTAAACGTATACCAGAACATTTTTATGAACAACGAACAGAAAAAAGGTGTCGTTGTAAATAATGAAATACATAAACAGAAGACCAAAGAGGTTCTTGAAAGACTGGAGTATCCGATTGATCCGGAGGCGAAAGTCGGAGAACTTCGTGTAGGTCAGCAGCAGATGATCGAGATTGCCCGTAACTTAATTCAGGATGACTTAAAGATTCTCATCATGGATGAGCCTACATCTTCCTTAAGTCAGTCAGAGGTACAGGTACTTTTCAAGATCATGCGTGAGTTAAATGCCCAGGGTATTTCCATCGTATATATTTCCCATCGTCTTGAAGAGATTATGGAGATTGGTGACCACGTTACTATTCTTCGAGATGGTAAATATGTAGATGATGCAGCAGTTAAAGATATTGACGTTCCTTGGATCGTACAGAAGATGACAGGTAGTAACAAATCCTACCCTAAGAAAGAAAGAGATATTGACTGGGAGAAACAGGATACTGTTCTTGAAGTTAAAGACCTCTGTCTTCCAAAGAAAGGTGGCGGATGGCTGCTTGATCATGTAAGCTTTAAGTTAAAACGAGGAGAGATTCTCGGAATTTACGGCTTAATGGGAGCCGGACGTACAGAAGTATTTGAATGTCTGATGGGACTTCATCCAGAACACACTGGAGAGGTTTATGTTGACGGCAAGAAAATTAAGATTAAGAACATTGCAGAGCAGATCAAGAATGGTTTTGCCTTAGTTCCTGAAGACCGTCAGGCAGAAGGTCTTGTACAGACACTGGATATCGAAAAGAATATTTCCCTTTCCAGCTTAAAGACCTGCTGTAATAAGTTCGTTTTATCCAAACAAAAGGAAGACGAATATGTAGATGCACAGATTAAAGATATTCATATTAAAGTAGCAGATAAACATCTTCCGATTTTATCCCTTTCCGGTGGTAACCAGCAGAAATGTGTAATCGGTAAAGGTGTGTTGACAGATCCTAAGATTCTTCTTATGGATGAGCCGAGCCGTGGTATTGATATCGGTGCCAAGACAGAGGTATTTGATATTATCAACCAGTATGCAGACCGTGGACTTTCCATTATCTGTGTAAGTTCAGAGCTTAAGGAGATGCTGGCAATCGCCAACCGAGTTGTCGTTTTATCAAACGGTATTAAGACCGCAGAATTTACAGATGACGAGATCACAGAGGATAATCTGGTATTAGCATCCTACAAAGGTCATCACTAAAACTAATAATGTATTTTGGAATTTTTCTATGCCAGCTTAACAGAAGCCGGAAAAGTCTTCCGAAGTACATAACAAGGAAAAGGAGAAATCAAAATGAATAAGAAAAAAGATAATTCGAATCTTATGATGACACTTTTAAAGGGAAGAACATTATTCGTACTCATAATTTTATTTATATTCTTCTCTATTAAAGCCGATTCTTTCTGCACAGTTAACTCATTACTTTTAGTATGTAAGCATGTTGCACAGTATGGTATTCTTGGTATTGGTATGACCTACGTTATCATTACCGGCGGTATCGACCTTTCCGTTGGTTCCGTAGTAGGTTTAGTCGGAATGATCGCCGGTGGTCTTATCCAGGAAGGTCTTACTTTAAAATTTGCCGGAGTTACACTTTACTTCAGCGTTCCAGCTATCACAGTAATCTGTATCATTATCGGTATTATCATCGGTATTGTTAACGGTGCATTAATCGCAAAATGTAAATTAGCACCTTTTATCGTAACATTAGGTACAATGTACATCGGCCGTGGTCTTGCAAATATCCGTTCCGGCGGAAATACATTCTCAAGTATCAAAGGTCAGGAAGCACTCGGAAACGTAGGTATCATGCAGTTTGATAGCCGTGTATTCGCAGTTGGCGGATTTCCTGGTATTCCAATCGCAGCGATCCTCTTCCTTATCCTCGCAGTAATCGCAGCATTTGTACTTAAGAAAACTCCTTTTGGATGGCATATCCTTGCTATTGGTGGTAACGAAAAGGCAGCTCGTCTTTCCGGTATCAAAGTAGAGAAAAACATTATTCTTGTATACGCAATCTCCGGTGCATGTTCCGCATTGATCGGTCTTGTAACAATGGCACAGATTGCAGCTTCTCATCCAAACACAGGTGATACTTGGGAAATGAACGCCATTGCAGCCGTTGTACTCGGTGGTACATCTATGGCAGGTGGTGTTGGTACAATCGGTGGTACAGTAATCGGTGCATTCGTAATCGGTATCATCAATGATGGTATGACAATGTGTGGTGTATCCGAGTTCTGGCAGAAGGTAATCAAAGGTCTTGTAATCATTCTGGCTGTATTAATTGACCAGTTCCAGAGAAACTTACAGGCTAAGATGGCTCTTCAGGCAAGAAATGAGAATAAATAATTAATATTGTTGATAACTATTGCCATAGTTTTCATCCGGTAGACCAGTTGCCCGCTGGCCTGCCGGATTTTTGCTTTCAAATTATTTTCCTTTTAAATTAGGGGAAACAGTGTTATAATAATTTCTACTATATCTGTAATAATTTAAACTCAGAGAAATAGACAATGTATATTTCCTAATTGGGAGAAAGAAATGAAACGAGAAAAGAATATATCAAGAAGGGTCGCTCTGAATTTATGGCTGCCTATTATCGTGGTAGTCTTTATATTAGTAGCGGCCTTAGGTGTGATAGAAGTGAATCCCGGTCTTGGATATACAATCTTGGTAGGAGATGTTATTTATCTCATTGCGGCTGTTTTATGTTATGAATATACGGAGAAGATGATTAGCAAGGAATTTCTGGCGGCTGGTTTTGAGCAGAGTCAGATTCAGAAGCAGATTCTTAAAGAACTGCCAGTACCGTATGTAATGACGGACCAGGATGGTACGATTATCTGGCATAATGAACAGTTTTCAGAGATTGTAGGACAGAAGATCACAAAGAAAAGTATCACACAGATTTTTCCAGGACTTTATAAGAAGGTTTTCCCTCAGAATGGACAGATGAAGGAGTACTGTATCACACATGAGGAGCACAAGTATCATGTGGAATGTCGAAATATGGTATTTAAGAATTTGGAACAGACAGAGGGAGAGATACAGGAAGATAAAGAGACACAGGGAGATATTCTTCAGGTATTTTACTTTTTTGATGAGACGCAGCTTATTGGTTACAAAGAAGAGTCCAGGAAGAAGAGTCTGGTTGCTGGATTGATTTATATTGATAACTTCGAAGAAGTTCTTGAAAACATGGAGGAAGTAAGACAGTCCCTTCTTCTTGCTTTAGTAGAGCGAAAGATCATGAAGTATATGCAGGGACTCGATGCGATCATTAAGGGATTTGAGAAGGACAAGTTTCTTTTTGTATTTGAAGAAGAAAAACTGGAACAGCTGATGGAATCTAAGTTTTCGATTCTTGATGAAGTCCGGCTTATCAATATCGGTAACGAGCTATCTATGACACTGAGTATTGGTGTTGGTGTGAATGGCGGAAGCTACACGGAGAATTATGAGAGTGCACGGGTAGCGATGGATCTCGCTCTTGGCCGCGGTGGTGATCAGGCTGTAGTAAGAGATGGAGATGCCATTTCCTATTATGGAGGTAAGACCCAGAAAGTCGAAAAGAGTACAAGAGTAAAAGCCAGAGTGAAGGCACATGCACTTCGGGAGATTATGCTGACACATGATAAGATTTTTGTTATGGGACATAAGAATCCAGATGCAGACTGTGTAGGCGCAGCGCTTGGTATATACCGCCTGTCGAAGGCACTAAACAAAAGCACATATATTGTTATGGACAAAGACTGTCCGGCAATTGAGCCAATCGTAGATGGCATTTACCGTGAGCGGGCAGATGAAGAGGAAGATATTTTTGTAACGAATGAGGAGGCAATGCTTCTTAAAGATAAGTCGGCAATGCTTATTGTTGTGGATGTGAATGTCCCGGCAATGACAGAATGTCCGGAATTATTGAAGTCCATCTCAACAATTGTTGTTCTTGACCATCACAGGCAGAGTAATGAGACGATTAAGAATGCGGTTGTTTCTTATGTAGAGCCGTATGCATCATCGACTTGTGAGATGGTAGCGGAGATTTTACAGTATATTGTAGATAAACCAAAGCTTAAGAATATTGAGGCTGATGCCATGTATTCAGGTATTTTGGTGGATACAGATAACTTTGTTATCAAAGCGGGTGTCAGAACATTTGAGGCGGCAGCCTACCTGCGGAGAGCAGGAGCAGATGTAACTCGTGTAAGAAAGATGTTCCGTGAAGATATGGAACATTGCCGTATACGAACAGCGATTATTAATAAAGCAGAAATTTACATGGATGAATTTGCTATTTCAACCTTTGATGGGGAAAATGTCTCCGGAGCGACTGTTGTCGGAGCCAAAGCGGCAAATGCATTGCTGAATATACAGGGAATCAGAGGAAGCTTTGTGCTGACTGCTTTGCAGGATTGTATATATGTCAGCGCGCGCTCTATTGATGAACTTAATGTACAGGTAATTATGGAGAAGTTTGGCGGTGGCGGACATCTGACGATGGCAGCAGCACAGCTAAAAGACGTATCCCTTTCTGATGCGGCAGAGATGTTAAAACATACATTGCGGAAAATGCATGAAGATGGGGATATATAGACGGTATTTATCTCCTTACAGCAAGAAGACTCCGACCTCTAAGGTGAGAGATGAATTGCGTCTGCTGCCTACTTGATATGATTATTTAGAATCAGAGGATGCTGGAGTATAGATTTTTAAAAATATATTTGCAGGAACACACTCTGAAGAGAATATCAGATATTAGTATGATAAAGATAGAGTAAAAATAGTGATTTAAAAAGATAGAGTTATATGAAAGAAGTTTTGTATGACCTATAAAAAAGAGTTAAAAACAGACTCGATATAGGAGGATTTAAAATGAAAGTTATTTTATTAGAAGACGTAAAGTCTCTCGGAAAAAAAGGTCAGTTAGTAGAAGTGAACGCAGGATACGCAAGAAACTTTATTCTTCCAAAGAAGCTTGGTATAGAAGCTACAAGTAAAAACATCAATGACTTAAAGCTTCAGAAAGCACACGAAGATAAAGTGGCAGCAGAACAGTTAGCCGCAGCCAAAGTTCTTGCAGAAGAACTCAAAAACAAGAGTGTAGAACTCAAAATGAAAGTCGGTGAAGGCGGACGTACATTTGGAGCAATCTCCACAAAAGAAATCGCAGCCGCAGCCAAAGAACAGCTCGGATACGAGCTCGACAAAAAGAAAATCTCTGTAGACGAACCAATCAAGAGCCTTGGCGTACACAATGTAAAGATTAAGTTACATCCTAAGGTAACTGCTGACTTAAAAGTAAAAGTAACTGAAAAGTAATATTAAAGTAGAAGACAGGCGAGAATTGAGATTATAATCTCAATTCTCGCTGTCATCCTCTCACGCTCTAGAAAGGATCATCAATGCCGACAGTAGACGAGAATTTTGTAAAAAGAATACAGCCTCACAGTGAGGAGGCGGAACGTTCAGTTTTAGGCTCTATGCTGATGGACAGAGACGCAATCGTTGAGGCAGAAGACATCCTCACTAAAGAGGACTTTTACCAGCGCCAGTACGGAATCGTATTTGAGGCTATGGTAGAACTTTACCGGGAGGGTAAAGCAGTTGACCTGATTACTCTTCAAAACAAATTAAAAGAAAAAGAAGTTCCAGAAGAACTAATGAGTCTTGACTTTTTCCGTGATTTAGTAGAAGTTGTACCAACGGCGGCCAATATCGGACAGTATGCAAAGATTGTTCACGATAAGGCAACACTCCGCGCTTTGATCAAAGTGACGGAGAACATTGGAAATGAATGTTATCTTGGCAAGGAAGACACAGAGACAATTCTTGAAAAGACAGAGAAAGACATTTTCGGGCTTCTTCAAAACAGAAACCGTATGTCCGACTTTGTTCCGATTCAGCAGATTGTTTTAAATTCTTTAAGTGCCATAGAAGAAGCATCAAAGACCAAGGGAAGAGTCACAGGAGTTGCTACCGGCTTTACCGAACTTGATTACAAGCTTACCGGACTGCATCCGGCAGAACTTATATTAGTAGCGGCCAGACCAGCGATGGGAAAGACAGCATTCGTCCTTAACATTGCACAGTATGCAGCATTTAAAGATAATCATGCCGTAGCGATGTTCAGTCTCGAGATGTCAAAGGAACAGCTCGTAACAAGACTTATGGCATCAGAATCTATGGTAGATTCCCAGCAGATGCGTACTGGTGATTTAAGAGATTCCGACTGGGAGAAGCTCTTAGAAGGAGCGGCCCTCATTGGTAACTCCAAGCTTATAATTGATGATACAGCAACGACTTTGGCAGAGATTCGTTCTAAATGCCGAAAGTACAAACAAACTTATGGAATTGAGCTTGTTGTAATCGATTACCTTCAGCTTATGAGTGGAAGTGAATCAAGACGAAACGAATCAAGACAGCAGGAAATTTCAGAAATTTCCCGAGCACTTAAAGTTTTAGCGAGAGAATTAGATGTTCCGATCATTGCACTCTCCCAGCTCTCCCGAGCGGTTGAGGCAAGACAGGACCACAAACCAATGCTTTCTGACCTTCGAGAATCAGGAGCAATCGAGCAGGATGCCGACGTTGTTATGTTCCTGTACAGAGATGAATATTATAATCCGGATTCAGAGAAAAAGAATCTGGCGGAAGTTATTGTAGCCAAACAAAGAAATGGTGCGACCGGAAGCGTCGAGCTGGTATGGCTCGGACAATACACGAAATTTGCAAACAAAGAGCGGGTTATGTAGAGTGGCTCGCTCTTTTCTTTTTTGTTTTACCGATATATGCTTTTGCTCAAATGAAATACAAATAATTTTGCCAGCATCTATTTTCATAAATAAAATCCGAATAATTTTGTCGTTATTTATCTTTATTTGAAAGAATTGAGAAGAATTTAGAATACGAATAGCGTTGAGACTGTTTTCTTAAAGTTGTTATAATAATACTGTAACCATCCGGACGCATTCACATAATGCTGTAACTATTTAGGCTCAATCGTATATCAATTGAGAATTTGTATGTTTCTGAATTGTTACATAATACTGTGTTTGAGTGTATTTTGCACGTAAATTCATCATGTGATTTACAATGAGATTCCGGTAAAATATTTGTGGAACAGGAGCGGATTATATTATGAAAGAAAACAAATATACCATCTCGGAAGCGGCCAGGCTTCTATCGGTGGAAAACCATGTTCTTCGTTACTGGGAAGAAGAACTCGAACTCAACATACCAAGAAATGAATTGGGACACCGCTATTACCGCGAAGAGGAAATACAGCTATTACACTGTATTAAAGAATTAAAGAATAAAGGATTTCAGCTAAAAGCAGTAAAAGAAGTACTGCCAGATTTAGAACAAAAAAAGCTGATTGATATACATAAACTACTGACAACACAGGAAGAACTTGAAAATCAGGAATTAGAAGAAGCACAAAAAGAAGCAGAGCAGCAAAGGGATTCTCAAACAGAACGGGAAATGCAGCGGGGAAAAGAGAGAATGGAAAAGAAAATGAACAACAAAGAAATTCCAAAGTATATTTTTCCGAAGAAAATGACAGAGATACTTTTGAAAATAGTTCAGGCAACAACAAAAAAGGCAGGACAAACAATAGAAATTCTGACAGAAATCACAACAGTACCAACAGCAATGGAACTGTAAAAGAAGACCGAAACTGCAAAGTCGTAACCATCCACCAAAATGAAAAATCCGCCCTCGCTGAGCACGAAGAAAAAATGCAGCAATTTGAAGAAATCATGGGACGAATCGTAGGCAAAGCCCTCCGTGAACAGGCAGAAAACCTCGGAGATGCTATGGGAAACCATCTTTGCAATAAAATGCTCCGCGAAGTGGACGAGCTAATGGTAGAACAGGAACAGCGGGAAGAAGAACGCTACAAAAAACTCGATGAAGCCATACGAAGCACCCAAAAAGCAAGACAGGAAATCGCAGTTTCCAAAGATGGAATCTTCAAGAAAAAGAGTCGGTTCTTCCGAAAGAATAAACGGAAGGGTATTTGACAAACAGACGAAAACAGGAAAGGGATTTTACCGCATAAAAGAACTGTTTTGTTCCCTTGCGTTAAACGCTCTGTTCTGCCTGATAAAACAGTCTCGCTCAAAAACGAGCCCGCGAGGCTACAGTCAGAACGCCGCAACGCAAAAGTCACAAAATCAGTTCTTTTATGCGGTAAAATCCTTTTCCTGTTTTCTACGAACAGAAAAAGAAGACACCGCAAACACGATGTCCTCTTATAATAGTTCGCCGTAAAATTAACGAATTATTCCTGGCTGATAGCACCTGCTGGGCAAGCACCTGCACAAGAACCGCAATCCATGCATGTATCAGCATCGATTTCGTATTTTCCATCACCTTCGCTGATTGCTCCTGCTGGGCATTCACCTTCACAAGTTCCACAACTAATACAATCGTCAGAAATTACATATGCCATTATAGTATCCTCCTTTAGATTAGATAAAATTGAACTTTATGTTCTGTATTCATTATTCTATACTAGATTCTCACTAATATCAAGCATAAACTGACAGAAAAATTGTATTAAATTTTGTAAGATATTAAATTAGTTTTAACTATTGACGTTTGGGCTTGTATAGAAATGGAAATTCTTTTATAATATTAACAAAAGCGATTCAGACAGGACATGGCTAATGCCCAAAGGAGGCTGAATAATGGGACGTAACGAAAAGAAATATGGAACGATAGGTTTGATGATTCTAACAGTGATCATCATTTTTTCTGTAGTTGGAATTGTAATTGCAGGCTTTCGTATGATTAAGAAGAATGAGGATGCCAGGCTGATTTCTGCTGCGGATACAGAATATAATAAGGATAAAGAGAAAAGGCAGGAGATAGAAGATCACCTTGAGTCTGATGGTACGCAGGAAGCGAACACAGAAACAGAAATGAAGGGAGAATCCGAAGAAGCAGCTTCAGACTCTGAGACGGATAATAAGGAAGAAGTCTTTAGTGCTGATGAGAATGAAAACGCTTCATCTGATGAAGAAGCAGATGGTGAGACAGAAGACAGGATTTACCTTATTCCAGGGGATGATAAGAGCTCAAACCGATATGAGAAGGCACAGCATTTGTCTTATACGACAACGGTTAAGTATACTATACAGAATCTTTCTGTACTTGATTCCTATGGACTGAAGATTACGAGGAATGAAATCTATGCGCGACACGGAAGAATTTTTAATGATCAGGAGTTACAGGAGTATTTCCAGAGACAGAACTGGTATGTGCCACAGACAGCATCGAATGACTTTGATGATTCTTGCCTGAATGAAGTGGAGAAGTACAATATACAGCTTATCAGTACATATGAACAGCAGGCAGGCGGAAACTAGAGCGTATTTAAAAAATCATTCCTGCAATCTGCACGCCCCAATTTGCGGTATATTTTGCCTTCATTCAGTTGACGTAGCCCGCTACGCCGCCCTCATTCAGGCGAAATCTCCCACAAATTGTAACGCACATCTTACAGAAAGCATTTTTCAAACACGCTCTAGAGCGTGTTTGAAAACATAATAGTTTGATTTGTAACAAACTTTGAACAAGATTTATAATAAGGGTTACATTTGCAAAAAAGTAGCGTTATTTAAGGTTAGATTGGAACTTTTGTACATATCTCATTGTGGAAAATGTATAAAAAACAGTTGAATAATATAGCATAATGCGATATAATACCGATGGAAATAAAATATTCTTCAGGGCAGGGTGTAATTCCCGACCGGCGGTAAGCGTTTTGAAGTTTTAGGAGGAAGCGTAAGCCCGCGAGCGATAGCATGATCCGGTGTGATTCCGGAGCCGACGGTACAGTCCGGATGTAAGAAGAAGAAAGAGACTATGTAAGTATATGAACGATTAAGATAAATTAAAGCCCTGGAATTTATAAACGTAGATTTCAGGGCGTTTTTTATTTCCAAGAAAGTGCTTTTATATAAGCTTATATAATTTCCAGGAAGTATTTTTATATAATGTAAAAAGCATTTTCTTATAGAAAGAGGAATCGCTTATATAGCTGTCTGATATTTAGATGGACGAATTTTTACTGGCTTCTTTCTGATCTGATTTTACTTGCAGGAGGTTTTAGATATGCCAGAAGAGAAGTATATGAGAAGAGCCATAGAGCTGGCGAAAAAAGGAAGCGGTCATGTGAACCCGAATCCATTAGTCGGAGCCGTTATTGTGAAGGATGGAGAGATTATAGGAGAGGGTTATCACGAATGTTACGGACAGCTTCATGCAGAACGTAATGCGATAGCGAATGCCAGGAAGAGAGGCAATAATATTGAGGGAAGTACCATTTATGTAACGTTAGAGCCTTGCTGCCATTACGGAAAGACACCTCCTTGTACAGAAGCAATTATTGAGGAGAAGATTGCAAGAGTTGTCGTTGGTTCTGATGATCCGAATCCGCTGGTATCCGGTAAGGGATTTAAGCTTCTTCGTGAAAAAGGAATCGAAGTTATCCCACATTTCCTCAAGGAAGAATGTGATGCCATGAATCATGTGTTTTTCCATTATATCAGTACAGGAACGCCTTATGTTGCAATGAAGTATGCGATGACTATGGACGGTAAGATTGCCTGCTATACTGGAGATTCCAAGTGGGTAACTGGAGAAGAGTCCAGAGCACATGTCCAGACACTTCGCAATCATTATAAAGGAATTATGGCTGGAATCGGAACAGTTCTTGCTGATGACCCGATGCTCAGCTGTCGTATCGAAGGTGGAAGAGACCCGGTTCGTATTATTGCAGACAGCCATTTGCGGATTCCGATGGATTCTCAGCTTGTACGAACAGCGAAGCAACAGCCTCTTATCGTAGCCTGCCTGCCAGATGCCGATGAGACAAAGGCGGTGCAGCTTGAAGAAAAGGGTGTGGAAGTGTTAAGGATTCCGGGAATTGCGGTGAATGACTTTTCAGGAAGCAGTTCAGATTCAGTTTTAAAATATAAGGACAGACTTTTGGCAGATAATTTAGCAGATAATAATATTAGCAGAGAAGTCGATAGTGATATTATAGAAGAGAAGCAAAAAGAAGTAATTTCTCTGCCAGTTCTCATGAAGGAACTTGGAAGCCGTAAGATTGACGGTATTCTTTTAGAAGGCGGCGGACAGCTTAACGAGAGTGCATTGCAGGCAGGAATCGTACAGAGAGTATATTGCTACATTGCTCCTAAGATTTTTGGAGGTGCACAGGCAAAGACTCCGGTAGAAGGTCAGGGACTTGCGAAAGCTGCCGATGCATGGCATTTTACAAGAATAGGAATGCAGGAATTTGGGCAGGATATTCTTTTAGAATATGAAAGAACAAAAGAAAATTAATAGAAAGGCAGGTTGTATGTTTACAGGAATTATTGAGGAAGTTGGAGAAATCCAGAGCATCAAAAAAGGTGCGAATTCCGCTGTCATTACAATTAAAGCAAATACTGTTTTAGGAGATCTGCATCTTGGTGACAGTGTGGCACTTAACGGTGTCTGTCTCACCGCAACATCCATCGGAAAGAATAATTATTCTGTAGATGTCATGCATGAGACATTAAGACGAACCAATCTTGGCGAGTTGAAGAGTGGAAGTAAGGTTAATTTAGAGAGAGCGATGGCGGCAAATGGACGCTTTGGCGGACATATTGTGGCAGGTCATGTCGATGGAACCGGAACTATTTCTTCCATGAAAAAGGATGATAATGCTGTATGGATTACGATTGATACATCCGCAGCAATATTAAAATATATCATAAGTAAAGGCTCTATCACTATTGATGGAGTAAGTCTTACCGTAGCAAAGGTAGATAATAAGAGCTTTGCGGTTTCTGTCATTCCACATACGGGACAGAATACGACCCTTCTTGATAAAAAGCCGGGAGATACCGTAAATCTTGAGAATGATATGGTAGGCAAGTATGTTGAGAAGCTTCTTCAGTACGGAAGTATTCCTGCTGAGGAAGAAGAAGGCACGACTGAGAAAACAGGCATTACAATGGATTTTCTCATACAAAATGGATTCTAATTAAGGGAGGACCTAAGATAAATGAGCGACATTAAGTTTAACACAATCGAAGAAGCAATTGCTGATTTTAAAGCAGGCAAAATGGTTATCGCAGTAGATGACGATGATTTAGAGAATGAAGGTTCCCTTCTGGTAGCCGGCGAATTTGCCACACCAGAAGTTATCAACTTTATGGCAACCAATGCCAAAGGTTTGATCACTATGCCAATTTCTGAAGAAGTGGCAAGACAGCTTGGCTTAGAAGCCTTAATCTGGCAGGGTTCTGATGGAGAACCATCTGTATCTACAGTATCTTTTGACAAGGCAGATGCGCCTACTGGAATTTCCGCACAGGATCGTTCTGCAACAGTTATCGCTGCGACAAAAGCAGATGCTAAGCCAGGAGATTTCCGTATGCCAGGTCATATGTTCCCTAAGGTAGCAAGACAGGGAGGCGTGTTAAAGAGAACTGGTTTTACAGAAGCAGCTGTAGATTTAGCAGTAATGGCCGGTCTTCGTCCAGTAGGTCTTTGTTGTGATATCCTCGACGAAGACGGATTCGTAGGCAAGCTTCCAGATCTTGTAGAATTTGCAAAGAAATACGACTTAAAGCTTATCACAATCGCTGATATGATTCAGTACAGAAGAAAAACAGAATGTTTCGTAAGCCGTGAAGCAGAGGCAGATTTCCCAACACATTATGGACATTTCCGTATTTTCGGATACATCAATAAGTTAAATGGTGAGCATCATGTGGCCATCGTAAAAGGTGACGTATCAGACGGTAAGCCAGTATTATGCCGAGTTCATTCTGAATGTCTTACAGGTGATGCATTAGGTTCTCGCCGCTGTGACTGTGGTCAGCAGTACCGCGCAGCCATCCAGATGATTGAAAAAGAGGGCAGGGGCGTTCTTTTATACATGCGTCAGGAAGGTCGTGGAATCGGTCTTATCAATAAGTTAAAAGCATACCAGCTTCAGGATACAGGAATGGATACCGTAGAAGCAAACCTTGCATTAGGATTCCCAGAAGACTTAAGAGATTACGGAATCGGCGCACAGATTCTTGCGGACTTAGGAATCAAAGAACTTCGTCTTATGACAAATAACCCAGCCAAAGTAGTTGGATTATCCGGATATGGCATCGAAATCGTAGAACGTGTTCCAATTATCATCGAGCCAAACTCAGATGACTTATTCTACCTGAAGACAAAACAGGAGAAGATGGGACATTACACAAAATACTAAATAAAGCAGCTTGACCCAATCAGACTTTATAAAGAACAACTTGTTAAATATTTAAAATAAATGGAGGATAAAAAGATGGCTTATCATGTAATCGAAGGAAAAGTAGTAGGTAAAAAAGAGAAAATCGGAATCGTATGTGCACGTTTCAACGAATTTATCGTATCTAAATTATTAGGCGGAGCAGTCGATGGTCTTGTACGTCACGGAATCTCCGAAGAAAATATCGACGTAGCATGGGTACCAGGAGCATTCGAAATTCCATTAATCTGCGAGAAAATGGTTAAAACAGGAAAATACGATGCAGTAATCGCTCTTGGAACAGTAATCAGAGGTTCAACAAGCCACTATGATTATGTATGTAACGAAGTATCTAAAGGTGTTGCACAGGTTGGCTTACAGGCAGGCGTTCCAGTAATGTTCGGAATCCTTACAACAGAAAATATTGAGCAGGCAATCGAGCGTGCAGGAACAAAAGCAGGAAACAAAGGTTATGACTGTGCTGTAAGTGCAATCGAGATGATTAACCTTATTAAGGAAATTGAGAATTAATTATATCTGTTTAACTAGCAGTTATTCCATCTGATTTGTTTTTATAGCCTAGAGCATGTTTGAAAAATCATTCCTGCAATCTGCACATCTTGCAGAAAGCATTTTTCAAACGCCTTCTGGGAAGTTAAAAAGAAAAACTATTTTGGTATAGTAAAAAATTTATAGTAAAGAAAATTTGCAAAGAAAGTTTACAAATAAGATTTATAAATAAGTATGTAGATGAGGCTGCAAATGAAACGATAAAGAAGATTGTAATAGAAAAAATGTAAAAATTAGCTCTGTAATGTATTGGAGAATGTGTTACAATGTAAAGGGAGCAAAGTGTAGAAAGGACAGAAAAATCATGGCTGTAATTTATGAGAATAAAGTAAAAGAACTTGGAAAAGATATTATGATGATGAACGGAGGAGACTTCATTATTATTTTTGGAGACAGCGCTCCGGCAGAACTTAGAGATTATTGCTATTCTGTAGATGTGAATCCAATCAATGGAGAAATCAAAGCAGGACAGACATTAAAGATTGATGAAAATGAATATAAGATTACCTGCGTAGGAGAAGAAGCGCCGGTAACACTCGCAGGTCTTGGTCATTGTACTATCCGTTTTAACGGAATGACAGAAGCAGAGCTTCCTGGAACTCTTTATGTAGAAGAAAAAGCAGTTCCGGAAATTAAAGTTGGTACAACGATTCAGATTATAGAATAAATTTATAAGCTATTCGGAATATCAGAATTATGAAAGCGATATTTTGTGAATAGATTCCAGAGCGTGTTTGAAAAATGCTCTGGATAGCTACCTAAAAAGTGAATACAAAACAGATATACTGTCCCATTAATATTTGATATATCTCAGATATAACTCTTTTCCTCTCTTGTGAGATTAAATATTAGTGAGGCAGTATTCTGGATAAATCTAAAAAATCTGAAAAGGATAATGGATGAGGTATGAAAAATTTATTTGGTGATAACAGGCAGGCTAACATCCTGTCTGTTTTGCGAAAAAATTCTGCATTGAATATTGAGATGCTTGCACAGCGGTTTGGGGTGAGTGAGCGTACAGTTCGAAATGATATTAAAGATATTAACAGAGAATTGAAAAACAGTGGTCTGGTTGAGATTAATCAGGGTAAATGCAGTCTCCGGGTATTTGATACCAGAGATTTTCAGAATGCATATGCCCGTATTATTGAGACAGATGATTTGATGAACTCTTCACAGAAGAGGCAGGAGTATGTTTTTGCGAAGCTTATGAGGGCAATGGAACCAGTGCTTACCGATGATATTGCCTATGAGATGAATATAGGGCGAAGTACGCTAATCAGTGATTTGAAAAAGCTTCGCCAGACAATGGAGAAATATGAACTTGAAATTGTAGGTAAGACCAGTAAGGGACTTGCACTTGGCGGTTCAGAGCTAAATATCCGAAAGTTTGTGATGGAGAATCTTTTTGGCTCTATTTATCAGAATTATCCACAAGATGAGCTGATGTTAGGGAAAATTCATGAAGCAATGGCGGAAAAGAATTTTGAGGAATCCACGCAGAAAATGTTTGAAAACTATATGACACTGATGTTTGACCGGTTTTTAACGGGTCATGTCATTACCCGTATGCCGGAAAAATACTATAATCTGGTATCGAGAAACAGTTTTTCATTCGTGGATGAATTAATTGACGATATTTCAAAAGAATTTTACATTGAGATTCCTATAGAGGAGAAAATATTTGTTTTTCTTCCAATTATCGGAATGCGCACTCCGGCGGACAGTAAAAATATGTACAGCATCGAACTAGATGAAAAGATTCGTCCGTTATTACAAAAGATTGTAGAACAGATTCGTCAGGAATTAAATATTTCGATTGATACGCACGAATTTACAGAAAAATTCATGTATCATATCATGTTTATGATTAATCGGCTCCGCTATAATGTACATATCGATAATCCAATGTTTGAGGATATTCACTATAAATATCCGCTGGCATTTAAAATGGCAGAAATAGCAGCCAGAGTGATTAAAGAAGATGCAGAAGTTGTTGTCACACAGGCAGAGATGGGATACCTCGCTGCTTATTTTGGCGTATTTTTAGAAGTAAATACGTTAAATCAGAAGCAACAGAAAATAGCGGTTATCAGTGATAAGGGAAGAGTGACTGCACAATTATTTGCCGTACAGATTCGTAAGGTAGTAGACAGTAGCAGCCAGCTTGACATTCTTTCACCGTCAGAAGCGGTAAGCGGAATACTTGACCAGTATGATATTGTCATTTGCACAACCGAACACATCATAGAGTGCGAATGCCCAGTCATCTATATCCATGAGATTTTTGATGAAAATGAATTAAAAAATAAGCTTCGTCAGGCAAAGTTTTGTAAAGGAACAGATGCTGCAATCTTAGATGATAACTGGTATGTCATGGCAAATATTTTAAAAGAAGATACTTTCTTTAATTTATCAGAACAGGAAGACTATACTTCCGCATTAAACTATATAATAGATACTCTTGAAAAAAGAGGTTATGTAGATGCAGATTTTAAAGAACGGGTATGGGAAAAAGAATCCCGTTCGAGCATGACTATAGATAACATTGCAATTCCACATGCCGTACAAAAAGCAGGAGACAGCATTGTTTTATCTGTAGGAGTATTTCGAAAACCAATGCCTTATAAGGAGGATAACATACAGATTATATTCCTTTTGGCGCTCCCAGAAGAAATCAGGGATGAGAATCGTTTGGTTTGTGTATATGATGAAATCATGTCACTCGTAAAAAATGATGAGATGATAGAAAAAATCACACAATCAGAAAATTACATTGACTTCATGAAGGTATTGTATAAGAGAAACTGATAATAGAATCAATGGACGAAAATTTAACTGCCAGCGGCCAGTTGCGGCGAGAAGAAGTCTTTGATGAAAATCGCCTTATGAAAAAGTATTGATTTTGACTCCATTGTAAAAAACACAAAAGTCGCAAAATCAATACTTTTTCATAAGGCGATTTTCTTTTCACAGGCTATATACCCGCAGCACCGAGGTCACAGATAGGAGCCGCTG
>OMGY01000377.1_pt1 | contig 53591 bp, 63 predicted proteins | sample 1674461 | NCBI WGS metagenome assembly OMGY01 (sample SAMN05578579, study PRJEB25193) | human gut metagenome | biome: Human Microbiome; feature: human-associated habitat; material: feces | host: Homo sapiens | place: USA:Birmingham | reverse complement strand
TGACCAATAAAAATCTGATCCACAATATTGTAGATTGAGCCGACAAGAGACGCCATAATACTGGGAATGGCAAAATCTTTCAACAGTTTTGAAATTTTTTCATATCCTAGGGGATTCTCAGTCATTAAATTCATCCCCCTTTCTTTCTATACGGAGTTCCGCTGTAATATTTTCACCTGCCTGAATCAGCAAATCAATAAAGAGGTTTTTATCAGATTCCCTGAAGCCTTGCAATAAAAGAGCTTCTGTCTTTTCACATACCGTCTGTATCTCATCAATTACAGACAGCGCACGTTCCGTAGGATACAGCTTACACGTCCGCTTATCCTTATCATTTGGGGAACGCATAATCATTCCCTGCTTTTCTAATGCCGCAACTGTCCGTACAATATTGCTCGGATGAACATAAAACATATCAATTAAAGAATCCTGTAAAATGCCAGGCGAACGACAGATTTTAATCAAAAACATATATTGGCTGTTGTTGATTCCAAAGGGGGCAAGCTGTTTATCCAAATAGATTTTGTAAAATCGGTCTGTTACTGAAAGCCATTTTAATAGTTTCATAGATATATTCCTCCTAACCACCAGTATTATAACACAATATGCGTGCGCACGCAACTACTTTTAACATTATATCTGCCACTTTGTCCTCCTAAACACAAATCAATTCTACATCTATAATCTCTACTGCTCTGCTACGAATATTATTCATTTTCCCGACCCATTCAAGCTGATTTTCTGCCTTTAGCTGTTCTGTCACGCCCTCACATTCTGCCATCTGTTTTACCAGCCGAGAAAACATTTCCTCTGCCTGTCGGTCAATATCAGCAAGGTAACTGTTCAGTTTTCCGCTTGTCAACAAATTAGAATAAAACAGCCGTTTATGCTCTTTCAAGTAGCGTTTATGCCGCTGTCCCCATATGCCGATAGATTGTGTTTCTGTTTCGGGCAGTTTCAAATCGGGGAGAAAATAATCTCCAACCCGTATATAAGTGCCGCCCATTTCTTCAAAAATCGTCTTTGTCATTGTGTATTCCTACCTTTCATTTTGATTATCTCTAAAGCGTTTATCACGCTGTTTAGACTGTTTGGTTTGCTCTAAAAGTCCATCAATTTGCTTGCTGCCGAATACCTTACGGAGTAGTTTATAATCCCTGTTTTGCTCCTTCAGTTCAGCATTTTCAGCGTTAAGACTGCTGTTTTTTCTGCTCAACACTTGGTTTTCACGATACAGACTTGCGTTTGTTGCGTTCAGCCTGTGATAACTGTCCCACGCTTCAAAACATCGGGCAAATACGGTTTTAATAAGCGATTTTAACCTCTTGATAAGCGGCTCGGCGAACTTTGTTTTATAGGTTTTGGCTGTCATTAACCCCGATGGTTCGGGTAGATTATATTCAGGTGCAGTATCTAAGCTATCGCTTATTGCCTGCAATCGCTCAATACCGTCATCAAAATTCTGCACTCGGTCTGAAAGAGATTTCACCACATCGGTTTTCTCGGCAATCTGACTGTCAAGAGCCGATATTTCTTTTTCCCGTTCCTGCTTTTTGTAATCAAGAACGGACAAATGCTTATCGTGTGTGCCTTTCTGCTCCCACTCAATTCCGTACCGTTCCATAACGGCGGCAAGCTGTTCTTTTTCAGAAAGTACCCATTGCGACCATTCCGTATCGCCACGAGTACCGCCCTTAAATCCCTGCGCCACAAGAGCCTGTTTTAGCGACACTCTTGTATCTAAACCTCGCTTGCTACCTGTTGTAAACGGTACAAAGTCAATGTGAATATGCGGTGTTGCTTCATCCATATGCAGATGAACAGAGAACACATATAAGTTTGGATTTCTCTCTCGAAAACCCTTGTAATACTCATCCAAAATCTGCTTTGCAAGCTGTCCGTTTTCGCTTTCTGCACTCATATTATCTTTATCGCCAATCTGTAAAATCAGTTCGTGAAACGGCTTTTCCTGTTTGCCTGTACGGATTTTGTCATAATAGTTTTCTATCTTTCGGTCTGCCCTTGTCTGCTTATCATTGTATCGTTTCAGAGCTTCATCAAATAGTTTGTGATATACTTTTTCGATGTTCTCATTGCAATAATCTATATTCAAGTGGGTGCGCTCTGGAGCAACATTCTCTGCTGTAAACTTTCGGCTGTTGTGATTGATCGAGCCCTTTCCGACCATTGCACTAATTGTTCTTTGCATTTTATCACGCCCTTTCTTTTCGGTTAGTGGTTCTGTTACTCTTGCCAAGAGTAACGCAAAAGCACTTTTGTCAGCTTCGCCAACAAAAATGCAACCTGCAAGCAGGTTTTGCGCTCTCCGAGAGGTAAGGGCTGTCCTTTGAAAAGGACACCCTTACAACCCCGTCTAAACTTTTGTGACGGTGTGTGACGATGGTGACGGTATTTTTGATACCGCACCCGCCCCTAAAATCATCGTCACACCGTCACATATCGTCACGCCTGCTCCAATCGGGATAGCTTTACTTTTCGCTCACTTCGACTGCGGCTGTTCTCATAGAAAATCTTATACTCATTTAGCAAACGCCCCGCATTGATATTCAGCTTTCGTGTGAGAGCGTTAGGCTGAATATCAAGCTGAAGAATAGAGCAAAGCTCCGTAGGCGTCCCCGTCCATTCATTACTGCCCGAAGAAAGCAATTGCGCTATCTTTTCAAGCAAAGGTTCGGGCGGTTCTTTCCAAAGCTCCGTTTCTGTCCGTTCCAGCTCCCACAGCAAAGTTTCGGTATTGCGATTGAGGTACAGCTTTTGGTCTTGCTGATCTCTGCCCGATACTTCAAGCGTGGCGGCGTTGCTTGTGCGTTTCTCTTTTTGCAGAAGAAACGCCCCATCCGCCGCACCGAGCAAGCCTGTCGTTCCCGAAATCATATTAAATTTATCATCCGCTGTTTGCTTCCTCGTGTGATGAACAAGCAGAATACAAATGCCGTACTTATCGGCAAACTGTTTCAGCCGTGTGATGATTTCATAATCGTTTGCGTAGCTGTAATTATCCCCGCCGACTTCTCTGACCTTTTGGAGCGTGTCAATGATAATCAGGCTTGTATCGGTGTGTTCCTGCATAAACCGCTGTAACTGAGCGTCCAATCCATTACCGAGACTGTCGGCTGAAACAGAGAAGAAAAGATTGTCTGTGCTGTCTGTTCCGAACATTCGGTATAGCCGTTCCTGCAAGCGTCGGTAATCATCTTCAAGAGCAAGATACAGCACCGTTCCTTTTCGGACGGTATAATCCCATAGCGGTGTGCCTGTGCTGATATGATAGGCAAGCTGCGCCATCAGGTAACTTTTGCCGAGCTTCGGCGCACCGACAAAGAGATAAGTGCCAGTATAGAGCAAGCCGTCAATCAGCGGCGGCTTGCTTGGATATACGGTGTCGTAAAGCTCTGTCATAGAAATTGTTTCAAGGTCGTTGATTTTTCCTGCTTTTTCGGATATACTATTGTCAGTACATTTTGAAATTGGCTGCTCCGTATCTGTTGCCGCAGATACATCAAGGGCAGTCATTTCTTTTTTATTCTCCATTCCCATCTTCTCCTTTCAGCCCGCCGAGAATAACGGCAATCAATTCGATTGTGTCAAGCAATTCATCATCAATACCGTTTCCTGCTTCAATCCTCTGTAATTCCGCAAGGACGTCAGCAAGCTCATTACGGAGTGCCTTATACACTCTCGGATTGCCCTGCACAACCACATCTTGGCATAAGAGCCGTCTTGTGATATAGTCCTGCTTGGTAAGCCCCGAAAGTCGTACTGCCCTGTCTATCTGCTCGCTTTCTTCGGGCGATACCCGAAACCCTACCGTGATATTTCTCCAACGGTTTTTGTTGTCCCTGTTTTTCGCTGACATATTAAAAATCTCCTTTCCCTAAATCGTCTAATCGCTCTGCCATTTCCGTCTGTTTGGACGGGAACAGGTGGGCGTACTGATAAGTGATTTCAATACTTTCATGTCCTACACGGTCTGCAATCGCCACCGCCGAAAATCCCATATCAATCAGTAAACTGATATGGCTGTGTCTCAAGTCGTGAATGCGGATACGCTTCACGCCTGCGGCTTTCGCCCCTCTGTCCATCTCGTGATGAAGATAGCTTTTTGTTACCGTGAAAATGCGGTCTTTCTTTTTCAGACCGTAAAGCATACCGATATATTCCTGCATTTCCTCACAGAGAAACTGCGGCATTTTGATTATTCGGTTGCTCTTTTTTGTTTTCGGTGTAGTAATCACATCTTCTCCGTGTAAACGCTGATAGGATTTACTAATCGTTACCGTTCCCTTGTCAAAATCAAAATCGGAGGCGGTCAAGGCTAATAATTCGCCTTCACGGATACCGCACCAATACAGCATTTCAAAGGCGTAAAAGGAAACTGGCTTATCCATCATCTCATCGGCAAATTTCTTATATTCTTCTCTCGTCCAGAACAGCATTTCCTTGTGTTCCTCGCTTCCCATATTTCCCACCTTTGCCGCAGGATTTGACCGCAATTCATAATAGCGTACAGCGTGATTGAATATGGCTGACAACTGATTGTGCAGCGTTTTCAGATAGGTTTGTGAATACGGTTTTTTCTTCTCGTCACGGTAAGCAAGCATTTCATTCTGCCAAGTGATAATCTCTTTTGTGGAAATCTCGCTGATTTTCAGTTTGCCAAAGTAGGGCAGTATCTTCGTGCGAATGATATGCTCCTTTGTCAGCCAAGTATTTTCCTTCAGACGGTTTTTCACATCGTTAATATACAGTTCCGTAAAGGCTTCAAAACTCATATCAAGGTCAGACGAGTTTTGTAACTGAAACATTCGCTCCCATTCCTGCGCTTCTTTCTTTGTGGCGAAACCCCGCTTGCATTTCTGCTTGCGTTCGCCTTTCCAGTTCACATATCTCGCCATTACATACCAAGTGCCGTTGTCCTCATTTTTGAATACTGGCATTATTTTCTCTCCTTTCCTGCTCCGTAGAGCCTTTCATAAAAATACTGGCGGTTTACACGCCCTGCAATCGTAATAAATCCCTGTGCTTTCAGTTCCTCGTTCAGCTTTCTGATGAGCTTATAGGCATAGGGCTTTGATACGCTTAGTTCCTGTGCCACATCATCGGCACGAATAAATCTGTTTTCCATATCATCAGTCCTTTCCTTCTTACTGTCCTGCATAGCAGGACATCGTGGTATCCCTTTAGGGGTTTCATAAGATTTTCAAGCTGCCGTTCTCCCCGAATATCGTTCCTGCCCCCATTTCAGCGGCGTTATCTCGCTCGCTCTTGAACAAATCAAAAGGTCTTGGCGAAGTATCCTACTCGGACGGTCATTCAGTTTTTGTTAAGCATATCCGCTTAGTGCTTTCTATTATACTAAGCAAATATGCTTGTGTCAAGAGGTTTTCGAGAAAATATTAAACTTTTTTGTTTCGTTTCCTCTTGACAATTCCTAAACATATCTGCTATACTGATTGCAGTACATAAGCAAGGAGTGTAAACACTATGGCTATTGGCGAAAGAATACATTTTTTCAGACTCTTGCGTGGTATGACGCAAAAATATCTTGGTACGGCTGTCGGCTTTCCCGAACGGAGCGCAGATGTGCGTCTGGCACAGTACGAAACTGGCTCCCGTAAACCAAAAGCAGACTTAACGGCTGCATTGGCACAGGTGCTTGAGGTTTCCCCGCAAGCTCTCGATGTTCCCGACATTGACAGCTATATCGGTCTTATGCACACCTTATTTACCCTTGAAGATATTTACGGTCTTACCGTCAGCGAAGCAGATGGGGAAGTCTGTCTGAAAGTCAACAAGGACAAAGGTAAGAACGCTGCCGAGCTATCAAAAATGCTCTATGCTTGGAAAGAACAGGCGGACAAGCTATCTTCCGAGGAAATCAGCAGGGAAGAATACGACAACTGGCGTTATCACTATCCGAAGTTCGATACCACACAAATCTGGGCGAAAGTTCCCTCGCAGGAATTAAGCAACGCATTAACCGAAGCATTCAAAGACCAGCTCAAACCCGATAAATAAAAACGACAAAAAGCCCTTAGCTATGAGTTACTACCCACAGCTAAGGGCTTTATAATATGGATTTATTTGTTGCACAGCCGCTTGTCAATCATTCTGTAACCCGTAAACCACTGGATCACAAGAATAATGGTACTTATATGACTGTTATCAAATTGTTATCAAAAGACCTATTGAAGCGCCGCAAACCTGCATAGATACTGGGTTTCTTCGACCTCTCAATTTATTCGAACTCAATAATTCGATTCTCACAAGGGCGGCCATTTGGCAGAGCTACCACCAGGTCGAAGTCCTGGTATTCATCACCGAGAAAACCTTTCAATTCTTCCTGTGACTTTTTCCATTCCCGAAGAATATAGGCAACCGTTTTAGGCAGCCAGACTTTACGAATACTGGAATCTGTCTTTGGTTTTTTCAGGATCAACCGGGTACTGGTATTCGGCATAAGCGGGGTAAAAATATAATAAATATCTTTTTGCCCCAACATTTCAATAGCCTGCTTGGAGGCCCTTGTCAGCTCTGCCTCTATGTAAATATAAGCATTGTCCGCCGCAATATTTTCATCCTCAATGTGAACATTTTTCCAGGTCAGTCCAAGAATCTCTCCCATACGCAGAGAACACGCAAAAGCAAGATTCATGGCGATATACAGCTTACTATCCGTACACTGATCCAGCGCCAGACGAATTGTTTCCGCATCCCAGATGTCCCGCTTTTTGTACTCGGTCTTTGGAAGGACCGCATTATCAAAAGGGTTTTTCCCGATCAGTTCCCATCTTACCGCCTGCTTGAAAGCACAGCGGAGCAGCTTGATAATCTTTTCAATGGTCTGGTTGGTAACAAATTCCGTCCGGGCTTTCCGGTTCTTTCTGGAAACAGAAGGCGTCTTTTGAAGGGTCTGAATATACTTGTCCACCACGCGGGGCGTAATGTCCTGAACCTCCATGTCTCCGATGATCGGATTGATATAGTTGGCAATCAGGGCTGTTTGGCCGTCATACATAGACACGCCCCATTTTTTCTCTCCGTAGGTGGAAACAAAGTCATACAGAAAATCCGATACCTTTTGATTGTTCGGAGGAAGAAATGTGCCGTTGTTCTGCTGGTTCTCAACTTCTGCTTTCCGTTTCAGGGCTTCTTTATGGGTATGCCAGGTTTCCCATTTCTGTTTCGTTTCTCCATTTTCATCAACATAGTTGTAAACAACGGAATAAGATTTTTTACGTTTGATAATAGATGCCATATTCGATCTTCCTTTCTAAGTTAGAACGTCTGTGCGTCTAACCATTCGTCAAATGATTTTTTGGAAACTCGTATGGCATTACCAACCCGTACAATTTTGAAATGACCCTCTTTTACCAGACTATAAGCAGAAGTGCGGCCAATATTCAGCATGGCAGCAATATCCTCCACTTTGTAAGTCCTCTGTTCGGGAACATTTCTTTGAACACTGTTTGTTGTCTGGCTCATTTTCCCTCCTTTCTGCATCCGACAAAGACAGTGTGCGGGATATGACTTCCTACCATTATTCTACCGCGCCGCCTGCCATTTGTCTGCTGCTAATTGAAAAATTTACGATTTATCCATAGTTTGAATTTGTGTGTGGAATTATCAAAACCACATGAATAGGTCGGGCCTACGCCTATACAGTCATAGCCCCGGCCCATTGTATCTGATTTCGATTTTGTTTGCCGTATTTGCCACGCCCCCCGGCAAGCTCTGATTTACCAGAGCGGGGCTGTTACAGGCTGCGGATAGCGTCACCGCATCATAGCCCCGCATACGCCGCCGCTTTGCCAGAGCTGGCGCACGCCGCAGGAACTCTCCCCAAGTCTTTAGGGAGCCGTGAAGAAGTACCATTGTGATCTGTGCCGTTGTCGCGTTCGGCCTGCCACAGCCGGTTGCGTGGGTTGCGTTTATCGCTCGGACAGCTTGGATTTATCACCTCCTTAGGCTGCCTGTCGCCGCGCCGCCCCATCTGCCGCTCGGGACACAGAATGAAGTACCTGTAACAGCGTATATTCGGTTGTCAAGGAACAAGCGAGGGGCGTGGCAGTTATGACAGTATTTCAGTTGGGGTGGGCCGGAGCATATGCTGTACGGTCACACCCGTCAGGCTTGTCCCGCCGAATATGTCCCTCTATTATTCATTTCATTTTTTGGCATTATTTTCGGGGTTTGTTTCCATTTTTTCTAAAACTTTTTTCAGACGCCGAAGTCCGCGCTGGATTCCTTCATGCACAGAGCTGACACCGGAACCCTCGCTTTTTGCAATTTCCGATATACTCATGCCGAGCAGGAAATGCGAGGTGATCCGGTTTCGCTGTTTCTCCGGAAGGGAAGCAAGTGCCTGATACAGCCGGGCATTTTCCTCTTTCTGTTCAAGAATTTCGGCCGGTGTCAGGACGATCACCAGCGCATCACGCTCTACGCTGGCATCATAGTCAAGAGAAAAATATGCCTTATGGCGGTATGTACGCAGAATATAGGCGGCTTCAGCCAGCTTATATTCTCGGAGCAGATCAGCCACCTCGTCCGGCACTTCAACAATCATGTCTTGTGTATAAAACGGGTAGTAATCCCGCAGATTGATTTCTTTCATGGGTAATTCCTCCAATTTCGATTTTTTAGTTGTTAGGCAAAATCGAAATCAGAGGGTGGGGAGCGGCAGTGCAGACAACCCATGTTGTAACAGCCGCTTATATATGAAATACGCGCCCATAGAAGAATGGGCGCGCAGAAAGGTGTATGATATAAAACTATTGTAAATTCGGCCAAACTTAAAAACGCCGCAATCCATACTACATGGATTACGGCGCATAAAACTCTATATGTAAAATAACCATTCTGTTGAATATTCCCCTTTGGCAGCATTATCAGCCCTCCCCGAAAAGGAAGCGCAGAAGGCTTATCCTTCATCAGCCTCCTTTTGGGGAGATTATACAAGGGCAAATTCTATGTTCTTTCCTGAAACATCATAGTTTTGGTAAGGCTTATATAAAATGTGTTTTGAGGTAATCACGGCCTCAAACGGATTTTATGAAAGAGCCTCATATTATAATAAAGGCCACAAGACAAATAAAATTGTCTCATGGCCTTTATCACAATACTTCAAATTTATAACCAACGCCAACAACACTTTTGATGTAGTCCGGGGAACCAGATGTAGTTTTCAGTTTCTTCCGCAAATTACTTACATGGTTATTGACTGCCTTGCGGGAGTAGTAGCAATAATCCTCATTCCAGACCAATTCCATAATCAGCTCATAAGTAAATACCCGTTTCGGGTGAGTAATCAGCAAAGCAAGAATGTCAAATTCCTTAGCCGTTAATTTGATTTCCTGCTCGCCAATATATACAAGTCGTTGTTCCTGGCAGAAGTATAAATCACCCATGCGAATCTCTGTAAACGGTTCATCAATAACTGTCTGCCCTCTATAAGTTTCAGGAATGGTGCATGGGCTGTCGGTCCGATTATTGTGTTGTTTTTGGGAATTGAGAAGATAGCTTACCAATTCTTGACGCTGACGGGAGCTTAACAGCATGAGCAGTTTTTCTGCAATTTTGCCGCCCGGTTCGGATATATCAAATACAGCTAATTTCCCATGTTATCACCTCCTGTATTGACTCACAGGTTCATCGACTCTGCGTCTGCGCGTCTGGCTCTTTTCAATTTGATTCATCAATGACTTCTCCCCTTGTTGCTTGATTGAATGAGCGTTTTTCGCTCCCATTTTTTACTCATGAAATAGAGTAAACCTACAATAGCGGGCAGGACTGGCGAAAGCGCCTGACCGTAATAAATGCCGGGGAACCCCATATTAAGTGCAAAAGCCAAAATCCAACTCATAGGTAGACGTACGATAACTGCGTCCAGTAAAGCGTTAATCATAGCGACATTTGCCGCGCTGACACCAATGGCAAAGGAATCCAAAGTGTACATAGCGGCATAAATCAAACTATTGATACCGCAACAGATACGCAAATAATAAACACCATCATTTACTACTTCTGAGCTGGTACTACCGAAAAGCAAAATCAATGGTTTTGCAAAAAGCTGTATGCTAATTACGACAACGAGCGTTACGGCGACATTCATCAACAAACTAATTTTTACCACCTTTCGGATGCGTTTGACTTGTCCAGCCCCCATACACTGACCGACCATCGCCGTTACTGCCTGTCCAATAGCCCAGCAGGGCATACCGGCAAATGTGTTGATTTGCAGTCCTACATTAAATGCAGCAGATACTGCAGTACCAAACTGATTGAGCATTCCCGTCACAAGCAGATAGGCTGTGTTTACCACGACCATCTGGATGGCTGTAGGCAGACCGACTTTCAAAATGGCGGTCAGCTTATCCCATTGAAACGTAAATTTCCTTTGAGTTTCCATAGAAAAAAATATCTTATGTCGCTTCAAATAGAATAGAGAAATCACAAAGGAAATTCCTTGTGCAGTAATTGTTGCACAAGCCGCTCCTGCTGTTCCCATTCCAAAAGGCCCCACCAAAATAATGTCTAAAACGACATTGATGATGGTAGCAATTCCCACAAAGTAGAGGGGAGATTTAGAATCCCCCAATCCTTTTAGCACAGAGCAGACCGCATTATATCCAAAGACGAACACAGTCCCACAGCAAATGATTTTCATATAGCCGCAGGCATCTTGATATGTGTCTGCTGGAACATTTAACATCTTGAATAAAGGCTGGTAGGTTGCCAAACTCACAATAGTCACAAGCAGAGAAGATACCAGTGAAAGCAAGGCCAGCATCTGAAAGGACTCCGCCTGCCCCTTTTTATCGTCTGCCCCCTTATACTGAGCAATCAACACGGCTCCGCCCATCGTCATACCAATACAAATTGAATTGATGATATAGCACAATTTAGAAGCGTTACCAATGGCCGCAAGGCCTGTATCGCCTACAATTCGGCCGACTACAAGCATATCTACTACATTGTAAAATGATTGCAGTATATTTGCTAAAAGCAACGGGAAAGCGAAAACGACCAGTTTTTTCGGCACACTCCCGGTCAACAAACTATGTTCTTCAGTCATATCTATTTCCTCCAAAAGAAAAAGGGTACACTACATCGTGCACCCTTTGCATAGTCACTTATAAATAAGCAAAAGAAAAGGCCACAAACAAAACATTGTCTGTGGCCTAAACAGTCAATTATCGATCGTTGATTTGATAAAAGGGTATAAAAAGCAAAGACAGTCTTATATCTGCCTTAGCCTTTCCACTTTATAAATCAACTTTCAGAAAAGGCTCCGCACAATGTTTCATAGTATAAACTTGTGTGGAGCTGAATCCAATACAAAACTTCCCGAACAACATCGTGTTCACCTCTCTCATGTTTACTGTAATAAATTATACGTAATTTGCACTCTATTGTCAAGTCAAGCCTTATAGGCAGATACTTCTGATCTTGACGATTACCCGCATTAAGCGAAGCAGATAGATATCGGCAACCACACCTCAGCTACATCCAACTACCAGCCAATTTCATGGTCAATATTACGGCATTTCAAATTTATAACCAACCAAAAATTATCTCATTTCAGGCCGGAGAATGACTCGTCTGAACAGGAACATGGTCGCACCGAAATAGGTCAGGTATATAGCGCAGAACAGCAGGATTGTGACCAGACCATAGAACAGCACCAGTCCTTCCTGCAAAATTGCTTCCCCGAAAAAGGACTGCGTCCCCACAATCAGTAGAACTGTAAGAACGATAGGAAAAAATAGAGGGATTAGGAATACGGTAGACAGTTCCTTGCGGATGAGGGAGGCCTGCCTGTGGCCTGATACACCCAGCCGGTCAATCACCGCGTAATTTTTCTGGTTCCGGTCGATGGCGGAAAGCTGCTCAAAGGCCAGCACTGAACAGGAGAGAATGATAAAAATAACGCTCAGATACAAGCCGCAGAAAGAAAGTGTCGTGAATCCGGTCAGTGAATTGGCAACGCCCCACGCCTTTACTGTTACCCCCATCGTCACCCGTTCCGGCAAATCCTGTCCAAGCTGGATGTCAGGCTGCCATTTACCGCTGTTCAGGAATTGCTTGAGTTCGTTTTTCAGTTCCGGGTATCCGCTATCCTCAAGTTTCATCACCAGACGGATTTTCTCCCCGGACAGCCGGGAAGCCACTTCATCTGGCAGAACCAGAACATATCCCTTTGTTCCGGCCATTTGATACTGCTCCATTGGCTCTGTCAGGATCAGCATTTCCGCAGGGGTCAAAGTCCGGCCGTTTAGTGTAATCTCCGGCTGCTGTTCCAATCTCTGCTGAATGCCGTCCATATAGTTCCATGTATCACAGTGAATCAAAAATTCATTGTCGCTCATGGAAACAGGCGAAAGCCCCAGAATCTCTCGGAGGTGATTGTAGTCAGACAAGGCCAAGGCTTCAATGGCTTCATTCGGAACCGCATACAGGTAATAGGTTACGCTGTCCTCTGCCTCGCAGCGTTCCTCCACAAAGGAACGGACGGAATCCATGCTGTTCTTGGTTAAGGGCGCGTCAATGGCAACACCGGCATCATAGGGGTAATACGCCTCCATGTTGGCCTTATAGCCCGCACCCATTGTCAATCCCACAAACATGGTCGCAAGCGAAACGGTCAGCAGGATCGCCACAACAGCCATTGTCCGTCCTGAAGATTGGATGCGCCTGCCGATCTGTCCCAAGAAAAATAGATTTTCTCCCCGATACTTCCGGCGCGGGTTTCTTTTTGCCAGTTGGTAGAGCAACACAGGAACCTTCCGGTGCAGCTCATAAACGCCTGCAAGAATCAGCAGACAAGCCCCGCTCCAATACAGCATCGCTTCATTGGTCTGAATGTGCAGCGCCTTTTCCAGCAGAATTACGCCCGCCACCATAGCGGCAAGGGAGAGCAGACCGGTCAGAACGATCCGATATAAGGGCTGGTATCCAACTTCCTCATTCTTCTGGTTGTCGTAAAGCAGTTCAATCACTTTCCGGCGCCGGATGACCTTTGCCGCACGAAGCATACTGAATCCATACATCAGGACGAAAAAGAAAAGGGTCATCCCCAACGCACGGAGAGAGAACAAGACCTGATAATGATGCGGAACTTCAAAAATATTTTGAACTACCTGATTCAATAACCCGGACAGTCCGGTTCCAAGCAGCAAACCCAGCAAAAAGGCGGCTCCGCCAATCATGCTGTTTTCCACCAGAAATAGGTTTCGGACGGTTTTCACCTCCATACCCATCAGTTCATAAGCGGCAAACTCTTTTTTCCGCTGGCTTAGCATGAACCGGATAGCATATCCAACGACAAATGAGGAAAGCATCGCAACCAACACCGACAGCATCAGGATACCAGAGGTGAGCATCGACATATTTTCCGTCATGGCAAGAATATCTGGGGAGAATCCCAGCGCCAGGAAGGAGTACATCAACGACGCAGTCAGGGTAAGCGTCACAAAGTAGATGATATAATCCCGTAGGCTCTTACGAATATTCCGAAAAGCAAGTTTAGAGTACATCGTTCACGCCCCCTCCCATCATGGTGAGGACATCTAAAATTTTGTTAAAGAAAGTCCTGCGTGAATCGTTGCCTTTGAGAGTTTCCGTGAAGATTGCACCGTCCTGTAAAAAGAGAATACGGTTTGCGTAGCTTGCGGAAAAGGCATCATGCGTTACCATTAGAATGGTTGCCCCCAGCGTTTCATTGATGCTCTGGATGATAGAGAGCAACATCTGGGACGAGTGGCTGTCTAGAGCGCCAGTGGGTTCGTCCGCCAAAATCAGCTTGGGGTTGTTGATGATGGCTCTGGCACAGGCGCACCGTTGCTTCTGGCCGCCGGACACCTGATAGGGGTATTTGTCCAGAATATCCGTGATGTTCAGCTTTCCGGTCATTTCCCGCACCCGGCCGTCGATCTCGCCTGCGGGGATCTTGTTGATGGTAAGTGCCAAGGCAATGTTTTCGGAGATGGTCAGGGTATCCAGCAGGTTAAAATCCTGAAACACAAAGCCCAGGTTTTTCCGACGGAACCGGGCAATCTGCTTTTCATTGATTTCGGTCACATCGGTTCCATCCAGATAGATATGTCCCGCGCTGACCGTATCAATGGTGGAAATGCAGTTGAGCAGGGTGGTCTTACCGGAACCGGATGCACCCATGATCCCCACAAATTCCCCCTCCTGAACGGAAAAGCTGATGTCCTGAATCGCTTTTGTAACATTCTCGCCGTTTCCGTAATACTTCTGGATATGCTCCAGTTTCAAAACCTCGTTCATATAGTTAGACCTCCTTCAATCATTCATAGCTTAATAGCGACACATCCATTCAAAAAGAGCCAATAACCACAAGGAATCAGACCTTGTGAGTTATCGGCTCTGCGGCTGTGCGTCTGGCGCTTTGATAACAGTTATATGAAATTGTTCAATATCAATCAGACACTCGCTTTTGCATTTGGGACAAAAGAGAGGAAAATTTTTTAAGATGGTATCTTCCCGGATTTTGTCGCGTGTTTTATTTCCACAGATGGGACAACGGATGAACTCGGTTTTCTCCATACCCGTCATTTTGCATCCCGATCCTTATCTTTCTGCTTCTTTTCTTCCCGATATTTTCGGATCAGCTTGTTACGGACAGGGATACCAATGCCAATCAGAAGAACTACCGCTAAAATTGTGAAATCCATATTGCTCACCTCACATTTCCTTGTTTTCCATAATCCGAATGGAGAACCAGATCGACACAGCGTACATGACAACGACGAGTACAAGCACAAGGCCGATCAGCAGTACCGGGGAACTTACAACCGTCGTCACAATGGGATTGTCTGCGGGCATCTTGGGTAGGAAAAACAAGGTCGCCAAAAATCCAGCCACCGGAATATACATGAACACACGGCCTTTGATGGCTCCATATTTGTAATAGCCCGGAATTTGAAATACGGTATAAAGGGCGAACAGGAACAGGCCGCCGATGGCTGCGCTAATCATATCAAGTGTCCCAACACTTTCACCCATTGCCCGCAGCACAAGCGGCTGTGTGATAAGAGAAACCACCAGGGCCAGTGCGCCCAGTGCAAGAACAAAGAGATACCGGCCTGTCACCATTTCGCTTTTCTTGATGGGTAAAATCCCATACAAACGCTCCATGTTGTTTTTTTCCGTTACCGAGAAAGTGTAGCCTGTGGTCATGGCGATAAAGCACATGGCAAAGGAAACGCCTGTCAGGATGGAACGGTTAATGGCCGCAAAAGCGATAGGGAGAAGCATGGTAAACCCAATCACTTTGATATATGGCTTTACCAGAGAAAAGTCCAATTTTGTGGATTTCAAAATATTATTCATAATCGTCACCTTTCTTGCTTGTAAACACTACAATTTCATCAATGGTGGCAGGCTCAACGGTTAGGTGGGAAAAACCGCTAATATCTTCGGTTTTCATCAGCGCCTCAAATCCCGTAGGAAATGTACGAATACCAGCCGCCTTATTTTTCAGATCATCGGACAGTTCCTCCATTCCACCTTTTACAATGCGGAACATATCTACAAAGTCATCTTTGCTGCCAGTAAAGAACAGCTCGCCATAACTGATGTAGGTAATATAATCGGCCGCACGCTCCAAATCGCCGGTGATATGGGTGGAGAACAAAACACTATGCTCGCCATCTTCAATATACTCTGAAAGAATTTTCAAAAGTTCATCTCTGGAAACCGGGTCAAGTCCACTGGTCGGTTCGTCAAGGATCAGCAGTTTTGCGTCGTATGAAAACGCACAGGCAAGCATTAACTTCATCTGCATACCTTTGGAAAGTTCTTTTACCTTTTTGGTGGGTGCAATGTGAAATTTCCGTAACATATCCGCAAATTTCTGACTGTCCCAATTTGGATAAAATACCGAGATGGATTTTTCAACCTGCGACACTTTCCAATCATCACTGAAATAGTTTGTATCGAAAACAACGCCCAGCTCAGATTTTACTTTTTGTTCTTCTGTGATATTATCCAACCCCATCACGTTAACTGTGCCGCCGGTGCGCTTGAGCATATTCAAAATCAGTTTGATTGTAGTTGTTTTGCCAGAACCATTCGGACCGATCAGCCCCATAATATAGCCCTTTGGCAAAGTAAAGCTGATATTGTGAAGCTGAAAAGAATCAAAAGATTTTGAAAGATTCGTTACCTCTAAATAATTAGTCATCTGTTTTTACCTCCGTTAAAATGTCCAAAAGGCGATGTAATTCCTCTGTGGATAGATTTGCCATTCTTGCAGCTTTTATTGCTTCGGTGAGATTGTTTTCTACTTTGCAAATAAGCTGCTCCTTAATCAGTTCTGAACCAGACCCCATTACGAAACATCCACGCCCCTGCACATTTTTAACAAAGCCCTCTTGCTCTAATTCTGTGTATGCCTTTGTCACTGTTAAGACACTGATCTTTAAGTCTTTAGCAAGTGTTCTAAGGGAGGGCAAAGTTTCTTCGGCTTGAAGTTCGCCAGATAAAATAGCCGCCTTAATCTGCTGTTTAATCTGTTCGTATATGGGGATATCAGATACATTTGAAATAATCAGTTTCATTCCTGCATCCTCCGTGTGTTTTAACTGTTATGCTGTTATACATAACACTATAACATACGGAAAGCTAAAATGTCAATACCTGAGGATAAACTACCGGTTATACCAAAGATCAGATTATCCCGAATATTTCATAGAAAGCCAGTAACAAAGGCATTTCTTAAAAAATATTCGGGATAACTTTTTAGACATTTACATTGTCAATTTCCTATAATTTCTATTTTGGGAAAAATAATTCGGGATAATTTTCCCTTACAGCACAAGCTGTAAATTCTCCCTAATGTCCCTTCACCACCTACCATATCTAATAAAGGCCACAGGGCAAGCAGAATCTTACCTTGCGACCTTTGTTACGGCACTTCAAATTTATAACCAATGCTGACAACACTTTTAATGTAGTTCGGGGAATCCTGCGTAGTTTTCAGTTTCCTCCGCAGATTACTCACATGGTTATTGACGGCTTTACGGGAAAATCCTCATTCCAGACCAATTCCATAATCAACTCATAGGTAAATACCCGCTTTGGGTGGGTGATCAACAAAGCAAGAATATCAAATTCCTTAGCAGTTAATTCGATTTCCTGCTCGCCAATATATACAAGTCGCTGCTCTTGGCAGAAGTATAAATCACCCATGCGAATCTCTGTAAACGGTTCATCAATGACTGTCTGCCCCCTATTAGTTTCGGAAATGGCGAATGGGCTGTCGGCAGGATTCTTCTGTTGCTTTTGAGAATCGAGAAGATAATTTACTAACTCCTGACGCTGACGGGCGCTTAACAACACGAGCAGCTTTTCCGCAATTCTGCCGCCAGATTCAGATATATCAAATACAGCTAATTTCCCATGTCGCCACCTCCTTTCCGTCAGCGTGGGTATTTATTCTTTTACCATCAACTAATACTCCTGTTGTGTTGTTGTGCTCTATGCCGAAAGTTCCTTTTAAGCGTTATATAATTTTCTATATTGTTTCGGAGTCACCCTGATATATTTTTTTGAAAAAATCAGTAAATTGTCAACACGGAAAAATGAGATGAAATAAAACACTACATAAACTCTAATTATCTTCATTAGGGCTTGTCGAATATTGCGTTTTCATTTCCTGTTATGACGGTATACGCTTTCTGAGATTGACGAGGCTAAATACATCATCCATAATTTCTCTATCCCTTACATCCAGCATCAACCATTTCTGTCCATTGCCGGTTTTCGTGTTTTTGAATACTGTCTGCACATAGTCGGAACATTGCGGCATAAGAAGCTCTGCCCCCATAAGTTCATGACCTCCTACAACCACGAGAGCGATAAAATAGCCTTGCATCGGATAGAGCGTACAAAGTGACTTTCCACCTTTTTTATACTTAATATTCCAGCCTGCCTGCATGGAACAGCGGCTGTATTCCATGCAGGGCCTGGTCCGATAGGTGAACTGGATACGCTCATTAAACTCCGCCCATAACGGGCTACCTATATATTCTGTAATCTGCTCCCACGTAGGCGGCGTTACATTTGAATATAGCGCATTCCAATCCATTATAAATTCTCCCTTAGCATTTATTTTCCAGCGGCAGAGGCTTAACCCAAATTTCCATACAAGCCATACCCTCTAAGTCACGATAATACTTTTCTGCCGAGAAAGGCTCCGTGGTTAAATTGTGGTGGGGCAGCCATATACCAAAAAGGTATTTGCTGGCCTGATCTAAAGCGACCGTCACCAAATCCTCAAAATTTTCTGCTTCGACTCTGCAAACGATGTATTCTCCTGCCGAGAGTTCTCTCTTAGCAAAACCATCCTGCAGCCGATCCGGAATATTTTGAACAAGGCCGCCTGCAAAATAAGTGAAAAGGTTTTGTGAAGTACCTTCCGTATGGGACATTCCCATTTCTACAGTAGTATTTAGATTGGCTTCGATTGAAGCCTTCTCCATGTGATAACGCTTCCAAAGCTGTCCTGGCACATCTACACCTGTGCTTTCACCAACCGGCATTTGTTCAGAAATGCGAACTTCCGTTTCCAGACCGAGGTAAATTTCCGGTTTTTCCAATGTCTTTCTCTGGATCTCCAAGACGATATCTCCTACCACCAGCGGAACCCCTTCGTCTACTAAAACATAATTCATGGAAACTTCCGGCTTGTCAAATGTATTGAGCATTGGCAAATCCCTCCTGTAGATTTCAGGCGTAATCCCATACGTTTCCTTGAAAGCCCGTGTAAAATTCGCATGGCTTGAAAAGCCATAGTCCAGGGCAACGTCAAGAATCCTCTGTTCGGTACTTTTCAGATTTTCAATAACCTTTGCCAGACGGCGGAGCTTCACATATTCCTGAACCGGTTTATTTACCAGCCGCTTGAACAAGCGCTGAAAATAAAAGGTGGACAGACCGACAGTATTTGCCAGTTCTTCCGTTGAAATTTCTTTTGTCAGGTGTTCCTCGATAAAAGTCAAGGATTGTTCGATTGCTTCATATGCGTGCATTGCGGCACCTCCTATATTTGATGTTCAAATTATATCATTTTATTTTTTGCCGGGCTTTTCACGCAATGCGCTTTTTGATTAGGAAAATGCACTTTGTAAAATAGAGACATGGAATAAGGGCCGCTGCACGACGTTTTTTTCTTTTGCCGTCGTCCGGCAGGGGCTATATGGATTTAATTCTTTCGGAAAAAGCGTTCGCAGTGCCAATAAGGGGGTAGCCCCTTATCGGTGATTTCAATATAATCAGCTTTAGTCATACCGTACAAATAGTAATCGCAGTATGTGTTTACCATTTTACCCTCACGGATAAGTCCCTCACGCTTGAAGCCTGCTTTTTCCAAGGTTTTATACGATGCAATATTTTGTACATGAACATCAGCCCATAAACGCTGTAATTCCGTTTCTTCAAAGCAGAAGATAGCTGCTCTCGCCAGCGCTTCTGTCATAAGTCTATTACCTTGATAGGCAGGGGAAAGGCGAAATGCCACTTTTGCCATGCGATCATTCTCAATGAGATACACCCACATATCGCCAATAACTTTATGATCCTGTTGGTGGACAACACCCCAATGAAAACTTTTCGTAGGTTTCTCTGGCTTTTGGAAAAGCAATTCTGGATTTAAGTCGCTTTTTCCGGGACGTTTGCCCCAATACTGATAAACAGAACTGTCACCCAGCCATTCTTTCAAATCCGCAACATCTTCTTTTCGCAGAGGGCGCAGGATAAGCTGCTCCGTTTCAAGAATAGGTTTATCCTGAACAAAATCCTTCAATTTCATAAGCCGCCCCCTTAAAAGTTGAATACCTGCCCCCAATCGAAACAACCGGACGCTTCGGTGCTTTTCGGCCATTCGCTGCACCATGTGGGAACACCGGGCGCTTCAACCCTGTCAAAGCTCGGTGTGTAGGGCTTGATGTCGAGTACGGGCGTATTGTCATTTGCGTCAATAAATGTAACACGAATCATGCCGTTGGTGAAATCAATGTTAATAATTTCAGACGCTGTTAATGCAATAGGGTTCGGACGCGCAGGAGATCGTGTCGCAAATACACCCATGACTTCGGGTGCGCCTTCATAGGGCTGTTCTGTCTGTAATTCATTCCGGTCTGCGTTGTTGTCGCAATCGCTGAACCACCAGAGGACATTGATGTGGCTGAAGCCCTCTAAGGCCTGCAGTCCGGGAATGTACTCCGGCTCTAACTGAATAAATGTGCCGTTTTCATCATTCTTTACTTTGCCAATGGCTTTTAATTGATAAGTCATATTTTTCCTCCTTGCTTTGTTGGTAAATCCAGTATAATACCTCACATCATGTGAGATGCAACAGGGAAAAATAAAAAATGCCCTGCATTTTTAGCGGGACATTTCAAAGTCTGTACGTGTGTTCCAGCGGTATTTGAAGCTCAATCAAATATTTTTCAGGGTTACTCTCATTCCACGGGCCTCTATGCACGATTTGACGCATAGGGTTAGACATTTTGTATTCGCTGTTTTTCTGCAGCCATTCGGCAAAGGCAAGGTAAGCTCTTTTTATATTTGCAAAATCTCCATAGACCATTGTGCAAGCCATATGCGGGACTGGTTCTGTCATGCGGAAACAAAATGGATCTTTTGCCTTTCCCATTTTCTTTATCGGAGCGCATAGCTCAATATCAACATCTGTCTCCCGAAATTCTGTATCGTGATAAATGGAAAATGTATTGCTCGCTATTCCTATTTTTTGCGCACCTGTAAAAGTAGAAAGTTCTTCCCATAAGTCGCCCTCGGAATAGTAGTTTGGTACAACTTTCCGCAAGGACAGTACCTGATACGCAGGGATCGACTTAACGGAGATGTTATAACGCGGTTCTCCTTTACCACCCTGTATTTCACTTTTTGCAAGTTCAATCTTCCGCAGTTTTTCTCGTTCTGCCTGTATTGCATTTTCTATCTCTATGCGCTTTTTGTCAAGCTGCGCAAGGAGTGATTGCTCGTCCAGCGTCAGGGCAAGCGCGATTTCTGAAACCTTCAGCCCACTATCCCGCAAATACAGGATTTTATTTAGACGCGGTATTTGCTCCACCGAATACAGTCGATGTCCCGTCCACTTGTCAACCTTTGCCGGTTTCAAAAGCTCCATTTCATCATAATATCGAAGCATACGGACAGATACCTGTGTCAGCTTTGAAAATTCTCCTATCCGAAACATCGTTTCACCACCTACTCTAACTATATTTGTACTTTTATCTCATTACAGCTTTATATGTTACTTGCTGCATCCTTATTGTACCGTCTTTCGTTTAGTCTATCAATGCTGTTCATGGTATGAGAACTTTTTCCTAGTCACCACAAAATGGCAAGCAATGCAATCTTCCGTAAGATTGCGTATTTTGGCAGGAATCCGTTTCCGGTATTCCTGCCAAAATGCTTGTTGGTGACATGTCCCCAAACCCCTGAGATCATCACCTGCGGTGATGGCTGCGCGTTCCGTTGGAACGCTGAAAACCGAAAGCAGAAGGAAAACTATTGCCGCGACTTCTGCGATTCCTTCTGCGGTTCCCGTTCGGTGGGAATGTCCAGCAAATGCTCCACATTTGCCCGGACATTATAGAGTTCTTTCATATCAGCTCTGGCCTGTTTGTAAGAAGAATAGGCTTTCCGTTTCTGTTCCAGTAGCCCGGCGTATTCCTCACGCAAAGATTTGACGGAGGGCAGCTTTGTAATCCCAACCTCGTCAAAGTGTTTCTTCGCCGCTTGGTGCAGAAGGATTTCCGTCTCATGCGCCGCCCGGAATTTTTTGCTGTAGCCGGCTTTGCGGTATTCCACATAGACCGCCCGCGTCTTGGCATAATTTACGATCTGTTTCTGCAGCTCCCCGTTGGCGGCCATCTGTGATTCCAGTTCCTTGATCTGTACCGACAACGCATTGAAGCTGGCGGTAGCGGCATCTGATCCTTTTTGCAAATCCTCATAGCTCATATCGCCATGCTCTTTGAGATAGATCACCGCCTGGGAGAGCTGTTTTAAGTTAAACACCTTCGCCCAGCGTTCATACCCCGGCCCTTTGCCGGAACGGACCGCCGCCTCAATGTCCACCAGCAGTCCGACTTTGGAAACTGGCTTTTGGGGAGAGATACGGCGCGGTTTCACCGTCCGGGTGCCGGCGATCCGTTCTCTGATGGCCTGCTCGGTATAGTCGCCCTTTAGCGTATCACACCGGGTATATCTATCTTCCGGTGACAGGCGAAAACGGAGGTACTTCCGCTCTTGGTTGACTTCGATCCCGGCCGCCTCCAGCTTCTTCAAAAGTTCTTCAAAGTCCTTCGGCTTTTCCTCCAGGGCAGCATCGATGGCCCAGCGTAGCTGCTCCTGATGGGAGGGCTGTTTCTGACTTCCCATCCATGTGCCGTAGTGGTTGCGGCTGGGCTTCGGATTCTCTACAATGGAAAGCCCATGCTCCAGGCACAGCTTGTCATTCATGCGCCGGATCGCCCAGGTGGAGCCCCAGAAATTGCGGAATTTTTTCTGGCAGTCCAGCGTGGTAGAATTTATGATGATGTGGTTATGGACATGGTGTTTATCCACATGGGTGCAGACAACAAAAGCATGGTTTTCCTTCGTCAGCTTTAATGCCAGTTCCCGCCCGATCTGGTTCGCTTCTTCCGGCGTGACCTCGCCGGGCTTGAACGCCTGCCGGAGATGGTAGGCAATCACATCATCCGCGCCCCGGTTACGTCCGGTCAGGTTCGCATACTGCCGTTTGGATAAAAGAAACTCCGCATCGGCGGTCCGGGTGTCACACTCATAACCATAAATGAATTTTCCAAAATCGGTTTTCTGCGGATTCTCTACATAGTCAATGATGTCTGCTATGGCCGTGGAAACATCCCGGCCTTTTCCAACGTGCAGCGGCATGAGCCGTGTGGTCGCCATCCCATCACCCCCTTACTGTAAAACCGGCTCTGTTATCGTTCCTGTTCTTTTTTCATTTTCGGTTTATCACTGTGAGCCGCCTGCTGCCCGACACTTTTATTCAGGCTGTCACGGACAGAAGGTTTCTCCTGTATCAACGCATACTCCCGTCTTGCCTGCGTGAGAAACAAATCCATCAATCCTGTATGGCTGCGGTCTACAACAAAAGAAACATTCCGGTCATATCCGAAACCGTCCTTATCCTCACAGACCGGGATTGTCTGCGCCCACGCTTTGTTATCACGGGAAATCCGCCCGTCATAATCTTTCTGCCGGACCGTGTTGGCAAGGACATAGAAAATCCGGCCAGGATCAAATTTCTGTAAGACCTGCTGCACACATGCGGGGCCTAAACGGTTGTCCCGGTAGTTGTCCGCAATGACCTGTTCGATTGCCTCCTTACACGCAATGTTTGCTTTGTGGGAAGCGCGGTACTGATCCAGTTCCCCATGCTCATGCGCATAGGTGGCAGAATGAAAATAAATTGGCGTTGTATCTTTCAATCAAATTCCTCCAATCAAAAAAGCTGCCATAGCAGACAGCCATAATTATAGAAAAAGGGCGGGGCTGCCAATGCGCCCCGCCGAAACTGTTTAACCAAATACAAAATCCTTTAGTGCGCTGTTTGCTCCGCCGATAATCCCAACCAGCCAGGCCGCCGCCATCGGCAGACCGTAGGGGCTGATCAGGAACGCAATCACCAGCCATGAAAGCCCCGGCCAGAACCCGGCTGCAAAGAACAGCGCCAGCGCCGCCAGAAATACGATCCCTGATAAAATCCCCAGCACAGCGCCGGAGAGCACCACAAGGAATTTGCATACAAGATAAAGAATCCCCGTAACCAGTACAAAGGGAAGTGCCAGCAATTTACCAATCAGACGCATACGCCCGCCTCCTTTCCTTTTCCATGTCCGTTTTTCAGGACAATCAGGTATGCCCGAAGGGTGTTTCAAAGAGAAATATATTTGCCCCTCTATCAAAATTCTACCGTGCCGGTTGCCGGAACGCAACGGTGTTTTTTCATGTTTATGAAATGTTCGCAAATCCCCGCAGCAGCTTATCCATGCCATCCCACAAACTGTCCAGGCGGGTGTGCAGATCGTCTACGTCGGCAGCGTAAATACTCCCGGTCTCATTGGCACGTCTGGCGTACTGGTTTAAGTTATTGGAGCAGATACGAAGGAGCCGTATCATTTCCTGAATGTCGCTCATATCCACATGAATAATATAACCGTCTACCGCCATCTTGCGGAGATATGCGGAGAGGTTGGTAATGCCGAGCTCCGCCATGCGTCCCTTTACCAGCTCTGCCTCCTGTTCAGACATGACGAATTCCACCCGGACGGATTTTTTGTTATGCCCGGCCTTCATCGTTCCGGTTCCTTTTTATGTGAGGGCGGTTTAGGGGTGGAGGCGGCTGCCGTCTTTGCCTTTTCCAGTTTTCCCCGCATGGTGTCTTTTTTCAGGCTGTCCATATATTCCTGAATATCACCGGGCTTTGCATGGTAATCCCGCTTAACATGCTCCCGCCGCAGGATTGTTTGTAATTCCCGCTCACTTTCCGGCAGCCAGGTCACGCATTTGGAAGTTCCATGCTCTGCCTTAAACATGTTAATCTGCTGCATATAAGAATCATAGCGGAATACCGCCTGTGTACCATCCTGGAACAATACCGATACTTTTTCAATCGCACAGGAAAGCAGCTTGACCCGTTCCACATGGGCGTGATAATCGAGAGACCAGATACAGCCGGTGACTTTCCCGTCTTGTATGCCATCCAGCCGGACTGCATACGCCAGGATAGAATCTTTCGTCTGCTCATGGTAAAACCGCCACACCTTATTTTCGTGGCTGTCCTGCAGGTAAACATCCCTTTCCCATAAACAGTAAGTGCCGCAGGTCCTGGACATCCATAAGAGCTGTTCATTCTCCCCATTTCTGCAAGCCGCAAGATTTTGTATCAGCTCTTTGTCAATATCAAAATCGTCCTTATAATGCTGTGTGTGCAGCTCTACAACTTTCCCTAAAAAGTCCAGTACGTCCACGCCCTCGAATTTTACCGCCGCCATCAGCGTTCCCTTTCTGGCGCAGAAAGGGCAATCTGCCTGGCCTCATGTTCCGGACGGTCTGCTTTCAGCTTTTCCATGAGAGAGGTTTTTTCCTCCGGCAACGTCTCCGGGGCAAGCTCCTGGATTTCCTCATACGTCTGGCCGTCCGTTAAGTCAGGGCGTTCCGGCGGCTCATTGTTGAGCCGGCCATCCAGCATATTATAATTTCCGGTCTGTCCTTCCTCGTAGAGTTCCGCATTACGCAGATAGCTCTCCGGCGGCTGGAAGGGCTGCCCGGCGAACAGGATTTCCCGGCTCGGTGTAAACTGTGAGAGCACGCCGTCCCGAAGTCCTGCAAATTCCTCATACTGGCGCAGGGAAAGGCCGCGCTCCAGCATTTCCGCCTGGGTATGCGCCCAGCCCTCCCCATAAAGGAAATAGTACATATCCGGCTGGTCGCAGACAAAGCACAGGGAGCCGTCCTGATTGTCATAATAAGACGCCTGCATATCCTGGTAGTGGCAGCGTTCCTCACGCCCCAGGTACACCCGGTTATCCGCGCCCAGCATGGCGACCATGCCCGCATAGTTGCTGTGGACCGCAGAGCGGATTTCTACCAGGGGGTCCGTCTCCGGCATAACCTGTCTGCCGGGAATCTCGTTCCGCTTTTCTGCTGCGTCATTTCTCGGCATCACTTCCTCATGGACACGGGCATCCAAATCCTGCTGCACCTGTGCGGAAACCTTTCTGACGGTGCCCGGCTCCGGTTCTTTCTCCTGTGCGTAATAATGGACATTAGCGGTGGTTTTGCTGTTCATCTCTCTGGCATAAGCCTCCGCAGCCTCGCGGGTGTCAAATTCCAAAGGTTTTCCATCCTCCTTGCACCACGCCTCGGCATGGCTGAAGATGGAAGCGCCGCTGCGCACCGCCCATACGCCGTAGGTTGTTTCTTTTTCCATGCTGATCCTCCTTATCGTTCCTGCTGTTTTGATGGTTTCTGTTTTTGGGGTGTCTCCGTGTGCTTTGCGTCTTTTATCTGCTGCCGGAGGGAGGGTCTGTGCGCCGGCTCCGCTTCGGAATCCGTGATATTGACATACTCGCCAATGATACAAAGCGCCTCTCCGTAACTGCCGCAAGCAAACACCCGGTCCTTCATTTCCTTTGCCTGGTCCTTCAGGTCATGCTCCCGCAGGGTACGGGCAGCAATGCCTACCAGATTGAAGATGTTGCCGTCCTGGCCGATCAACGCACAATCCGGTTTTTCCGGCTCCGGCGAAGGCTCCCCGATAAAGCCGCCCAGACGGTTCGGTACAAAATCGGACAGCCAGGTACCGCCGAAAGTATCATGGGTCTGCAACCGCCACATGGCAAGTTTCCCCATCTCCAGCTTCACATCCTCGAAAGGATAGAGCAGACAGGTGAGCTCCCCATACTGGAAAGCGGAAACATCCTCAAATCTGCTGCCGCCTTTCAAAATGCCCACTTCGGTGAACATCTCATTGATCCCGTCCACCCATTCCTTCAAATCCCCGCCGCAGCCCTGCAGGATCAGGCCGTCTTTGCCCTCCATGTGCCGCAGGTCATCGGTTGTGATCGTATTGATATTCAAATAAACCGCCTCCTATCGTTCCTGTTGATGATTGGTTTTCTGCCGGCTGGCTTTTGCCTCCGGCTGTTTCTTTAGCTGCTTACGGACAGAAGGTTTCTGCTCCGGTTCCCGCATATCCGTAAAAATATCGGATAACGGCTGCTCCCAGTTTTCCCCGAAGCCGCGGACCACCGTGCCCGCCAATGCGCCGTTTTCCTGAAACATTTTCAGTGTGTCAAAAGCCCGGTCAAACAGCGTGATATTTCTCTTATCCACACAGGGAGCAAAGTGGATCACCCCTTTGGGATAGCCCCCGCCAGTGCCGATCCAGCCCCGGACAAAAGCGTCATAGCCTTTTGTGATCCCGGCATCGGCCAGTTCGTTGGCATGGCTGGAAACCATTGTACTTGTAGCTGCATACTGATATCCTAAGACCAATATGCCGGTTTTCGGGTTATACATGAAACGCCGGTTATCAATCTGTTGCATATCAATCATCTGCCTCCTGGTATCAATCCGCATGAGCTCTTTTGTAATCGCTGTCTTTTCTATCTGCATCCCTCCCGTCCATTGATTTGTCCGCAACTTAGACCCGTTTCGGGGCATCAGAGTATTCTTATACAGCCGCCCCTCAAACCGGGTCCAGAAAGCCCCTAAAATCAAGCCTCTTTTTGGTTAAATTGCGGACATATTACCCCTGATTTTGCCTGATCCGGCGCTTGCGTTCCCGCTCGGATTTCCGTCTGGCAAAGGCGCGGCAGGAATCCGAACAATAGGCCTGGCTGGTAATAGGCAGATAGGCTTTCCCACAGACCGGGCATGTTTTCTGTTTCAGGGAAGTGTCCTCGCCAGTAATGGCAGATTCCAGCGCCGGGTCCACCGGCAGCACCGCCTCCTGAAAGTACCGGCAGAAAGAGCCGGTCCACCATTTATGCAGCATATAACAGGGGCAGTCTAAGGGGAGGCAGAGCCTATCCTGATTGTCATGGTTGGCGCAAAGGTCTGTTACCAGCTTTCGGATCGCCGCCCGTTCCTGCCTGGTTAATTCCCGTGAGGGCTGCCCGTTCATTTCCGCCTGCCTTTCTTAGCCGGAAATTCCAGCTTGAAATTCACATATTTTCTGCCTGTATCATCCAGCAGCACCACGGCGTCATAGGTCTTTCCCGTCTTTTCGCTGTAAAGCCCGGACATGGAAACGCGGCCCTCTTTCAGAAGGGCTGCCGCCACGGATTTTGTTATGGATTTCTTCTTTCCGGAAAAGAATTTATTGTCTTTCCACAGCGCAAAAGCACAGTCCCGGTTATCACAAAAGAAGCCTTTTTTGCCCTCATATACGGTTCCGCCGCAGCGGGGGCAAGTGCCGACAGCTTCACGCCCGTTTCTCTTTGCATCCGGGAACAGGCCGGTAAAGCGTTCCTCCGGGGCGGTATGTTCTTTTACCAGCGTCCGGCTCATATCCGCAATCTGCCCCATAAAGGATTCTGCAGCCAGCTCGCCGCGCTCCACCTGCTTCAGCATGGATTCCCATTCTGCGGTGAGCGTAGGCGATTTGATATTGTCCGGCAGGACCAGGATCAGGTTCGTACCTTTTTCCGTTGGAATAAGCTGCTTTTTCTCCCGCTGCACAAATCCGGCAGAGACCAGTTTTTCCAGTGTGGTCGCACGGGTGGCCGGGGTGCCTAATCCCTTGCGCTCGGCATCCTCCGGCATGTCCCCGGCACCGGCGGTCTCCATAGCCGCCAGAAGGGAATCCTCCGTATAATGCTTCGGCGGGGAGGTTTTGCCCTCCCGGCCGCAGGCAGAGACCGTTTCAAATATCTGCCCCTCCTGCAGCACGGGGAGGGAGGCGTCCGTGTTCCCGTCATCCTCTGGCTTGAATTCTTTTAATCCCATGCGGTAGAGGCGTTCCACTTCCTTCCATCCGGCCTGTAATACGGTTTTTCCTTTTGCCGTGAAAGAACGGTCCCGGCAGTCTAAAACCGCCGTCACCGCCTCGAACCGGTGCGCCTGGGCCGTGGCAGAAAGTAGCCTTGCGGCGATCAGCGTCAGTACATCCCGTTCCCCGGAGGGAAGCTCCGATAAATCCGTCCGGGCAATCTCCACCGTAGGGATAATGGCATGGTGGTCGGTGACTTTGCTGCCGTCCGTTACGCGGTCAATATCCGGTTCCCCGGTACAGCCTTTTCCAAAGGGCATATGTTCCCGCAGCCAGAGAACCAGGGAAGCGGCGGTTGCCTGCATGTCCTCGGTCAGATACTGGCTGTCCGTCCGGGGATAGGTCGCCAGCTTTTTCTCATAGAGGGATTGTACATAATCAAGGGTCTGCTGGGCCGTATAGCCATAGATGCGGTTACATTCCCGCTGCAAGGTTGTCAGGTCATACAGGCGGGGCGGCTGCACCGTTTTGACCTGTTTTTCCATGGACAATACCGTGGCGTTCTGCCCGTCACAGTCCATACGGATTTTTTCAGCTTCATCTTTCCCGGACAGTTTTTCGCCGGAGGCAGTAAAACCGCCGCATGTGATCTCCGGCACATAGAAGGGCTTGCTCGTAAATGCCTGAATATCCGCCTCCCGCTGTACCAGAAGGGCCAGCGTGGGTGACATGACCCGCCCCACATTCAGCGTGACGCCATACAGGACAGAGAAAAGCCGGGTGGCGTTAATGCCGACCAGCCAGTCAGCCCCGGCCCGGCAGAGCGCCGCGTCATAGAGCTTATCGTAGTCGCTGCCAGGACGCAGGTGTTCAAACCCGTCACGGATCGCCGCATCCTCCATACTGGAAATCCAGAGGCGTTCCATCGGTTTCTTACATCCGGCGTGTTCATAGACCAGACGGAAGATCAGTTCGCCTTCACGTCCGGCGTCCGTAGCGCATACCACCGATTCCACCCGTTTGTCCTTCATCAGCCGGCATAAGAGGTCAAGCTGCTTTTTCTTATCCTTCGGCACTTCATATTTCCATTCTTCTGGCAGGATCGGCAGATCACCATAACGCCATTTGGCATACTGTTCCCCATAAGCCTCTGGCTGCGCCAACTCCAGAAGGTGTCCAACGCACCAGCTCACCAGATAACTGCCGCCCTCCAGATAGCCGTCTTTTTTCTCATTCGCACCCAGGACCGCCGCCAGCGACATGGCGACGGAGGGCTTTTCCGCAATTACTAACTTCAATGTTCAGACCTCCTTTGCATATCTTCAAATTCTTCATCTTCCTGCTTTCCGGCCTGCATAAGACACATCAGCACAACACCGACAGACAGCCCTCCTATGAATGTAAGAAAGTGCGTTATAAGATTCCACATAAAAATCGCCTCCTTATTGAGTTTGGTTATTAAAAAACGCAAAGGCTTTCAACACCTTTGCGTTTTATTATAGAGAAAAAGCGCTACCCGAAATATGTAGCGTAGTTTCAAAAATATTTAATTGAGAGAAGAGAAGATTAGATTAGATGATCTATAAGCATTGGTTCATGTGTGAAATTAAAGCATATTCAAATTATCCCTTTTTCTTATGAAGTTTTAAATCGATATTTTTCGCTGACGCTGCATCCTGCAGTAATCCAGCAACAAAGGCGCTTTTTTCTTTGAGCGTCATTGTTTCCATATCAGGTTTACGTTCAATTTCCCTGATTATCGCTTGTAGGTCTTGCAGTTCCAACAGGTTGACAGCTACACAAAAGAGTGTTTTTTTGCGGCCATCATTATACCCCAATAAGAAAATCTCCAAGATTTTTGCTTTTTCCGCCTGCTCTGCATTATAGGTGTCTATCCCGAATCGTTTGGCCTTTTCCATATCGGATTTTCGATTTCGGTGTGTTATAAAAGAATCAAAATCGTCAATATGATCGTATTTTGGACAAGGGTATTCACTGCATTGGAAACAATATTCAACACCGCCATGTTCCATACTGCACCTTGCGATTTTACACGACTGATTTCCTTCACCGCCACCGCAGCCAGGACAGTATTTATTCAAAAACATGGGGCAAAGCCCGCAATTCAGCCCACATAGGGCGAATAATTGATTTGGTCGGTTAAATCCTTTCATGGCATCTCCTAATGTAAGAAAGATAAACTGAAATTCAACACTCGTTCAGAAACTTTTGTAATTGTTCTGCAAACTGTCCTATATGCAATCCATCCACAAAAGAATGATGTGCCTGTACAGAAATTGGAATTATAACTTTTCCATCTTTTTCATAGTATTTTCCCCAATCAAAAAGAGGTGTTGCGTTATCCTTTTTTCCTGAGTTTGTATGTGATATATGAGTGTATGTTACCCACGGCATAGGCGAACATTGGAAAACATCATTTCCTAATGGTCCTGTAAAATATTCTTTCTGTTCATCTGCTGTTTTTGATGCCAATTCACAGTATTCTTTCAAATCATCTGCCATTGGAACATTTACTACCTTAAATAAATTGGTTTCCTTATTCAAATAAGTAAAGGCGGTATCAATTCTATCATAAAGAACCACTTGTCCGTCTACAAAACGATAGCGAAAGGCTTCTATTTTGTTTGCGCACTTGCATACGGCATATACCATAGCCAATGTAAATGATAATCCCTGTTCCTTAACCATACGCTTAAAATTTGTAATATCCGCTTCAAATGTTACGCAAAAAGCAGGTTCAATACTGTTCCTAAAAACCATGCAGTGCATTGCTCTTTCCCATGTTTTTTCATCTATGATCTGATACGAATTAGCCATATTTTTATTCCTCCAAATTCCGATTTATATAGCTCTAAAACTTAAGGTTATGCTTCCGTTTTGAGATAGGAGTACATTTTCATATCTATAACTTTTCCATTTTTGACAGCGTTGCTTCGCAATGTACCCTCATATTGAAATCCTGCTTTTTCAAGTACTCTACAAGACGGGGTATTATAAGCAAATGGCTCCGCATAGATGCGGATAATATCGCTCTTATCAAAAACATATTCACAAATTTGTTTTACCGCCTCGGTCATAATACCTTTACCCCAGTATTCTTCTGCAATATAATAGCCCAATTCGGCGGTCTGTCTGTGTATATTTTCCTGTCGGAAAACGCCAATACTGCCAATCACTTTATTATCTGCTGTAATAGCAAAAGCAAAGGTTTCCTTTTCATCCGATGAAAGCATAGCAGAGATATATTCTTCTCCATCCTGTTCAGTATATGGGTATGGCAATCCGTCTCTAAGATTATTTTGCACCTTTTTATTGGAAAGTGCCGCCGCTAAACCAGCCGCATCTGATAACTGCCATTTTCTTATTTTACAAATCATTTTTTCGCCTTCCTTCCCGACAAACCCGAATTTGTAGCACTATTGACTTACTATTGGCTTTCCATCTTTGTCAAGCAATGGGGTAAATCCTGCCGCATTTCCATTTCTATGAAAAAACATAGTTTACGCCAGTTTGTGTATCAACCCAAATTTCAACCACGTCAATCTTTCCCTGCTGATAAATCTTTTTAAAACGCTCCATAAATATTCCTCCTAAAATCTGAATTTATTTACTGTTCCATATCATTTGACCGCCCAAATAAACGTTTTCTATCCCGTCTATATCGATGGATGTTTGGTATTGACCGCTTGAAAACAGAAAAGATACAAGTACTTTTTTTGCACTTATATACACATTATTTCCCTCTTGTTCAAATTTCCATCCTCTAAGAGCAACCGCGGGTTCTTTTGCAGATACTTGTAACTCCAAAGTTGAGTTATTTTGCGTGATATTATATGCTAATTGCTTTCCATCAATCGGTTCTCCTATTACAAATAAATCCAACAAAATGCACAATATAATAATTCCTAAAGTTGCAATGCCTATCCCTATTTTCTTCTTCACAGTATGCTCCTCCATCAATTCCGATTGTTTATTCGCCATCATGTATTAGCTGTTTAGAAGTTTTGTCAAATCCTCAATAGAAACATCCATTTTCACAGAAATTTCTTCCATAGCCATGCCGGTATCAAGAAAACGCTGTATCACCATTTTCATATCCTCACCAACCTCAATGATGTGTCCGTCTAAATCGTAAAACCGGATCACCCGCTGGCCCCAGCTATGCTCGGTCACTTCTCCCAGATATTCAATATCCGGGTATTCTTCCAGTTTATTCAGAAAACCGTCAAAGTCCTGTTCCTCAAAGATGATTTCTGCATTATTGGATTTCTTTAATACCTTTTCTTTCGGCAGATCTACAAGCCAGTCAAAATCCTGCTGCAATGCCAGGCCGCAGGTAAAAGCAATGTTTCTGCCATAATCCTGGAACACCTCTAATCCGAACAAATCCTCATAAAATTTTCTTGAGGCGTTAATATCGGCCACCGATATAAGCGTACATACATGTTTCATGCAAATACTCCTTTCAAACTGTGGTTTCCCATTTCCACAAAAGGTTATCTATAATTCTCTGTAAGTCCAACCGAATTTGTCACTGGCCTTCTCGGTTGAACGTTTATTATACCATAGAGCAGCCTGTATCTCCACTTTTTCATATCCGGTTTTGTCCAAGATTTGTCCTGTTTTTGTCCAAGATTAACCCTACGGGTATTTCCCGCAGTACCTTTTTCATCTGGTGCGCAAACCGGATGGTCCTAACCGTGCCGCCTTTTTCCCTCCCGTCATACACAGCGATTACCCGGTCTGAGTGTTCCACCATGTAGCGGTTCCGGTGGGAATAGACGCTGGGGTGGCATTTCTCCTGCATAACAACAACATCTGCGCAAGCCTCCAGCATTTCATAAGTCCGGCCCTTTGTCATCAGGCTGTCCAGGCGCTTTTGATAGGGAATGACAGCAATCAGCTCCAGCGCCGGATTTGTCTTTTTCTTCTCCAGCACGATCTCGGCAAAATACTGGTCCACGCCGTCAGCAAAACCGCTCATAAAGCGGGTAAACCCGTCCGCAACGGCAGAATCAATTTCACGCCGCAGGGCTGCCTTTACACGGCCTATCTCTTTCTGGGGTAAATCTCTGTGCCCGGTGACACAGCAAGTCTTTCCTTCCATTTCTATTCCTCCATCCGATAGGTGTTATTCTTCACTTTCTATATTGTAATAGATTTAATTTAGCGAGTCAACGAAAACACCCTTTTTCCCTTTGCGAATAATGCAATGGTGTGAGGTACAATCTATTACAGAATAGGAGGTGAAGGCGATGTATGAAGATTTTGTCCCGGAACGGCTGGCAAAGCTGCGGACACAGAAAGGTGTATCTGCGCGCGATATGTCCTTATCGTTAGGACAGGCAAACAACTACATCAACAACATTGAAAACAAAAAGTCACTTCCCGCTATGCAGTCTTTTTTCTATATCTGTGAATACCTGGGCGTGACGCCGCAGGAATTTTTTGACGAAGAAAACCTTTATCCAGAAACCTTGCAGGAATTTATTGCAGAGGCAAAGAAACTGGATTCCAAATCAATGACATATATCCTCGGCATTATGAAAGAATTGAACAGCAAGAAGTAAAGCGGTCACGGAAAATGACCGCTTTCTTCTTATTATTTCCCATACTGTCCTAAATTAAGTCTGGAAACGCTCTATATTTATCCTGATTTATACCCCGGTACTCCCAAAGCCTCCGGTTCCGCGCTTCGCGCCCAAATCTGTTACAAAATCTGCAATCACAACAGGAGTAATTACAAGCTGGCCTATCCGCGTTCCTTTGGAAAGTTCCTGCGGTTTGTTGCTTACATTACTGATAATGGCATGGATTTCCCCACGGTAGCCGGAATCCACAGGAGGCAGCTCACAGACCAGCCCCTTTATTGCCATGCTGGTGCGGGGAAATACGAAGCCGGCGTACCCGTCCGGCACTTCAATCCCGAACCCAAGCGGAACCTTTGCGATTTCTCCCGGCTGCAAGGTGCAGTCATAGGGCATATACACATCCGCACCTGCGTCATTCCCGTGCGAACGGAAAGGGCGGCGGCTCTCCGGCACTCCAAAGTCAATCAATTTGATCTTCATGTGCCGCCTCCTTCCAAAATCGCCGGATAGTCCATTTTCAGAATATCCTCCGGCGTCATGTCCTCTTTCAACATTTTTCCGCAGGTCATTTTCCCCTCCAGGCATTTATCTCTCTGACAGAAAGGGCCTGTAAGACCAGGGGCAAACAGCACCAGGCTTAAAGCATAAAGCTCCTGCCAGATTTTTAAGAGCACGATCCGGGTCTCGTCCGTATTGCGCCGGCAAACCCGCTGGCCGATGATGTGTTTCCACTGATAGGGCGTGGCGCTAATAATCAGCACATTCCGAAGCCCCTGGGGTGTGGCATATCCCGCCGCATCATGGCCGACGCCGGCATTACATAGCTGCTCATAGCAATCCATGCCTTCGTGACAGCTATTCAGGTACAGCTCCCGGACAAAATCCGGCGCGGTCAGCACTTCATAGGGCACGGCAAAATCCGCCTGTCCCGTATAATTGCTGTACTGCAAGGACGCACTCATAAACTTGACCTCATTCTGGTGGCGTGTGATCTGCGCCAGAAAGCGCCGGCTTGCCCCGACAATGGCAACGGTGATGAGTGCAAATTTCTGGACCGTGGGGTGCGGGAGTCCACCGATGACCGCCACAGTATCATTACTAAATGATTTTTCATAAAGGGCCATCAGATTATCCATTGTGGCGATCCGGTGGCCCCTTTGAGTGAGCCGGGCAGCAAAGACCATGTTTTTCTCGGCCTCTGCAACCGCCTGGCAATTCAAAATCTTCACTTCAATTCTGTTGATTGGTATGTCCCTCCTTTACAATGGCTTTCAGTAAAAACAGATAGTTGAGGCTGTCTGTGATCTTTTCGTCCCATGTGTCCATGCCAAAGCTGACGCCATCGGCAAAACACATGTCATACAGGGAAACGATATGCTTTGCCAGCATCCCGGCAAGGGCCCGCTCCGGCGAACAGTGCTGTAAAGCAGCCGCAGCCTTGAACGCTCCCAGCCGGTCCGTATCGTCTCCGGTGTATTCTTTTGTTTTCCGTTGCAGGATTTCCCTGCATAAAGCCACCTGTTCGTCAAAGGCAGCATTGACTTCCTTTTGTGTGATATGGCATCCCTCCTTTGAAAATGAACTGTCCCGGATTTTATATATTATTCGGGACAGTTTAGGCACTCGGCAGGTAAATCCAGTCGTGCATCAGGCACACGCTGGGTTCGTCCTCCCTGGGAACCAGGCGGTAGGTACATTCCCCGTACACAGTCCGTTTGTCCTCAATCTCCATTCCATACGCCTTATAGAAGCGGTATTCCAGGTTGGAAATGATACACCGCAGGGTTTGAAGCGCCTCCCGCTGTGAGGTCACGATCAGATCCCGGTCAATGCTGCGCTTTAAGAACAGCAGGGATTTATAAAGCTGTACCTCTGTCCGGTAAGGGCGGCAGTCCATATGTTCCAGCCAGCCGCTAAAAGCCACCGGCCCGCTCTGGATCACATCACGCTCCGGGTGGTAATACTCGTAGCAGTCCAGGTTCGCCGTATTCAGAAGATAGAGCATTTCCCGGACCTCATTTTCCGGCATATCATAGAACCGCAAAAGGGAGCGGTACAGATGGACATAGCCGGGTATCGAAACAATGGCATTCACCATAAAAAATCCTCCTAAATAGCAGGTGCGGGAGCAGACAGCCCCCGCACCGGTTTCCAATATTCTTGTTAATTGTTTACAGCCGCCAGCTTTCCCATGACGATGAAGCGGCTCGCGCCTCCGGGCGTACAGGTGGAGAGGGTCAGCACCTTGTCACTGGAAGTCACCGTAACATCGGTTTCAATGACAGAACGGCCCGCCATTTCAGAAAGCCATGTGGTGTAGGCCCCGTCATCCTTGAAGCTAAGCCTCCAGGGGGAAGTGTCGCTGCCGGACTCGCTGGGTTTTGCTACAAACGCCGTGAAAATTTCCACGACATAGCCGCCGTCAGGGGTGACAAGATACATCTGCGGGTGTCCGTCATAATAGCTCTGTTCGTCATACTCATTCAGCGTGGCGAACATGGAGCCGTCCCGCATATTGTGGCCGTAAATAATAGTATTGCGGTCCGAAAAGTCCTCCTGATTTTCATAGTCTGCAAACAGGCAGCCCGTCTTATTATAGGTGCCGTCATACAGATGGCGCAGGTAATACTCGTTATCATCTGCCTGCGTGACCGGGTAGTTGATGGCCGTATCAGGAAGGTTGAGCCACCCGATGATGTCCGGTCCTGTCTCCCTGAGAGCTTCAAAATCCACAACAGGGAGGACCGCACTTGAATCCTCCCCGCCTGATTCTTCCTCCGCTCCGGTTTCGTCCGGTTCCCCGGCCTGCTCCGGCACTTCCACATATTCCGCCAGCCCGTCATAGACCCCGGCGCTCTCGGCATACTGGCTAAGGTCGCGGACCATCAGGAACCCGCTGCCAAGCGCCATCAACGTGCAGAGAGAAACCACCGCAATACCAACAGCTTTTCTCTTTGGGGTATTTCTGCTGTACTTGCCCTTTTTGAAATAGACTGCGGCAAACAGCCCGCCGCCAATTACAGCCAGCGCCAGAAGCCCGCCATACAGGAAAATGAAATTGTCATCCCCGGTCTGCGGTACCGCTTTGCCCGGATTGGACGGTGTTTTCGGATTATCCGGGTTATCCGGGGTGATCGGTTTCTCCGGCTTTTCATTGAAGAACTGGACCGTTGCGGTTTCGTCCGCCTTGATCTCCACAGTGGCAGCATCAGGAATGATATAGTCCTTGCTTGCCCGGTTGGAGATTTCCGTTACGGTATAAATGCCGACCCGCAGCCCCTTGACCTCGATCACGCCGGATTTTGGGCTGGTAAAGGTCTCGCAGTAGGAACCGTGTGCACTTTTCACCTCAAAAGCAAATCCATCCTTGCGCCCGTCGCTGGAATCCTTTGTAATCTTCAGGTTTCCGCGGTACGCCTCATTGGTAAAGCCCCGTCCGGTCTCGCCGTTTTCCACAACCGCTACCTGGCCGTCCTTGGTGATGGCAAAGTAGTAGGCGTTCTCGTCAAGCTGGTAGCCCTCCGGCGCCTTGCTTTCTTTCACAAAGTAGCCCTTTGCCAGAAGGCCCTCCGCGGTGTGGTAGCCCGCCTCCGATTCTTTCAGGGTACCGATCTTCATATCTTCGGAATCAAATTCCTTGTTGCCATTGGCGTCCTCATACAGATCGAATACCGCGCCGGAGAGGAAACGCAGGAAGGTGTTGTTATCTTTGTCCTCCTTCTCCACAGAAGAAGGCTCGTCCACCGCCTCGGTTTTCATCACCTGCACGCTGCCGCGGATCAGGGTATTTTCCACTTTGATTTCAATGCGCTGGCCGTCCACCCCGATATAGATATGGTGCTGTTCGGGGCTTACCGTATAAAGCGCCGGAGAGGAAATTTCCTTTACGATCCAGTGGCCGTAAGGGATATTCTCAAAAGAAAAGCTGCCATCCTCGGCAGTGGTTACGGTAAGCAGCACGTTTTCTTCGGTAAATTCCTCCGTATCCGGCCTGAATAATCCCATCAGTGCCCCGGACAGCTTCACATCTTCGCCGCCCTCCGGGTTTTCGCCGACTTTTACGCCGTCCACACGCCCACGCAGCAGGTCGTTGGAAACAACCTCGCCTTCATTTACAAGAATCTGCACCAGCGCCGCCTCCTGGCCTGCGTATTCAAAAACAACCGGATATTCCGTATCAGAGAGGATATAGGCGTTGTTTGTGGTGCATTCCTTCACATAGTAGCTGCCAAAAGGCAGATCAGAGGCAAAGGAAGCGTCATAGCCGCCCGCGTCATTCGGGTCAACGGAAACCACCTCTAAAAGCCCGCCAGCCGGAATTACGCTGCCGTCAAGAGCCGTCAGGTCTGCGGAAGCATACAAGCCGAAAGAAATATCTTTGTATTCCTCATTCATGCCAAGCCCAAAAAGATCGTCCGTTTCCAGTGCTTTGAACAGGCTCACATCCACCTTCTGGCGCTCGTCATAAAGTCCGATGGCGGTCTGCGTTACTTCCACAGTTTCACCCGCATAAGTAAGCTCGGCATATTCCGGCTGGGTGTTTAAGAGCATCCCCTCCGGCGCCTGGCGTTCCTCCAGTCGGTAGCGCCCCAGATAGAGAAGCCCGCTCTGGGCGGTTCCATCCTCCCCGGTGGTAAGGGTTTCCACAACGGTATCTTTTGCCGCCCTGAGCGTTCCGTCACCGGTATAAATATCTTCATCCGCGATCACGTCATAGACTGCGCCCGGCAGCCCCATGACCTCATACACCGGCTGGTACAGGCCATCGTTCTCCTGAACGGAAGCGAATACCTCGCCGGTCTTGGTGATGGTAAGCTGCCCCTTCTGCGGCATATTGTACTGCGTAACCGTGACAACGGCCTCGCTGCCGTCAATGGTAAACGGCACCGGCTCGCTGGAAAGTACATACCCGTAAGGTGCCGCCACCTCGTAAAGCTCATAATCCCCGGTGTGCAGAGGCTCCGGCAGCATCAGCCAGCCTTCATCCGATACATAGAAGGTATCAAGGGTTTCCGGGTTCGGATAGTAAATATCCTGGGTGACAAATTCCCCGGTAGACAGGTCCTTGATCTGGAAACCGGTGCCCGTCATGGGGATAATATTGCCGGTCTCCGCGTCGCATTTCTCCACACGCAGCCTTGCGGTAATGGTGCGGTTATTCAGGATATAGCTGTAAGTCTGTCCGTTGGAAGAAATAAAGACCGTAAAGTCCGGGATAAACGCTTTTCCTTCCTCGCCGGAAACCTGGTGGACTGTATAATGGCCGTAAGGGAGCATTTTGGAGGAAGCGAAGCCGTCTCCATCGGTGGTGAGCAGATCACGCTCGCTTTCTTTTGCCGCATCATAGCTGCCTGCCGCCTTCAGGTAAACCTCAAAGACCGCACCGGCCTCCGGGCGTTCAATGACGCCCTCATTGGGTTCGTCCGTATTTTCATCCCCGGACACATCCGGGTCCAGGTCGTCCGTATGCTTCACAAGCTGGATATTTCCATAAATGACCGTTTCCGTAACCTGGTTCTCGGTGGTATTCAGTTCCACTTCATACAGGGTCGGGGAAGCGCCCACCTCATAGACCGTATCGTTTAAGAGATAGCCAGTGCTGGGATCAATCTCCCTCACCGTCCAGTTATCACCGCAGACATAGTAGCGGGTCATAAAGCTGCCGTCCGGCCCGGTGGTGTAGGTGTCTACCAGCTCGCCATTGTTATAAATGCCATAAGTTGCACCGGCAAGGGTGGCGTCGCCCTGGGCGGTGCCGGTATCAGCGTCGCTCTTTACCACATGGACGCGGAACTTTTTCAGGATATTGCTGAAATGCACCGTGGAGGTCTGGCCGCTTTCAATGGTGACATACTGCGCGGAAGGGGTCACATAGCGGTCCACTGGCAGCTCTTTCACCAGATAGGTGCCGGGCAGCAGCTTTTCCTTAATCTGCCCGTTTTCTCCGGTAGTGACAGTTTCATCTACTTTATTTCCCAGAATGTCCGTGCCGGAAATGTTGAAAGGAATCCCGGACACAATGCCGTCCTCGCTGGTCTTGACGATTTTTGCGGTACCGTAGGTTTCGGTCTTAATCTTTACAAAGAAGGAAACCGGGTCGCTGGCACCGGTCATCATAGTCTGGTAGCCGGGTCTGCCCCAGATCAGCATGTCATTGGCAACCGGGATGTCCTTTCGGAATTCAAAGGTGACAGGATCCATAATCATGTTCTTGCTGGTGAATGTGTACTTGTTCCCGTTTCTTGTGACAGAAACGCCGCTGCCTTTCAAAGTCTCCAGGTCAATTTTCAGGTTATTGGTGTCCGTGACAGTCAGGGTATAAATCTTCTTTTCCGTGTCCCATTTCAGTTCCAGCTCCGGGGCTCCGCTTTTCTTCGTGGAAGTAAAAGAGGGAACCGTGGAATGAGAGGCAACCTGTGACAAAATCCAGTTGTAGGCTTTTTCCGCAGGACGTCCGGCAATCACGCTGAAATACTGGCCGGCGTTTGCGTGGCCGTTCCCGTGCCGACTGTAAGGGTCGCTACGAAGCTGCTGCTGGTACTCCCAGAGGATGATCTGCGTCGCCATTTTATAATCGTCCTCATTAATGCCGGACACAGGGAGGGAAGCGCCGGGTTTCCAGCCGTAGATCGCCGTGAGGGTGATCCCCCGTCTTGCCTCGGAAGGGAGCAGGTTTAAGTAATTACTGTTTGTGCCGCTTTCCGATGTATAGGTATTGTCAGAAGTGTTATAGGCAATGCCGCTTTCCACACAATATACCTGCTGGCTGCTCCCGTCCGAAGCTGTCAGCATATAATGCCGGTAAGCGTTGCCCCCGGAACTGCTGCGCACATCCATCGTTCCATCAGAATTGTAAACAAGGTAGGTGTAAGGTGCCGGCGCATAATAATGCTGTCCGTCAGACCCTACATATTGATCGCCCAGCCAGGAGCTTGCTTTCTGTCCCGGCGAAAATGCGAACGCCTGGGTAGGGATCATCCCAAAGACGCATACTGCGCAAAGCAGAAATGCCAACAGCCTCTTTACGCCGCTGCGGTAATGGGTATTTGTTTTCTCCATGAAATATCCTCGCTTTCTTAAAATAGTAAAGGACAGCTTTACTCGCTGTCCTCCTGTTCCTTATTGATTCTGTCATCAAAATCATCTTCGGAGAGATATTCCGGCTCTCCATAGGCTTCATCCGGGTCAAAGCCTTCGCCGTACCCGTCATCCTCGAAATCTTCGTCATCCTCTGCCTGCTGCTTCGGACGGACGATCTTTACATAATAGCCAACGCCGCCTACCGCAAGCAAGGCAACGATAATAAAGATAATCGTGCCGGCGCTGCCGTTGTCCTTTTTCGGCGGTTCGGTCTGTGCGAGTTCCTCTGTTTCCGCAGGTCTTTCCTTTCCGGTGCAGCCTTTGAGGTCATTCTTGCAGACCGAGCAGGCGGTATTGACTTCGCCGGCTTCGCATTTATCCGTACAGGTGCAGACGTCCTCTGTTGGAATCACGCTCATGGTGCCCTCGTTCTTTTCCGCCAGAGCCATCAGGTCAGCTTCGGTAACACCATTCAGGAAGTAGACGTTGTTGTCGTCACGCTTGCCGTCAATGATAAGATAGAACACATTTCCGGCCTCGGTGGTGATCGTGTAAAACTGCTTATCGTCACCCTCGCCAGTAGCTTCATCCAGCACTGTGCCGGTTCCCTCCGGGGTAAACGCGCCATCCGGGATAGAGGAAGTGGTTTCCGTTTCTTCCTGGGAATTGGAGCTGCCGCCATTTGTGCCGGAGGCTGTATTGCTACCGGTATTGGTACCCGCATTAGAACTATTCCCGGAAGCATTACTGCCTGAATTGCTGCTTTGGGCGTTATGATTGGTACTGCCGGAAGAAGCAGCCTGGACCTGTGCCGGTTTTACCGGCTTGCTGCTCTGGTTCTGCTGCACCGTTTCCGCAGGTTTTTCCGTGGGCGTCGGTTCCTCATAATAGGGATTATCAAACTTCACGGCCTTTGAGCGGTTCCCGGCATAATCCTGGGCGTACACGCTTACCTGCTTTCCTGTACCGGCATAATCCTTTAAGGTGACGGTAGCTGCCCCGTTGGTTAAAGAATTGATACGGTTTCCGTCCACAAAGACCGCTTCTACGCCGGAATTGTCGTCGCTGCTTTCTACTTTCAGCGTACCGCCGTCCAGAGAAGCCGCAAGCTCCGGCGGTGTGGTATCTTTGTCCCCGGCAGCATAAGCCGTCCGGGGCAAAGCGATGGCGCTTATGACAAGCACAAGCGCCAGTAGCAGAGAGATTTTTTTAGTCCTCATTCATGTCCTCCTGTTTCTTAAGCGGGCCATCCCCGGACGGAGCGGCCTGCTGCGATTTCAGAAATTCGGCCAACTGCTGGGGCGTCAGATGAAAGCTGCGGGCAATCGCCACATAGTCGGTGTTCTCCAACTCCGTTTTCTGTTTTTCCAGGTCGCGGAGCCTGGCCTGCATCTCCGCAATCTTGTTTTTCGTCTTGTCAATCTCTTTCTCCAGTTTTTCAATCTTAGGGTTCAAGTTTCATTACCTCCAATCTGTCAGGGCAGACGCCCAAATGTATAAAAGTGCTGCTGCCAGTAGCTTGTGTTGATGTTCGCGTAGGAGATCGGGTCCCCGCAATGGATCATCATCCCGTTACCCACATAGATTCCCACATGGCTTGCGCCGCTGGTATTGTAGGTCCCCTGGAAGAAGATCAGGTCGCCAGGCCTTGCATCGGCGCTTGATACAGGCGTACACACGCCTAAAAGCCCGTCTGCGGTCAGGCGTCCGAAATTCCAGCCCACGCCGCAATGATTGACTACCCAGGAAACATAGCCGGAACAGTCAAAGGAAGTGGAAGGGCTTGCGCCGCCCCATACATACGGATAGCCTAAATACTTTTCAGCCTCCGCAAGCATAGCCGCAAATTTTTCATCCGCAAGGGCCTCCGGTGGAACATCATAGTCAAAATAATTCCCTCCGCCTCCTGCGCCTGCTGCCGGCAGATGCCGCTCGCTGGTATCGCCGGTATCGGCAAAATATAAGGGGTTTAGATACTGTCCGTCAACCAATACCTCCAGGTGCAGGTGCGGCCCGGTGGAGTTTCCGGTGCTGCCGACCTTTGCGATCACATCCCCGGCCTTTACCTCCTGTCCGGCAGATACTAAGATTTGTGAACAGTGGCCGTATTTGGTGGTAAGGGAGTGCCCCTCGTAAGCCTCGCCCTCAATGGCGACGCACAGGCCATAGCCGCCCGCATTTCCTGCCAGCGTGACCGTACCGTCATGCCCGGCCAAAATCTCCGTGCCCTGGGGCATCCCGATGTCAACGCCGGTATGGTAGTTCTTTTCCCCACTGATCGGGTGTACCCGGTAGCCGTAGTAGCTGGTGACATAGGGCAGCCAGTTGGTGCCAAACACATTTTTCACATACTGCCGGTTTCCTTTGGTCTGCAATAGAATCTCGCAGATTTCTTTCTGGTCTGCGTCCATGCGTGAAACCACCAGGTTTTCAAGCGGCATGGAAGCAAGCGTTACATTTAAGATGTGCCACTCATAAGGCACTTTTTCTTCGGTTTCCTCGCCGGTCTCCGGGTCAATGCTTGTTTCTGTCCGGTAGCGGATTTCCGTTTCCTCCGTGAAGGATAGGGAATACTGCCCGTTAAAAAGCTCGCGGAGGACGCTCTCAATCTGTGCATAGGTGAAATCCTGATACGCAGAGGTGAGATACCCCATTAAAACATAAGGATCATGCTCAATGGGGCCGATATTATAGCGGTACTCGTCATAACCGGGCCGGTCCGATTCCACACGGTTGATCTGCATCTGCAGGTCCGTTTCCCACTCGGTATATATAAGCTCCGCATTGTTGATGTCCGCATCGTCCGCCAGATAAGTAGAGGCAGCAAGGCTTCCCAGCCCTCCGGTTCCGATATTGGAAAAGGAAGAAAACAGGGATGTAATCAGGAAAAATACCAAAAGGAGCAGAACCACGATTCCGCATATAACCGGGTGGCGCTTGATGGCATGAACCACGCCGGCAGCGATCTTCTCCGTGGTAACGGCGGTGTCCTTTGCACGCTTTCCCGCTTTTTTCGCTTCCCTGGCTGCTTTGGCATACTGGCGTTTTATTTTCTGTTTCTGCCACATCCGGGCAAGAAGATTTTTCTTCAGCTCCGGGTTGTCCTGTAATGCCTGCCGGTAGGCAAGCCGGGCATTGGCCCTGGCTGATTTCTGCTGTAATTTTGCCACCCTGCGGTATGGCGCGGTCTTATGCCTGTGATATGCCATGCGCAGCCCCGACTCGCTTACAAGCTCGGTGCGGTGGGCCGCTTTAATGCCGACATTTTCATTTTCCGCCTGGTAGATTTTTTTGTGGGCGTAGCCAACTGCCATATTTGCGCCGGCCTTTACCGGGCGCATCGGAGCAGAACCCTTTACATGGGCCCGCTGGGATTTCACCTCCTTTTCAAATTTCAGGCGTTTTTTGGCCTTACCCGTATCAGGATCAGAAGATGTTTCTATCCGCAGCTTACGGCGGGCAGGCAGACGTTTTTCCGCCTGCTCCAGTTTTTCCGCTGTCCGTTCCGCTTTCCTCCGGGCTTTGGTTAGCTTTGTATCTTTTGCCTCTGGTGGGAGTTCGTCAGCGGTAAATTCCAGCTTGGAAGGCCGTTTTGGTTCTCCTTCGGCTGCCTCCGGTGGTTTCTCCTTTGGTTCCTCGGCTTTTGCCGCCTCCTGGAAACGCTGCTGGTATTTGTTGCCGTGCTGGTGCATCCGGGAACGGCGTTCTGTCTGGCTGGATTCTCCCTGCGTGGAGTGCCCTATATCAGAATTGCCGCTGTCAGAATCCTCACGCCGGGAATCCACATATCTGAAATCCCTCCGGCACGGTTCCGGTGCAGAAGTTCCCGGTTCCAAATGGTTCTGTGTTTCAGGTGCCCGTGCCAGCTCATGGTCCATATCCCTGCTTTCCAAATGTTCCGGTATGGAAATATCCGCCTGCTGCGGTACATCCGCTTTGAAAGGCTGTGTATCATCCACTGCCTGCTGTGCTGCGGTTTCATACCTCCGGCTCCGGGCCGTTCCCGGAGAAGAAGGGGCGTCCCTGACCCGCAGCAGGTTAAAATCCGGTTCGCTCTGCCGGGTGTCCATACGTTCCTCCGCATGGGAATCACGGACCGGCATCCGGGCATCTTTCTTTTTCCTCTGAAATTCTTTGTCCCGCGGCACTGTTATCACCTCCAGTCATTTTTATTTTCGGAAATTTATGCACCAGCAACTTCATCAGGCCGTGTTGTAAGTACGCTGTATAGTAAAGTGTCCTTCGGAAAATGATCGACAAAGGGGATAATCACATTCCCGAAAAACAGAAGCCCTTCGCCGGGGCCGGAATGGGTCACATAGGAAAGCTGGTGCGGGGAAATCCCCAACTGCTTCGCCAAAATCTGCCGGTCTCCCTGGGCCTGGTTCAGCATATAGATAAAATCCGAGTTCTCGAAAATATTCTCGATCTCACGGGAAGCCAGCAGATCCTTTACATTCTGCGTCAAGCCGCTCGGTATGCCGCCCCATTTACGGAACCTTTTCCAGATTTCCACGCTGAAACTTCCGGTCTGGCCTTTCAAAAGGAGGTGGAATTCGTCGATATAGAACCAGGTCGTCTTGTGCTTCGAGCGGTTGGCGGTGACACGGTTCCACACGGCATCCTGCATAATGAGAAGCCCGATCTCTTTCAGGGCCTTACCCAGAGATTTGAGCTGGAAGCAGAGTACCCGGTGATTGTTCATGTCAATGTTAGACCTATGGTTGAACACATTCAGGGAGCCATTGACGTAGATTTCCAGCGCCGTAGCGATATTCTGCGCCTCCGGCTCCGCCTGTTTCAAAAGCAGCTCATACAGGTCGCCCAGGACCGGCATATTTTCCGGGCGTGGGTCCTGCAAATAATCCCGGTACACAAGCCTCGTGCAACGGTCAATGATGGTCCTCTCAATCGGGGAAAGCCCTTCCTTGCCGCCGATAATCAGGTCACACAGCGACAGGATAAAATCGCTTTTCAATGTGATGGGGTTTTCATCATCCGAATAGTCCAGGTTAATGTCCATCGGATTGATATAGTTGGTGGAAGTCGGGGAAATGTCAATGACCTGCCCCTGGGCGCCGAACTGCTGTACCAGAGGCCCGTACTCATTTTCCGGGTCTGCAATGATGATGTCATCCTCTGTTAAAAGGAACACATTGACGATCTCACGCTTGGCAGAGAAGGACTTGCCGCTGCCGGGCGTTCCAAGAAACAGGCCGTTTGGATTCTTTAAGTTCTTGCGGTTCGCCATGATCAGGTTATTACTTAAAGCGTTCAGGCCATAATAAAGAGCCTCGCCCTCCTGGAACAGCTCGCAGGTCGTAAACGGCACGAAAATGGCGGTGCTGCTGGTCGTAAGCCCACGCTCAATTTCAATCTGGTTCAACCCTAAGGCAAGAGAGGACATAAGCCCCTGTTCCTGCTGGTAGTCCAGACGTTTCAGGGCACAGTTATACTTCTGCGCAATACCAGAAGCAGACAGAATATCATTGAACAGCTTCTGCCGTTTGGAAGCGATATTCTCCACCAGCACCGTCACAAGAAACATGCGCTCATTTCGGCTCTGCAAATCCTGTAAAAGATTCTTCGCTTCTTCGCCGTAGGTGGCAAGGTCGGTAGGTATGATGTCCATGTCATACCCGGCGCGGACTGCTTTTTTCTGTTCCTCAATGGTCATTTTCTGCAAATCGGACATCTTGCGTTTGATGTTCTTGATCGCCTGGGCCTGGTCGATGGACTGGATATGCAGGTTCACCGTCACGGCATCGTCCAGGTCTAAAAGCTCCGCCAGCAGCCGGTCCGTAAGCTCCGGCGCTAAAATCTGCAAAAAAGACACCGCCCCAGAATGATCGGCCACCCGGAAGGTCTTTCCGTCATTTGAGAACGACAGGCCGGAGGGCGAAATAAAATCCTTTGTGGAAAGCCCCGTTTTCGGCAGGTTCGCCCAGGTAAAATGAAACTTTTCCTGCCCGTCCGGGTGGAGCTGGCTGTGAAGGAGCTCCAGGCGTTCCAGCCCGTCTAACGGCTTTGCCTGTGCTCCCAGGGCCTTGAAATTTGCCAGCACATCAGCCTCGATCCGCTCCAGGCGCATCTTCGCGGTGCGAAGGTCGTCAGCCTCAATCCCAAAGGTGATATATTTCCGCTTTGTAAGGCCGTTGTTGCCTTTTTGGAGCTGGCCCTTTAACATATCCCCGTACTCCCTGCGGATTCCGTCGTATTCGTCGCCGCGGACGGGGATGTCGATACTGCGGGCGAAATCCTGCATGTTTGCCCGCTGGTTAATAAAGGTAAGCTGCACATGGATCGAAGCGTCAAAATAATTGAGGAAATCACAGTAGCCCTCAAAAATCTGCGCTTTGTCGTCCGCCTGTGCAAGCTGGTAGTTAATATCAAAAAACTGCACCGTCTTGGTGTAGAGTTTGTCGGTCAGCCGGCAGATTCCATCCCGGTACATTTCCTTATAGGGAATACTCTGCTGGACCGTCTGCGGGGCGTCCGTTTTCAGCCCTGCAAAAAAACCGCCCTTTTTAGGCGGCCTGGTTCGGACAGTCTTATTTCCGCTTGTCTTTGCGTCGGCCCTGGTCTTTTTTGCCTGCCTGATGTTTCTTTGCAGACGTTTTTCCTGGGCCTCCTGCTGTTTGGTTTTTGGCAATCCTCGTAACCTCCTTCTTTGACATGGATTTATACAGGTTTTCCGTCCGGTATGGGCGTTTCTTCGGCCAGAGCTTATAGCGGAGCCTGTTTTTCAGAAGTTTCTCCGCCGGCTGTCCGTCCCGCTCATACATGGCGAAAAAGAAAAAGGGCATCATAAGCCCGATCATCAACAGCACTGCCGCCGAGTTGCCGATAGCGCCGCGGGTAAGGAAATATACCGGCAGCCCCACCAGCGCGGCCAGGCTGAAACAAATGAGCTGGCGCTTCGTCAGGTTAAACGCCAGCTTGGTCTTGACCTTTGTTAAGTCTTTGGGTACAGGTACATAGGGCATTGTTTTCACCTCCAATCGTGATATGCCGTCACCATCAATATTGATCCGGTTCCACCTTGTCCGTCTTTCCGAGCATCGTGATACTGGATTCCACCTCATTGCCCCACACATCCCAGCCGGGCGTCTGCTACCTTGCGAACAGTTCCACCTTGGGGACGTCGCCCATGAGCTTTACGATCTTATCCCGCACCTCGTCCGGCTTCTTGCTGTGCTGTTCGATGTGGGAGATCACAAACTGATGGATTCCCGCACACTGGCGTTTCGGGTGCCCCCTGGTCGCCAGTAAGCACACCTCCGCGTTTGATCGGGTCCAGAACCCCATCCCATAAAACCAGCTATCTGCTTTCCGGTTCTGTTTCAGCCAGAGGAAGGCCAGTGTTTTATATTTGAATCCCCATGCCTCCATAACACGGAACGCCTCATTAAGCTGCGGGAAGGTGGCCCATAGAAAAAGCGCACTGTCTTTGGCTGCAATATCTGCAACCGGCAGCGCGCATATTTCTTCTATGCTCATGGTGGGGTAATGGTTTTCCGCCACCCCATTGCCGCGTTTCATATCGTAACGCCAGGGCGGGTCTGCGTACACGATGCCGTATTTTCCAGCCTCCGGCATTATCGGGCCTGCTCATTCTTGGCGGGAGCGGATTTTGCCGGAGGCGTCTTAACCTTACCGGCATTTTCTTTCAGGGCGCCGGTCAGGGAAGGTTTCTCCGCCGCTCCCTTTGTCGCTTCAAGGGTGGCCTGCAAATTTTCAATCGCCTGGCCGTACCCTTCGATCAGGGCGTCGTTAAGCTGCCTGCGGAAATCCGCCGTCACCGGCCAGCAGACATCCCTCCATTTTCCCTGTTTATCCTGGGTAGAGGGCATGTTGACATACAGCCCCTTTTCGCCGGAGCAGATACGGAAGCCGTCAATCTTGAAGCTGTCGCCAATGGTCACATTGGCGTAAGCCAGCAGGTTCCCCATCGGGGCAATCGGGCGCACAGTTACATCTAGCTTCAAGCCTTCGCCCGCCTGAGCCTCCGGCTGCATGGGTTCGTTGTTTGTCTTACTCATATAAAAAAGTCCTCCTTCTTGTTAAAATGTAGGTTGATTACACGCTAATGCGAGTTAAAAATGCTTTTGGATAGCGAGCCTGTCTTAAACAGGGCAAAGGCCAGCAGAACCGTATAGCCTGCCGTGCCCCAGATCGCACCGTGAATGTCTCCGGAAGAGGGGATCGACTGGACCAGCACCGCATAAATCGCGACGCAGACCAGGATTAGGAACCCCTGGAAACCTAAAGCAAACAGAGAGCGCAGGTAATTTGTCCCCATCTGCCCCCATTCACGGTTTGCCATTGTGGAAAAGGGTATGGGTGCCAGGCTGACCGTAAGATATATCTCGATCATACGGCCATACACAATGACAAAGATCACGATAGACAACACCCACATGCACAGGTTGATAATGTTGGTCTCCAGCCACAGGCCGATCAGCTCCCACATCCCCATTGCTTCAAGCTGCGTCTCCAGGTCGGCCAGCGCAGCGGTGACGTCCATGTTCCCGTTTATCACGCCGGCGCTCTGGCTCACCACATTCTGGGCGACGTCAAACACCGCCATGACGATAGTAAAGCAGTTGGTGAGCAGGTATGTGGCAACAAAGGTTTTGAAAATCCACTTGAAGATGTTGAACGTATCAAAATCGTGCATGTTGTTCTTTTCCAGGATCATTTGAATCAGTTCATAGACAAGGACAAAAGTCAGGATAATTCCCGCAATGGGAATGACGACGGTTTCAGAAAGGTTCTGGATCATGCTGAACACGCCGCCATTCCACCCCTGCGGCGTCTGGCCTACCTGCGAGGCCACATCCGAGACCTGACTGTTGACGGACTCAAAGATACCGGTGTATTGTCCTGTAATCGCTTCGATTAAGCCCTCTTTAATCCAGTCTGTTATCCTTTCAAACAGACTGCCCATCGGCTATTAACCGAACAGGCCGGAGAGCAGCGGGATCAGCGTGGCACCCACCAGCGCAATACCGCCGCCAGCCATAAGCTGCTTCATGTGTTTGTTGCGGTGGAATAGGGAAATAAGAATAAAAAAACAGCGATTTGAGATATTTGTATGATATAACAGTAGAAATTTTGACCGTCTGAAATGGCTTGAAATCAAGCATTTTGACGGTTAAAAACAACAAAGTAATGAAAGTATATTAAATCCCTCAAAAACAGGCTTTTATGTTCCACTTTTGAGCAAAAGCATTGGATAAAAATAAAATGAAAAAATTTATATCATATTATCAATAATTGCAGTAACGAGCACAACAGCATTTGCGGCAAAAATTCCGAGAGAAAGAGCACCAGACAGTGCAACGAAACATCAAATTCAAATCACTGAAAATCCTATCAGCGGAATTTGGGACAATGTACAAAACGGCGAAAGCTACGGTTCGGCAAGCTGCAAAGCGAATAACGCAATTCGTAAAGCGGTTATGTCAAATCAAGCTGACGACTACGGTTACAATACTATCCGCAATATCGCAAAATGCAATTCGGATAACGTGCGATAAAATGCTCCGTCCTGAAGTTTACAGACAATATGAGGAATATTTGAAAGTATTGCATGCAGACATTTTAACTGATGTTAGAAATGGCAGAGATTTGGAAAACGCACGAAAAGCAGCATATGAGCAAATATATCAATCCGTAAATCCGTCATTTAACTATGACAAGCAATTTTTACTTGACATTTGTTACCACAACATTCCCGTTGTTGACGCGGCAATGTTCACCGTTGCAAGACAACTGATTATCGAAAACAGACCGTAAAATTTAAGGCGTACCGTCAATCTGACGATACACATGTTTTATGTCATAGTATGGTAAACGCATAGGAATGTTTTGGCTTTTACAGAGTGCATAAACACTATGTTTGCGGACTCTAAAAGCCGCAAAAACAGCGTTCCCCTTATGTTTATATTCATAGTATCAAAAATACCGTTTTAAATGTCCACAATTGCAAAAATAGTACGGACAAAACCCGTACCATTTGCATAAACATATTATTATTTAATTGCCGTTTGCGGCACAAAGCGGTTTCATTCCCATTAAGATATCCCAAAGCATAATCTTGACTTTTCCGCTTGCATTAAGGTTTTGCGGTAATATGGGCGGATTTTCACCCTTTACAAGCGAGATGTTCGAGAATTAGGCGGAGATTTTCGGAAATTTCTTTCTATCTCTTTTGTACGGCATAATACTGGCGGTTTTCAAAAATGCCAAAAATAGGTGCAAAAAAAACAGGAAACCTTTTTGTGATTCCCTGTTTTCGCATTTTTCCATTTGTGTATGGCGATTATTAAGTTTTCAGATACCTATAATAATGCTTGAATCGGTATGACCGTTACAATTCCAACCTCATATAAATAACTTCTTGAAACCCTGTCTTACGAGAATTAAAACCTTTCGGATTTCTGCCATATTCGATAAATCCAACTTTTTTATACATGGAAAATGCCCTTGCATTTTCAGCAACTACACTCAATTCCAGCTGACTATATCCCGCGGTTTTAGCACATTCAATACACGAAGCCATCAATGCTTGTCCAATTCCAAGTCCCCAAAACTTTTTCAGAACGCTAATACCAAATTCAGCACGATGCCGTACCTTGTATTTCGCCCCTACTGCCTCGATTCCAGCAGTCCCTATAACTGCGCCATCAATTATAGCAATAATCTCAATTTCATTTTCACTATTTTCCTTCTCTTTTAGAATCCGGCTTTCTTGTGCTGCATCAAAAGTGTTTTCATCGGGATATGTAAGCAAATAGTCGGTTTGGGTATGAGTTAAATTGAAGTTATCTAATACAAGCTGTCCATCACTTTCAGTTGCATTTCTCAAACAACATTCCATACCATTCTTTAATGTTATTATTTTGCTGTATTTCATAGCCAGTCACTCCTTTGCAACTGCAATATTATTCCTGCAGCCGTCCCTTGTTAAACAACTTATCAATGTTTGTACCCTTTCTTATACTTTAATTTTCTTCTCATTATTCTTTTACAGGGAGATTATGTTGCTTTAAAAAAGAAAGTTTATCCCAATATCCACGCTGGAATAATATCTTTTCATTTACAACATGGAAAAATCCGCATCCGCGCAATCCTAACGGGTCTTTCCACTCTAAGATAGCCCATTGCCCATCTTCAAAAATATTTTCCACAATACAAACCATTTTTGCAGTTGCAAACTCATTTGCAAACATTTCTCTAATAGCCGCAACTCCTACAACAGGTTCATTTGCAACTTGATGGTTTGTTGCATTATTATCATACAAACTAATAATCATGTCCACATCACCGTCATTAAAAGCGTCTACCCATTTATTCACTACTTCTTTCGGACTTAGCATATATTGTTATCCTCCTTTTTGATTAGAAATGCCATTGGTTTTCATCTTGCTATTAACTATCACTGCTGACTTTGCAAATTTATAAATGTGAAATTCTTTCACCAAAGCCGTTTGAGGAAAGAGAGGCAAGCAGATTGTGTTCCTTGGCAGGCGAGGCTATACGTGGGTATGCGAGTCTGCCAAGGGGCGCAAGATGCGCCGCCTATCTTTTCTCAAACTTAATTTATACTGCCTAACGATTTCACTTGCCGCGAAACCAGAGTTTTGAATTTACTAACTGTTTTCAATTTCGTTTCCTATAAAGTAATTTGCTATTTCAAAAGCCTTTATTCGTCTTTTCCCCAAAGTGATTTGTGACTTATATCTCTCCGGATTTTCTTTTGCTTCAAAGGTTATTATTGTTTCCCGTAATTTATGCAATGTTGAATCAATTTGCCTTTTTGCTTCAATTAAATCTTCCTTAGTATATTCCATTATTACCCTCCATAGCTTCTGATTGTTGTCGTCTTGGCTATTATATGTCTTTTCTTCCCCAAATGGTATAGGCTTTTATTTTTGTAATACTGTAAAACTTTTTTCTGTAAGGTATTCAAGGGATATTTCTCTTTTGTGCTTCCTGCTCCGTGTCCTCGCTGCGTTGATCGTTGCATTTCGGATAACGACTTTGCAAAAGGCATGGAAAGTGTACTCGATATGTTCCCGATATTCTTCTGTACAGGTCATGGAAAATCCCCCGTTCATCCCAAAAGGGCTGTGGCTGGTTGGTAGTTGCTTTTTATGATAGTAAGGAGCGACAGCAATTTAGGCTGTCGCTCCTTGACTGCCTAACCGCAAAACCGGGCGGGACTGTCAACGGTGGGCGAAGCCCGTTCATCTTGACCGCCCGCTGGCTCGGCTGGCTTTGCTATTTACCAGACAAACTTGAATTTATTTTAAGCTATCACGTTTTACCTTCTTAAGCCTTACTAT
>OMGY01000364.1_pt1 | contig 54712 bp, 34 predicted proteins | sample 1674461 | NCBI WGS metagenome assembly OMGY01 (sample SAMN05578579, study PRJEB25193) | human gut metagenome | biome: Human Microbiome; feature: human-associated habitat; material: feces | host: Homo sapiens | place: USA:Birmingham | reverse complement strand
TTCTTCTTTCGGTTCGAGACGCCAGCGGTGTATGAAAGTGTAGTCGTCGACTTTATCTTTTTTTGTCGTATAGAGCGACCGGTCGCTGTAAAAATATCCCACGCGGCTGTCTTGCAGGCGCATACGCATGGGTTCGTCGGGAAGGACGATAAACGACCGGTGTACTTGTACGGTGTAGGGTTCGTCCATAGGTGTGGTGTTGAACGACAGGTTGCTTTTTATTTCAATGTTCCGGGGGAATGTTTTTACTTCGGTGATGGATGATGCGTTCGACACGAAAGAGCCTTTTATGGCATTGCCTCCACCCATCAGTTTCGAGAGAGGATTCGTCGGTTTTATGGGGCTGATGCATTTCTCGTTCCCTCCGAAGAAAGAGGTTACATCGATGACGACATTCCCTTTGTTGCGGGCTTCGATTTTGAAGGCTTTCAATACGGGATTCAAGAAGTTCTTGTCGAAGGCTGCTGCAATCGACTCTTTTTCGTCGACGCTGTTTTGCGTCTGCACCTTATGCAGATATACGTTGATGCTGTCGCGGCTCAGTTGCAGCAAGATAGGTTGCGTTGCCATTTGTCCGGCGACGAAGTCCTGCGTGTTGCTGGTGGCGGCGATGCGGTTCGACAACATATAGGTGTGCTCGAAAGCCGAGTCGGGAATTTCCCAGTAGAGCTTTTTCTGTGGGGTAAAATGTGTTGTCAGAAGACCATCTTTGGTGATGGCGTCTTTTATGAGTTTCCGGTACTCGACGCTGTCTTTGTTCTCTTTCGGCTTGGGTATGACGAGTGTTGTATCGTTTTTCTTTTTTGAAGATTTTTTTCTTTTTGCGGACGCGTCTGTTGAAAATCCGGTCAAAAAACCGAAAATCAAAGCGAAACAGATAAGGCTTACGTTAAGAGGTTTCATGTGATATGGTTTCTGTGTGTTTGATCTTTTGTCGCTTGTCTTAGGGAGGAACACTTTCTCTTTGCTCCGTTTTTTTGTGATGGACTTAGCAAAAAAACAGGAAAATGTTTTTCGCTGGTGCAATAATTTATATCTTTGCGCAAAGATATACAATAATATAAAAAAACTTGATTGCGATGAGAAAAATTACCTTTTTTTTAATGTTTATGTTGTTTGCTTTCGTTTTGAAAGCAAATGATGGTGTGATGCTCACGCTGAAAGCTGAACCGGGTAAGAGTCTCGATTTTGACGTTTATTTGGTCGATACATTGCAAAATATCAGTATCGACTGGGGGGATGGTAAAAAAGTGGTGTATGAAAATGTTGCTTCCAATCCGGATATTGATTGGCCTACCTCTATTTCGGGGACGGTAGCCGGAGAAGGAACGGTAACTTTGTATGGCGATCCTGCCCAGTTGTCGAAATTTGAGGCTTTGGGCGCCCTTGAAGGATCCAAAGTTTCATCGATAGATGTTTCAAGGGCCGAAAATCTTACGACTCTTACGGTTTCGAGCCATGCTCTCACCTCCATAGATTTGAGTCATAATCTGTCTATTTCATCTTTGGCTTTGAATAATAACCAGTTGGCCGAAGTCGATTTGAGCAAGCACACTCATTTGTATAGCGTGGATTTGAGTAAGAACAGCTTGACGAAACTCGATGTCTCTCAATCTCCCTCTTTGTGGAAATTGGTTGTTTCCGATAACCAAATAACAGAACTGTCCTTGCCGACAGAAGCTCCCGGTTTTACAACATTTACGGCTTTGAACAATCGGTTTGAAGGATCATTGGATTTGTCGGTATATCCGAAATTATCCGCGGTGAATGTATCCGGAAGCAAATTGGTATCAATCGATGCTTCGGGATTGAACTTGGCAACGCTTTTCTGCCAAAACAACCAGTTGACGGAGTTGAAGGTAGACAGCGTGAAGACGACGTTGAATTGTATGGGAAACAAATTGACCCCGGCCACTTTACCGCAGCTCAATGTGAAGAATTATACCTATGCTCCGCAAGCGGTTTATACATTGACCGATACTCCTGTTATGACCGGTGAAGATATAGACTTGTCGATGCTTGTGTCCTCCAACGATGAGGTAACTTATGTATGGAGATATGACGAGACTACCGTAGCAGACGCTTCGCTTTATACCGTAGAAAATGGTGTAACGGTATTCAATGCGGTTCCGCTCGACATGGTATATTGCGAAATCGTTTCGACGCTCTACCCGAAATTTACGGGTGCGAATGCATTTGTAACGACGGCAATAAAAGTCGAGAAAGGAGCTTCGTCTATCGATGAGACTTCGGCGGAAACATCAGTTCGCATTTATGCCGTTGCCGGTCGTGTTGTCGCGGAAAATCTTTTGCCGGATACTTCGGTAGCCGTCTATTCGCTTTCGAGTGTGAAATGCGGCGAGAAGGAGTGCGTTGACGGTAAGGTCGAATTTGATTTGCCGCAAGGCGTTTATCTTGTTGTTGCCGGAAAAGAGGCTTATAAGGTCATTGTTCCGTAAAGAACAATCGATCGTGTAATTGCAGAAAATCCCGTCCGATACATCGGACGGGATTTTCTGTCTGTGGAGGGCAACGGGAGTGATATTTCGGATAGCTTATGTCGGAAAAAGAGAGAGACGGAAGTGTACAGGAAAGGAGTTATGTATAAAAAAAGCTCTGCTATTGCAGAGCTTTTTTTATTCCTTTGTTGCGGATTATTCGCCCGGGTGGATAGCACCGGTGGGGCAAGCGTCGGCGCAAGTGCCACAATCAACGCATTTGTCAGCATCGATTTTGTAGATATCGCCTTCCGAGATAGCGTCGGAGGGACATTCGCTCATGCAAGTACCGCAAGCAATGCAATCATCGCTAATAACGTAAGCCATAGTTTTGAGTTTAAAAATTAATACTAATTGTAAGTGTGTCCGGCAAAAGTACGGCTTTTCTTTTTTCTGGCAAATTAAAATGGATTTTTTTTGAGAGGAGAGTATTTTTAAACAAATCTTTTTATTTCCTTGCGGGCAATATTTCTGTGGTTTTTGCGTTTTACTCATACTTCTGAAAAACGATTGAGAAAGATATTATTCATATGGGTATGTTTTGTTGCCGCCGTTTCGGTATCGGCGCAGCAACAAAAGTTGCAGCGCTTGCCGTTCGTCGACCAGCGGCGTATTCATTTCGGTTTTTCTGTCGGTACGCATGTGCAGGATTTGGCTATCCGGCATACCGGAGCGGTAACCGGAGGCGGAGAGACATGGTTTGCCGAAGTACCCTCTTTCTCTCCCGGTTTCAATGTCGGCTTGGTTGGCGACCTTTATATTTGTCCGTATCTCAATCTTCGTTTTACCCCGACCCTGCTGTTCGGTAATAAAACGGTGGAGTTACGAGAAGAACATAGTGATACACGGCGCACGGTCGATCTGAAATCGACTTATATCATGATGCCCGTGAGTATCAAATACAGTGCCAAGAGGTTGAATAATTATTGTCCTTATTTGTCGTTGGGGGTGGCTCCGACGATCGACATTTCGAAAAAACGGAACGATTTGTTGCGTCTCAATACTTATGACACGTATCTCGAAGTAGGTGTAGGGTGCGATATTTATCTGCCGTTTTTCAAATTGATACCCGAGTTGAAGTTTTGTTTCGGGCTGAGCGACATTGTGAAACATAAACGAAACGACCTTGTCGATCCGCTCGATATTAAATATACCCAAGCTGTAAGTAAGGCTTTTTCACGACTTGTTGTGTTGAGTATCTATTTTGAATAAGCAGATTATTACGTTGTTATATGCTTGATTTTGCTCTAAGAAGAGTCGCATATAAATATTTAACAATTTATTTTTTGGAAGTTCCATATAAAGATTCTATCTTTGCACCACGAAAATATCGCGGGGTGGAGCAGTTGGTAGCTCGTTGGGCTCATAACCCAAAGGTCGCTGGTTCGAGTCCGGCTCCCGCAACTTAGAAAGAGAGTCATCGTAAAAACGATGACTCTCTTTTTTGTATAACCAAATGACAATGGTGAGGTATTATAGTCATATCATTCCGAGCGAATGCGAGGAATCTCACATAGCTGTCATTTCAAACCGGTGCCAATAGTCTAGACAATACCGAGAATCGAAGACGGAAAATACAGTTAACGCATATAAGAGATCTTATATAAAATATACAAAACATGCCTTTTGGCCGTGTCATTCCGAGTGAGGCCGGTAGGCCGACGAGGAATCCGCTTTTCTCTATCGGTTGAGATTCTTCACTCCACTTCATTCCATTCAGAATGACATTACTCTGTCATTCCAAGTGAATGCGAGGAATCCCATAATTGCTCATTTCGTAGGGGATTTTTCAAGGCGAAGTTTTTCAGAATGAAATCTACCGTAAGGATTGTAACATTTTGCAGGAGATTCTTCGGTGTTTCACACCTCAGAATGACATGTGTTTGAGTGAAGGGTTCTTCTTCTTCCGTGCGGTCGTCAGAATGACAAATGTATCTTGAACGTAAACCATACGGACGAAAAGAGATTTCTCCTTCATGACCCGTTGGGTATGGCGAAAACGGTAAAGACGAATGGTTGTGCCATCTCATGTGCGTTCGAGATGACGATAAGAAAATATTTCCTCTTTTTTTGAAAGCGAGACCTTTGTGTATGAATATTGGAAATCGTCAAGTCTCTACGGGAATCACTTTTCCGGTCGGTACATACCAAATGTATCCTCGGGTCTTATAACCCATTTCCTGCAACAGACTCATATAGCCGGCTACTTGTTTGCGATGGGCCGACCGTTCAGCCCCGAATTTGTAGTCGATGACCGTTGCTCCTGCGTTATCGATGACGATACGGTCGGGACGGTAAGTGCCCTGTTTCGGGTGTAGGATTTCCTGTTCGTTCAGAATGCGATTACCGGCCTTGAACCAACATTGTTTTTCCGGCTCGGATAATTGGGCGCGTAGCGTTGCTTCTATTTCTCGGCCTTCATCGATCGAGATTTCTCCTATGCGTATATGTTCCTGTATGGCGGCGGATATGTCGTCGACCGTCTCAATGGTACTGAGTACGCGGTGACATACCGAGCCATGATGACGGCGGTCTTCGGGGTCGAAGAAGCTCTGTCCCATAAGGCGCAGATGCAATCGTTTCCCCGGGAGTATCGAGCGATAGGGTGTCGGCTGGAGAGGTTCGTGATGTTCGATCCCGTTGTGGAAAAGAGGTGTGCCTAGTGTGTACCGCCCTGTTTCGCGGTCATAGCCGGCGCTCAGGTCGGCATACGGTTTCCCGTCTATCGATGAGGAAACGCCGTTTTCTTCGAGGCAGTTTTGTAATAAGGTACCAATATTCAGTCCCGAGACTTTCGGGACGAAGATGTACAACTCTTCCCGGGATCGGGTAAAGGCCACGTAAGCCAGATTGAGATTGTCGATGTATGTATGTATTTGTTCCGTGAAATAGGTGCGGGCGTAGATTGTCAAGGCCAGGTCGCCGTGATAGGCGATGGGAACGACCGGGAGATTGTCGAAGGGTTCGGCAGTTCCGGCCCATAGTATCGGCGCTTGTGTCGGACGATGGTCGATAGGCCAGTTGCAGAATGGAATGATGACGATTTTGAATTCCAGACCTTTCGATTTGTGTATGGTCATGATGCGTACGGCATCTTGTTCCTGCGGCGTGGAGAGCGAGCGGGTACACCCTTTGTCGCGCCACCAGGAAAGGAACGAATTGAGGTCGGACGACCGTTTGTCGGTATATTGCAGTACGAGGTCGAGAAAGGCTTGTATGAAAACATTTTCGTTTCCGTTGGTATCGACAGGAAAGAGATCGATTATTTTTTCGCATATTTCATATAGCGGTTCTCCCCGTAAGTTTTCTACACGATGCAGTATTTCCTCTTTTGCTTCGCTGTTCAGTGTGCGGCATATTTCGGGAATGGCCTCGTCGGGAGATTTTTTTCGATAGGCGGTCTCTATCAAGTATAATGCCGTGAACCGGGTCAGCGGCTCTTGCGGTGTGTTCAGATAATCGAGCAGGGCGATGATAAGTTGTACCGTCGATGAGTTGCCGATGTACAGGGCTTCGTCGGAGATGACGTCGTACCGATAGTGCGATTCGGCTGCCGATGATGCTTGTTCTTGGAGCAGATATTGTACGATGCGGTTTCCCTCCTCTTTGGTGCGTACCAGTATGGCGATGTCGCGCAATGCGACGCCTCGGTCTTGCAAGTCGCGCAGTATCTCTGCCGTACGATTCATGGCTTTGTCTCGGGCCCGGCTTTCATCTACGTTTTCTTGGGTGTTCTCGAAGAGGTCGATTTCGACATATCCGCCCTCTTTCGTTTTCCCTTTGCCTATTTTTTGTGCGGCGTTTCGGTAGGCCAGTTCTATTTTGCGGCATAAGCTGTCGTCGTCTTGCAGGGGGGCGGGCAGGTTTTCATTGAGAATCTGCTGCAAGCGGGCCGAGGCCCGGTCGAAAAATGTGTTGTTGAAGCGGACGACCTCTTTTTCGCTTCGCCAGTTGGTATCGAGTGTCTCGTCGTGTAATTCTTTTTCCGAAAAATAATCGGGAAGCTTTTCGTTGAGCAATTCCCAATCGGAGTTTCTCCATCGATAGATACTCTGTTTTACATCCCCTACGAGCAGGTTGGTCAGTCCCCGGTCATTGCTTTCTTTGATGAGGGGATAAAAATTTTTCCACTGGGTGGCCGAGGTATCTTGGAATTCGTCGATGAAGAAATGGTCGACGTATGTTCCTATTTTTTCATAGACGAACGGCGTGTCGTCGTGCCGGATTATTTTTCGCAACAAATCGTTGGTATCGGAAAGCAGTAGAGTCCCGTGTTCGCTTTGATATTCTTGTATGTGGTTTACGATGTCGTTGATGATACCCAGCGTGTAGAGGTATTTTTTTGTGTGGCGTGCCGACAGATACTCTTTGTAAGGTGTGCCGTATAGGGAGATGATTTCCCGGAAGAGTCCGCGTAACGTCGTTTCTATGCGGGTCATGGCATCGCTTATATCGGCGGGTGTTTTACTTTTGGTGTACCATTTGGTTACTTCGTCATCGGCGATTTGCAAAAATCTGTCGCTCGGTTGTTGGGTGTAGTTCCCGTTTATCCATTTGCGTAATGTCATGGCACCCGATTTGTTTCCGTATTTGAAATCTTCGGGTGAGAGGCCGTTGGCCGAGAGAAGGGTAAGTGCTGCTTCAGCCCGTTCGCGTACCTGCTTTTCAAATGCTCGTTTCTCTTTGTCGAGAGCACCGATAAACCTCGATAGGAACTGCTTGTCTTGCAATTTTTTTTCGAGAGTCTCGCTTTGACTTTTGAATTCTTCTTTGAAGATTTCGCCGGCCAGCTCGTCTATCTTTTTTCTGAAATTTTTATACGAGTCTTCCTCTACTTGCTGCCGGGCGTAGTCGACCAGCCATTTCAAAAGTTCTTTGTTTTCTTTTTTTTCGAGGTCGAAGAAAAGATTATCTACGGCTTCGGTAAGGACGTGTGCACTGTCGAGCTCTATATTGTATCCGCCCGAGTAGCCGATTTCGTGCATGAATGCCCGGGTGATTTGTTGGAAAAATCGGTCGATCGTACTGATGTTGAAGCCCGAAAAGTCGTGCAACAATGTGTACAGTTGTTCGGCCGCTTGTTTTTTCAAGGTGTCGATGTCGTGCGTGATACCGTCCCGACCGAGCAGTTTGTCGAGATAGCCCGATTCTTGCGGGGTATGGGCCAGAATATCGAGTTGCTTGATGATGCGTTGTTTCATCTCGTCGGTTGCCTTGTTGGTAAACGTTACCGCCAAGATGCGCCGAAAAAGTCTTTGACGTTCGCCGGGCAACAGGCCTTCTTCCCGCTCGGGAGGGGCGAGGAGCAGCTTGATATATTCGAGGGTGAGCTGGTAGGTTTTTCCGGAACCGGCCGAGGCTCGATAGACATTCAACATAAGTTCCTATATGATGCGGGTACGCGTGTACCCCTCTTTGGTGAGAATCTCTTTTACTTTTTGTCGTAGATCTCCTTGTATCAGAATTTCCCCGTCGCGAGCCGAACCACCTACTCCGCATTTGGTTTTCAACAGTTTGGCCAACTCTTTCAAGTCGTCGTCCGAGCCGATGAATCCCGTGATGAGCGTGGCTGTTTTACCGTTGCGGTGGCGCTTGTCGAGTTCGATGCGCAACGATTGTTTTTCGGCGGGCAGAGTTTCGGCCTCTTCCGTATCATCGGTTTGGTAGGCAAAGTCAGGGTTGGTGGAGTAGACGATATTCAGGCGTTCTTTCCAGTCATTGTTTTTGCTCATGTTCAGATTGTTATTTGCCGCGAAATATATTGGAAAAAAGTAAATAATTCCCTCAAATTTAGTGCGGAATATGCACTTTGCCAAAAAAAATATTACTTTTGTGGTTCGGAAAAATAAATGAGAGAAATGGCAACCGGAAATTCGAGGACATCAATAAGTCTGCCCGAACCCTCGTTGCGGCGTTTGCCGTGGTACTTGGCCTATGTTAAGTTGCTGCGCGACAAGGGTGTGGAATATGTTTCGTCGACACAGATATCGAAAGAAATAAATGTCGACGCCTCTCAGATTGCAAAAGATTTGTCGTTTATAAATATTTCGGGGAAAACCCGGGTCGGTTACGAGGTTGGTTCTCTCGTCGATGCTTTGGAAAAGTTTTTGGGTTTCGGCGAAAAACACAAGGCCGTCATTTTCGGTGTCGGCAGTTTGGGGGCAGCCTTGTTGCAGGATTCGGGGTTGGCGCAATACGGTATGAATGTGATTGCCGGTTTCGATGTCGATAAGGCGATCGTCAATACGCGTATCAACGGTATTCCTGTCTATGATGTGGCCGACTTTCCCCGGGTGCAGCAAGAGCTCGACGCTTGTATCGGGATTCTCACCGTCCCGGTCGACCGTGCCCAAGAAGCCTGTAACGATATGATTGCCGGCGGTGTGCGGGCTATCTGGAATTTTACGCCTTATCGTATAAAAACCCCCGATGATATCGTTGTGCAGAACACGTCGATTTATGCGCATCTGGCGGTGATGTTCAATCGTCTGAATCATACGCTGGGAAAATAAATATTGTCGTCTGTGCCGGAGATTTTTTTCGGTATGGGATATTCCAAAAATCCGCTATATGAAAATTTTTGCCGTGGGGTGGAATTACCTCAATCACAATAAAGAAATGAATCGTGCGTTATTACCTAAGGAGCCGGTTCTTTTCATGAAGCCCGATACGGCGCTGTTGAAAGACGGAAAACCGTTTTTCTTGCCGCCTTTTTCGGAACGGATCGAATACGAAACCGAGCTGGTTGTGCGTATCTCACGATTGGGAAAAAATATCGCTCCGCGTTTTGCACATCGTTATTACGATGCGGTAACTGTGGGAATCGATTTTACCGCCCGCGATTTGCAAGCCCGGTTGCGGGCCGATGGTTCTCCGTGGGAAATCTCGAAAGGCTTTGACGGGTCGGCGGTAGTCGGTGATTTTGTTCCGGTCGATGAGGCTGCCGGTCATTTGCAGGATTTGCATTTCTCTTTGAGAATCGACGGAAAGGAGGTTCAAAAAGGACATACGGCCGATATGATTTTTCCTGTCGATGAGATGATAGCGTATATCAGCCGATTTTATACCTTGCGTATGGGCGATTTGCTTTTTACCGGGACGCCCGAAGGGGTTGGTCCCGTTGCTATCGGAAACCATTTGCAAGGATATTTGGGCGAACGCCAACTGCTCGATTTTCATGTTCGGTGATAGTTTCCGCTCCGGTAACGACCGAGGAATGAAAGTATGAGAAAATATATCGTTTTTTTTATCGCTCTTGTTTTATCGTGCGCGGGGCATGTCTCTGTCGCGGCGCAGCCGTCCGACCGATATGCCGCCTCTTCGGTTCTCTCTTCGGGCAAGTGGGTGAAGATACAGATCGATGAGACGGGATTGTACCAGCTTACTTACGATGAGTTGAGGGAGTGTGGGTTTTCCGATCCTTCCCGTGTCGCTGTGTTCGGTTACGGAGGAGCGATGCTTTCCGAAGATTTCTCGACCGAGTATGTCGATGACTTGCCACAGATTCCGGTGTTGCATACGGGTAATAAGTTGATTTTTTATGGGCAGGGAGTATTGTCGTGGTCGGTGCAGAATGGTCTTTTTGTCCGTTCCCGTAACCCATATTCGATGTACGGATATTATTTCCTGACTCAGCTCGATACGGCTCCGCTTTCGCCCGAATCGGTCGCTTCGAGTACGCTCTCTCCCTCTCTTATCGTTACGACTTTCCATGACAGGGCTTTGCACGAAATGGAGGCTGTAAGTCCCGGGCGTATGGGACGGAATTTTTACGGGGAAAATTTTTTGTATACGACGGTACAGAATTTTTCTTTCGACATACCCGGCATTACGACGACTCCTGTTACGGCACAAATGCGTTTTTTGGCTAAGTCTACGTCTGCTTCGTCGTCGGTGAGTATGCAAATTAACGGAGGAGAAACCCAGTCCGCCACGATTGCTCCTATCCTCGACTCCGACGGGCAGACGTATAAATGCGGTGTCGAGGCTTCGATACAGACGACATTCGTGCGTAATCCCGAAGATGCCGATGTGGTGAAGATTTCATTTTCGGGAAACGGGGCAACGGCAGCCTATCTCGATTATATCCTTTTGAATATGGAGCGGGAGTTGCGGTTTTATGACGGGCAAGTGGCATTCCGGCATCGTTCGGCAGCTACGCGGCGTTTGCGGTATGATATCGATGCGTTGGGAACTGTTTCTCCGCAAGTTTGGGACGTAACCGTTCCTTATGCCCCGCAGTCTATCGACGCGGAATTGTCGGGTGGAAAATTGTCGTTCGTTTCCCCGCAGGTTGCATTGCGCGAATATGTTGCTTTCGATGCGGCTGCCACGTTCCTTTCGCCGGTAATTGTCGGAGCGGTGTCCAATCAGAATTTACATGCGCTGTCCCGTGCCGATCTTGTAATTGTATCTCCCCCGCTTTTCATGGACGAAGCCAAACGGTTGGGTGAGTTTCATGTCGAGCATGACTCTCTTTCTTATTTGGTCGTACAGCCGACGCAGATATACAACGAGTTTTCTTCCGGCACACCCGATGCTACTGCTATACGTCGTTTTATGAAAATGTTCTATGACAGGGCCGGTGGCGACGAATCGCTGCGACCGCGTTATTTGTTACTTTTCGGCGACGGCAGTTACGACAACCGTCGGGTAACCGAGGAGTGGGCGTCGTATGACTATCCGTTCCTGATTACTTTTCAAGGCGATGAGAGTGTCAACGAAAAAGATAATTTCGTAACCGACGACTATTTCGGATTCCTGCACGACGATGAGGGGGCCGACCTTTACCGGGCCACGTTGGATATAGGTATAGGGCGTTTTCCCGTGCGGACGAAGACCGAAGCTGCGGCAATGGTCGATAAATTGATCGCTTATGCGACGAACACCGATTACGGTTATTGGAAAAACGATATATGCTTGGTGGCCGATGACGGCAACTCGGGCGAACATATGGCGCAAAGCGAAACGCTGGCGGACATTCTGGAAACGAAAAATCCCGAATTTTTCGTTCACAAACTTTATATCGATGCTTATAACCGGGTAAGTGCGGCTACCGGCGCGACATATCCCGATGCCAAGAGTCAGATGCTCAATCTTTTGAAGCGAGATGGGCTGATGGTGATAAATTATGTGGGGCACGGCAGTACGAAAGGTTGGACGGCCGAGAAGATTCTCGAATGGAGCGATATATCGAATATGTATGTATCGCGGTTGCCGTTGTGGATTACGGCGACTTGCGATTTCAGCCGTTTCGACGATCGGCCCAATTCCGGTGGGGAAGAGTTGTTTTTGAATACGCAAGGCGGCGGTATTGCTCTTATTTCGACTACCCGTGTGGTATATATCCATGCAAATGGCTATATCAATAAAGCGATTGTCTCACATCTGTTCGATCGCGATGACGACGGACAAGTCGTGAGGCTGGGCGATGTTTTGCGTTTGGGGAAGAACAGTGTGGCCAGTAATGCCAACGATGTGTTGATGAACAAACTCAACTATATTTTGCTCGGCGACCCCGCTTTGCGGCTCAACTGTTCCTCTTATAAAATGGCCGTTACCGAAATAAACGATACGCTGCTTTCCGAAGTGGAGGCCGACAGCCTTTTGTTGAAAGCTCGTTCGTGGGTAACCGTCAAAGGAGAGATTCGGTCGGACGACGATGCGAAACTCTCCGACTTCAACGGATTGGTTTATCCCCGTCTGTACGACTCCGAGAGGGAGGTCGTTACGGGAGGAAACGGGAATGACAACGGAGCAATTATTCCTTATACGTTCTATACGCGGGATAATTTGTTATATACAGGCCGGGATTCGGTGCGTAACGGAGAATTCGAGTTTACGTTCAAAATGCCCCGCGAATTGAATTACTCCAATGAAACGGGTCTTTTCAACCTGTATGCTTGCGATGATCGGGGGCGGGAGGCACAGGGAATGAACGACCACTTTATCGTAGGGGGTATGGACAATGAAGTGGAGGAAGACATCGACGGGCCTCAAATACATTATATGTATCTCAATTCGTCCGATTTCGAAGACGGAGACAAGGTAAATGAGACGCCGCTTTTCGTTGCCCGTGTAGAAGATCCTTCGGGAATCAATATCTCGGGTATAGGGTTGGGGCACGATATGACGGTATGTATCGATGACGATCCGAAGCAGGAATATGTCGTCAATTCATATTTTACCCCGGCTGCCGGAGAGTTCGGTTCGGGTGATGTATATTATGAACTCCCGACACTTTCCGATGGGAAACATTCTTTGTTGTTTACCGTGTGGGATACCGAGGGAAATTCTTCGTCCCGGTCGATGCGGTTTACGGTAAAGAGTGGTCTTAAACCGCAGATTTACAGTTTATATCCCGAGAAGAGCCCGGTGAGCGATGTTGCCCGGTTCTATCTGCAACACGACCGTCCCGATATGCTGATGACGATAAAGTTCTCGATTTTCGACTGGTCGGGACGTGAGATATGGAGTATAGAACAGACGGCCATGTCCGATATGTGGCTCTCGTCGCCTATCGAGTGGAATCTTACCGATAAGGCGGGCCGCCGGGTACAAAACGGTATTTATCTTTACCGGGCGATTATTTCGGTCAATGGTAGCAGCGAAGCAACGAAAACGCAAAAAATTATGGTTACTCCACAATAAATGAGAAGAAAATAGAGTTTATATAAACGTGTAATAATCTCAACGAAACATGAAATATTCGATAAAATACTTTCTTTTTTCGGGTTTGTTCGCTCTTTTTGTTTTTCCGGTTCATGCCGATGAGGACGGAAAGAATATGTTCAACCCGTTAACGACCGGTGTAACCACGCTGGGTATCGCTCCCGATGCGAGAGGCGGTTCTATGGGAGACTTGGGTGTCGCTACCGATCCCGATGTCAATTCGCAGTACTGGAACCCGTCGAAATATGCGTTTGCATACAGCAGTGCGGGAGTGTCGGTTTCCTATACTCCGTGGTTACGAAAACTGGTCAATGACATCAATTTGGCTTATGTGGCCGGATATTGGAAATTCGGAGGAAATGATTTGCAGGCATTGAGTGCCTCGTTGCGTTATTTCTCTTTGGGTTCTGTTCCCACTTATGACAACAACGGTACTCTGCAAAATAAGGTCAATCCTTATGAGATGGCGATCGACTTGGGTTACTCCCGCAAGTTGTCTTCTTCGTTTTCGATGGGAGTCGTTTTCCGGTTTATTTATTCCGATATGGGTTTCGGCGGTTTGTCGTCGGCCGAAGATATGTCGGGTGCAGCAGCTTTTGCTGCCGATATTTCGGGTTACCAGACCGTCTATCCCATTATAGGACGTAGCGAATGTCAATTCTCTTGGGGATTCAATATCTCGAATATCGGTTCGAAAGTCTCTTATGACGGGGGAACGAACAGTTCTTTCCTGCCGACCAATTTGCGTCTCGGATTTTCGTTCCTGTTTCCTATTTATGATTACAATACGCTGTCGATCAACTTCGACGCCAATAAGTTGTTGGTTCCGGCCGCTCCTCGTCAAAGCGATTACACGTATGAAGACGAATACGGAAATACGCAATATGACACGGAAGCATATAATCGAGCGAAAGACAAGTTCAATAATACCGGTTCTATTTCGGGTATTTTCAAATCTTTTTCCGATGCTCCCGGTGGTTTCAAGGAGGAGTTGAGAGAAATCTATTTCTCTACCGGTCTCGAATATTCCTACAATCGCCGTTTCTTCGTACGCGCAGGATATTATTATGAGAATAAATACAAGGGAAATCGTCAGTATGCGACTTTCGGTGCTGGTTTTTCTCTGAATGTATTTTCGCTCGACGCTGCTTATGTATTGGCTACCGCGCAAAGCAGTCCGCTCGACCAGACGATGCGTTTTACGCTCTCTTTCGATATGGACGGAATAAAAGATTTGATCGGGCGCAAACGTCGTCGTTAAAACCTGTTTTGTTATGAAGATACGTGTGGGAATGGGTTTTGATGTACATCGGCTGGTCGAAGGCCGGGAGTTATGGTTGGGCGGCATACGTATCGACCATACGCTCGGATTGCTGGGACATTCCGATGCCGATGTTGTGATCCATGCTTTGTGCGATGCCCTGCTCGGAGCGGCAGCCCTGCGCGATATAGGGTTCCATTTTCCCGATACGGCAGCCGAATATAAAAATATCGATAGTAAAATATTACTCCGCGATACGGTAACACTCATTCGGGATAAGGGATATGAAATAGGCAATGCCGATATAACGATCTGTGCGGAACGTCCGAAATTGAATCCGCATATTCCCGCTATGCAGGAATGTCTTTCCCGGATTATGGGTGTAGAGGTAGAAGATGTTTCTATCAAAGCGACTACGACCGAGAAGTTAGGCTTTACCGGGCGGGAAGAAGGCATATCGGCCTATGCGGTCGTTCTGCTCGAAAAACGATAAACTCTCTCCCCCATGCGCCGCCTTGTTTTTCTCTTTCTGATGATTTTTTCGACTATGTCGGGGTTTGCCGGGGTAAAAGACTCCGGCACGTCTCATGGAAAGAGAGGCGACGCAAAGACTCCGGTTGTCGAATATGTGGGTGTCGTCTGCCCCGATACGGCCAAGATGTTTTTGTTGGAAGATTTCCCGGCAGTTCTATCCTGTTCTAAATCGGTATTTACTTCGTTGTCGCGAAATGTGCGTATTTCTCCCGACTCGTTACCGCTGATCCATACCGAGTGCCGTTATCTCTCTTATATCAAAATCAATGCGCAGTCTTATTGTTACGGCTCTGCCGAGAAAGGCTTGAATGTCGCGAGAAAGTTGGCTCCTCTTGTGTGGCCTATTCCCGTAGGAGCAATGGTACGGGGCGGATATGTCAGTCCGGGATTGGAATTGTCAGTCGATTATACGCTCTGTCTTTATGATATATCGACGCAGACGACTTTGGTGATGCACCCTTTTCTTTTTGAAACGGAGCAGTCGAAGAAAGACCGCAGAAAAATACAACTCATGCAGCCCGAAGGTGTTCCGGTCGACTATCCTTTAATCGACGAATTGCATGAAGCTTTGGTTGCGGAATACGATATTCTGCTCAAAAAACTGGGCATAAAATAATCGGGAATAAATATCATAGTCAGCTCTTTGCGATAGAACTTTTTCAGAAATTGAAAAAGTAGTTCATGAAGAAATTCCAAAACGTAACGATTCCGATAGCCAGCAGTTTCGAGAAATAGAAATTGAATTTCAGCTTATCGTTGAAAAGGTATATGGCGGCGTTGTTGATGAGCAGTCCTATGACCGATATGCCGATAAACCGTGCGTATTGCATAGCGATTTCGGGGTCATGGCTCTCGAATGTCCAAATACGGTTCAGCAAATAGTTGCTGGTTGCCGCACATACGAAACCCATAGAGTTGGCGACGTATTTGTTGATGCGACATCTTTCCTTGAAAAACCAAGTAATACCGAAATCGACAAATACCCCCGAACCTCCTACTAAACAGAATTTTATGAATTGAACGAACATTTTATTTTTCAGTTCTTATCTCCAAACTGTGTCTCGGAGAGTTATACCAGAAACTCAGTGGTGCCCGACTTACTGCAAAGCCCATATCATAGGTCTTTTCGGGCAGGTCGTCAGGTATAGCGACTTTTATCCGTGTCATGGTGGTAACTGTTTCTTTGGAGTTACTTGGTGGCAAGGCGAGTTGCAGGTCGACGGGAACGACTCGTCTCAATTTTTTTGCGGAGAGAAGCAAGAATAATTGCGTATGGTCTTGCTCTATGGTTATGGTATCGGGATAGGGGTTCGTCAAGCCGAGAATACAAGAAAGGGTATCTCCTCCTGCCATTTTTTCGGGAACCAGCTCATCGTTGTAATATATATCGACAAGACGCACCGGTTTGAAATCGGAGATTTCCGTATAGATGAATTTCTGTCCGTTTGCCAGCGATACGGCATTCATGCCGTCGGGGGTAGGCAGCTTTTCTTTTATAAGTATTCCCCAAAGAACATCTTTTCCTGCGGCTTTTGTATCGTCGTCTCTGAATTGCCATTGACTGGTGCGATAGAAAAAGTCAGGCTGGCAATAGGCAGTCTTTCCCGTGTAGAAATTGTATTTCGAGGCAATGGCGTAGCTTCCGCCGAAAATGACCGGACGTTCTCCCGCTACATCAGCTATCGTCTCGAATGAAGGACGATTGTCGAATACTTCAAAACGGATTCCCAACGGATTCCATATCAGCTCTATTCTAGCCAATACAGTCAGAGAAATGGTGATCCAACCTACCGCAATGATATAGCGGCGTAACTTGCGGGTCGCATATTCGCGCGTATAGTAAAAGAGAATATATATCAGTCCGAACGATGTGACGATAAGCCATTGTGGTTGTACACGGCCTTTCAGTGTCGAGAAGGTAAAGAAGATAAAAAACAATATGGGTAAACAATACAGTGCGCGTTCGGTGGCGTTACGAGCCCTCACCCGTTTCCAAGCCATGAAATATACCGGGAAGAAAAACGGGTTGAATACGGCGATGGTATTGAGCAGATGTTCGGCGATGTTGGAGAAAGCGAATGCTCCGTTACGGTCGTGCAGGTGATAGTTTAGCGAAACCCAGTCGTGTGAGTGTTGCCACCATAAGTGCGGGACGATGAGCATGAGCGCGAAAACCCCGCTCAAATAAATGCGTGAACGGGTAAAGATGCGCGGATTGGTGAGCAGTGTAAAGAGGACGACCAGTGCGCCGTGATATTTGCTGTATGCCATAAGCGCCATCGTAAAACCGAGCAGCAGCATGTTCAAGACAGATTCCTCCTCGGTGAAGCGTTTGTAACAGAGGAGGAAAAGAGCTGCTGTCATCATCAGCGGAACATCGGGAACGGCAATGAAACCGTAGAGTTGGAGAATGGGCAGTGCGGCAGAGGCTATCAAGAATATTGTTGCATCACTGCGATGCGGATCGCGAGGACGTATGATGCACCAGAGAATCCACAGATAGAGAGGTTGTAAAATCGTGAAAAAGAACCGTACACCAAGTTCTCCGCCCATGAAAGAACCCAACCAAATGAGTAGCGCGGTCATCGGAGGGTGGTCGAAATAGCCCCAGTCGAGGTGTTGGGAGAACATGAAGTAATAGGCCTCGTCGTGTGCCAATTCGGTGAAAGCGGCTTGCAGCAGGTTGATGAGCCACCAAATAAAAAGACCGGTGGCTACGCGTTTATCGACCAGCGCTTGTATATAGGAGCGGTTTTTCATAATCTTTATGATTAGGCCGTTGTAAGTATCTGTTCCAGTTCTTTGGTAGAAAGACGAAGTTTGAATTTCCCGTTCATCGCTACCGATATGTTTCCGGTTTCTTCCGAAACGACAACGGCAATTGCATCGGTTTCTTGCGAGATACCCAGTGCTGCCCGATGCCGCAATCCCAATGATTTCGGAATGTCGAGATTGTGCGATACGGGAAGGATACAGCCTGCCGCGCGTATGCGGTTGTCGGAGATAATCATGGCACCGTCGTGTAACGGACTGTTTTTGAAAAATATATTCTCTATGAGCCGGGGATTGACATCGGCGTTGATGATATCGCCCGTTTGTTCGTAAATGGCGAGAGGCATGTCCCGTTTGATGACGATGAGTGCGCCGACCTTTCCTTTGGAAAGACTGATGCAGGCATATACGATGGGTGCGATGTAGTCGCGCGTTTCATTTTTGTTTTTGTTCGGGCGGAAAAAGTGGAACAGGAACCTCCATCGTTTATGAGAGCCGAGTTCTACGAGGAATTGCCTTATTTCGTCATGGAAAAGAATGACCAGAATGATGACACCTACGCTGATGAGTTTGTCCATTATGGCACCCATGAGTTTCATGTCGAGAATACGGGTTACGACCACCCATATCCCGATAAAGATGAGGACACCGGTAAAGATGTTTATCGATCCCGACTCTTTCATGAGGCGATACAAGCTGTATAACAGCGTTGCGACGATAAGAATATCGAGTATGTCTTTGATACCGAAGTGTGCGAACATGACCTATGCCGATAAAGTTTTGGTTACGATTTTTACGGTTTTGACGGCTTCTCGCACGTCATGTACCCGTAAAATGTGAGTACCGCCCATCAGGGCGATGGTATTGAGAACGGTTGTCCCCGTCAGGCTTTCTTCGGGAGACGAACCGAGCAGCTTGTAAATCATCGATTTCCGGGAAATCCCGGTGAGGAGCGGTAATCCCAATGGTTGCAACTCGCGCAGCCGATGCATGAGCCGATAATTGTCGTCGAGCGTTTTGCTGAATCCGAAACCGGGATCGAGAATGATGTCGCTTACCCCGAGTTGATGCAGCCGGTCGACACGTCGGGCGAAATATTCCGTGATTTCGGCCATGAGATTGTCGTAATGGGTTTGTTGCTGCATGGTCTGCGGTGTCCCTCGCATGTGCATGAGAATGTAGGGGACGTGCAACGAAGCGACGGTCTCGAACATGGTTTTGTCGAGTTCTCCTCCGGAAATGTCGTTGATAATCTGTACACCGTGTCGTTCGACACTGCGCCGTGCTATTTCGGCTCGGAAGGTGTCGACCGATAGTATAGCATCGGGATAGAGTCCGCGAATGACAGACAGGGCTCTGTCGAGTCGTTGCCATTCTTCTTCGAGCGGTATATCGGCGGCGTCGGGTCGAGAGGAATAAGCCCCGACATCGATCATGTCGCCTCCCTCTTCGATGATGGCCCGTGCCCGGTTTGCGATGATGGTTTCATCGTTTCCGCAGCGGCTTCCGGCATAGAAAGAGTCGGGGGTCGCATTGAGTATACCCATAACCCGGGGGCGGTCGAGAGATAGGAGACGGCCTCCGATATTTAGTGTGAGCGGTGTTGATATAGCGGACTGAATCATCATTTTCTGACGGTTACGGATATTTTCCGACGAAGATACTTCTTTTTCATCGAAAATCCGTATTCGAAAAAGGAGAATTTTACAGGATTGTTCTGCCGTTTGTTATTCCGCTGTGCCTTCTTGTTCGATAGGTTGTAGTTTTTGTTGTCTGGGCGTGTATGTTTTACTTTTTCCTCGTGCCTTCTGCGGACGGGAGAGTTGTTCCTCGAATGCCGGTATTTCTTCTTCGAGCCATATCGTGTCGCAGACTTCGATATCGGGGTTCTTCTGTATGTAACGGCGGGCAAGGAGCGTTACGGCGATAGCGATGAGCAGTACGATGACGGCAATGCGTTCGCCCCGGGAAAAGAACCACAATCGTTGTCTTTCGTCTATACTCATAGGCTGTTTATAGGAGATGGAGGCCGGAGAGGAATATCAGAAAAATCGATACCGGAGCAATGAATCTCAAACAGAACAGCAGCGGGGCGAAATACCATTTCGTTGTCTCGTTCCCGTTGTATAACTCTCTGCGGACAAATTGTTTGTCGATTTTCCAGCCGACGAATATCGAAATGAAAAGGCCGCCTGCCGGAAGAAGTATGTTCGATGAGAGAAAATCGCAGAAATCGAAAATCGTGAGTCCGAAAATGCGTATGCCGTTCAATGCGCCGAATGACAAGGAACAAAGACTTGCCAGTACAATGTATATTCCGGTCATGATGGCCGTTGCCTTATGGCGGGAATAATGTCGGGCGTCTTGTAGAAATGCGATGGAAACTTCGCTTAGCGATATGGTCGAGGTAAGAGCCGCCAGCGATACGAGTACGAAAAACAACGACGACCATAGCCACCCCAACTGCATCTGTGCGAAAAGATTGGGCAAGGTGATAAAGATAAGTTCGGGCCCCTGAGAAGGACTGATGCCGAATGTGAATACCGTAGGGAAAATGATGATCCCGGCGAGTATGGCCACGAGAGTGTCGAACGTCGCGACGGTTGCGGCAACCCGCGCAAGATGCGTTTCTTTTGAATAGTATGAGGCGTATGTGATGAGTATACCCATGCCGACACTCATCGAGAAAAATGCCTGTCCCATTGCCCTCAGTACGACGTTGGGGGTAATTTTGGAGAAATCGGGTTTGAAAAGGAAATTCATTCCTTCGGAGAATCCGGGGAGGAAGATGGAGCGTATGCAGAAAATAATGAGAATGAGGAAAAGAACGGGCATCAGGATATTGGCTGCCTTTTCGATGCCGCTGTTTACCCCGCGCATGAGAATGATGTGGTTGATCAAGATGAAGAGGATAACCCATATAAGCGGTTTGAGCGGAGAGGCAATGAATCGATTGAATTCTATGGAATAGGCTTCGGCCGATTGTTGAATCATGCTTCCCGGAGTAAGGGATTGTATGACATATTCGAGTGTCCAGCCCGAGATGACGAAATAGAAACCGACGATAATGACTGGAGCAGAGATGCAGATGTATCCGATGATTTTCCACCAAGAGTCGGGAGCCAATTTATTGAATGCGTGAGAGGCATTCGTGCGGGAACCTCGTCCTATGATAAATTCGGCCATCATGACGGGCATAGCCAGCACCAATACGCAGATGATGTAAATGAGAATGAATGCCGCACCGCCGTTTTGTCCGGTTTCGTAAGGAAATCTCCATATATTTCCCAAGCCTATCGACGAACCTGCTGTGGCGGCGATGACGCCGAGTTTAGTGCTGAATGATGCCCTTTGCCCCATGTAAATTTCTGTTTTATGTAATGTGATTATATAGAAGCGTACAAATGTAATATTTTTTCGTGAAAATTATAGGATTTGTTATTTCTCTTCTTTGCGGGCTTGTTTCCCCCGAAAAAGATTTATCTTTGCTCGTATCTATTTAAGTATTGGAACAATGAACTTGAAGGTATTGTTGAAAAAATTCTTTCCTACGATATTTATTGTTGTCGCTATTTTATACCTGTCATTGATGCGGGTTTCTCCCCGCTCCGATATGCCGGAGGTTCCCTTCGGCGATAAAATCGTACATGTCGTTATGTATATGGGACTTATGTCGGTCTTTTACTTTGATGTGTATCGTCAGAATCTGCCGAAGAACTCGTTTCGTCGAAGCCTCCTTTACGGAGCGTTTTCATTTGGAATATTCGGGGGTATCGTAGAGTTGTTGCAGTTGTATTGCACGACCTATCGGTCGGGCGACTGGTGGGACTGGGCAGCCGATGTTTTCGGCGTCATCTTGGGATTGTGGCTTGGCAAGTATGTTATGCGGATTGTTGTCAAATGTCTTCCGCAAAGGTTTTTTCGCAGATAACGGGACGGAAATAAGATTCTCCCCTCTTTCAGTTGTTTTTTCTTTCGGGAGCTTGTAAATCGGATTTATTCGAATAAATCGTTTCCTCGGTTTTGTGTATCTGTTTTTTCTCTTTCTGATTCTGTCGTATCGGAAGTCTTCGGGATTGGGGTACCGGTCGCATTTTCGGTACCGGAGTTTTTTCGCATTTGGGAGTCCAATTCCCTGCATATCGACACTATTTCGGAGCGAATGGACCGCAAGCGTGAAAGAATTTCGTAATTAGTTTCTGTCTTCCCCGGTTTTTTTTTCAGCTTTTCTTTGGCCCCGCTGAGTGTAAGACCTTGCTCTTTGAGTAAATGGTAAATCAATCCGATATTTTGGACGTCTTGGGCCGTATATGAACGTATTTTGCGTTTATTGTCAGAACGTTTGGGAGCTATGAGGTCGAATTCTTTTTCCCAAAACCGGAGGGTCGATTCATTGACGTTGTAGTATTGCGCCACCTCGGTGATGGAGTAGAACATTTTTTCGGGAAGTTCTTTTTTTGCCATTGTGCAGAGACGATTAGTCCATCACCAGACCGTTGTTTTCGGCCAGTTGTATCATCATGTCGTAGTCTTCCGGAGACAAGTCGAAGAAATAGTAATTGATGGGATTCTGGTGTTTCCCTTTGTAGATAACTTCATAGTGAAGGTGAGGCCCTGTCGATTTTCCCGTGCTTCCTACCTCGGCGATGACTTCTCCGCGGACGACTTTTTTACCTCTTTTCGTGTCGATTTTGCTCAAATGTCCGTACAAAGTTCTGTAATTGTATCCGTGATCGATGACGACAGTGTTGCCATAGCCTTGTTTCCAGCCGGTGAAAATCACGGTACCGTTGGCCGTCGAGTAGACAGGAGTACCGGTGTTGGCGGCAAAATCCATTCCGGCGTGGAATTTACGGGTGTGATAGATGGGGTCGATACGCCAGCCGTACCCCGATGCGGTACGTTTCAGGTCCTTGTTCGATATGGGTTGTATGGCCGGCATGCAACTGATACGGTCTTCGTTTTGCTTCACCATTTCCATGACTTCATTGAATGAGGTGCTTTGTACATAAAGCTGCCGGCGCAAAAGGTCGAGCTTTTTTGTGGAAGAAACGATGAGATCGGCATTTGCCAGATTTTGCAATTCCTTGTAGTGCGAGTCATTGTCGATACCGGCATTGCGGGTTTTGCTGTCGATGGGATTGGCCTGCATGATGATGCGGTAAAGATTATTGTCGCGTTGTTGTACATCGCCCATTACCTCCAATGCTTCATCGAGCCGGTGGGACAGGATTCGGTATTGGGTTGCCATTTGTTCGTTGTCTTCCCGAAGTTTCTTTTCTCGGGGAGATTCGAAAAATTGGTAAAAGACAAGGAAAAAACCGATACCGATGAGGATACTCAACAATAGGTATTTACATACCGAAAATATGCGAGCGCCTACCGATGGATAGATGCGTTCGTATGAAAGGGTGTTAGGGTTATATTTATAGAAAACTTTCCGCGCCATAAATAGATTGCAGGCCTTTCTTCGGTCTCGGTGTACCTCTGGTGTCGCAAAAACGGATAAAACCGTGATTTTTTGTCTGCAATGACCGCAAAAATAATATTTTTGGGCTATTTTTGCAAACGCAAAAGGTAAAAACCTTTTTTCTTTTGAATATTTAAATCAAACCATATGCTTACAGCTAAAGAAATTCGAGAGTCTTTCAAGGACTTTTTTGCATCGAAACACCATCAGATCGTGCCTTCGGCTCCGATGGTCATTAAGGACGATCCTACATTGATGTTTACCAATGCGGGAATGAACCAGTTCAAAGACATTATATTGGGAAATGTTCCTGCAAAATATAAACGGGTAGCCGATTCGCAGAAATGTTTGCGGGTAAGCGGCAAGCACAATGACCTCGAAGAGGTGGGATTGGATACGTATCATCATACGATGTTCGAGATGTTGGGAAACTGGTCGTTCGGTGATTATTTCAAGAAAGAGGCTATCGATTGGGCGTGGGAATATCTGGTCGATGTTTTGAAAATCGATCCGAAACGTCTTTATGCAACGGTTTTCGAAGGGTATGCGCCCGAAGGTCTCGAACGCGATAATGAAGCTGCTTCTTATTGGGAAAAGCATTTGCCGGCAGACCATATTATCAATGGAAACCGGCATGATAATTTCTGGGAAATGGGCGATACGGGACCTTGCGGCCCTTGTTCGGAAGTACACATCGACTTGCGTAGCGATGCCGAACGTGCGGCTGTCGACGGTCTTACATTGGTGAACCAGAGCCACCCGCAGGTTATAGAGATTTGGAATCTCGTCTTTATGCAATATAACCGTAAGGCCGACGGTACACTCGAATCTTTGCCTGCAAAGGTCATCGATACGGGTATGGGTTTCGAACGTCTTTGTATGGCGTTACAGGGTAAAACGTCGAATTATGATACCGATGTTTTCCAACCTTTGATTCAGGCCATCGGACGTCTTGCAGAGAAACGATACGGCGACGATGTCCGCTGCGATATTGCCATGCGGGTGATTGCCGACCATGTGCGTACGATTGCGTTTTCGATCACCGACGGCCAGTTGCCTTCGAATGCCAAGGCCGGTTATGTGATACGTCGTATTTTGCGTCGTGCCGTACGTTACGGTTATACGTTCCTCGGATTGCAGCAGTCTTTTATCTACAAATTGTTGCCTACACTTATCGAAACGATGGGCGATGCATATCCCGAACTTGCCGCTCAAAAAGTCCTTATCGAGAAAGTGATCAAGGAAGAAGAAGAGTCGTTCCTTCGTACCCTCTCTACCGGTATTCGTTTGCTTGATAAGGTGATGGCTGATACCCGTGCCGCCGGGAAGGATTGTATCAGTGGCGACGAAGCTTTTGTATTGTATGACACATACGGTTTCCCGCTCGACTTGACCGAACTTATTTTGAAAGAAAATAATTTGCATGCCGACATCGAAGGATTCAATGTCCGTATGCAGGAGCAAAAAGAGCGAGCCCGTAATGCCGCGGCTGTGGAAACAGGCGATTGGGTTGTTTTGCATGATGCTGAGCCTACGTTTGTAGGTTACGACATCCTCTCTTGCGACACCGAAGTATTGCGCTATCGTAGAATCCGTCAGAAAAATAAAGATTATTATCAATTAGTCCTTTCCGTAACGCCTTTTTATGCCGAGATGGGCGGTCAGGTAGGTGATACGGGAACTCTTACCTCCGAAAATGGAGAAGTGGTGAATATTATTACAACCAAGCGTGAAAATAACTTGGCTGTACATATTGCCGAGAAGTTGCCTGTCGATATATCCGGAACTTTTCGGGCGGAAGTGAATGTCGCCGATCGGTTGGCAACAGCTTGTAACCATACGGCGACACACTTGTTGCATGAGGCGTTGAGAGAGGTTTTAGGAACACATGTCGAACAAAAAGGTTCTTATGTCTCCCCTCAGTCCTTACGTTTCGATTTTTCGCATTTTCAGAAAGTAACCAATGAGGAGTTGCGGGAGGTGGAACGTCGTGCCAACGAGAAGGTGCGTGCTTGCATTGCTCTTGACGAACGTCGTTCTGTGCCTATTGCCGAAGCGAAAGCGATGGGTGCTATGGCTCTCTTCGGCGAAAAGTATGGAGAAGAAGTGCGTGTGATACGCTACGGCTCTTCGGTCGAACTTTGCGGCGGTACCCATGTTGCCAATACGGGACAAATAGGTATGATACGGATTCTTTCCGAAAGTTCGACGGCTGCCGGTATACGCCGTATCGAAGCGATTACGGCTGCCCATACCGAGATGTATATGAATACGTTGCTCGATACGCTCGATATGATACGTACCTCGTTCAATAATACACCCGATGTGGTGGCTGCCATACGACGTACGATCGAGGAAAATGCCGAGTTGAAGAAGCAAGCCGAGTCGTTTGCTAAGGCGCAACTTCAAGAGTTGAAAAAACGTCTGCTCGAAAATGTACGTCTTGTTAACGGTGTAAGTATTGTCGCTCTTAAAATTACATTGGCTCCGGACGTCGTGAAAAATCTGGCCTTCCAGTTGCGTGGAGAAAAACAAGATCATTTCTTGTTCGTTGCAGGGACGACGGATATGGCGGGGAAACCTTTATTGACAGTTGCTTTGAGCGATGACTTGGTCGCTACTGGATTGAGTGCCTCGACGCTTGTGCGCAATGCTGCCAAACATATACAAGGCGGAGGCGGCGGCCAACTTCATTTTGCACAGGCAGGCGGTAAAAATGCCGATGGTCTTTCTGTTGCGGTCGATGAGATTGTGATGGAAGTAACCAAGTAATATTCCATACGTGGTTGGATAAATAACTCCGCTTCTCGATAAAAGGAGCGGAGTTATTTTTTTGAGGATAGAGTATAAACAAGAAAAGCCGTAATCACGGCTTTTCTTGTTTAATGGGAGAATATACAATTTAAAATCCGGTATAGTTGTGCGGCGTAATGGCGCGTAATTCTTTTTTGACCTCTTCGTTGACATGGAGCGTGTCGATAAACGCGTGTATGGCGGCCTCGTCGACAACGTTATTGGTGCGGGTCAATGCTTTCAGCGCTTCATAAGGTTTGGGATAACCTTCGCGTCGTAAAATCGTCTGTATACCTTCTGCGCAGACATTCCACATTTTATCGAGGTCTTCGTATATCGCTTTTTCATTGAGGAGCAATTTGCCGAGACCTTTCATTGTACTTTGCAGGGCGATGAGGATATGCCCCATAGGCACGCCGATGTTACGCAGTACGGTAGAGTCGGTCAAGTCGCGTTGCAAGCGGGATATGGGGAGTTTTGCGGCCAAATGTTCGAGAATCGCATTGGCGATACCGAGATTGCCTTCGCTGTTTTCAAAATCGATGGGGTTGACTTTGTGTGGCATGGCGCTCGACCCGACTTCTCCGGCTTTGATTTTTTGTTTGAAATATTCCATCGAGATATATTGCCAGAAATCTCGGTCGAGGTCTATCAATATGGTATTGATGCGGCGCAATCCGTCAAAGAGCGCTGCCAGATTATCGTAGTTCGATATTTGGGTCGTCCATGTTTCTCTCTCTATACCCAGTTTCTCGTTGAGGAATCGTTTGGCAAAAGTAGGCCAATCATAACCCGGGTAGGCGAAACGGTGGGCGTTGAAGTTTCCTGTCGCACCGCCGAATTTTCCACTGATGGGTGTCGATTTCAAAAGTGCGACTTGCTGTTCGAGCCGGTAAACGAATACCATCATCTCTTTTCCCAAGCGGGTAGGCGATGCCGGCTGCCCATGCGTCTTTGCCAACATGGGAATCTCTTTCCATGCTTCGGCATAGTTGCTGCATTGGGCGATGAGCTCTTCGAGCATGGGGTAATATACTGTATCGAGTGCCTCTTTGATAGAAAGGGGAACCGAAGTATTGTTAATGTCCTGAGAGGTAAGTCCGAAATGGATAAATTCTTTATATGCGTCAAGACCGCCCAGAGCATCGAATTTCTCTTTTATGAAATATTCTACGGCTTTTACGTCGTGGTTGGTTATCGACTCGATTTCTTTTATACGGGCGGCGTCGGCGGGAGAAAATTCTCTGTATATGGCTCGTAGCGCATCGAACCGGCCGGCTTCGAAATTTTTGAGTTGCGGAAGCGGCAATTCGCATAATGCGATGAAGTATTCGATTTCTACTCGTACTCGGTATCGGATTAAGGCAAACTCGGAAAAATAATCCGAGAGAACCGAAGTTTTGCTGTGATAACGGCCGTCGACAGGCGATACGGCGGTAAGCGGAGATAATTCCATATTTATCGTATTAAGTCTTAGTTTTTTAAAAAAACAAAGTTAGTATATCGGATCGGTTCTCCCAAGAAAAAGATGATTTTTGCAGAAAAAAAGCGATTTTATTTTGAATGTTGAAAAAATCTTGTACCTTTGCCTCGCTTTTTCGATAAAAGCACATCGGGCGTTTAGCTCAGCTGGTTCAGAGCATCTGCCTTACAAGCAGAGGGTCGGCGGTTCGAATCCGTCAACGCCCACTCCATCTTCACCTCTTGTTTTATAAAAAGCAACTTTCGGGCGTTTAGCTCAGCTGGTTCAGAGCATCTGCCTTACAAGCAGAGGGTCGGGGGTTCGAATCCCTCAACGCCCACCGAGAGCGACTTGTCATGCGACAAGTCGCTTTTTTATTTGATACTTTTACCGATTTCCCTATATTTGCATATCCGTCAATCTTTTTACATTATGAGAAAAAGTTCGCTGTTGTGGTCATTTCTTTTACTCCTTGTCGTGGGAGTCGGTTATTATTTTTTTAAGAAAGGTATGCGTGTTCCTGAGCCTGTCATGCAAGAGGTTTTGGAGAATGTCCATGTCCCGGAGACATCGGATACTTGGTTTCGTCATGCACAGATCGATACGCTTTATAGTCGGAATCCCTATACTTATTTTTGTTTTGTCTCGTCGGCCTATGTGGGAGATGTCGACGATATTGTAGCTGCCGGAGACTCGGTATTGATTCTTACTTCCGAATCATCGCTTTCCCGTTATCCGGCATCGGCCGATGTATTGCCTTTGTCCGAAAGTGCTATTTCTTATATTTTACCATACGGGGCTCCGATTGCTTTTTTTCGGGTCGATTCCGTGGTGAAAACCGGATCTTCTTTTCGTTATAAATTGAGCAGGAGTCGGTAAAATACGGCCTGCATTTCGAGGCTTTACCCCCGAATGTTTGCGTTCGGTACAGGGGAATTCCGTTCTTTATTGTAAACGGAGAATTTTCTTTTCCGATTTTAACACATTTTTCTCTCCTTTTTTCTTTTTCCCGTAGGAAATATCGGTTTTTTATTTGTTTCTTAGAAGAAATTTTGAATTATAAATTACAGGTATGAATCGAGTATGTGAGCTTTTCGGTATCCGATATCCTATTGTTCAAGGGGGTATGGTGTGGTGTAGTGGTTGGCGGTTGGCTTCGGCGGTGAGCAATGCCGGTGGTTTGGGGTTGCTCGGAGCCGGTTCGATGCACCCAGATACGTTGCGGGAGCATATTGCGAAATGCCGTGAGGCGACAAGTAATCCCTTCGGTGTGAATGTTCCCTTAATGTACCCCGAAATCGATAAGTTGATGCAGATACTTATCGAGGAAAAGGTGCGAATTGTTTTTACTTCCGCAGGAAATCCGGCACTCTATACCGATTTTCTCCATCATCATGGTATTACGGTCGCACATGTCGTGTCTTCTTCGCGTTTTGCCCGTAAGTGCGAGCAGGCCGGCGTCGATGCGGTTGTTGCCGAAGGTTTCGAGGCCGGTGGTCATAATGGGAGGGAAGAGACGTCGACTTTGTGTCTCATTCCGGCCGTACGCCGGGCGACGTCCCTGCCTCTATTGGCAGCCGGAGGGATTGCATCGGGAGAGGCGATGGCTGCCGTGATGTTATTAGGGGCCGAGGGTGTGCAAGTGGGTAGTCGTTTTGCTCTTTCAAAAGAAAGCTCGGCTCATGAAAATTTCAAACAGCATTGCTTGAACCTGCAAGAAGGCGATACTTTTTTGACACTGAAAAAGTTATCGCCCGTAAGATTGGTTAAAAACGAGTTTTACGAGAGCGTGGAAAATGCGCAGCAAAGAGGGGCGTCGATCGATGAATTGCGGGAGTTGTTGGGGAAAGGACGAGCCAAAAAAGGTATTTTCGAAGGAGATTTACAGAATGGGGAATTGGAAATCGGCCAAGTTTCGGCGACGATTTCGAACGAACAACGTGCTGCCGAAATTATCGATGATATGATTTCGGTATATCGAGATACGCTGAAAATGAGATCCGAAAGGTTTTCGTTTTAAAGAAAAACAACTATTCGTTTCGTTTGAGAATGAGAGTTTTGTCTATGCATCGGGGTAGCTCTTCGGGATAGTGCGTAACATAGATGATGGTCTTGTTGGGGCGGCTGGCGAATGTTTCGATGATGGCCCGGGCCAGTTCTTTGTTGAGAATGTCGAGACCGTGTAGGGGTTCGTCGAGAATAAGCAGGGCGGGGTCTTTTACCAGTGCGCGGGCGAGGAGTAGCAGGCGTTGTTCCCCCGAAGATAATTTCACGAAAGAGCGATCGCGAAGAGCCGAGATGCCGAATGCATCGAGCCAGCCCGAACAGGACTCTATTTGCTGAGGCGTAAGCCTGCGAAAGAGCCCTATTGTATCGTAATATCCCGAGGCGACGATTTCGGCCGCGGGAATGTCTTTGAGATAGGCACGATGTATCTCGGGTGAGACGTAACCGATGTGTTTTTTGATGTCCCAAATGCTTTCTCCGCTACCCCGTTTGTGATCGAAAAGAGTAATGTTTTGCGAATAGGCCTGCGGATTGTCGGCGCATATCAGACTGAGAAGTGTCGATTTTCCGGCTCCGTTCGGTCCTGATAATGACCATTTTTCTCCGTTTTTAACAGTCCAGTTCAAGCGGTCGATGATTGTACGGTTTCCATAGCGGATAGATACATTTTCGAGCCGGACGATTTCTTCGGCCGCACATACTTCTCCGTTTTCCTCAGGAAGGACGGGGAGTGCGATGTGTCGGTCGTTTATTGCAGCCCGTCGGGCAGTGATGGTTTCTTGTGCGCGGTATTCTTGCAAAGACAATTTCCGGTTACAACGCATGTTATCTACTTCGTAGACATGGGTAACAAACGCCGGAATGTCCTGTGGGGCAGAAACGACAAGTATGATTTGCACCGTAGCTTCGTCGATGAGGTGTTGCAACAAATCGATGAGTAACCGGCGCGATGGGGCATCGAGACCGATGAACGGACTTTCGAGAATCAGTACTTTCGGAGCGGAGAGCAATAGCTTAGCGATATGCATTTTGCGCAACTCTCCCGAAGAAAGCATGATAATGGGTTTTTCGAGCAAAGAATTTATACCCAGCAAATCATAAAGCTGTGCTTTCCACGAAGAATTGTCGCATTTTTCGCGTTCGAGTATCTCTTTTGCACGAGGAGCTTGGTCGCTGTCTTGCGAATTCCAGCGTTGTTGATAATAGTAATCGGCCGTTGCTGTGCCGTAGGCATCGTTGAATGTAACATATCGTATGTTTTCGGACGTGTAGCGATGGGAGTCAGATCCGAAGTCGAAAGACAATTTGCCTGTTTTCAGAAAAAGTTGGCCGGTAACCGTTTGTATGAGTGTACTTTTCCCGCTTCCGTTCACTCCTATGATGGCGAGGTGTTCACCTTCTCTCAATTCAAAATTTATCGGAGTATCGAAACGTCGGTTCAAGTCGCCGGCAATACCGTCTTGTAGAGATATAATCGTTCGCATGGTGGCTGTTATTCAATGAGAAATGATGTCCTAAATGAGACCTTACTGAAATTTTTGCAAAAGTAGATATAATAATCGAGCGCATGAAATAAAAGGAAAGGTAAAATCTTTGGGTGTATTTGTTTCTGTTACAGGTAACTGCCATTGGAAAATTGTTTGCCGGTTACAGAGTTTATTCTCTCTGGTCGAGGATATGCATGACAATGTCGAGGTGGTCGAAGATGTCGCTGTTGGCTTCCCGTATGTACTCTTTGGAGCATTTGTGTCCCAGTCTTACGAAAATGGCATCGCGACTTGGTATTGCCATGATGTATTGTCCTAACATGCCGCGAAAATAGGGATTTATTTGATCACGGTAATGCAATAGCCATATTTGGAAGCCGTAATAGTCGAGCGCGCCGTTACCCCATTGGTTCAAGAGATAGGACGCCGGAGTCAGTGCTTCCCGCATATAATCTTCCGGTACGACCGGACGTCCGTGCCAATATCCGTTGTTGAGCATGAGGTGTCCGAATCGTGCCGCGTCACGTGCTGTGGTATGGAAGCAGCAGAATGCTTTTTCATCGCCGTTTTTCCTGTCGAGCAACCAGTAGGCGTCGTGCTCGGCTTGCAAGGGACGCCATAATTTTTTTCGGCATAGTCGCTTATTGTCTTCCCGGTTGCGGCTTCCAACGTAAATGCCAGCACTTGGGTCTCCCCGCTTCGATAGGAGAATTGTTTTCCCGGTTTGTCGATCACATCGAGACCCAATGCCAGTTCCCGAAGATTATTGCCGTAGTATCCTTGCGTGGTGAGAGAGAAAAGCGAGGCGTAGGACTCGTCCCAACTCAATCCTGCACTCATGGTGAGCAGGTTGCGAATCGTTACATCGGACTTCTCTCCTTCTTTGAATTCAGGCAGGTAATTGCTTACGGGGTCGTCGATATTCTTGATATACCCTTCTTCAAGGGCAATACCCACGAGAAGACCGACAATGCTTTTTGTTCCCGAAAAAAGATTGGAGGTCGATGTGTCGTTCCAGCCGTTCCGATAATTTTCATAGACGATGCTGTCGTGTTGGATAACCAAGAACGCGACAGTTCCCATTTCATCGAGAAAGGCATCTCCTTCGGGACTCATTCTGTATCGGTTGTAGTCGGCGGCTTTGGCCCATGTGCGACTTGAATCCGGAGCGTGTACGACATGTTTGTCGAAAAGGTCGAGGTCATCGATATCGGGGTAGAGGTGTATGACGGCTTGCCGGACGTAGTAGGGCAGGCAAAGATAGATAACGGTGATCACTATTCCTGTGATGAGTACGATTTTCGATCCCTTTTTCATGGCGAGGAAGATTATAATAGCGGTAAAGATATTAAAATCGGGTGTAAAAGGGTACGGTAATATGTGTTTTTCTTTTTGGGGTTGTGAAACATTTGGGCAATTGTCCGAAAAATGAAAAAGGCCCCCGATCGCCATCGGGAAGCCTTTTTCGCGAAAGTATACATGAAAAGAAAATTATTTCAGTTTTACGGTGAGCTCCTGCAAGTCTTCGTTGGCGGAACTGCCCCCGACAAAGATTTGATACTCTCCCGGTTGGGTCAATATATAACCGCTGGCACGATCGTAGAATGCGAATGCTTCGGGTGTGAGGTCGAACGTTACTTTTTGTGTTTCTCCGGCTTTGAGGTTTACTCGTTTGAATGCCCGGAGGGTTTTGATCGGCGCACCGTCGGTATCACCCGTTTTATGTATATAGACTTGGACGATTTCCACTCCGTCGCGTTTTCCCGTATTGGTGACGGGCACGGTAAGGCGTATATCCTTGCCGGTTTTCACTGCGGCTTTTTTCACTTGCGGTTTACCGTAGGAGTAAGAGGTATAGCTGAGTCCGTATCCGAACGGATAGAGTGGTTTTTCCGTCATGAAACGGTAGGTACGTCCTTGCATCGAATAGTCTTGATAGTCGTGGAGTTGTTCGGTATTCCGATAGAAAGTTACAGGAAGTTTTCCATTCGGATTGTAATCACCGAAGATAATATCGGCCACCGCTGTTCCGCCTTCTTGTCCCGGATACCACGCTTGTATGATGGCCTCGCAAGTCTCGGTTTCAGGAACCAGTCCCATTGCGCTGCCCGAATAGTTGACAAATATGACTTTTTTGCCCATTTCGTGCAGACGTTTCAGAATGTTGCGTTGTATTTCGGGCAGCTCTATATGAGTGCGGTCTCCGCCTTTGAAACCCGGATAGTTGACACTCATCGATTCTCCTTCGAGTTGAGCCGAGATACCGCCGGCGAAGATTACGACATCGGCGTCGGTAATGGTTTTGAGGTCATCCTCTATCGATTTTTGCCGGATAATTCCGAGATCTATTTTCAAAAAGGCCTTGCCTGCCAGTTGCAGATAGTCGATTTCTATATCGTACTCTTTCCCTTTCTCGACAAGGAAACGGTATTCTCTTTTGGCATTGGAATTCTTTTTCCATGTTTCCGCCACTTTTTTTCCGTCGACGATGATGCGGAATCCGTCGTCGGCATTGACGGTAAGCAGCATTTCTCCCGATTCTTCGGGGCGGAGCACGCTTTCAAAACGGGCGCTGAAATCGGTGAGGTTTACTCCCGGCTCGAATACCGTGTTACCTCCGGCATCGCGGTTTACCGGCGATGTATATACTTGGGTGGCGGCTATTTCTCCGCTCAGGTCGGTATTGTTGTAATAGGTGGCGGCCATGCCCCGTTTGTTGTCGGGGGTGTAGAGCCCAGTTGAATTTCGATTCGTAGGAGGTGTTAGAGAGCCAGTCGCATGTTTTTGCATAAGTAACGTCGCCGACTTTCTCTTTTATGCCGCCGAGCAGGGTAATGGTGCGCCGGGGTGTCCCATTATAGTTTGCCCATTGCATGACAGAGTCGTTTGCATTGGGACCCATGACGGCGATTTTGGTATTTTTGGAGAGAGGTAATACGTTGTTGCGGTTTTGAAGCAGAACGATCGATTCTTTTGCCATTTCGAGGGCAAGAGCCCGATGTTCGGGGCAGTCTACGACGGAGTAGGGTATTTTCGACCATTCGACCAGTTTCTCATCGTCCATTTCTCCCAATGCAAAGCGGGCAGAAAGCAGGCGGCGTACACTGACGTCGATGTCGCTCTCTTTGATATATCCTTTTTTTACGGCATTGACGAGAGATTTAAAGCTGGTTCCACACTCTACATCGGTTCCTGCCAGTACGGCGTCGGCCGATGCACTGGCCGAGTCGGGGTGGGTATGATGCTTCGACGGGTTGTAGAAGTCGTTTATGGCACCGCAGTCAGTTACGACGAGATATTTGTATTTCCATTCGTCTCGAAGTATTTGCATCAACAGACGGTCGCTGCCGCAGCAGGGTTTCCCTTCGAAACGGTTATATGCGCACATCACTTCTTTTACATCGCCGTCGATGACAGCCGTCTTGAATGCCGGAAGGTAAGTCTCATACAGGTCGCGTAGGTCGATGTTCTCGGCGTTGAAAGAGTGGCGATTCCATTCCGGGCCGCTATGTACGGCGAAGTGTTTGGCACAAGCGTGCAACTTGTCGTACTTCGAGTCGGTAGGCCCTTGCAGTCCTCGAATGACTTGCAATCCCAGTACCGAGGTGAGATAAGGATCTTCTCCGTAGGTCTCTTGCCCGCGTCCCCAACGGGGGTCTCTGAAAATGTTGACGTTCGGAGTCCAGAAAGTCAGACATTGATATTTCCCGTATCGGCCTTTGCGCTGGAAGTCGTGGAATTTTGCACGGGCCTCGTCGCTGACGGCATCGAATACCTTATATAATAGGTCGGGATCGAAAGAGGCGGCCATGCCTATGGTTTGCGGGAATACCGTTGCTTCTCCGGCACGGGCTACGCCGTGCAGGGCCTCGTTCCACCAGTTGTAGGGTTTGATACCCAAGCGTTCTACGGCCGGAGATGTGTTCTGCATGAGAGCGACTTTTTCTTCGAGAGTGAGGCGGGACGTCAAGTCGGCCGCTCTCTCTTCGGGAGAAAGTTGCGGATTCTTGTACGGTTCGTTTTGCGCCGTTAGCGACAATGTTCCGCACAAAAGGAGCGATAGAAAAATAATCTTTTTCATAACATTACAAATAAAGAGAGAAAAAATAAATTATTAGTGTATTATTTTGCTGAATAGGTGTATTATTCGATATGTTTGTAATTTATTTCGATCGAAAAAATCCGTTGGTAGAATTTCCGGTCGGATAAGTGCTTTTTTTGATTTCTTCCGGAGTATGCGTGGGTAAAAATCACCCTGTTGTTTCGTGTGGGAAATACAGGGCAGACTCGATGAAGTTTTGTCGGGATAAGCGATAGGAATATTTTTCTTCATGGCATTCTGTTTACGTTTGCAAATAAAGTCGAGAGAAGCCGGATTCGTGTGGATTATTTCTTATTAAAGTGTGCATTATTCGGAAAAAAGGAGAATAGTGATGGTGTATGGGAGATTTTTCGGTCAAATAGGTGTCTTTTTTTATGTTTTTTGATATGGCGGGTATCAGTTGTCGTATTATTGCTATATTTGTATAGATTTAATTCCACGATGAAACACATTTTTGCTTTTTTTATCGCACTGTTTTTAAGTTTTTCGGTGTCGGCACAGTCTCCGTATGAGTGTCGTTTGTCGATATATACCGAGCATGACGGGCTTTCTCAGGGACGTGTAACCTCTCTCGTCCAAGACCGGGACGGAGTATTGTGGATTGCCACATGGGACGGATTGAATCGTTTCGATGGATATAAGTTTTCCTGCTATAAAGCGACGCCGGGAAATCATGAGCCGTTGGTACAGAATCGTTTCGATAAAATCGTAATCAATAGCGAAAACGATATATGGTGTATCAGCCGGGATCGTTTTTTCCTATTTCGCACCGGTACCCAACATTTTGTAGATATACATTCTCTTTTGGAGAAAAAATACAACCGCACGATATTGGCCTATAAAATAGTTGCTCTTGAAAACGGGATTACTTGGCTGGTCGATGAAGACGGGACATTGTTCCGTATCGAAGACAAAAATATCGACAATACCGAGATTTTTACGACAACCCAGCCCGGACGCCGTAAAATTTACGATATACGGGTCGATTCCCGGGGAAATGAATGGTTGCTTACCGACAGTGGAGTCATCATCGTAGGGGACGTCCCGTTCAAAAGTAACTTGGTGTATAAGAGTTGGATTGAGCGATCGGGGACGATTTGGTTGGGAACACCCAAAGGCGTGGTCTCGGTTTATCGGTTGGATACCGGCGAATTGTCGTTTGTCGAAGATATGCCCTATGAGGTTTCCCACCTCAATCGCATGCAACCGGTCAACGATTCTACCATTTTGATGCAAACCAATGCCGGTGTGGTCTTTATCGATGTGCCTACCCGTAAGCCCGAGTTGGTGAAATTGCCGACTTCGGGACAACAAGACGTAACCTACTGTTTTAATAACAATGATTCGCGGTGTTGTCTCGTGTCGAGGGATAAAAAGTTATACAGCCTCGATATGAAAACACGTAAAGTCTCGCTCATAAAACTTCCTGATGAGCCGTTGAAATGGGTTAGCTCCGATATTACGAGACCTCTGTTTTTCAAGAATATGCGGGGCGAATTGTTCTTCTTTTTGCGGGAAGGCGGCTTGCACCGCATCGATATGGATACACTGACGTTGCAACCGTATAATGCCGGACGGTTCTTGTCTCCTTCGATACGGACGGTTTTTCAGGATAATCAAAAAAACATCTGGGTGAGTTGCAATGTGGGGTTGCATAAGCTGCAATTCGGCAACGGGGAGGTGTATCCGCACCCCGGGTATATGAAAGATGAGATACGGTGTCTCTATTCCGACTCCCGCAACCGCATGTGGGTAACATCACGGCTCGGCGATGTAGAGATATGGGAGGGCGATAAGCGCATCGGTTATTTGTCTCCCGACGGGCGTGTCGTGGAGCAGCGTGTACCGTTCGGTTCCGGAGTGTACACCATATACGAGGATCGTTCCCGCAACCTGTGGCTCGGGACGAGAGACGATGGGTTGTATCGTCTGAGTTACCGGTCGCCCCGGCAGTATGCAATAACCGGCCATTACAAGAAAGACGCCCATGATATGTATAGTATAAGCGGTGATGCCGTATATTCTATTTTGCAGGATTTCAAAGGACGGTTATGGGTAGGTTGTTACGATTCGGGATTGAATCTGGTGGCAGATCCCGATGCGGAGAAACCCTATTTCCTGCACGAAAATAACCGATTGGGGTTCCACTCCAAGAATAAGCCGCAACAGGTGCGGTGTTTGGCCGAGACCCGCGACAGTGTCCTATTGGTAGGTACGACGAAAGGGTTCTATACGTTCGACGAAAATTTCTCGACACCCGAGAGTATCGTTTTTTATTCCAGTATGCGGAAGAAAGACGACCAGAACAGTTTGGGCAGCAACGATATTATGGGGATAGAAGTAACGCGGAGTGGCGACATCTATCTGGCGGTGTTCGGTGGAGGATTGAATAAGGTACTGACTCAAAATCTACTTTCCGAAGAGATCAGTTTCCGTCCTTATATGAAACGAGACGGGGCCTATTCCGATGTGGCGATCAATCTGATCGAGGACGAGTCGGGTTACCTATGGGTACAGACCGAGCGTATGCTGATGCGTTTCGATCCTCAAAAGGAAAATTTCGAAAATATCGGTTACGATATGCTGCCCCGATATGCAACGTTGTCCGAGAATAAACCGCTTATCGATAAGGATGGCCGTTTGTTGGTGTCGACGAGTCTGGGTGTGTATGTCGTTTCACCCGATAGGCTCGACAATAGTCGCTATGTCCCGGCAATCGTTTTCGGCGACGGTATCGATTCTATGGTTTTGAAGCCCGAAGAAAATACCCTGGCGGTACCTTTTGCTGCGGTAGACTTTTCGTCGAATCTTCCCGTACGATATGCTTATAAGCTGCAAGGTGTCGATAAAGATTGGATATTTACCCAAGAGAATCTGACGGCCAATTATGTAAATCTGCCTGCCGGGACATTTTATCTGCGGGTAAAATCGACCAACCGCAACGGCTTGTGGGTCGATAACGAGCGGGTTTTGCCGGTAACGAGGGAGCCTTTGTTTGCCGAGACTCCGTGGGCGAAGGGGCTGTATGTTTTATTGGCGGTTGCTCTGGTGGCGGTTATAGTATTTATTTATCTGCATATCTATAAGCTGCGCTATAAATTGAGTCTCGAACACCGTCTCACCGAGGCGAAACTCCGCTTCTTCACCGATATTTCGCATGAGTTGCGCACGCCGCTTACGCTGATAGAAGGTCCTCTTTCCGAGGTATTGGCCGACGAGAAGTTGCCCGATGCCGACCGGGAGTATCTTACGGTGGTGCAGACCAATGCCCATCGTATGTTGAACCTTATCAATCAGATTCTCGATTTCCGCAAGATACAGAACGAGAAGATGCGGCTTCTTGTCGAGAAACTCAATGTGCGGGAATCGTTGGAAGCGATTATGGAGAATTTCGAGAATATAGCCCGCCTGCACAGAATCGATTTCCGGCTCGAAATGGGGGCCGAAGATATTTACGTGTGGGCCGATAGGGATAAATTCGAGAAAATATTTGTCAACATCATATCCAATGCTTTCAAGTACACGCCACCCGGAAAAACGATTACTGTGCGGGTAAAGAGCGACGACAAGAACGTGGTTATTGCCGTGCAGGATCAGGGCGTGGGCATACAGCCGTCGAAAATTGCTACGCTTTTCCAGCGGTTCGATACGATTTTGCAGGATAATATCTATCAGCAGTCGACCGGAATAGGCTTGTCTCTGGTAAAACAGCTTGTCGAATTGCATCATGCCTGCATCGCTGTGCAGAGCGAGGAGGGTGAAGGCAGTACGTTCGAGGTCTCTTTCCCGAGAGGAAAAGCACATCTCGAAGACGACGAGCGGGTCGAGTTCCTGATGAACGACGATATAGGAACCGACGGTTCTCCGGCCGGTGCGGATAGCGATGCGGAAGAGGCCGATGCCGACGATCGTTTCTCTGTTCTTGTCGTGGAAGACAATAACGACTTGCGTTCTTTCTTGCAAAGTTGCCTTACCCGCAGTTATAAAGTATATACGGCGGTCAATGGAGAGGACGGCTGGCAGCAGACACTTGAATATATGCCCGACTTGGTGATTACCGACCTGATGATGCCTGTCCTCGACGGCTTCGAACTGGCCGAGCGGATAAAGGCCGACCCCACGACCTGCCATATCCCCATTGTCGTGCTTACGGCCAAGAATACGCTCGATGATCGCATACGCGGGGCAAACAGCGGAATCGCCGAGTATATGGTGAAGCCTTTCAGCACGCAGTTGTTGAAGGCTCGCGTGGCGATGATTCTGCAACAGCAGCAGATATTGCGGGAGAAATATATGGAGCGTATCGAGCAGAAATCGGCCGGCGATGGCGATTATCAACTTTCGGAACTCTCTATCATGCCGGCCGACGAGCAATTTATGCAGCAGTTGATGGCCTATATCGAAGCCAATATCGAAAATCCCGATTTGAGTGTCGATGATTTGGCTCACGAGATGGCGTTGAGCCGGAGCGTCTTTTTCAGAAAAATAAAAGCTCTTGTCGGATATTCGCCGATCAATTTTCTGCAAGTGATACGTATCAAGCGTGCCATGCAGTTGATGCAGACGAAAAATTTCTCCGTGGCCGAGGTCGCTTATAAAGTAGGATATACCGATCCGAAATATTTCAGTCGCAGTTTCAAGAAAATAACGGGGAAATCTCCTTCGGTGTATTTGCGTGAAGTATAATCTTTTATCGGCCTTAAAAGTTCGGATTTTTTCGATGTGAGTTCCTTCGATGATCTAAAATTTTTATCGAAAACAGTTCATATCGGGCAGGTTGTCGCTTGCCCGATCATCATATCTGGAAGCTGTCCCGATGATATGATTTTCCGCACGTTTGCAAGGAGGTAATCTTTGTATGGATTTATATGGGAAATCCAAATCAAAAAATACATATATTATACCAATATCAAAACTTTTTATCTATATTTGTATTATCGAAAGGGCTTGTTTATGTCTATGCCGTTCGACGCTGTCGTACGAGAAAGAGCCCATTTTTTGTGCAAGATGGGGTTGAATAGGAGAAAAGTACACCTATTTGGATAAAAAATCCTCTCGATTTTGATAGAGTATTATGAAATTTGCCACGATAAAAAGAATGCCATGAAAAAAATTCTACTATTTGTTTTCTGTTTTTGTGCGACGATAGTTTCTATGTATGCCGAAGACCTGCCGGCTTTCCCCGGCGCCGAAGGTTTCGGTCGGTATGTAACGGGAGGTCGTGGCGGTGCCGTGTATCATGTTACCAATCTCAATGACAGCGGTGAGGGTTCGTTGCGTTGGGCTATCGAGCAGAAAGGGCCGCGTACCATTGTGTTCGATGTTTCCGGCACCATATTTTTGAAATCTTCTCTGGGTATTTCCAACGGCAATGTAACCATTGCGGGACAGACGGCTCCCGGCGACGGTATCTGTGTGGCCGGCTATCCTTTTACCATCAATGCCAATAATGTCATAATCCGTTTTATCCGTTTCCGGTTGGGGAATGAGAATGTCGCTCATCACGAAGGCGACGGCCTCGGAGGTATGGATCGTGCCAATATCATGGTCGATCACTGCTCCATCAGTTGGAGTATCGACGAGTGCTGTTCGGTGTACGGTAATGAAAATACGACGGTACAGTGGTGTATCATATCTCAGAGCCTTCGCAATTCGGGCCATAGCAAAGGTAAACATGGTTATGGTGGAAACTGGGGGGGCAAAGGTACTTCCTACCATCACAACCTGCTTTGCCACCACGAGAGCCGTACTCCGCGTCTCGGCCCGCGTCAAAGTACACAGGAAGAGGAACTTCTCGATATGCGCAATAATGTGATTTACAACTGGGCCGGTAACGGTTGCTACGGTGGGGAAGGTATGGATGTGAATATCTATAACAACTATTACAAGCCCGGCCCTGCAAAAAAGAGTGGAGCAGTAGCTTACCGTATTGCAGCTATCGGTATCCGCACGCTCGAATATTGTACCGATGACAACGGAGAGCCCAACGGCTGGTATCCGATGCTCCATCACTGGGGTAAATTTTATGTCGACGGGAATGTCATCGATGGAAATGATGAGGTAACCAAAGATAACTGGACAAAAGGTATCTATGCCCAGATCGATGAAAAGGGGAACGACGGTACTTTTACCTCCGTGACCAAAGATACGATGCGTCTCGATGCTCCGCTCGAATTCTATGCCACCACGACCCATACGGCGCAAGTCGCTTACGAGAAAGTGTTGCAATATGCCGGTGCGTCCCTCTCCCGTGATGCTATCGACTCTATCATGGTGTATGATACCCGTAATAATAAGGCTACGTTTACGAGCGGATCCAATCCTTCGGGTTTGATCGATTCGCAAGACGATTGCGTATATAGTGATGGAACATCGGGGTGGCCCGTATTGAAATCAGAAACCGCTCCTCTCGATACCGACCGGGACGGCATACCCGATGAGTGGGAACGGAAAAACGATCTCGACCCGAATGACCCTGAAGACCGGAATAAGACGAACGACGAGGGCTATACTATGCTCGAAGTGTATATGAACAGCCTCGTTGCCGATATTATGGACAGTTGTACCTCCGATGGCGAATTGCTGGGAAAAATCAAAGATTCGGCCAATGATCCTACTCCCGTCGATTATGAGTTTTCTACGGTAACTTATATGGACGGAGATTCGAAAACATGGAACTTTTCAGGCGGCTATACGATACAAAATGCCAAAGGTAAAGGTTATGCTAGTGGGAAAAACAATACGGTCAAATATTCGGCAGGCGTTCCTTTCACAGTAACCCTTCCCGAAGGGAAACGTGTAACGGCGGTGAAGATCGAAGGTTATTCAAATGATGATACGGGTTCGTCGTATTTGTCGCAGTTGGGAGATAAAAAATACACTCAGTCCGACGGATATACATTCCTGCCCCGTGTGCCGTCTATCGTGATGACGACCTATGATATTCCGTTGGAAAAGCCTTTGACCGGTTCTTTTACTTTTGCATTCGGCGGTAGCCAGCAATGTGCTATCATTACGCTTACGATCGAGAATATCAATACGGGGGGAACGACCGATGTTATCCTCGCTCCCCAAGACCCCAACCGTCTTGTCGATGTCTATAATGCGGCGGGTGTTGCTGTTTTGAAACAGGTTCGTTATACTGATGCGTTTACCCGTCTGCCGCAAGGATTCTATATCATTGACGGTAAAAAGGTTATCATAAATTAGTTGAAATTTTCTATTCCGGCTTAAAGACGGGCCGGAATAGAAAATTTTTCTCCGGGATGTAAACCTTTTGAAAAAATCGGAAAACATTATTTCTTTGAGATATTTTTAAATATAACTATAAAAAACACATTAAAAGTAACCGAGAATCTATGAAAAACGCGATTAAAAAGTGCATTTTTGTTTGTGGTGTGCTTTGTTCAGCAGTTTTCTGGTCTTCCTGTCAGGATAATCTCGAGTATTACGATACTCCGGATAATCTGAAAGGAAGTATCTATGAAACATTAGAGGATAGGGGGAATTATTCGATATTCCTCAAAGGTGTCGATTTGGGTGGCTATGCGCCGATACTGAAAGGTAAAGGCGTGTGGACAGTCATGGCACCCGACGACGAGGCGTTTGCCTCATACCTCAAGTCGGAATACAAAGTAAATTCGATCGAAGAATTGAGCGTTGACGAAATCAAAAAGCTTATCGGATTTCACATCATGTATTATTCTTTCGACAAGAATAAGTTGATCAATTTCCGGCCCGATGAAGGAGACGGGGCTACCGATGAGGAGTTGATGGTCAATGCCGGCTTGTACTACAAGTTCCGTACGAAAAGTCAGGACGCCTTGACACTGGAAGTCGTCAATGATACGACGGGGCAGGAGGGCTATGTCTATCATTTGGAACGCTTCCTTCCCGTTTTCTCCTATCGTATGTTCCAAACGAAACTTATCGATGCCAAGTATAATTACGAGTATTTCTATCCCTCTTCGCAGTGGACGGGAGCTTCGGGCTTCAACGTATCGAATGCTTCGGTCAATGAGTATGCTGTCGTTACATCGTCGGGATACCTCTATCTCGTAAATCAGGTGTTGCGTCCTTTGAATACGATATACGATGAAATGAAGAATGCGGGAAATTTCAAAACTTTCTTGTCTCTTTATGATGAGTATAACGACTATCAGTTGGATGCCAATCTTACTCTCGAATATGGAAACGGTACCGACCTTTACCAACATTATCATAAGACACCTATGGCCAGTATCGCCAGCGAATGGCCTGTGTCGGATTATACGCAGATGTCTACGCTCTCGTCGGTATCGTACAGTATATTCGCTCCGAACGATAAGGCGTGGGACGATTTCTATATGGACTTTTGGGGTCTTGAAGGAACTGGCTATCCTTCCGACTCGGTATGCCTCGATTCGGTCTCGGTAGAATCTGTGCAGAAGATATTGCTTAATAGCGTCTATGCTTCGTCTATCGTTTTCCCCGAAGAGATCAAACGCGGCGATATCAAGAACTCCAACGGCAATATCATCGATTTCGATGTAGATGCAGTCCCCGAAGAAAACCGTAAGATATGTGTCAACGGTGCGTTCTACGGCTGCGATGTGCTTACGCCTCCCGCAGAATTCGGCTCGGTAACGGGTCCGGCTTACCAGTATAAACGGTATAGCAATTTTGCGAAAATGCTTGAAAAATCCGATTTGGTATCGACGCTTTATTCTCCCGAGGTCGATTACATCATGTTGTACCCCTCAAATGCACAGATGGCATATAATGGTATAACATGGGACGAATCGAAAGGTTCGTTGGTTATGGGAACAGGAAACCTGTCGAGTTCGGCCCAACAGAAATATGTGTATGCTCATGTAGCATCGATCGACGGGTCGACGACGACACTCACCGAGTTGCCCATGACGGGTAAACATGTGTTCCGCACACTTTCTCCCGACTATCGTCTGTATTGGTATATGAAAGATGGGAAAATCACGAATAGTTTCTTGCACAATCAGTTGATATCTTATACCGGCAATCCGACAACCGAAGCCGACATCTATTGCGACGTCGAGGAGTTGAAGTTCCGGGGAGAAAACTGGTCGAACGGTCATTGCTATGCCTACGACGTTTCTCGCTCTCAGAAACTTTTTGAAGGAAGTCTCAGTAATGCGCTCTATGCGAAATTTGTACCGATGATGTACGGTTTGCGTAACGACGAAACAACGATATTCAATGCGTATATCCAGTTGTTGATAAAGGCCGGTATGATCGATGAGGACTCTCAGGATATTCCTTATATGGCAGAAAGCTGCTTGATGCTTGTGCCTACAAACGAGGCTGTGAAGCAGGCTATCGCAGGTGGAAAAATACCGGGAATAACGACAACGGCTTCGGCCGATGCTCCGACAGCCGATTTCTTTGCTGCCGCTACTGTTACCGATGAATTCACATTGCAGCGTTATTTGAAGTCTTATTTCGTGCCGTTGAGCACGGCGGTTTTCTCTAACTACCCGTTCTTGGGTTGGGGTGAAGATACGCAATCGGCCGGAGGTCTTATCACACTCAATTCGATGTATTTGACCGTTGGCGATGCACCCGAAGTAGAGGTGGTCATGCATCTTAATATCTTCGACGATGGCACGAAACTCAGTGCCCAAATGGTGGAAGACGGTTTTGAGTCTTATTCGCATTCGGGATATGTGAAATTCAACGGTAAAGTTGACTTTGTAGGTGATTATGATTATTTCCCCTTCGTCTTTGACGATGGTTGTGTACAATTTATAAATGGGGTATTATGAAAAACAAAATGGTTAGTATGAGTCCGATTAAATATAGCCTTTTGCTGCTGTGTTTGATAATAGGTTGTACGCTGTCGGCACAGACGAGTTCGGACTTCATATCGGGTAAAGTATATGAAATATATCAGGGGAAACATGAGCCGTCGATAGGCGTGAATGTTTCCATAGAAAATAATCAACGTCGTGTGTTGACCGGCGTTACGACCGATGCCAACGGTTCATTCTCGTTACGTGTACCTGCCGATGCCGCTACGATCGTGTTCTCTTTTATCGGTATGGAGACGCAACGTATTGCTTATACCGGTCAAAAGACGATGACTGTGGTCATGGAGGCTTCTTCTCAGGAGTTGAGTGAAGTAAACGTTTCTGCCGAACGGGTCGAGACAACCGATATGGGTATCTCGGTGCGCGAACAGACGGCAGCAACACAGAAAATCGATATGTCGAGCGTGGTGGAGACATTGCCGGTTTCTTCGGTCGAAGAGGCTTTGCAAGGACGTCTCGCCGGTGTGGATATTTTGTCGGGTGGCGACCCCGGTTCGAAAGGTTCTATCCGTATACGCGGTACGGCAACCCTTAACTCCAATGCCGATCCTCTTATCGTTATCAACGGTGTTCCTTACTCGACCGATATTGATGACACTTTCGATTTCAATACGGCAAACAATGAAGATTTTGCCGATATGTTGAATCTCAACCCGTATGATATAGAAAGTATCGAGGTTTTGAAAGACGCCGCTTCCACGGCTATTTACGGAACAAAAGCGGCCAATGGCGTTTTGTTGATTACGACCAAGAAAGGAGCCAAAGGTAAAACCAACTTTACTTTCTCTTCGAAGTTTACGGTAAAAGTAGAACCGGAATCGATACCTATGCTCAGCGGAGATGAATATGTCGCTTTTATGCAAGATGCTATTTGGAATACGGCCAATGCACAAGGTTTGCAGAATTCTGCTACTTATCTCGAATTGCTTTTCGATACTCCCGAGATAGGTTATATGCCCAGTTGGCGCTATTTCGATGAGTATAACGCCAATACCGACTGGCTTTCGCAGATCACCAAAGATGCGTGGATTTTCGATAACAGCTTCTCGATGTCGGGTGGTGGTGAAAAAGCAACCTATCGTTTCTCTCTTTCTTATATGAATGAAGGCGGTACAAGCGTCGGTACAGGGCTGGACCGTATCACGGCCAACTATAATTTGACGTATCGTTTTTCCGATAAATTCAATATGTATGCCGAGTTCTCTTATACCGATACGCAGAAAGACGAACCCTACTTTGATAATGTCCGTTCGGAGGCTTTGCGCAAAATGCCGAATAAGAGCCCTTATTGGATCGATGATGCTACCGGTATGCCGACCGATAACTATTTTATCCGCCAAAACAGTGAAGAGTTTCAAGGTGCATACGACAAGGAGAAAAACTATCACCCGTTGATCGTTGCAAATGACAGTTACAATAAGACGACCCAGCGAGAAGAGAGAATTCTCTATCGGGCCAATTATCAGATTCTTCCGGGATTCAGTTGGACGGGTTGGGTAGCCATGAAATTCAAAACCATCAAGACCCGTAAATTCTTGCCGCAGACCGCCGGTGATTTTTCGATCGATGATACTAATGCCAATTACAGTTTCGACGGATATTCCAATAACTTGTCATTGCAGACCGAGAATAAATTCATCTTCCGGCGTCAGTTCGGTGTGCATGGACTTACAGTTACGGGTTTGTGGCGTACCGACCAATCTCGTAGTTCAGAGTCGTCCGAGGCTGTTTATGGCGTGGCTGCTGCTGGAATGTCCGATCCTATTGCGGGTGGTGCTATTACCGAACTTGGTTCGGGTACGTCCGAGGCACGTTCTATGGCGGCTGTCGGTATGGTCAATTATACATTGTTCAACCGTTATGTTGTGAATTTTACGGCCAACTACGAAGGCCGGTCATCTCTGAGTAAAGCTAACCGTTGGGGATTTTTCCCGGCTGTGGGTGTGGCTTGGCATATACAAGACGAGTTTTTTATGCAAGATCTCGACTGGTGGACACAATTTAAGTTGCGTGCCAGCTGGGGACAAAGTGGTAATGCACCTAAGGGTACTGCTCCTTATGTGGGGACCTATTCTTCGATAGGTGATTACAATACCGGTGCAGCTATCGCTCCGAACTCGATGCAACTCAACAAACTGAAATGGGAAACATCGACCGAGTACGATATCGGTGCCGACCTCGGTTTCCTCGATAATAAATTGACGATGACTTTCGATTATTATCATAAGGTAACGGAAGACTTGTTGCAGTCCAAAGTGAAGATACCTTCGACAGTAGGTTATGAAAGCAATCAATTAGCTTGGTTCAATTCCGGTAAATTGAGCAATATCGGTTGGGAATACCGTATCGATTACGAAATATTCCGAAATAAAGATTGGACCGTATCGGCCAACTTCAACATCAACCGTAACGTGAATAAAATCATCGAGTTGCCGACGAATATCGCCGAAGAGAATTTCTCGTTGAAGAACGGTACGTATGCTCAGAGACTCGAACCCGGTGTTGCGGTAGGTTCATTCTACGGTTTCCGTTATCAGGGTGTATACCAAAATACAACCGATACCTATGCTCGCGATGCCGAAGGTAATGTGATGTATGATTTGCAGGGAAAACCCATTGTCATGAAAAACGGATCCTATGTATGTTATCCCGGCGATGCCAAGTACGAAGACATCAACCATGACGGAAAAATAGATGCGAATGATGTCGTTTATATCGGTAACAGCAACCCCATGCTGACCGGTGGCGGCGGATTCAACGTCAAGTACAAAGGTTTGGGACTGACGGTGTTCTTCCATTATCGTTTGGGACAAAAAGTCATCAATCAGGCCCGTATGGATTCGGAGGCTATGTACGGTCGCGACAACCAAAGTAAAGCTGTGTTGAAACGTTGGCGTACAGAAGGCGATGATACCGATATACCGCGCGCTCTTTATGATTACGGATTGAACTATTTGGGTTCGGACCGATTTGTAGAAGATTGTTCGTTTGTCCGTCTCAAAACCATCTCGCTTTCTTACAGCATACCTAAGCGAATCTGCAAGAAAATGAAGATAAATGGTTTGAACCTTTTTGTTACGGGATATGACCTCTTTACTTTTTCCAATTATAAAGGACAAGACCCTGAGGTCAGCCTGCCTTCCAAAGTAACAGATCTCTCCAAAGATAATGCGCAAACGCCTCGCAGCCGTCGTTTTTCTTTTGGATTTAACCTTAATTTCTAATCGGTTGAGTTATGAAAATAAAAAATTTAAAATATACGATATTGGCTTTGGGCTGTGGAGTCATTTTTTCCATGACTTCGTGTAAAGACTGGCTCGAAATTTATCCTGAAAATTCGCAGCCGAGCGGAACTTATTGGCAGACCAAAGAAGAAGTGGAAGCCGTTGTAAATGCCGGGTATTACTATTTGCGTACAATGGTAGAGCCTTATCTTATTCCGTGGGGGGAATTACGTGCCGGTTGCATTTACAACCAAAAAGGCAGTAACTTGCAGAACTTCCAGGTGAAGCCCACCGATAAGGATTTGTGTAACTGGGGGACGCTTTACCAAATTATCAATGTTGCCAATACAGTGATAAAGAGAGCCCCCGATGCTCAAAAAGTCGACGCTACATACGCGTTGCCGGCTATGAAGTCGCATCAGACCGAGGCTTATTTTCTACGGGCATTGTGTTATTTCTATTTGGTGCGTAACTGGCGGGAAGCCCCGTTGATTACCGAGCCTTATGAAGATGACTCGTACACGACGAAAGTGGCTAAGTCGACCGAAGCCGAGCTGATCGAACAGATACGTTCCGATATCAAGACGGCGTTGGCGACGGGTGCGGCCAAAGAATCTTTCGATACGACATGGGAAACCAAGGGCCGTGCTACCAAATGGGCGCTTTACGCATTGGGTGCCGATGTGTGTCTTTGGGCCGAAGATTATGAGGCTGCCGTAACTTATTGCGATGCCATTCTCAATGCTCAGGGAGTGGGTGCTCCTGCTTTCTTGGCGACGGCGACACATTCGAGCTGGTTCTCGATGTTCAATCCCGGAAACAGCAATGAATCGATATTCGAAATCCAGTACAATTACGAAGAAAACCAGACCAATAACCTTCCCAAATTGTTCGATAATGAGCATGCCGACGGGATCTATCGTATATCGAGAGTGCTTACACAGACCTTCAATAGCGAGTATTCGGCTACATTGTATGAGATGAAAGAAGCCGTGCGTTCGATGTACGGGGGGTATTTCGTGGGGCCCGACGCCACGATTTTCGAGTCGGCCACCGTATCGTATGTGTGGAAGTATCTCGGTTCGCAGACTCTTTCCGACAAACGTACTGCTTCGTATTACGATCCCAATTTCATTATTTATCGGGTGGCCGATGTCATGTTGATGAAAGCCGAGGCTCTTATTCTGCGGGCTCACGGAGAGAATATCGATGATAAGGTAGAGGCCATGAAACTTATCAATGAGATAAGAACCCGTTCCAACCTCGAAATAGAGGTGGAGGCTACGGCCGAGGCGGTAGAGCCGCTCGATGAAGAGGCCATGTTGCAAAAAGTTCTTTATGAACGCACCGTAGAACTGGTCGGCGAGGGTAAAGCGTGGTATGATTTCCTGCGTTTCGGTCGTCGTAACAACAACCAGTACAAATCGGCTTTCTTGGTAGATAAGGTGCTGGAATATAACGAACAGGCCGGCGAGTCGTGGTTGCGTACCGTGTTGAATAACGATAATGCGTTGTTCCTGCCGATCAGCCAGACCGAAATAGATGCAAATTCTTTGTTAATACAGAATCCCTATTATAATTGATGATACCTATGAAAAAGTTTTCTTTATTTATACTGGCGTTAATCACGTTGATTACCTCTTGTGAAGACCCATATGAGGGAACTACATACATAAGGTCATCAAATGATGCCCTGGAAATGACGTGTGCAGCTTATCTGACATTGAACAGTGATGAGTTTTCTTTGTGGGTCGAGCTGTTGAAATACAGTGATTATTACAATGCTTTGAACGATGCCGATGCTACGGCTACCGTTTTCTGCCCGAACAACGATGCCATGAGAGAATTTTTGGAATGGAGAGGTGTTTCGAGCGTGAGAGAACTTGATAGGGATTATGCCCGTGCCGTTGCACAAGTACATATCTTGAATTATGATCTTTCCGACGCATCACTTATCTCCTATGCCGAGAATGGCGAATCGATTCCTTCTCAGACGCTGTTCCAGTCTTATTTGACGACAGGATTCGGATACACGATTACCGATGTCGACGATGCGGAGTTGGATAATACACTGCACAATCCCGACTCGATATATATCAACAATCAGGCCCGATTGGCGAAATTCGTCGCAGTGAAAACTTCAAACGGCGAGATATTTACGATGGGCGATGTGATACACCCTTTGGCCGAGACCATTCTCGATAAATTACGCCCTTACGACGAATATAATATTTTTGTGGGTGCAGCCGAGTTGTGCGGTTATGACAAGATTGTTTCCCGCATTGCCGATACGACTTACAATATCAACGGAAGTATGTCTATCAACTCGGTAAACTTTACCTGCCTTGCCGTACCCGATGAGGTATATGCCCAGTCGGGCATAAGTTCGGTTTCCGATCTCTGTTCTTATCTGAATGCGGGAACCAATTACACCGACAGTACGAATGCCTTGTACCAATATGTCGCTTACCATTTCTTTGATCGGGAGATGAAAGTTTCAGACTTTTTCAATTTCAGCGAAGAGGGACAAATCAATATCTACGATACCGAATGTACTTATCAGGTGGTAACTTGTCAAGATGTTGGAGGCGAACATATTTTCAACGAGGTGGCAAGAATCATTCGCAGCGACATGGCTGCCCGTAACGGTCTGATACAGAAAATCGATCATATCCTGCCTGTGTGGGAACCCGATCCCGTTACCGTGATTTGGGATTTCTGTAATACGGCCGAGATCATATCGTTTGTAAACGCTTACGGTGCCGATCGTAATTTGGGCGCATTATTTACTTCGGCTTTGGCTGCGAAGGAATATCCGATCGATCTTTCCGAAGATAAGCGCGACGGCGATTACGGTAATGTATCGGCATTCGTCGAGAATGAGACCTATTTAGGTAATTCTTCGAGAGCCAGCTACTCCAATTATCGTAAAATCGGTTTTGTAAAATGCAAATACAAGAGTGCCCGTGAAAAAGATGTCAATAATTACGGAGCTTATATGAACAATTTGCTTGTATTGAATTTGGGATATGCCGGTTGGGTGCAACTCGAGTCTCCGACCATCATCAAAGGTCGTTATAAAGTGGAGTTGTGTTATGCCGCAAATCCGGTGCTTTACGAGTTCTATGCCTCCGGTAGTTTGACCCGCTTTACGCTCGACGATGAAAATGCATCGAGTGTGTATGTCTACAAAGGATTGACGTCGCAAGGATTCGGTAAAGCGACCTACGGTACTGCCTTTACTACCTTGTGGGGAGAAATAGAGTTTGAAAATTCCGGCAAACATGTACTGAAAGCCACGATGATGGATATCAACGCCAAGACGAGCTCGAAGTACCACCAGTTGTGGGATTATGTGAAATTTACGCCTATTGATTAAATACCATGAAAACAAATAGATTTACAGGATTGATGCTTGCGGCCTTGTGCAGTGTCGTTGTATCGTGCTCCGATAAATGGGACGATCATTACGATGCACGGAATATAGTCTCGGCCAATATCGAAATTTATTCGGGAGATGTCGCCGCATATATGAAAAGTCAGCCTTCGCTGTCGAAAATTACCGAGTTGTTCCAATCGACCGGAATCCTTCCGACGATAACTCCCGACGGGGAATATACGCTCGTCCTCTGTGAGAACGATGCTCTCGACATGTCGGTTATCGACAACGATACGGCATTTGTCAAAAACAGTATTTCCGATATTGCCGTTTCCCCCGATAAGTTGACGCAGAATTTCGGTATTCTTACTCGTTATGAGACGCTATACGATAAGAAAAACCTCCGTGTCTACCTTCGTGGAGAGGATACCTATATCGAAGATTTCAAGTTGACCAAGCAGGTGAAAGCCGACAACGGCTATATCTATTATGTCGACGGTACGATACGTGCCCGTGAATCGGTTTACGAATATTTGAAAGCGCTCGGCGATGATTATTCGATATTCAAAGACTATGTTGCTCAGTACGAAGAGGTCTATTTCGACCCCGAGAGCAGCATTGCCGACGGTGTTGACGATATGGGTAATACCTATTATTCCGACTCGGTGTTCTCGGTACGCAATTCGCTGATGGACCGTTATACCGAGAACGGACTTGCTTATTGGAATATGCGTTCCGAAAATTACACGACGACGATGTTCATTCCCAGCAATGCATTGATCGAAAAAGCTCTCAATGAGGCTTATACCAATCTTCCCGTGTGGCTCAACCGGGCGGTTACGGCCTCCGACAGTCTCAAATTCAAGGAATGGATCATTCAGTCATGCTTTGTCGATCGTCGTTTGTCTGCCGAAGAAGTTGCGGTCGGTGCTCCCGATTTCTACTGTGTGGGTGGATATACCCGTACGGTAGATGTGGCTTCCGATGTTGAGAAATTCAATGTATCCGATTCGGCTTATTGGCGTCCTTCCACACAGCTTGTCGATCCCACGAAAACCGATACGTTGAGCAACGGTGTCGTGTATTATCTCTCCGATTTCAAGATACCCAATCACATCGTCATCTACCGGGTTAAGACGAAATTCTATCAGATATGGTCGGCGATGACAGCCGAGCAGCAGTCGCAGTATTTCCGTTGGTCCAACTGGGTGGAGCCGTTGATCTGTAACGATGCACAAGGCGAGTTTACGCTCTCCGAGACGCTACCTACCATGTATTATCACGTACTGACGGCCATTCCGTCGAACGAGGCGGTTTTGGCGGCATCGGCAACTGATTCGTTGACCAAGAGTCAGAATCTTTTGGCGAATGCTACGGTAACGCTCGATTCGTTGAAACTCATTGCTCAGCCCGACTCGGCGACGGCGTTCCATATCGATTCGCTCACCCGCAGTATCGACTCGTTGAAGATCGTCATTCCTCAGCAGGAATCTTTTGCGGCCAGTGTACGTCCCGAAGATTATCTTTGCAGTGTCGAGTACGACGGGTTGCTGTATAATACCGATGATCCCAGTTATGGATTGGTAGAGTGCAATCTCCCGGCCGGAGAGTACTATTTGCGCATGGGATTCAAGCACTCGCTTACCTATTCGTTGAGTATTTATTTCAATGACCAGTTGTTGGTTAAGGATATGAGTATGTCTGCGCAAGGTTCCAATTATCACTTCGACCGGGGCGGTGCTTCCGAAATGGAATTTTTCGGTTCCTCTTCGATTGGTTACCCCGAGGGTTTCGACGCTCAGGCATGGTTTGAACTCGATCCCAAGTCGGTGGCTTATGATACCGACGGTTATCAGGTGGCTGTCGTCAATCTGCCTACCGACGGTAATTTCCGTATAAAGATCGAGTCGAGCGATGAGGCGATGTTCTATACGACGACCAACGGTCGTACCAAAAACAATGTTTCGCAGCTGATGATGTATCACTGGTGCTTACGGCCGACGAAAAACAACTATTAATTTCGAAAATTCAGTGTTATGAGAAGAATATATAGTTTCCTGATTATTTTACTTATGATGTCGGCCATACCGGCTTTTGCACAGAAGGGCGGCGTCATCAAGTCGAGGATTGTGAGCACCGATAATACGCCTCTGCAAGGGGCCATCGTTTCGGTTGTCGGTACTTCGAGTTCGGCTATTTCCGATGAAAACGGTAATTTCGAGCTTACCACCGACCAGCGCAAAGGAACGTTACGCATCGTTGCCAACGGTTATTATACACGCGAGTACCCTCTCAAAAAGAGAGTCATTCCTAGCGAAATCGTTTTGGTTCCCGATAACTTTTCTTATTATGCCGGGACGACCCAGTATCCGTTTTACTCCGAGCGACGCGATACGCGTAGTGCGATAAATGCGTCGCTCGACCGTAGGGATATGAAGAATTCCATATCGGCCGATTTGGCTTGGCAAGACGGTATTTCGGGCTTGCAGGTTGTAAAGAAAAGCGGAATGCCCGGAGAGGGAGCATTCTTCAATCTGCGTGGTATCCACTCTTTGGTGGCCGATAATGCCCCCTTGTTGGTTATCAACGGCATACCTTACTTCTATAATTCCGATGTTTCCAATGTTATCAACGGTTATTCCCGCGATGCGCTTTTCGGGTACAATACCAATGACATAAAAAGTATCACCGCCTTGAAAGGTGCCGAAGCGGCCATGTACGGTTCATTGGGTTCCAACGGTGTCATACTCATCGAGACCCAACAGGCTACCTCAGACAACCTCAATACCCGTATCTCCTTTACCGGAAATTACGGCGTGAGTTTGGCGCAGAATGCCATACCTTCTCTCGATGCCACGCAGTACCGCAGCTATTTGCAGGATATAGGTATGACACGTTACAGCAGTGCCGCCGATTTGAGAAACGACTATCCCTTCCTCAATCCCGGAAGAAATGCCTATTCTTATCTTTTCGACAACAATATCGACTGGAACAAGGAGATCACCCGTTCGGCTTTTGTTACCGACAACGTGTTCCGTATCGAGGGAGGTGATGAAATCGCCAAGTATAATATTTCGTTGGGTTACACCAATGAAGGCGGTATCGTCGACAATACCTCTTCGCAGCGTTTCCATACGTTGATCAACTCCAATGTGATGGTGAGCCGTTGGGTCGACATTTTCACCAACGTCAATCTCGCTTACATTACCAGCGACTTGCAGGAGCAGG